>Ga0187894_10000463_pt1 | contig 54883 bp, 49 predicted proteins | sample GBC1701081metaG_FD_136650 | JGI IMG/M metagenome (GOLD analysis project Ga0187894, IMG submission 136650) | White microbial mat communities from a lava cave in the Kipuka Kanohina Cave System on the Island of Hawaii, USA - GBC170108-1 metaG ...
GCCAACCCCAACAATCCGACCGGGACGGTGACGCCTCGTGCGGAGATCGATGCGCTGGTGGCCGCCGCGCCGCGCGATGCCGTGATCCTGCTCGACGAGGCGTACGTGCACCTGTGCGACGAGCCGCGCGGCAGCGATCTGGTGAGGGCGGGCAAGAACGTGGTCGTGCTGCGAACGTTCTCGAAGATCTTCGGCATGGCCGGCCTGCGGGCCGGCTTCGCGATCGCGCGCAAGGACCTCCTGGCGCGCATGACGTCGTGGAACGCGGGCGCGATGCCCGCCACTGCGATGGCCGCCGCCCATGCCTCACTGGGCGAGACCGACCTCATCGCCGCGCGCAAGCGCGCCAACGCCGAGCGCCGGAGCGATCTGATGCACTTCTTCGACGATCACGGCTTCCGCTACACGCCGTCGGTCGCGAACCACCTCATGGTCGACGCGCGCATGCCCACCACGCAGATGATCGACGGGCTGAAGCAGCGGAACGTCTACGTCGGCCGGCCGTGGCCGGTGTGGCCGACGCACGTCCGTGTCTCGATCGGCAGCGCCGACGACATGGCGCGCTTCAAGACCGCGTTCCTCGCGGTCGTGCCGCGAGGCTGAGCTTTCGGTACCTGGTCGGGGGCCCTGCTAGAAGCAGGCTGGAGCCGGTGCCGTCACGCAGCTGTTCAGGTAGCACAGGCGACAGGCCGAAGGGCCCAGGTCCGGGCAGTCGTCCGGCACCAGGCACGGCGTGGCGAAGTCCAGCACGCACGTGCGGTCGCCCCGCGGCGAGACGCACACGCACGTCTGCACGCAGGTGAAGTCGCGGACGTTGCAGAAGCCGACGGCGCACGTGGTGTCCAGCCCGTTGCAGTCGGCGTCCTTCTGGCACGGGATCGGCAACGTGGTCGTGGTGGTGATGGTCGGGATGGTGCGCGTCGTGCTCGTCGCGGTCGGCGCAGCCGGCACGCCCAGGGGCAGGCTCGTGGTCGTCGTTCCACCGGGGCCGGGCACGTGTGCGGGCCTCGTCGTGCTCGACCCGGTGGTCGTCGTCGTGACCGTGACGCAGTGGACGATGGGCGGCGTCGGCCGGCAACGCAGCACGAGCTGCGTCGGCGCCGCGCCGGGCGACAAGGCGGCGCGCTCGCGCCGCGTGCTCCCCATCGGGACGGTGAACGTCGTGGCCTCGCACGCCGACGCCCCGCAGACCGGCACCTCGAAGGAGCACACGTTGTCGCACTGCCCGTCGACGTCACACACCACGTTCGCTCGGCCGGCGCCGTCCCTGCGATGTGCGATGAGACCGTCGCGACACGATCGGCGCATCGTTCGTGCCGAAGCCTCTCCCGGCGTCAGCGCTACCGCGACCAACGCCACGATGGCGAGCAGTCGAACGGAACCTCCACCCATCACCGCCTCCTCCCGCGGACACCTGCTACCACCTGGCGCGCGCGTTTGCCACCGCGCGCGCCCTACCGTCGCCGGCCGGCCGCGACGTCGCTGGCGGGTTTGCTGCCGGGCGACGCGTCTTGCTATCACCGCGCATGTCCGGCCTCGGACGGATCCCGTCGCTCGTCATCGTCCTCGCGCTGGCGGCCGCGCCGTCTCTCGCCGAGACGCGCACGTATCCCGGAGCGCCGCCGTGCGGGACGACGCTGCAGGCGTGCCTCGACGGCGCCGGCGACGGCGATCGCATCGAGATCGTCTCGACGGCGCCCATCGGCGAGACCGTGATCATCGACCACAGCGTGACGCTCACGGGCGCCGCCGGAGTGACGCCGGTGATCGGCGGAACGGTCGAACCCCACGGCCTCCTGATCAACTCGAACACGAGCGGACCGAGCACGGTCCTCCTCCAGGGGCTGACGCTCAGCAACGCGGGCATCCGGGTCAACCAGTTCCTGGGGGCGGGCGGCGACCGCGTCACGATCGACCATTGCTCGATCAGCAGCACGTCGAGCGCGTACGCGGTGCTCGTCGACCCCGCCGTGCCGGTCGACGTCGTGATCCAGAACTCCATCCTCGCGTCGGGCTCGCACGTGGTCACCTCGCTCATGGCGGCGCCGACCGGGGCGACGACGCTGACGCTCCTCGGCAACCGGATCACGGCGGCCACGTCCGGGTACGACGGCATCAACCTCGGCATGCGCGGGGGCGGGCAGATCACGGTGAACGTCCTCAGCAACGTCGTGCACGACGTCACGCGCGACGGGATCACGGCGTCCACGCTCGACTCCGTGCACGCGACGGTGAACGTGCTCAACAACACGCTCGATCGGGCCGGCGACGACGCGCTCTCGGTCGGGTCGGTGGCACCGGCGAGCACGCTCACCCTGAACGTGTTCAACAACATCCTGTCCCGGGCAGTGAGCGCGGGCGTCGACCTGCCGGCATCTGCGCAGCTCAGCTTCGTCGCGGGGTTCAACGATCTCTTCGGCAACGGGGGCGTGAACGAGCTGAACGGTGCGAGCCTCGGCGCGCCGCTGTTCGCCGTCGATCCTCTCTTCGTCGACCCGACTGGCGCCGACTATCACCTGAAGCCCGGCTCGCTGCTCCTGAACGCCGGCACGAACGCGCCGCCCGTAGGGCTGCCGGCGACCGACGCCGACGGCAACGTGCGGATCGCCTCCGGTGTCGTGGACGTCGGTGCGTTCGAGTTCGGCTCCGGTCCGCCCACCACGACCACGACGACGCTCCCTCCGTGCACGTCCGAGGCGACTTTCGTTTCGATCGCGTGCCGGATCGCGCAGCTCGTGGCCGACGTCGGCGTGCAACTCCCCGCGGGCACGCTCCGGGACAAGGTCCTCGCCGCCCTCGCGACGGCCGACGCGTCCGTCCAGGCGGGCGGCGCAGCTGCGACACCGAAGGACCGCCGCCGGGCCCTTCGTCCGGCGATCCGGGCCTTCGCGGCCTGCGGCAAGCGGTTGCGCTCCCGTGCCGCGAAGGCGGTCGACCGTTCCATCCGGAGCGCGCTCCTCGATCGCGTGGCCCGCTTGAAGAGCGACGTGAAGACGCTCGGGAAGCGCTAAGCCGGACGCTCACCCGCGACGGTGCTGCGATAGAGCTCGCGCCTGTACCCGTCGTAGTCGTTGAACGCCTGGTGGAGGCACAGCCGGTTGTCCCACATGACGAACATACCGGCTTCCCAGCGCAGGCGGCAGGTGAAGGCGGGCTGGGTGATGTGCTCGACCAGGAGCTTGAGAATCGGCCCCGCCTCCTGCGGCTCCAGCCCTTCGATCCCTGCGGCGTAGGTCTGGTCGCAATAGAGTGCCTGCTCGCCGGTGCGCGGATGGGTGCGCACGAGCGGGTGGAAGGAGCCGCGCACCTTCCGCTCGAGATCGTCGGGGAGCGTCGCCATCCCCTTCGTCTGCGCAAGCCTTCCGATGGCGTTGTCGGCCGGCGGCGCATGGGTGCGCGCGGACTCGAGGACGTTGCCCATCGACATGTGCACCTTGAGACCCTTCACGAGCCCCTGCATCGTCGGGCTCAACGTCCGATACGCGAGCCCGCAGTTCGCCCACATGGTGTCGCCGCCGAAGGGCGGGACTTCGATCGAGCGCAGCAAGCTGATCGCGGGCGGCTCGGGCAGGAAGGCCGAATCGGTATGCCAGCCCGACCCGAAGAGGAGCCCGGTGCGCTCATCCGCCTCTTTGATGAGCGGCTGCACCTCGGGGAAGCCGGGGACGCCTCGGGTATACGCATCCTCCGCAAAGGCGCCGAAGCGGCGGCTGAACGCGGACTGATCGCCGTGCGTCATGCGCCGCTGGCCGCGAAAGTAGATCATCTTGTGCCGGAACAGCGCCGCTTCGATCTCGGCAAAGGCGGCGTCGCCGACGTTCGCGCAGTCGACCCCCGCGATCTCGGCCCCCATGGCGGCAGCGAGCGGGCGCACGTCGATGTGCGCGTTGGCCGCCGCCGCGTTGTCGAAATGCTCGTGCGGTGAAAAGATCATGGGGTTCCTCCCGCGGAGCTAGTCCGGTGTCCGACAGAAGACCCGTTAGCGGCGCGAATCAAGCGGCGCTTCGACGATCAGCTCCCTCTTCTCCACCACCCCTTCAGCGCGCGTTGCCCATGAAGTAGCATCCGGCGGCCATTCACTCGGGCCCGACGGGGGAGGAGATAATGAATACATGCGTTCGGAATCGCCCGGAGATTGTCACGTCTCCCGTACCGGGAGTGCCATCCCTGTGGGGCATCGTCCCAGAGAATGTACCGGCGAGCTTCTGAGACACCGTGACCGTTCCACTGGACGGCAGCCGGTATCGCTGTTTCACATTCCGGGTGATCCGTACGTGGCAGTTCGTCCCCTCCCATTCTCCCGAGTCGAATGCTCCGGCGACGGGTGCCACGAAATGCAGGCCCATGCACACGGCTTCTCCGCGTACGCCGGGGGCGACGGTGAAGGTGACGGCGACCCAACGGTCGGTGTCCGGGTTCCTGGGTCGCGTGTTCAGATCGCCCGCCACCACGTTGTACACGATGGGACTGGCAACGCTGTCATCGCCGATGACGACGAGGTGGGAGCTCGCGAGGGATCGAAGGATCACCCCGTCGACCTTCGCGATCACCGTGGCACGAGCCGTTCCCGCTGCAATCGACACGGCGAGACCGACGACGAACGGAGTCAACTGCCGCGAACGCAGGGGCATGAGACCCTCCTGGGTTCAGGCGTAGCACCATTCGCCGTCACTCCGCCAGCCGCATGCACACTTCGTCCCCTCCGGGCACCCGGTGGCCTCCCGCTCGGCGACGCAGCACTTCGCGAATGAGATGCTCGGCGCCGCAGGATCGGCGCCCCCCTCACCTTCACCGTAGGCGCGGCCCGGTCGCCGCTCAGGGCGGCATGAACGGATCGTACGTGCCGGCGAGCACGGCGGTCAGGTACCTGCCCGCGTTCCCGACGTACTCGTCCGCATGGCTCGCGGCGCGCTCGACGACGTCCTGGTACGGCGCGAGCGCGGCGGCCGGAAGACGAGTGAGCGCGTTCAGCGCCAGCAGCCGGACGCGCGGATCGTCGTGGGTATCGAGCGTCTCGGCGAGGAACGCCACCGTGAGCTCGGTGTCGCCGAGCTGCGCCAACCCCTCGGCAGCCGCCACCCGCACGTGTACCGACGGATCGCTGGCGAGCCGTTCACGGAGCGCGGGAGCCGCGGGCTCGCCGGCGGCGTTCAGCATCACGATGCCCTGGACCGCCCAGTAGCGCATCACCTCGTTGCGGTCGCGTGTGGCGTCGATCAACGTCTCGAGGTTCGCCGCGTCGCGCGCGATGGCCGTCTGCGCGACGCGCATCACGCGGCGGAGCGGATACGCCTTCCGCGCCCGACTCTGCTCGTAGCCCTCGAGGGGTGAGCCCTCCGGGATGAAGCCGTTGTCGTTGATCGCGAGCATGTGCGCGTCGAGTGCCCGGCGGAGCCGCCGCAGGATCTTCGTGTGCCCCCGATCGGCGAACAGGTTGTACAGCTGGTCGGGATCCGTCCGCAGGTCGTACAGCTCCTCCGACGGCTTCTCCTTCCAGAACGCCTCCTGCGCTGGGGTCAGCGTGCCGTCGAGGTGGCGCCGTTCCCATTCCTGGTAGCCCTTCTGACGCCACATGAAAGCCACGTGCTGCCCGTAGGGGCGATGCGGCATGTAGTTGCGCACGTACAGGTAGCGCTCGTCGCGCACCGCTCGCTGCAGATCGTAGCGCTCGTCCATGCGGCTGCGCTGGCCGTAGGCGTACGACCGCTTCTTCGGTGATCGCCGCAGCAACGAGCTGCCCTGCATGTAGCGCGGCGCCCGGACCCCGGCGAGGGCAAGCACGGTGGGCGGCAGGTCGACGAAGTTGACGGGCGTGTCGATCGCCGACCCGGGCGACGCCGGCGCGAGGCGTGACCACTTCGCGGGGATCCGGACGACCAGCGGCACGCGCAGGCCTCGCTCGTTCGCGAACCGCTTGCTGTCCGGCAGCACGCCGCCGTTGTCCGAGAAGTAGAAGACGATCGTGTCCTCGGCGAGCCCGTCGGCTTCCAGCTCCGCCAACCGCTGTGCGAGCTCGCCGTCCATCTGTGCGATGCGGTCGTAGTACTGCGCCTTGTCCGTCCGCGTCACCGGCGTGTCGGGACAGAAGGCGGGGATCTCGACGTCCTCCGGCTTCGTCTGGCCGGGCGTCTGGGAAAAGACGCTCGCTTCGTGGGTGGTGAGCGTCGTGAACTGCGCGAAGAAGGGAGCGCCGGCCGGCCGGTTGCGCCAGTGGGCGTGTGGGCTGGCGTCGTCCCACGTCGCCGCAAGATCGACGGCGGCGTTGTAGTCGGTCTTGACGTTGTTGACGGTGTAGTAGCCCGCGCGGCGGAGCAGCTCCGGCCACGCCCGCACGAACGATGGGATCTTCGCGGTAGCGCGCATGTGGTGCGCAGGACCCGCGGTCGCCGAATACAGCCCCGTGATGAGCGCGAACCGCGACGGGGCGCACACCGGCGCGTCCGAGTACGCCGTGTCGAACCGGATGCCCTGCGCCGCGAGCCGGTCGATCGTCGGCGTCCGCGCGACCGGATCGCCGTACGCGCCGAGGTACGGCGAGAGGTCGTCGCTGATGAACCACACGATGTTCGGGCGTGCCCTGCTCGCACGCGCGGCGTCCCGCGGCCCCGACGCCGCGACCGCCACGCCGCCGACGGCGAGCCCGAGGGCGGTCGCACGGAGAAGCATCGGTACGTGGAAAACGGGTGGCCAGGGGCGGGATTGAACCGTCGACACCGTGATGTTCAGTCCGCTCTCAACAGCGTTCATGCTGTTTCATCGCGTGTCAGGTCTCGCGGAAACGCTTGCGGCACAGGCATGGCAGTCACCTAATGTGATCACGGCGAATGAGCGCGCGGGTTTGCGCATTTGGCGGAGCGGAAGAGTTTCCGTCGGCGCACTGATGTCTGCCGGAAACGACGTCAGCGGAAACGGCCGCGGCGACATCGTCATCGGACGGTGAAGCCTGGCGTGGACATGTGGGCTTTGCGAATCCGACCCCGTCGCCGTCGTCACGCGCTCACGACGTCCTTGCGCGAGGAGCCCAGATACGGCCGGATGCCGCAGAGCGCGAGTCCCAGCCCGGCGACGGCGAGAGGACGAGCGGCTCGCGCCCCCCGTCCGCTCGCCGGCTGCGCTGCGCCCGTCACTGCACCGCGGTCTGTCCCACGGTGAGACCTGCCAGGCCGGTCATGCCGTTGCCGATGGTCCCCAGGTCGGTCGCCGCTCCCGTGACCAGGTCGATGCGGTAGAGGTGGGTCGATCCGCCGACCGTGAGCGCCGCAAACCCCGCTCCTTCCGTGACGGGACTCCCGCTCGCCGCGGCGCGTACGTCGCTCGGGATGTCGAAGCCGTTGACCGCCGTGAAGTCGAGGGCCGCTCCCCCCAGCGTGATGGGCACGAAGTTGGTCTGCACGCCGTTGTTCGGCGGATTCTGGATGTAGAGCCCGTTCGACACCGCGTCGAGGGTGTAGACAGTCGTGACGCCACCGGCGAGCGGCTGCCCGAAGTTGTTGGTGTATGCCGTGCCGTCGACCGACGTGGTGGCGCCATTGATGTCGGAGTCGGGATTGATGCCCGCTGTGCCCGCATTCCCGTCGACGGGCGCGCCGGTGACGGGATTCACCCGGAAGTTGAGGCCGGTCGCGGTCACCACGCGGATGCGGTCGACGGTGGGATTGAAGTCGAAGCCCCACCCCGCCGTCGCCAACGGCAAGTCGATGGGATTGCCCATGCTGTCCACGAAGGCGATCTGCGAGGCAACTCCGACGACGGTGGCGGCGCCGGTCTGGGGGTCGAGCAGGTAGCTGGTTCCGGTGTTGGCCGTCGGGTTGATGCCGATCGAGAAGAGCTGGCCCGTCTGCGGCCGCCAGTCGAGGCCGATCAGGGTCTCACCGGCGGCGATGCCCGTGACGGTGACCGTCGCGACCGTGCCGGGCATGGCGCTGGAGAAGCGCACCACCGAGGTGCCCGTCGCCAGCAGGCCGATCATGGCTGTGCCCGCCGGCTTCTGCAGCGCGATGTCGACGATCCCACCCGAGCCGAACGGCAGCGTGCCCGCGATCGCACCCGTGGTGAGATCCACCTGCGCGAGCACCTCGCTCGTCTGCCCCGCGAGCCGCACCACCGCGACGCCGGAGCCGCTGGCCACGGAGTTGCTCGCCGGCACGTTCACGCCGGGCGGGATGTCGAAGCCCAGCACCATGTCCACCGCCGGTGTGAGCGTCTTGCAGACGGTCTGTGTGCCGTTGTTCGGCGGATTCTGGATGCACAGGGCGCTACTCACCTGGTCGAGGGTGTACAGCGTGGTCACGGTCGTGTTCGGGGCGTCGTTGGTATAGGCCGCCTCGTGCAGGCTGGTCGTGCCTCCGTTGATGGCCCCGTCCATGTTCAAACCGGCGACGCTGCCGGCGGCGCCACCCAGATCGCCGTCGATGAACGCGCCCGTGTTGGGATTCATGCGGAAGTTCTGTCCGGCGCTGTTCACGACGCGCACGCGATCGACCGCCGGGTTGAAGTCCATGCCGAATCGCGTCGCGGCACCCGCGCCGACGGTCACCGGCGTGCCGGCGCCATCCACGAAGGTCCCCGTGGTACCGATCGCCGTCGCCTGGCCCGTCGTCGCAGAGACGGCGTAGAGCTGCACGGTGCCGGCGACCGCGTTGAAGCCGAGGCCGTAGAGGAAGCCGTTCTGCGGGCGGCGGGCGATGGCCACCAGGACGTCGCCCGCGTTCACGCCCGTGATTGTAGCGGGTGCTCCCATGCCGGCCGGATCGAGGGTGCTGAAGGCGGCGAGCTGCGCGCCGGTGAGGAGCGCATTCGCGTCCGGCGCGGGCGGCAGGGTGGTGCTGGTCGTCGTCGGCGCCGAGACGGTCGACGTGGTGGTGGGACAGTCGCCTGCACGCGGCACGCAGAGGAGCACGAGCCGGTCGGCGTCGCGGGCCGGCTTGCCCGTGACGATGGCGGTCGCCTTGATCTTCTTGCGCCCGCGCTTGTTCCGTTTCTTCCCCTTGAGCGCCACGGGCACGCTGCTCGACGGCCCGCACACCGGCGAAGCATCCGCCGCCACCACGACGGAGAGCGGCGCGCCCTTGACGGCGAGCGCCTTCTTGAGCGGCGTCGGCGTGCAGCCGGCCACGTTCGTCTGGTTCAGGCAGACGCCGACCTCGAAGGTGCAGGTGCCCTGGCACTGGCCGTCGGCATCGCAGGCGGGATCGCCGTCGGTGCAGGTCACCTTGTTCGTGCCGAGCGCGCCGCGCACGTCGAACTCGACGTAGCAGTCGGACGTCGCACTGCCCCCGCCCGGAACCAGCACCGCGCCTCCCGTCGATGCGATCGCGAGCACGCCTGCCACACCCGCGATGCCGAACAGGCCCCAGCCCCACAGTGTCCTTCCGCCCATGCCACCCTCCAGCGCAGAGTGTACGGGGCATGGTCCGGTAGCTGCAAACAGTGCCGCTACCAGCGCTTGAAGACGTTGTGGCCGACTTCCAACGTGTGCACGGCCATGGCCAGTGCGAGCGCCCCGGACAGCGCCGGCACGCCGAGGAGCCCGTCCTGCAGCATCCGGGCGAGCAACAGGATCGACAGCGGCAGGTAGAGGAGGACGGCGGTGACCGCGCCCGGACAGTACGTGCGCGACACGATCGTGGCGCCGGCATGGAAGAACGCGTTGCAGAGGACGCCCGGACCGTAGACGAGCGCCAGGAAGAGGAACACGAGCCAGGGCAGCGGGAAGGCCGTCAGCAGCGCCGCCGTGCCGACCGCGATGGCGATGGTGGCCACGTGCGTGAAGACGTACTCGCCGTCGCTGTAACGCGGCGAGGCGAACCGCCGGGCCCAGCGCGGGAACCCCGGCCACTCCTCGACCACATGCAGTACGGTGGCGGCGACGTAGAGGAGATCGGCTGCGGAGCGCACCCGCTGCGACCTGATCGTGTCCGCTGGAGTGGACTCGGTGGTGCGCCGAGTGGACACGCGGGGGAGCGAATCGCCACCAACCCGGTCCGGTCATGGCACGGAAGCGCTGGCAGTCTCCTTGCATTGCGCGAAGGCGTGTCGGCGAGGCGTGAACGTGACGTGGAGGATCGGAGGAGTCCGCGATGAATGAGTTCCAGACCTTCAAGGCGCTGTCGGCCGCGTTGACCGGGATCGTTTCGCTCTCGACTCTCGAGCCCAATTCGCTCCGTGAAACGATCGCCAAGGACTACCTGCATCGCTTGAAGGAACAGTTCCCCGACTTCCTCGGGCTGTTGGAACTGTTCGATTCGAAGGCGAGCACACCCGATCCTCTGAAGGCGCTGATCACCGATGCCGCCTTCAAGGACAAGTTCGAATCCATGGCGAAGCAAGTGGTGAACGTCTGGACGCTGTCCCAGATCCGGATCGAGACGGCCGACAAGAAGGGGGACGCAGCTCCCGCGGTGGATGCCGGCTACTTCGAGAAGGGATTCATCTGGCCCGCGATCAAGGCGCATCCGATCGGATTCTCCCACAGCGGACACGGCTACTGGACGAGGAAACCATAGCGCCACCGGCGTCTTCGCGGAGGAACGAAATGGCATACGACCATGACGTGATCATCGTGGGCTCGGGCGTGGCCGGTGCGCTGTGCGCGTGGAAGCTCTCCGCGCTTCGCGACTACCACATCCTCATTCTGGAAGCGGGGGACAACGGGATCGGCGAGGGGCAACGCCTCGAGTTCCACCACGCAATGGATCGCCAGGGTAGTCGCGGCGACATGTTCGCCCCGTATCTCGAGCTCGAGAGTCGCCGTGCAGCCCCGGCTCCCGAGAAGGCGGCGAAGCCGCTCGCCGCACAGAAGGTCGAGGAGAAGTATTACGACTATACGCCGGAGAGCACGGACTCGTTCCGCGCCGGCTACACGCGGATGGTCGGCGGCAGCACGTGGGCCTGGCGTGGCAACTGCCCGCGCTTCCTGCCGACCGACTTCAAGCTGCGATCGACGTACGGGGTCGGACGGGACTGGCCCATCTCGTACGACGAGCTGGAGACTTCCTATTGCGAGGCGGAGCGGGAGCTCGGCGTCTCGGGCAACCACGACGAGTTGGACGGTCTTTTCGGGGCGTACCGGAGCGAGCCGTTCCCGATGCCGGGCATCCCCCTCACGTACAGCGACCATCAGGTCAAGAAGCGGATCGATGGGAAGGTGGTGGATGGTACCGTCGTGCGCGTCGTCACGACGCCGCAAGCGCGCAACTCGCAGCCGTACGATGGGCGCCCTGCCTGTGAAGGCCATTCGAACTGCATCCCGCTGTGTCCGATCCACGCGAAGTACGATGCCACGACGCACCTGCGGCGTGCGCTGAGCAACCCCCACGTCAAGCTCAAGCGCGCCGCCGTCGTGACGCGGGTCTCCGCCGACGACCTCGGGCAAATCACTCGCGTTCACTACAAGGACTGGCGCTCAGAGGATCCGAGCAAGAGCACGTCGTCACAGCGCCGATCGTGGTGCTCGCACCGCACGCGATCGAGACGCCGAAGATCCTGCTGATGTCCCAGGTGGCGACGACGAGCGGACAGGTCGGTCGCAACTTGATGGACCACATCCAGTGGGAAATCGCCGCGGAGTTCCCGACCGCGATCTATCCGTTCCGCGGTCCCCAGAGCGTGACGGGTATCGACTCCTTCCGCGAAGGACCGTTTCGTCGCACGCGCAGCGCGTTCCGGATGACGATCGGCAACGATGGCTGGGGACGGGCCGGCTCTCCCGCCAAGATCATCGACGATCTGCTGGCGAAGGAGAAGGCGTACGGCCCCGGCTTGCTCGGCAAAGTCGCCGAACGCGTGACCCGAATGATCCGCCTGAGCTTCTCGACGGAGATGCTGCCAACCCCGAACAACCGCGTCGATCTGTCGCCCAATGTCGACGCCTTCGGCATCCCTCGGCCACGCTTCACGTTCGCTCCGGATCCCTATTGCATCGGCGGGCTCAAGGCGGGCGTCACCACGGCCACGGCGCTGTTCGAGCTGATGGGTGCCACCATCGAGAAGAAGGATCTGATCGAGAACGGCACGCTCAACTGGAACACGGCCGCCCACATCATGGGTACGTGCGTCATGGGCAGCGACGCCAGCGACTCGGTCGTCGACGGCTGGGGCCGTACCCACGATCATCACAATCTGTACATCGTCGGGTCGAGCGTGTTCGCGACCGGGGCGACCGCCAACCCGACCTTGACGCTCGCCGCGCTGACGTTGCGCACGGCGCGCGCGATCGATCGCCAATTGAGAGGTGGAGGCATTCCGAGTGCGCACTGACCCGCGAGCCGACCGATCGGTGAGCGGCTCGCCGCGAGGAGACGGCATATGGCGAAGGCGATAGAAACGCTGGGCGTACTGACGGTCGGGCACGTCGGTCTGGGGAAGCACGGTGCCGCCGCGGGAAGCCCCGCGCAACAGGTGCACGACGGCGACACGATCAACGTGCGGGCGCTCGGCAACCTCGGCGTCCGCTTCCTGGGCATCGACGCACCAGAGATCAGCTTCATGCTGCCGGGAAGCCAGCAATTCACCGACCTGGGCGATCCGAAGTGGGAGACCTTCCTGACCCACGCTCTCGAGCCGGCCAACCAGCCGCCGGCCTTCAGCACGGGTCTGCGCCATCACCTCGAGGCACGCTTGACCGCCGGTGTCGCGCCCAACCACCACAAGCACGCACTGGCGGCAAGGAAGGGATTGCTCGCCGAAGTCGTGGCCGACGTGGCGGCGCTCGGCGCGACCAACGATTCCTTCGAGTTCTTCATGGGGTTCGCCGGCGAGGTCATGGATCAATACGGCCGGCTGCTCGGCTACATCAACCGCCAGCAGCAGGCGAAGCCGCGGCCGCTCGACTACAACGCGCGCCAGCTGAAGGCGGGGCTCGTCAGTGCGTACTTCATCTGGCCGAACGTCAATCCGTTCCGGAAGCAGAAGTCTCGCGTCGACGCGGTGCTCGCGCCGGGTACGGCGAACACCGTCGCGCAACAGGAAGCGACGCTGCGGCAGGCACGACAGTGGCTCAAGGATGCCAGGGGTCAGCATGTGGGACTCTTCGAGAAGGCCGACCCGCTGCGTCTCGAGGCGTTCGAGCTGCGCTTCCTCGCGGGCCGGCGCAAACCGAATCGTTGGGTGATCGACTTGAGCAAGAACGACGCGCTCCTGCACGCGCCCGAGTCGTACTACCGGATCCCGCACGCGGAGGATCGTCTGTTCGTGCCCGAGGAGTACGTGCCGCTCTTCGTCGAGAAAGGGTGGCAGAAGACCTAGGTCGCTGAGAGGTCCGGCGCGAGTCGATAGTCTGGATGAGCCCCGAAAGTTGCTGGAGCACCCAATATCAGACGTCGGCTTCCCCCCGATCTCCCCGGCTTGCGCGGACCGTAGCGCATCGATCGGGCATCGTGCTGCCCGAGGCCTCACGAGTGGGAGTGGACCGTACCAAAGGCGGCTCCACGCCCGCAACGTCTTTCGACGCGCGGACCCAGGATGTCCCGAGATCCGATGACGGGGAGTTGACGGCAGCCTGCGACCGGCGGACGGGGCACACAATTCCGGAGCCGAAGGCAGGAAGTCAGTAGGATGAACGTCGTCACCTTCGCGCTACCGCTCGACAAGCTCTTCGCGCAGGCCATCGCGCTCGCCGACTGAACGTGTCAGTCGGCTCACGGATCGCAGGTGCCGGCAGCGTTGCACGAGCCCGTGCAGCATTCGCTGCCACTGGTACACGGGGCATCCGCCGGCAGGCAGCATTCGAGCCCGCCGGAGATGACGCCGCTCGGCTTCGCGCACACAGCCGCGCCACAGCACGGGAACGACACTCCCTGGCCCTGGCACAACGGCGGGGTCGCGGGCGGTGTCGGGTGCAGCGGGACGCAGCAGAGGCCACCTTCGCACTGCGTGATGCCGCTGCAGAACTGCCCCGAGGAGCCACACAGGGTCGAGATGCAGGTACCGTTGTCCGGCCCGCGTAGGCACTGATCATCGGCATCGCAGCACGGAAGTCCGCTCGCACACGAGAGACCGAAGAGGAGCGTCGCGGTCGCCGCGCAACACTGACAGCCGGCGGGTGTCCCCGCCGCGCCACAGAACAAGTCGGGACACCCGCCCAGATCGGGAAGGTCACACTGTTCACCCACGTCCACGACGCCGTTCCCGCACACCGGCGGGCCCGGGTTCGTGGTGGTCGTCGTCGTGCCGCCGAGGGCGACGTCGGAGCAGTCGACGAGCGAACCGACGTCCGCGCCTCGCGCCACGAACCTGCCCGCAACGTCGAGCCGGATGGTCGCGGCGTCGAACAGTGCGCAGTTGCGCAACGACCCGATCGTGATGCGCACGCCGACATTGCCGAGTGGTCCAGCGAGCGGCCACGCCACGTCCTTCGCCACGAACTTCAGAACCCTCCCCTGCTTCACCACGGCCATCCGGACCGACGCAGGTCCACCGGGAGCGAGCGAATTGTTGAATCTGTACGCATCGACCGCGGCGTCCATGGTCTTCCATCCCGGAGCACCCGAGCCCGAAGGGATCGTCAGCGTCGCGCCATTGGCACTCGTCGAGAACAATTCGATCGTCGCTCCGACGAGAGCCGGATCATCCGCACTGCCGATCGCCGGGAAGAGGAAGGAGGGATCCTTCGAAACGAAGGTGACCTTCTTCGCCGACACGCTCGCTCGCACGACGAACTTCACGGCCGCGATGGGCCGGTCCACTGCCGAAGCGGTCGGCGCACGGATCGGGGCCACCACGACACCGGTAACGAGCAGTAGCCAACCCATTCGTGCAGGCAAGGCTTCGACCCCTGCCACGCCCTGTACCCGCCACCTCGACCGTCGGTCAACGACGAATCTTGCGGGAGACCGTCGCCGGGAGCCGGGAATCCAGCCGGAACGCAACCGCCCCTCACTGCAACCTCTTTGATGGCAGCCAACCGCAGGGGGATTCGTCACTATGGCGCTCCGCAGCACGCCTTCACCCGGGTTGCGCTCGCCGTGGACGCCATCCTAGACGGAACCATGCCGATCGTTCGCCTGCCGAACGCCCCCTTCGTCTGTATCGCCGCCGGGGTCGATAGTCTGGATAAGCCTCGAAAGTTGACGGAGCACCCAATATCAGACGTCGGCTTCCCCCGATCTCCCCGGCTTGCGCGGCCGACGGGCGAGGGGCTCGAGGCGCTCTTCAACCAGGTAGCGCGGGTCGAGCAGCGGTATCGCACGACCGTCGCCACCCCGGCGTTGAATCGCGCCCTGAAGGCCGCCGTCGCGGCGCATCAACCACCGACCGCACGCGGGCGCGCGGTGCGGATGCTATACGCGACACCGTCGTAGCGTGCCGCGGATGGCGAGCGACGCCGTCGGAACGCTCGACTGGGGAATCCGCACCGGCGGACGGCTCACTCGCAGCGAGCGCATCCGCCTGCTCGGGCCCATCCTGCGGACGACGGTGCAGTACACGGCCGGGCGCCTCCGCCTGCTGCTCGGCCTCCGTCCGGCGCGGCAGGGAACCATCGACCTGGATCGACTCGTCTGGCCGGACTCGGCCCTCGTGCGACGGGCGACCGAGCAGTGTCGCGAGACGCTCACGGCGTCGATGGTCAACCACTCCTATCGCACCTTCGCGTTCGGGCTCGCGCTCGCGCAGCTCGACGAGGTGCAGGTGGATCACGAGGCGCTCCTCGTCGCGGCACTGATGCACGACATCGCGCTCGAAGCACCGACACCCGGGCGATGCTTCGCCGTCGTGGGCGGCGAGCGCACGCTCGCGCTCGGGAGCCAGGTCGGAGACGGCCGCTCGACCTCGCGGACCGCCGCCGAGGCCGTGTGTCTGCATATCACGCCCGGCCTCGATGCGACGTTCCATCCGGCCGGGTTCTTGATCTCGGCCGGAGCGACCATCGATCTGCTCGGTCTTCGCATCTGGGACATGGAGCCGGGGTTCGTCGAACGCGTCTTCGAGGCGTATCCGCGTTTCGGCGCCAAGCGCCACGTGGCCGCCTGCTGGCGGCGCGAGGCGCAGGCCGTCCCCGGCGGGCGCGCGGCGCTGGTCGAGCACGCGGCGCTCTTCAGCCTGTTCGTCCGCCTGGCCCCGTTCGCCGAGTGAGTCGCCGGACGACACGAGCGACGTCGACGGCTACGGCAGGTGGGACTCGAGTGCGTTCGCGGCTGCGCTGAGCGCGGCGAGGGGAACGCCCAGTCGCCCCTTGCCCTCGGCCACCGTCGCCTTGCTGACCAGCCTGTCGAGCCTCGACTTTGCCGCCGCATAGCGCTTCGCCTGCTTGGCGCCGGTGAGCGTCGCCGCCTTGTCGAGCAGCCTGCCGATCTGCTTGAACAGGGCCGCGAGCTGCTTCGCCACTTTGCGGGCCTTCTTGTCCGCCGCCTGCGCCGGGTCGGGGAGGGCGGCCGCGAGCGCGGCCCGGCAGCTCGCGATGTCGGTGCAACCACTGGCGACTCCGCCACCACCGGTGCCCGTGCGAACGACTGCGGGCTGGGTCCCTTCCAGCATGGTGGAGAAGGTCACGTTGCCGTCGTCACCGAGAGGTGATGCCCGGCCATCCTGCGCGCCACCCTCGTGATCGTCGCTCGCGCCCACGGCGAGCGAGATGTTCTCGAAGGTGCGCATCGTGCCGTCGACCTCGGCGGGGGCGCCGGTGCGGGCCAGGAGGTCGACCTGACCGGTCGCGACATCGGCGATCCAGAGACCGACGATCGCGGACGGTGAGGTGGTGCCGCGAAAGAGCACCTTGCCCTGGTCGTTCAGGAACACCGACCAGTCGTTGCTCCCCGGCGTGAACTCCTGGCCGGCGATACCGGGTGCCGGCGTGTCGCTGCGCGCGAGCAGCCGCAGCCCCTGCGTCGGGTCGTAGCCGTAGACGCCCCACTGCGCGTTCGAGAGAGCCGCGAGGAACGCCGCCTGGCCCGTGCCGTTCGAGCGCAGCTGCTCGTAGACCGCGCCGAAGGTCGCCGAGTCGGGATCCGAAGGAGCCGGATCGCCTTGCGCCGCGAGCTTCGTGAGCGAGCCCGGCGCACCGAGCCATACGCCGGTGACCTGATTGAAGCCGAGCGTGTCGGCAGTGAGGGACACGACCGCGATCTGATCCGCGTCGTTGAGGACGGCCAGCTCGAACGTCCGGAAGAAGCGTCCCGCCGGAAGTCCGGGCGCCGGATCGCCTGCTCGCACCGCGAGACTCACGCCGTTCGCAGGACCGTGCCAGACGCCCTGGGCGTTCGCACCGGTCACGCCTGCGCCCGCCAGATGACTGCGGAACAGGATCCTCCCACCACCGTTGATCGACGGCGCGCCGAAGGTGTCCTTGGAATCGACGGGCGCCCCCGAATCCACGAACGTGGCGCCCCCCGCGCCCGGGGCCGCATCCCCCTCGCGGGCCACCAGGACGATCGACCCGGGGGTCCCCATGAAGAGCGCTTCGTCGTTGGTCTCCGTCGCACCACCGCCCGCGAGGAAGGCGCGGAAGGCGACGCTCCCGGCGCCGTTGAGCGAGGGGTCGATGCGCGTGATGCCGGCCATGTCGGCGTAGACCACGCCCGGCAGTCCCGGCACCGGATCGCCCTCGCGGCGAACGAGCGCCAACGAGGCCGCCAACCCGGCCCAGATCCCACCATCGTGCGCGGGGTCGGCGCCGGCGATCGTGCCGTCGAAGGCAATCTGATCCGATCCACGCGCGATCCGGAAGGCTCCGAGCAGGTTCGCCCAGGTGGCATTGCCGGTGCCGGGTGCCGTCAGACCCTCGCGCGCGACCGGCTGCACCGCTCCTGGTTGGCCCGCGTAGATGGCGGTCGTCAGGTTGGGGATTCCTCCGCCGAACAGATCGGTGACGAAGACCACCTGGCCACTCTCGCCGAGGCAGGGCTGCGTGGGCGAGGAGTAGGTGACTCCGCTCGATTGCCCCGCCGCCTGCTCGCCGCTCTCGGCGACCACGGTGAAGCCCGGGACGGGGACTTGGGCGCCGGCGCTTCGCACGACCGACACGAGAGCGGCGACGACGATGAGCAACGACTTCCGCATGCGCCGCTCTAGCGTGACGACGACCGTTCTTCCAGTGGATGCGCCTGGGGCCGAGGCGAGCCATCTAGCGCAGGCCCTCGGCGCGATACCGTCGGGCGTAGCCGACGTAGTTCGACGCCGAGGTGCCCGTGAAATAAGACGCTGATCTTCAAGTGGCCAGGGGCGGGATTGAACCGTCGACACCGTGATTTTCAGTCCGCTCTCAACTCTGTTCATGCCGTTTCACGGCGTATCGCCTGTCGCTCAAATGCTTGCGGCACAAGCGTTTCACGCGTCACGGTAGTTCACTTGGTTCCACGAAGTTCTTGTCGTGCTGCTACCTATGCGCTACCTAGAGAACGCATCCTCCCCGAGCGAAGTCATCCCCGACAGACAGCGACGATGCCTCGCATCAAGTTCACTGGTCGCTCCATTCAGGCGATCAAGCCGCCCGAAGATGGGCAGATCGAGTACTTCGACGTCGACGGCAAACTGCCGGGGTTCGGGCTCCGCGTTGCGTCTTCAGGTCGCAAATCGTGGGTCTTACTCTATCGGTTTGGGCGCCACCCTCGTCGCCTAACGCTTGGCCCCTACCCGATACTCGGACTTGCAGATGCGCGCGCGAAGGCCAAAGAAGCGCTGGCCGCAGTCGTAGGCGGTCACGACCCGGCTGGAGCGAAGAGCGCCGATCGTCAGGCCCTCACCTTTGCGAATCTCATCGAGGAGTACATCGAGCGTCACGCGAAGCCAAAGAAACGATCGTGGCGGGATGACGAGCGCATGCTGGGAAAGTACGTTCCCAAGGAGTGGCTCCGTACTAGGGTGTCTGACATCAAGCGAGGAGATGTCCGGACCCTCCTGGACTCTTTGGTCGGACGTGCACCCGTCCTCGCGAACCGCGTCCTTGCTCTACTGCGGAAGCTGTACAACTTCGGTCTGTCCCGCGACCTTGTCGAAGCGAATCCCTGCCATGGGATCGAGCGGCCTGCAGCGGAGCACCAACGTGACCGCGTCCTCACATCGGAAGAGATACGGCGGATCTGGCGGGCACTCGATGAAGAGGATGCAACTACCGCAGCATTGTTCCGGCTCTATCTCCTCACCGCTCAGCGGGGTGGCGAGCTTCGGTCGATGGCGTGGCACGATGTCGATCTCGACACGGGCTGGTGGGTGATCCCGGCAGAGCGATCAAAGAACAAGCTAGCCCACCGCGTACCTCTTAGCCCGTTGAGCCTGGCCATCCTTCGCGACAGGCGCGCGCAGGCGGATAACAACGCCCTTTGGGTCTTCGCTACACCCAGCGGGAGCGGCTTCCAGGTGACAGCGCACAAGGCGACCGTGCGCGTTCGGAAGCGGAGCGCCGTGGATTTCGTGCCACACGATCTCCGCCGGACCGCTGCATCGTACATGACGAGCCTCGGTACCTCGCGGCTCGTAGTTGCCAAAATACTCAACCACGTCGAGCGAGGTGTGACCGCGGTCTACGATCGCCACTCGTACGATCGCGAGAAGCGCATCGCGCTCGACGTGTGGGCCACCGCGATCGCGGAATTCGCCTCAGGTGCGCAATCGAAATCCCCGATAGGTTACGAAGCGCCTGTGCTGCAGTAGCAATCGCCGACATCCATCCGGCCTCGTCCTGGCGGGACGTGTAGGTGAACTGCTCCCCGGAAAACTTCGAGCGCTTCATCGGGTCGTCCGGTGTGGCTGTGGACCGCCGAGCGCGGGACTGGTGACGCAGAGTCGGGCGCCGCGGGCCCTGCCCCGTTTGCGAGCGTGCGCGACTGGGTTGGACGAGTGCCAGCTACCGGGGACGATGAGTGGCCGAAGGGAGTCGAACCCTCGACCTCTTGAATGCCATTCGGTTCCCGGTCCGTCACAGCCGCCCACAGCTCAGCACAACTTGCCTGAGCGGCTCACGATGCGACATCCGCATTGTGGAGTTGCCCCGTTCGGGCGAACACCTGAGTTAAGCCGCTGCGCGGCGATTCCAGTATCGGTCCTCGTAGTCGACGGGGCTCATCATGTCGACGGCTGAGTGCCGACGCTGGCGGTTGTAGACGGCCTCGATCCAGTGGACGGTCGAAGTCCGGGTGCGAGCCCGGGTCGGCCATGACCGAGGCGCGATGAGCTCGAGCTTGTAGGTCGCGAAGAACGACTCGGCGAGGGCGTTGTCCCAGCACACGCCGGTCTTCCCCATCGACTGCTTCACGCCGTGCGCTTCGCTGGGGCCTGGACGAGAATGCGTCCGGGCTTCTAGCGCCGCCCGATCCACAGATCGCCGTGAGCACCGAAAGGATCGTGGAGCAAGTCAATACCCGGACCTGGATCATTCCCCGTGGTGGCGGGCCGGGAACCTCGTTCAACACGGAATCCTTCTTCCTGGCCGGCGGGGGTTGCGACGGGGCCAGCGACCCGCGCATCATGTATGACGACTACTGGAAGCGCTGGTTCATGGTCGCAACGGAGATATCATCGCCGGGGCGCTGGTGCTTGGCCGTCTCGAAGACGAACCTTCCGGAAGGCGCCTGGTGGTTCTACGCCTTCCAACCCCCGGACGCGCCGTTCTTCCAGGCGAACAACTACCAGCCGGTTTTTCCCGACTATCCTGGGATGGGCTCAAATATCTGGACCATCGTTCTGACGGGGAATCTGGCGCAAGGGTTCTTCGGTCTCGCTACCGTCGACCAATCCGCCGTCCTAGTGTTGAACAAGGCCGATCTCATGAACGGGCTGTCCGTCCACTCGCAATATTTCCCGCCCGACTTCGACAAGGATCATCTCTTCCTGCTCCAGCCATCGAACCACTACGACGCCGGCACCTTCGACACATACCTCGCGGGCGTCAATGTGATGGCGTCCGCCGGCACGACGCTGCGCCTCCAGAAGATCGACGGCATTCCGGGGGTTGGAGCATTACCGTCGATGGTCCAAACCAACTTGAGCGTGCCCGCGAATAGCCCCTTCCGGAGCCCGCCGCCGTCAAATCAGAAGGGCACGACGACGGACGTCGAGTCGAACGACCAGCGCGTGCTCGCCGTCATCTACCGGGACAGCCAATTGTGGGTCGCGCTCCACCAAGGCTGCATCATCGCCAACGACAACGACGGGAACGGGAATCCGATCGAGCGCGTCTGCGTGCGCTACATGTCCATTGATCCCTTCTTCGTCACGCACCCCATCCTCCAGGACATGAAGATCAAGGACAAGAAGACGTACTACTACTTCCCGTCCATCACGCTCGACAGCCAAGGCAACCTGTTGACCGCTTTCAACAAGTCGTCCAACAGCGAGTACGTCTCGGTCTACGCCAGCGGGCGAAAGAAGACGGACCCTGCTGAGACAATGCGCGAGCCGGTCCTCTTGCGTCCTGGCCTGGTGTCGTACACCGATTCGCGCTTCCGATGGGGCGACTACAACGGCGCCGCGCCAGAAGTTAACGGGGGCGTCGGCGCGTGGTTCGCAGTCGAAATCCCGGTTGCCGCCGATGTGTGGGGCACGTGGATTTCGTCAATTCATCTCGGCGACTATCCGCAGTGACAAAAGGAGGATTGACAATGCCAACCCGTATTGTCCCAGCCTTCACCTTCGCCGTCCTGATCGTGCTTCCGCCGGGCGTCCTAGCGCAAGCCCTCACCGGCGATCCCAATGGAGAGCTGATCGACCGCGTCGGGGAAATCGCGAGCGTTGCCGATGTGCCTGCGACGGTGGCGCTGTCAGTGCCCTCGGAACCGAAGCCGTTCTTTCACGTCCAGGACCGAGACAACTGGCCGGTGGATGAGCTGACGCCGCCGGAAGGGGCCGAATGATGCGCTCGCTCGCTCTCATCGTGGCGCTGGTGTTCTCGGCCAGCCCGGCGGATGCGGCCCTCTTCCGCATGAAGTGCGAGCTGAGCGACCCTGGCAAGTCCTACGTTCGGAGGGTTCCGCCCGGACGCTACCCGAGGGGCTATCCCTTCTGCACTGGTGGAGAGAACGGGGTCTGCGTGTTCCGCTTCTGCCCGTCGCTACCGTTCGTCGTGAACTGCTACCTCAACCCACACTGTGCGACCCCAATCGGCCCGTGCACCACGACCGGCGATTCATTCAACGTCAAGGTGCGCGGGAAGATGCGCCTCCGTGTGGGCCAGCACCGCGTCACGATGCGGTGCGCGCCTTAGGGCCTTAGGCGTGTGGCACCGGGCCGTAAACCCGGAAGCCGTGACGCGAGATGGGCGCGCGTGCGACGTGCCCCCGACCACCCCCAAACCATGGGTTCACGTATCGCTTGGCACGCCGTCATCTCCACGAGAGCATGCAAGCCGATCTAGCCTGTCCCTGTGACCTTCTCACTATGGATTCGCGGGTTCCACACCACACCGAGGCAGGCTGTCCCGTTCAGTACGATCATCTTCGCATCGAGCACGAGTGGGGGAGCCGTCGAGGTCACGGTCCACAACCGGGCGATCCTGCTGTTCACGCCCAACGACGAAACAGTGAGGCGGATTCACTGGGTGCTGGCGGCTCGACGACACCGCCGCCAACGCTTCCCGTCCACACGCTCGATGTAGCCAGAACGCTGGAGGCTCGCGAGGCAGCGGCTGACCCTCTTTTCCGAGGCGACAACAAGCTCGGCGATGTCCTCCGCCGTCAATGGGAGGTCGATCACCACGCCGCGCTCATCGGGCCTCCCGAAGTCGCGTGAAGTGCCCCCGGTTTCGTGGACACCAGCCCGCTTTCGCGGGAAGAGTTGCGGCCAGCTCAAGCGGAACTGACGCTGCGATCGAGCCGGCGGCGGAAGCGGTCAGATCCGATGGGCACCCGGGTGAAATCGGGGCTACACGACCTGCAGGTTCGAAGCCTGGCGAGCAGGGCGTGCTACCTATTTGCTACCTGCTGTCGGTAGGGCCGATCGGCTGGGCTCGGTAAGTCACTGAAATAATAAGTGGCCAGGGGCGGGATTGAACCGTCGACACCGTGATTTTCAGTCACGTGCTCTACCAACTGAGCTACCTGGCCGAAGCTTGAGGGCGCGACTCTTACCGGCTCCGCCATGGGGGGTCAAACAACGGCGGAACGAAAGAGCCCCTGGGCCCGTCGGGCCCAGGGGCTCGTGATGATCGAGAAGAGAGAGCGCCCGGTTACGGGCGCAGCACCATCGTGCCCGGGAGCGTGGTCGCGCCCGGACCCGGGAGGTTCGCGGCGCCGTTGATCAGGAAGCCCTGACCGGTGCCGTTCGGATCGGTGTTCGCGTCGGGGATGCAGAAGACCGACGCGAGCGTCCCCGAGTGCGAAGAGTTGATCGGCGTCAGGGCTCCCGGCGCCACACCCTGCTCGCGGATGAGCCGTGCAAGCGTGCCGGCGCGGACGCAGCTCCCTGTGGGCCCTCCACAGGTACCCCCGCTCGCTGCCGAGCAGATGTCGCCGGCAGGACACGTGCCCTGCATAGCGGGACCGCCGGAACAGGTCGCGTTGCTTCCGCATCCCGTGGCGCCCGTGGCCGCCGTGCAGCCTTTGCCGACGCGGCTGCCGGATGCGCACATGTTGTTGGCGGTGCCCAACCGGCACGTGAAACCGCCGCCACAGTCGGCTGTCTGCGTCGCAACCGTGCACGGCAACCCGCTGTTCGGGCCGTCGAGGCAGACGTTGGTCAGGAACGCACCCACCTGAGCGGCGCCTTGCGCGGCGCAGCGGCCGACCTGCGTCGAGCCGGGGCAGGTATTGCAGGTTGGACCCGTCCCGGCGCCCGTGCAGCAGGCAACCGGCATGCCGGCACCGGTGCATACGCTGACGGCGTCGAGGTCGCAGGTGTTGCCGTAGTTCGTGCCGCCTGCGCACCGGGCCTGCGTACAGAAGAGCCCGCTCGCGCTCGACATCGAGGCGAGACCAGTCGTCAGGGGCGTGAGATTGACCGGAATGTTGCCGACGAAGATCGCGCAGACGCCGCCGCCGGTGCAGACGGCGCTGGATGTGCAGGCACCGTTGTTGTTGCTGCCCTTGTAGCAGCGGTTGCCCGCCCCACTCGATGCCGGGGCCGGGCAGTCATTGGTCAGCCCGGCGGAGTTCGTGCTGACGCACGCGGAGCTCTGGTTCGGGCTGCCCTCGCACACGCCGGTGCACGGCGAGCCCGGCGTGCCCGCGCACGGCGCGCCGCCGATCGTTCCGATGCGGCAGATCGGGCACGGCTGCGTCGCGTTGCCCGTGACCACCGTCACCGAGGTGAGCGGGATGTTGATCGAAGAGACGCCGGTCGAGGTGTCGAGCGACCCGCTCGCCGGCGACGAGAAGAGGTTCTGCACGCAGGTCGAGAGCGTGCCGTTCACGATCGGAAGCGGCGTGCCGAACACGCAGCCCGTGTTCGTGCACTTGAAGCCTGCGCCGTCGGCGAGCGTCGGGCCGACTGTGCAGGACGAGCCGACGCAGCTCGTCGTGAAGCGGCTCGTGGCCCCGTCCGGCGTCGGGCCTTCGGCCACCGTCGAGGAGCCGCCGCCGATGTCGAGACCGCTGCAGCCGAGGTTCTTCAGGATGGGGCCGCTCCCGGCCGTGTCACGGAACGTCTGACCACAGTTCCCGGTTCCGATCGCCGTCGTGAAGTCGAGGAACGACGGCGTCGCGCCGCCCGTGGTCGTGGTGGTCGACGTCGTGGTGCTGGTGGTCGTGGTCGACGACGTCGAGGTGGTCGTCGACGTGGTCGTGGTGGTCGACGTGGTCGTCACGGTCGAGGTCGTCGTCGAGGTCGACGTCGTCGTCGTGGTGCTGGTCGTGGTCGACGTCGAGGTCGACGTGCTGGTCGTGGTCGGCAGCGACGTGCTCGTCGAGGTCGTCGAGGAGGTGCTGGTCGACGTGGTCGTGGTGGACGACGTCGAGGTCGACGTGGTCGTGGTCGACGAGGTGCTCGTCGAGGTGGTGCTCGACGTGCTCGTCGACGTCGTCGTGGTCGTCGTGTTGGCCTGGCACTCGGGCGGCAGCGGGCTCACGAACTCCGGTACGGCGAGGGCGTCGATGCAGTCGACCTTGAACTCGGTGATGCAGTCGACGCAGGCGACGATGTCGCTCGCGGCCGTGATCGTGCTCGAGCAGCTCGAGCTGCCGGGCGGCGTCAGGGCCGGGCACACCGGGACGAAGCCGATCGCGCCGGGCGTGAGATCGCCGTTGCCGTCACACATCTTGTCGGGGCCGCCGCACGCCTTGCAGATGGAGTCCTGTTTCTTCGACTCGGCGGTCGAGATGAGGATCGCGGCCTTGCCGTCGCCCGGGGTCGGGCACGGATTCGAGTGGATGCCCTTGATGCGGGCGTCCCAGCACTTCTGCAGGGCCTTCGACTTCGCCTGCAGGAACTTCGCCGTCGCCTTGCCGATCGTCTGCTGGCACTTGTTGACGGCGCTGTTGGTGCCGAACTCGGCGGTGTTGAGGGCCCCGTAGTAGAGCGCGATCGCCTGATCGACGAGGCCGTTCGCGCTGCATTCGAGACAGGTGCTGATGTCGGCGCAGTTGTTGATGGCGTTGTTGCAGCCGAAGCTCTCGATGTCGGGACAGAAGGGCACGCTGCCCCAGCCGATCGACGACAGCGGATCGTCGTCGCCGCCCACGCCGCACATCTTGTCGGCTCCGCCGCAGACCTTGGCGATGCCCGTGTCCAACTTCGTCACGAGCTTGCCCAGCAAGAGCATCGTCTTGGACTCCATGGTGCAGTCCTGCGACGACGGGAGCGCGCCCTTGGTCTTCTGGTCCTCGCACTTCTGGAGGGCCTTGCTGCGCCCCTGCACGTACTTCGCGGACGACTTGGTGATGCCGCGCTCGCACTTCGCCGGGTCGGCCGAAGCCCCCTGAACGCTCGCGAACAGGATCGCGATCGCGATGAGCCAGCCAGCCCGGATTCGGTGTGCGGTCGTCGTCATTGGGTCCCCCTCCCTTGTGCGCGGCACGCACGCCCACGCCGGGCACCCGACATGTGGCGAGCCTTGGCCCTTGTTGACGTATCGCGGCCCGCGCGAACCCGTCAAGGGATTTTCTGGGGTATCGGGCCGGCGCACCCGGGTCCGACTACCAGGTCAGGTCCAGGGCCAGCCCGGAACGTCGGTGCAAAAGCCCGGAATGGTGAGCTTCGCCGACGGCGCGGGCTTGAGCAGCTCGACCTTCACCCCCGAGAAGCCGTCGTCGTTTCCGACGATGACCGCGAAGGGCATGCAGTCGCGAACCGGGCGGTCCTGAAGCAGAAGTCGCGAAAAATCGACTCCGGAAAGCGCGAAGCGCACGCGGTACGTGCCATCCGGATTCAAGACCAGGCGGAACGACCGAACGCCCCGGTCGGTCTTGCTCTTGTAGGAGAACCGCTTGCCGCTCTTCGACTCGCTCAGCATCCCCGCCGGGATCCGGAACGTCTCCTCGGCGATCGCGATGATGACGGGCTCGGTCCCGGGGCTGATGCCGTCCGTCGTCGGGGCGAGGGTGAAGTCCCAGCGGCGGACGGACAACGTCGCGCTGCCGGTGTTGGGATCGACGCGACCCTTGCCCGGTCGGATGACCAGCCTGCCGTGGTTGACGGGCTGGGCGTGAGCGGGCTGCGGGCCGGCCGCGAGCATCACTCCCGCGAGCGCGATCCCGATGATCCATGACGTGCGTTTCATCGTGACTCCTCGAGCCTAGCTCCGCCCCCGCGGTTACGGCAACCGGATCTTCACGCGCGTACCGGCCCGGTTCGGGCGCGTGGCGACTGCGGTACGCGCGATGAGACCGCCACTCTCGACGACGAGCGAATCGCCCGGCGCCGTCGTCAGGTCCGCCACGCCGGGGCCGCCCAGGCTCACGCGGTACATGAGCGCCCCTTTTCGCCGCAGCGGCTTCACCGAGAGCGTGCTGCCGTCACTCGCCGTGCCGACGAACCCCTTCTTGCCCGACGCCGTGAGGCCCGCGTCGAGGCGAACCTCCACGGTGGGCGCGGGGCCCAGGCGAAGGGTCGTCGGCGTCGTGTCGAACGAGGGCGGCAGCGTCGGGTCCGTCTCGAGCAGCATCGTGAGCGTCCGTTTGCGCGCCGTCAGCAGGCCCGTCACCTTCGAGAGGCTCGGCGCCAGCGCGAACTGATCCAGGTCGGGAACCGGCGCGAGCGTGCACGAGAGCGTCAGCGAGAGATCGACGTCGGCGAGCGGCGCGGGCAGCGCCGAAGACCGCCCGACCCCGACGAGCGCGAACGCACCCGACGCGTCGATGGGTGCGCCCACCTCGAGCGTGCCGCCGGCTGTGGTGAAGCCCGTCGTGAAATCGGTCGTGACGACCGCCGGCGTGCCGTCGAGCGTGATCGTCATCGGCACCGATCCCTCGAGCTCGCCGCTCGAGAGGAGCCCGATCGCGAAGAAAGCGGGGAACGCGATCGAGCCCGTCTGCGCGCCCAGGGTGAAGGCGCGCGGATGGATCGCGCCGCAGCGATTCTGCGGATCGACCGGATCGGCCGGACACGCCTGGATCCGGCTGCGCTCGGGATTCGCCTCGGGGTCGTACACGACACGCAGGAGATCGTCGGCCGGCGGGGTCGCGACGTCGGCCACGAGGCCGCTCGCGGGCGCCGCGAGCCCCATCGTCACGGCGCAGGTGCTCGGGAAGATCGTGACCACGTGCGCGTGCGCCGCCGTGGCGGCGACGAGCATCACGAGGACGAGGAGGGTTCGTCGCATCATGGCAGGCTCGGGACGTCGCAGCCGCCGCCCGGCGCGGCGTCGTAGACGAGACCGGTGATGCCGCACAGCTCGTCGTCGACGGTGTCGCCGGCGACGGCGTTCGCCGGAACGCACGCGGTGTTGCCCGGGCAATCGGGGCTCTGCGGCATGGCCAGTGAGCAGTCCTGCGAGGGATGGCCGACGCTCCCCGGCGTCACACTCGCCGTTTCCTCGCACCCGAGGCGCACCGGCGTCGCGCGCGCGCCGTTGTCGAGCCAGCAGCCGTAGCGCAGCGACTCGCCCGCGCCCACCGCGAGCCCGGTCGTGAAGCCGAGCGCGCCGGGATCGGTGAAGTCGAGGCCGACGAAGAGCTGGCGGCGTCCCGGCACGCAGAGGTTCTCGGGGCTGCCGGACGGGTTCTTCGGCTGGCCGTCGGTGCCGACGAGATCGATGCCGAGGCAGCGTCCCCGTCGATGCATCTGGCCGGAGAGACCGAGGACGCACGAGTCGACGGACGGCGCCCAGCGCGCGTCTACGAGGTCCTCGCTCGCGCCCTCGCTGAACGGCGCCACGAGGATGCCTGCCTCCGCGGTGCGATCGGAGAGCGGACGCGCCGTCCGCTTCACGGTCTTCGCCTTCGCCGCGCGCAGCACGAGACGCGTCGAGACGGAGCGCGACTTCGTGTCGTCGTTGCCCCAGTTCGTGTCGAGCAGGAGCCCGATCGCAGCCGGCGCGCCGCCCGGCGCGTCCGGCGCCGGGGCGAGCTCGGCGGCCACGCCCTTCGGCAGGGCGCGCGCGATCTTCGGGTTCGAGCCGCCGCTCGCGATGAGAACCCGGTGGTCGCGATCGGACGGGCCGAGGTCCAGACATCCGCGGCTCAAGGCCAGCGTGTTCGTCTGGAACTCCGCGAGGCGCTCACCGGTGTAGAGGTACACGAGAAAGTGACGAACGCCCGTGCGACTCTTCGTCCCGACGTGCGCGACACGCCAGGAGCCGAGCGCGAACGGCGCCGTGACCGGTATACGGACGAAGTAGCAGGTCTCGATGTCGCTGCCTGCCGGGAGCGAGAGGCGCGGAACCTTCACCGTGATGGTTCGCCGGTCGCGAGCCTCGGCGACGCCTCCGGCAACGAGGGCAAGCAGGATCAGGAGGACGAGGGGCCGGAGCGGCATCGACCTTGGTTGATTTACCATGCGGTCACCCTCCCGGTAGCCGGTGGCGCGCCCCGGTTGCGGGTGGTATCCGACCGTTCGTGCCACGCCGTCCCGGCCGCGTGACCGCCCTGGTGGCGGTGCTTGCACTCCTCATGGCCGCTCCGGCCCTGCGGCCGAGTGCGTGCGACGTCTGCCCGTCCGACTGTCCGATGCATGCGGCGCGCCGCGCCGCGAAGGCGCACCTGGGTTGCCACCAGAGCGGCGCCCACCACGCAGGTGCCCCGGCCGACTCGAACGCGTGCGCCATGCGAGCGACCTGTGGCCATCACGGCCAGGCGACGCTCGTCGTCTTCCAGGGCGTCGTGCCGACGGCAGTCGTCACGCGGCCCGTGATCATGGCGCGCGCCGTCGTCGTGGCCGACACGCCGCGCACGCCGGCCCCCGGGCTCGAGCCGCCGGCCGAGCCGCCCGAATCGCGCTCCGTCTGAGCCAGCACGCACCACTCACTCTAAGACGGAGGAAACCCCATGGATTCGTGCATCCCGGGGCGGCGGGCTCGTGCCCGTCGTTCCCTCGGGACGTGCGGGCTCGTCCTGGTGCTATTCGCCACGGGCCTCGCGCGTCCACAGCCCATACACGCGTGCGACATCTGCGCGGTCTACACCGCGACCGAGCAGCGTGAAGACAAGGTGGGGCCGCGCATCGGCCTCGCGACACAGTATTCCCACTTCGGCACGATTCAGCAGGGCGGCGACGAGGTCCCGAACCCCGAGGGCGAGTACATCGACAGCGTCGTCTCGCAGTTCGTCCTCGGCTACCAGTTGACGCCCCGCATCGGCCTCCAGCTGAACGTGCCCATCATCAGCCGCCAGTACCGCCGCATCGAGGACGGCGGCCGGGTGCGCGGCAACGTCAGCGGCTTCGGCGATCTCTCGCTGCTCGCCGACGTGCTCGCCTACAGCATGGTGACGGAAACGTCGGTGTTCCGCTTCTCACTGCTCGGCGGGCTGAAGCTCCCGAGCGGCAACCCGAGCTTCCTCGCCGAGGAGCTCGACGAGGACCACCACCACGGCGAGGCGATCGTCGCGCACCACTCGACGGGCGGAGGCGAGCCGACGCACGGCGCCGATCACACGAGCGTCCCGAGCGCCGTGCACGGCCACGACCTCACGCTCGGCTCGGGATCGGTCGACGGGATCGTCGGCGGCAGCATCTTCTACTCGTGGAACCGCGCCTTCATCAGTGGCGCCATGCAGTACGCCGTCCGCACCGAAGGCGCCTTCGACTATCAGTTCGCGAACGACCTCACGTGGCTCGGGGGGCCGGGGTACTACGTGCTGCTCTCGCACGACTCCTCCGTCGCCCTACAAGCCGTCGTGTCTGGCGAAACGAAGGGCAACGACACCGTGAACGGCGAGAAGACGAACGACACGGGCGTGACGAACCTCTTCGTCGGGCCGCGCATCCAGTTCACGTGGGGGACCTCGCTCTACGCCGAAGGGACGTTCGAGCTGCCGGCGGTGCAGAACAACACGTCGCGCCAGATCGTGGCGGACTACCGTCTGCGCGGAGCCGCAGTGTGGAGGTTCTAGCGGGGGTCGGAGGACGAAAGCGCGTCGACGGCGCGCTCAACGGCTCCGACGCGATCGGGGACGTAGCCTGACTCGCTGAAACGGACGATGCCCTTGGCGTCGATGACGTAGACGGCGGGCATGCCGTTGGCGCCGAAGGCGGCGAGCGAAGCACCCTCGGGATCCGACAGGAGCGTGACGGTGCGATCGGCGAGGTGCTCGGCCAGCCACGCGTCGGCGGCGGCGCGGTTGCGATCGACGTTCACGGCGAGCACGGCGACGCCGCGCTCGCGCTGCCGGCGCGCGACCGCGTCGAGCGCGGGCAGCGCGGCGCGGCACGTCGTACACCAGCTCGCCCAGAAGTCGACGACCACGGGCTTGCCGGCGTACGACGCCAGCGTCACCGGCTTACCGTCCCAGTCGCGCAACGACAGCGCCGGTGCCGGGTCGCCGACGCCGATGCCGCCGGCGAGCGTCACTCGCGACGCGGCGACGAGTAGGACGAGCGCGCTCGGGAGCCGCACGACCACCTCCCCTACCGGGGGCGGGGCCGCGAGTCACCCGGTGAGGCGGGCGCGCGTCGCGTGCCGTCGCTGGACCTCCCGCACCCTTCCCGCTAACGCCGACCCACGCGCCGGATCCTCTACAGCCTGCTCGTCGCCGCGCTCGGGTGCGGAACGACGACCTCGACCGGCACGGGCGAGGTGGTGAGCGTCGCCGCCGATCGGCATGCCATCGTCGTGCGGCGTGACGACGTGCCGGGCATGTCGACCGGCGTCACGCTGCGGCTCGCGGTCGCCGATCCGGCGCTCGTGGACGGCGTCGAGCCGAACGCCACGGTCACGTTCGAGTACACGCGACGAGCCTTTGCGCAGCCGGCGCTCGTGTCGCTGCGACGTGAAGAGGCGAAGACGGTGCTCATGCACGACCACACGCCGCACCACGGCGGCGTGGTCGCGATGGTGGGCGGGCGACACCTCGAGGCGCGCGCCGACGCGAGCGGTCGCCTGGAAGTGTACGTGACGGACTTCTATCGCCGCCCGCTCGCCGTCGACGGCGCGCGCGGCACGGTCACGATCGCGGGCGCCGACATCGTGCCGCTCGCGCCCGAGGGCGAGGCCCTGGTCGGCCGCGCGAACCCGATCGCCGCGCCGCGCATCGATGCCAAGGTCGCCATCGCGCTCGGCGGGGGCGAAACCATCGCAATGGACTTCGCGCTCCCGATCGCGCCGGGCGCCGGCGGCGCGGCCGCCGTGGCACAGTCGGCCTGCGTACCGCTCGAGCCCACGGGCGCCTCCCAGCCGCGTTGCCTCATCACCTTCAGCCAGCCGGTCTCGGCGCTCGCCGCTTCGTCCGACGGCACGACGCTGCTGGTCGCGGTCGCGGGAGCGGGGGTCAGCGTGTGGCGCCTTCCGGAGGGCACGCTCACGGGCGCGCTCGATCCCGCGCCGCCGATCACGGTGCCGCCCGGTGAGACGCCGCACCCCGAGATCGTGAGCCGCATCGTGTGGCGTCCCGATGGCACCGAGGCCCTGGTCGTACTCGAGGGACGCCTGCTGCGCTACGCCCTGCCGGGCGGGAAGCTCGTGCGCGTGCTCTCGGGCGCGAACGACGTCGTGCGCGACGCCGCCTGGTGGCCGGGCGGGCGGCGCATCGTCGTGACCGCGTTCCACGACGTCGCCGCGCACGTGATCGACGCGGACGACGGCCACGAGGTCACACGTTACCACGCCACCGCCGAGGCGTCGGCGGTCGCGATCGACGCGACCGGCACGCACGTCGCCGTCGGCGACGAGAGCGGTGCCATCACGCTCTTCGATGCGCGCCAGGGCGCGGGGGAGCCTCCGTGGCACCCGAGCACCCGGGCGGTGACCTCGCTCGGCTTCGAGAGGACGGGGCTCGTCGCGCTCACGACCGACGGCTTCGTGCGGAGCCTCGATCCGGCCGACGGCCGGACGCTCGCGGCGCTCGAGGTCGGCTACACGCCGGCACGGCTCGCCGCAGGTCCAAACGGGGCCGTCGCCGTCGGTCTGCCGAGCGGTCGCGTCGTGCTCGTCGATCCGGCGCGCGGCGCGGTCCTCCGCACGCTCGACTGGAGCCGCGCGCAGATCCACGCGCTCGCCTGGGCGGGCGCGCAGGTCACGACGGGCGACGCGGCCGGCCGCGTCGCCCTGTGGAACATCGGAGGCTGATCAGCTCAGGGCGCGCACGCACCCGGCGCGGGCGCCAGCTTCGCGCTGAACGTCTTCGGCGTCTTGAACGTGACCGTGCCGGCGAACCGCATGCAGTAGTGCTGCGTCCCCATGGTGACGACGACGTCGACCGGATCGGGGTTCGCCGCGAGCGTATGGCCGAGCTGGTTCCCCTTGGCGGTGATCTTGATGAGCTTGTTCGGCTTTACCTGGAACGCTTTCACGGGTCCGTTCACGAGCAGGCTGTCCTTGTACTTGTAGCCCTTGTTCTCGCCCTCGTGACCGACGAGCGACCAGAACGACGCGCCGGCCGCGAGCGTGTAGGTATTGTCGAAGGTATCACCCACCGTCGAGACGATGCGCACCGTCGCGCCGACCGTGCGCGGATCGTCGCCGGACCCGTTGCCGTCTCCGAGCGTGATGTCGAGGTCCTTCGACAGCACGGTCGCCTTGCGCTTCGCGGCGTTCGCCGGATCGTCCTTGAGCGAGATCTTGCTGCCGTCGATCAGCTGCGGCGGAACGAGCGAGGTCGTCGTGGTGGTCGACGTGGAGGTCGACGTCGTCGACGTGGAGGTGGACGTGGTGGTGACGATCGTCGTCGTGGTCGTGGTGGTGCAGCCGGTGAGACTGCCCACGTTGCCGGCATTGTTCTGTGGCGTCGGGCACGTGAGGTTGAAGGTCTGCGTGCCCGTCGTGCGCGTCTGGCTCTGCGTGCCGTCGCCGAGCGGTCCCGCGACGACCGGCTGGCCGAGCCGCTTCGGGCCCGTGTAGCCGCCGTACGCGAGGCAGTCGACGTAGTTGTTCACGTCGGCCGCGTTCCACGTCGGGGGGTTCTCGGGGACGCTGGCGCCCGGAGCGCCCCAGCAGATGTTGCCACAGGTGGGATCGATGGTCCCCGAGAACGTGAAGTCGGGGTTGATACCGAAGACCGTGTTGAAGCCGACCATGCTCGGACTCGCCATGATCCAGCGTACGTCCGCGCCGGCCATCGCGACGTTGCCGGGGACCTCGAGGAGGATCGTCGCCGTGGTGCCGTCGCAGTTGAAGGCGGTGAGCCGGCTGTGCGCCACCAGGTCCTGGAGGATCGCCAGCATGCGGATCTCGACGAACTGCACCGTCGGATCGCTCCCGGCGCCGGACATGGCCTCGTGGATCTCCGCGAAGTGGAAGCGCGCGCTCGCTGGCGCGGCGGCCAGCAGAACGGCGAGTGCGGCAGCGGACAGCGAGCGACGCAACATGAGCACCACCTCCGTGCGCTCTACGTGCTTACAGACCAGCTCGGATTGTCAAGGGGATTCGGCCCGCGCGCGCTCCGTCGACAGCGCGAGGCCGACCAGGACTAGCGCGATCGCGCAGGCCTGCGGAACGGTGATCCCCCCGACGCCGAGGAGATCCGTCGCGGCGGGATCGCGCACGGTCTCGAGGGCGAGGCGCGCGGCGCCGTAGCCGATCATCGCGCGTCGGGCCGTCGTTCCCGGCGGACCGGTGCCCCGCACGAGCCAGGCGGCGAGCGCGAGGTCGGCGGCCGCGGCGTAGAGCTGCACCGGGTGGCGCGGCGGCGGACCCAGATCCGGTAGCACGATGCCCCACGGCAGGTCCGTCGGCCGTCCGAAGCAGCAACCTGCGAGGAAGCAGCCGATGCGTCCGATGCCGAAGCCGAGGATCGCACCGGGGGCGAACGCGTCGAGCAGGTCGAGGTAGCGCACGCCCGCGAGCCGGCTGGCGGCCGCGACCATCACGAGGCCCCCGCCGATGCCGCCCATCGACGCGAGGCCCGCGCCGCCGTGCAGGGCACGATAGAACGCCCCGGCGCCCCACCACGCGCCCGCGACCACGAGCGGCGCCGCAACCAGGACGACGTCGGGCCGTCGCGCCTGCCGCGTGGCGACGACCATGCCGGCGGCGACGGCGAGCATGACGGCGATGCCGTACAGCGAGACGACGACGTGCACGTCGCCGACCTGTGCCTCGAGCGTCGGGAGCATGCGCTCCCCGAAGCACGCGCCGTACCGGTCCGAGCGCCCGCGCCGCCAGGTCGCGCGGGCGCCGGCGCAACGGTCGCCGCAACGACCTCGTTGCTACTCGCGGCGGAAGTCGGTCACCGGTGAGCGCGCGCGGAGCGAATGGCGCGCCCGCAGCGCCATCACCGCGTCGTCGTCGGTGAGGGCGCGACTCTGCCACGCGAACTCCAGCATGAGGCCGTTCGGGTCCTTGAAGTAGATGGACTCCATCCATCCCTCGTGGTCGACGATCGGGGTCACCCGGACGCCCTTGGCGAGCAGCGCATTGCGCTTCGCGACCAGGGCGTCGTGCGACTCGACGTCGAACGCGAAGTGGTAGAACGCGTCGGGCACGCCGAGGCCGCGGTTGATGCCGGCGTCGTACTCGGCGGGGACGCCGGGAACGCCCTTCGGCTCCATGAATGCCATCATCTGGCCGTTGCCGCAGTCGAAGAAGACGTGACGCATGCGGCCGCCCTCCTCGAACTCCATGATGTCGCAGCGCACCGCCCGGAAGCCGAGCACGCCCTCGTAGAAGGCGCGCGTCGCGTCGAGGTCGAGGGTCGAGAGCCCGACGTGCGAGATGCCCTTGGGTGTCATGGTCCCTCCCATGTTGCAGGACGGCCCGATGGATCTCCCTTACCCCTTTTTCTGCGCGGCGGCAGCAGCGGCCGCCTTCATCGCCGGCGTCACCGGGATGCCCGGCACCGAGAGGTGCTCGAAGAACGCCGCGTCGAAGTTCTTCGCGATGTCCCCGGCCGACCAGCCGCCCTCCTTGAACATGGCGGCGAGCGGCTTCGGGGTCTGGAAGAGCGTGTAGGCATAGCCGCGGCGACCGAAGATCTGGCCGTTCACGTGCTTCGCTTCCTCGGACGCGATGTACGCGACGATGGGGCCGTTCAGATCCGGGTTCATCTCCGGCGGCACCGGGCGGCCTTCCATGCCGGGGATCTGTCCCACCATACGCGTCATGCCGGCGGGCGCGAGGGCGTTGGCGGTGATCGAGTACTTGCCCTCGGCGTTCCCCTTCATGTGCTCGACGGCGATGACGAACGTCATCCCCATGAGGCCCGCCTTGGCGGCGCCGTAGTTCGCCTGCCCGAAGTTCCCGCGCAGGCCCGCGCTGGACACGATGTTGATGATGCGGCCGTAGCCCTTCTCACGCATGTGCGGCAGCGCGTGCCGGCTGCAGTTGAAGCCGCCGTAGAGATGGACCTTCAAAACGGCGTCGAAATCTTCGGGCGACATGTTGACGAGCTGCTTGTCGCGCAGGATGCCGGCGTTGTTGACCAGGATGTCGATGCGACCCCACTTGTCGACCGCCGCCTTGATGATGTTGCCGGCGCTGTCGAACTCGGCGACGCTCTCGTAGTTCGGGATCGCCTCGCTGCCGAGCGCCGCGATCTCCTTGCACACGCCCGCTGCAGGGTCGGCGTCGGTGCCGCGCCCGTCGGTCGCGCAGCCGACGTCGTTCACGACCACCTTGGCGCCCTCGGTCGCGAGCGCGAGCGCGATGCCGCGGCCGATGCCGCGGCCCGACCCGGTGACCACGGCGACCTTGCCTTCGAGAAGCTTGCCCATCTGTCCTCCGATGCGGTGTGGAAGTGCGTCGAAAGCGGGTCGGCTAACACGCGCTCCGAAGGGGTGTCAATCGAACGACCGATCGGTGCTGCTACTCGGCGATCTCGACCGCGACCTTCCCGAGCGGCCCGAAGTCGGCCTCGATCTCGTCTCCCGCCCGGACGGACAGGGGCTGGATGAGCGAGCCCGCGATGATCCAGTCGCCGGCTTCGAGCCATTCGCCGTAGCGGGCGAGCAGCCCGGAGACGTGTCGCAGGACGGCGCCCGCCTCCATGGCCAGGAGCTTCGGCTCGCGACGCGAAACCTCGGTGCCGTTGCGACGGAGGTGCGGCCAGGTGCCGCTGTCGAGCGACACGGGCGGCACCTCGGCACCGAGCACCACGGCGTCGTGATAGATGTTGTGCTCGAGCGCGCCCTCGAGCGAGTTGGCCGGCAGGCTGAAGTTCACGAGCTCGAGCGCCGGGGCCTGTAGCGAGACCGCGCCGCCGCCGACGTGGAGCGCGACCTCGGCTTCGACGAAGATGCGCGCGCCGCGACGGAGCACGTAGCGATCACCGGAGCGCAGCGCCCGATCTCCGGCGAGCCAGCCGATCGCGGGCTCGGCGAGGCCGAGGCGCTCGAGCATGCGCGGATCGTTGATGCCGATCTTCCAGCCGAGCCGCGGCATGCCCTCGTTCAACGCGTGGCGGAAGTTGCGGAGCTGGGCCTCCATGCCGCGATCGAGCTGTCCCTTCACCTCTCTCGCGGTCGGCCGTTCGGTCTCCATCGTGCTTCCGATGCGCACCACTCTGGCATGCTTCCAGGAGCTTCGAAACCCGAGGCTGTTGGACACCCGGGTCGCGAGCCCGGATGATGGCCGCTCGGATGCAGGACCGCCTCGTCTTCCTGATCGGCGCCCCGCGCTCGGGGACGACGTTGCTGGCGCGCATGCTCTCCGCACACTCGCTCGTCTACGGCCGCGCCGAGCCGCACCTCGTCACGCCGCTCGCGCACCTCGGCTACTTCGGGAAAGTTCAGAAGGCGCCCTACGACACCAACAACGTCGAGCAGGCGATCCGCGAGATCGTGGCCGAGCTCCCACGCGGCGAATCCGGGTATCTCGACGCGCTGCGCGCGTACACCGACGCCCTCTACGGCCAGCTCCTCGAGCTGGCACCGGTGGGGAAGCGCTTCTTCCTCGACAAGACGCCCGCCTACGCGCTCGTCCTCCCCTTCCTCACGAAGCTCTATCCGAGCGCGCGCTACGTCGTCCTGACGCGTCACCCGCTCGCCGTCCTCTCGTCGTATGCCGAGTCCTTCTTCGACGGCGACTACCGCGTGGCGATCACGCACAACCCGATCCTGCAGCGCTACGTGCCCGCGCTCGCGAGCCTGGTGCGCGACCGTCCGGTGCCGCACGTGTGGGTCAAATACGAGGAGCTCGTGAAGGATCCGGAGACGCACTTCCGGCGCGTCTGCGAGCACCTCGGCATCCCGTTCGAGGAGAAGGCGATCAGCTACGGCGAGAGCGGCGAGGAGTTCAAAGGCCTCGGCGATCCCACCGGGGTCGCGCGGCACACGCGTCCGGTGACCTCGTCGGTGAGCAAGTGGGCGGCGGAGATCGCCTCCGATCCCGAGGTCCTGGCGCTCGTCTCGCAGGTGCTGGACGAGCTCGACCCCGCCGACCTCGAAACGCTCGGCTACCCGCGCGAGAAGATCGTCGCCCAGCTCGAAGCCGCCAAGGGCGCCCCGATGCCCGTGAAGGCGAAGGGGCCGCTGCGCTATCGCATGGAGCGGAAGGTCCTCGTCGCCCTGCGCCGGAACATCCACGAGAATGCGCTCGGGCGCGTCCTCGGACGGCTCCGCTTCGCCCTCGACGTCCTGTTGCGCGAGTAGCGATCGCCGCCGCATCATGCGCGGATGCGCCTACTGACGGCCTTCGCGCTGGCGACCCTGCTCCTCGTTGGATGCCGCCGCGGACGGAGCGAAGAGATTCGGACCGCGGATCCGTCATCGCGGCGCCCGACCACGAGCGGCGAGGTCGTGGGCTTCGTCGGACGCTACGGGAGCTTCGTGTGGATGGGCATTCCGTTCGCCGCGCCGCCGACGGGCGAGCGCCGCTGGCGCGAGCCGGCGGCGCCCGCGACCTGGACGGGGGTGCGGGAGGCGCTGGCACCCGGCTCGCCGTGCGTGCAGTACGCGAGCCCGCTCGGCGGCGTCACGACGGCGAAGGTGAATACGCCGGTCGGCAGCGAGGATTGCCTGTACCTGAACGTCTGGGCGCCGAAGACCGCGACGCCCGCCTCGCGGCTGCCGGTGATGGTGTGGATCCATGGTGGCGGCAACTCGATCGGCGCCGGGAGCTTCTTCGACGGTGGCAACCTCGCGACGAAGCGCGACGTGGTGGTCGTGTCGATGAACTACCGGCTGGGACCGCTCGGCTGGTTCCGGCACGAAGCGATCCGCGCGAGCGCGACCAGCGACGCCGAGCGCTCGGGGAACTTCGGCACGCTGGATCTCATCCGCGCCCTCGAATGGGTGCGCGACAACGTCGCCGCGTTCGGCGGCGATCCGTCGCGCGTCACCATCTTCGGCGAGTCGGCCGGCGGTATGAACGTGCTGAGCCTGCTCCTCTCGCCGCCGGCGCGCGGGCTCTTCCATCGGGCGATCGTCGAGAGCGCCGGCGTGCGCATGGAGGATCCGGTGCTCGCCGAGGCGTTCGCCGACACGCCGTCACCCGTGGCGAGCAACAGCTCGAACGAGGCGCTGGCGCGCTTGTGGATCCGCGACGGCCGCGCCACCGATCGTGCGGACGCGAAGGCCCGCCTCGCGAAGACCGCGCCCGCCGAGATCGCGGCCTACCTGCGCGGCGAGGACGCCCTGAAGATCCTCGAGGCGTACCAGCCGTTCCCCGGCGTCGGCATGATCCGCATGCCGCTCGTGTTCGGCGATGGGACCGTGCTGCCGAGCGACGGTCCGGTGGATGGGTTCCGGCGCGCGAACGGCTGGAATCGCGTCCCCGTCATGATCGGAACCAACCGCGACGAGAACAAGCTCTTCATGTTCGGCGATCCGCGCTGGGTGCGGTGGTGGCTTTGGGTCCTCCCCCGCCTCCGCGACCCCGAGCGCTACGACGTGACGGCCGAGATCATGGGGAAGATGTGGAAGGCCAACGGCGCCGACGAGCTCGCGACCGCCATGCGGGCGTCGGGCGCGACCCAGGTCTACGTCTACCGCTTCGACTGGGACCAGGAGTCGACGCCCCTCGGCACCGATCTGCCGCGCATGCTGGGCGCGTGCCACGGCTTCGAGATCCCGTTCGTGTTCGACCACTTCGACTTCGGCCGCGACGGCCGAGCGCTGTTCACCGACGCGAACGAGCCGGGGCGGAAGGAGCTCTCCACGGCGATGACGTCGTACTGGACCGCCTTCGCGAGCACCGGCGACCCCGGGCGCGGTCGCGACGGCAATCTGCCCGAATGGCCCGCGTGGAGCGCCCCGCCGCGCTTCATGGTTCTCGACACGACGGCCGGCGGCGGCGTGCGGACGTCGCCGGACACGGTCACGCGCGAGAGCGTCCTCGCCTTGGTCGAGTCCGATCCACGGCTCCCGACGGCGCGCGACCGTTGCATGATCTACCACGACCTCGTCGACTGGACGGACGCGATGACGCGCGCGTCGTACGATGCCAAGTGCCCCGACCTGCGGTTCGACGGCTACCCCTGGGGCAGCTGACGCGGATTGGCGCCCGGGGACCGACTTCGCTATTCATCCCGCCGATCGCACACAGCCCAGGGAGACGATTCATGGACGACAAGGATCTCGAAGCCAAGATCAAGGCGCTCACGTTCTCGAGCGGCAAGAACAACATGACCCTCGAGGACATGGCCACGATCCAACCCGGTCTCGCGCGCATCATGCCCGAGATCGGTGCCCGCACCTGGAAGCTCTTCTACGCCGCCAAGCTCCAGAACTGGCCCATGGCCAAGTTCCAGTACAAGGAGATCATCGGCCTGTTCGAGCTCGGCGCCTTCATGCGGCCCAAGCACGAGGCCGCGCTCAATCAGTACATGGAAGAGAACTGGAAGCCGCTCGAGGCGACGATCGCGAACAAGGACTTCCCGGGCTTCGAGAAGGCGTTCCACGCCGCCATCGACGCGGCGAACGCGTATCACGAGCTGAAGGAGAAGCCCTACATCTACTGGAAGCTCCCCGACGAGCCGCCGCCCGATCTGGACCTGCGCCCGCGCGGCGCGGCCAAGAAGTAGGCGCGCTCAGTTCCCGACGCCGCCGACGCAGTAGCCGTGGACGTAGTCGGTCAGGGCGGTGATGTCGGCGGTCGAGAACCTCGGGTAGGCCGGCATCTGGTCCTGGCCGGATCGCACCGCGTCGGACATGTCGCCCGCGCTCTGGCACTGGATCTCGGGGCCGTGGACGCCGCTCGAGTCGCGGCCGCCGCCGCCCGTGGGGCCGTGGCACGACGCGCAGTTCGAGACGTAGAGATCCGCCGGCCGATCGGGTCCGCTCGCGCTGCAGAGCACGTCCAGGTACGTCTGCACGCCCGTCACGTCGGTGTTGGACAGCTCGGTGGATGCGAAGGCCGGCATCGCGCCGGCGTTCCGGCCGCGGCGAACCGCGTCGGCGATGTCCACGGCGCAGCGCACGTTCGGGTTGTCGTTGGCGCCGCGGGCGTCGGGCGCGTGACAGGCCCCGCAGTTGCTCGTGTAGAGATCGGAGCCCGTGCGGCCGCTCGCGTCGCAGAGCCCCGTGAGATACCCGGCGAGCGTCGCGATGTCGGCGTCGCCGAGATTGGCGAAGGCCGGCATCGCGTCCGGACCGGTTCCCTGCCCGAGGCGCACCGGGTCGTGGATCTTCACCGAGCAGCGGACGTCGGGCCGACCCTGGACGCCGCGGCCGTCGGCGCCGTGACACGAGCCGCAGTTCGACTCGTAGAGATCGGCGGGTCGATCGATGCCGCTCGCGTTGCACAGCCCGGAGAGATACGCCTCGATGCTCGCGACGTCCGCATTCGACAGCTCGGCGGACGAGTAGGCCGGCATGTCGCTGCCCTTGCCGCTGCGAACGGCGTCGTTGACGTCCGACGAGCACCGCACGTTCGGGTTGTCGCCGACGCCGCGCGCGTCGCCGCCGTGGCAGGCCCCGCAGTTGCTCGTGTAGAGATCGACGCCCGTGCGGCCGGTCGCGTCGCAGAGACCCGCGAGATAGCCCACCAGCGTCGTGATGTCGGCATCGGTCAGGTTGTCGAACTTCGGCATCGCGTCGGGGCCCGTACCCTTACCGAGGCGCACCGGGTCGTGGATCTTCACCGAGCAGCGGATGTCGGGGCGACCCTGGAGCCCGCGTGCGTCGTCGCCGTGGCAGGAGGCGCAGTTGTCGGCGTAGAGCTGCTGCTCGGGCGAGCCGCCTCCCGGACCGCCCGGCGGGCCGCACACGCCCTGCACGACGAGGTCGACCCAATGCCGCAGGATCTGCTCCTCGGGGCTTCCTGCCACCAGGCGCTGCCCGCCGCCGTGGGGGATGAGGTTCAGGGGCTTGCGAAGAATCCGCGAGGCGTCCGGGTTCGCGACGTTGATGTGAAGCGCCACGCTGGCCTGCGTCGCGAGCGGATCGCCCGGTGTCACGCGGAAGGTCGTGATCGCCGCCTGCCCCGTCGCGCTGTGGCAGGCCTGGCAGATCGGCACCAGCACCTTCGGCATCACCTCGTCGGTGAAGTACGAGTTGTCGCACGTCGGCGGCCCTCCGCCGCCCGAGTCGGTCGTGCGGCGCGTGAGCCGCATCCGTCCGTGGACTTTCATCCCGGGCCGGACGAGCAGCGCCCGACCGCGGAGCCCGTCGGCCGTCACCTTGCCGAGCCACACGAGGCGCGTCCCGTCGGCGCTCGCGCCCACGAGGCGCACGCGGCGCCGGCGGACGCGCCCTTGCATCGTGTAGAGCGTGGACGCGCTCATGCTCATCGCACCGAGCGCCAGCGTGCCGGTGAGCGTCGATCCGGACGCCTGAAGTGCACCCGCCACGTCTGCCGTTTCTTGCGAGTGCGCGATCGTGACCTGACCTTCGTACGAGGCCGTGAGGTCGACCGCCGCGAACGCCGCGTCCCGGTCCGGTGCCAAGCCGAGCGCCACGAGCCCGAGAATCAGCGCGCGGGTTCGAACGGCGATACGCATCGGTGGATCCTGGCGTACTTTGCAGCAATTGCCCTGCCAACGGACGCTATGTCGTCGGCGTGCGCCCTCCGCGGGCCATCGTGTTCCTTAAAGCCTTAATGAAGTCACGAAGCCTCGCTCGGACGAGGCGTCGCCGTGGCTCGATTCCCGTACGCAGGAATGCCAGCACGCCCTCGGCGCTGACGCGGCCCGCGGTGCGGTCGATCGACCGGAAGCGCACCGTACGATCGCGTCCGATCACGAATACCGACGGCACCGCGATGCCGCCGTGCTCCTTCGGATTGTAGATGCCCCACGCACGGACGACCTCACGGCGCTGGTCACAGAGGATCGGAAAGCCGAGACCCAGCTCGCGCCGCACCGGCTCGGCACGGCCCGCATCGTCGACCGATACGGCGACGATGTCCGCGCCCAGCGCGCGGAGCGTGTCCCGTTGCGCCTCGTACTCCGCCAACTGGCGAAGACAGAACGGTCACCAGTGGCCGCGGTAGAAGATGAGAACGAGGTCGCGCGTCGCGGCGAGCTCGGACAGCGCACGCGGCGCGCCGGTCGTGTCGGGCACGATGAAGTCGGGCGCCGTCTGGCCGACCTCGGGCGTCATCTGCCTGCGCTCTCTAGCGATCGGGCAGCAGCGAGTCCACCCGGCGGCGACGCGAGCGGTCGAGCATCGGCGCCTCGACGAGATGCCACGACGCGATCGCGATGGGCAACGTCGCGAGGAAGGCGGCGGCGAAGAACGGCCGTACGGGTAGCTTGGGCCCGAAGACGTGCAGGATCACCTGCTGCACGGGATACGCGTAGAGGTAGAGGCCGTACGAGAAGTCGCCGAAGCGCCCGAAGCGCGCGAGCGGCACCCACGACGCGCAGGCGACGTAGAGGAGCAGGTAGGCGCCCGCGACCGGGAAGATCCACACGAGCCCGCCGGTGCGAGCGGCGACGACGAGCGCCGCGGCCGCCGTCGCCGCGAGCGCCCCGCGATAGGGAACGCGGTCGCGGAGCTCGTAGAGCGCCATCCCGGTCGCGTAGCAGGCGAGGAGCTTGGCGCCCCAGCTCGCCCACGTGGGCGCCGCGACGCCGGAGGCGTGCAGCAGCGCGTTCCCGACCACCGACCCGACGGCGATCGCGCACACGGCCGGCCGCCAGCTCCGCCGGCCGAGCACGCCCACGACGCCGGTCATGACGTAGCACGCGATCTCGTAGCGCAGCGACCAGAGCGAGCCGTTCAGCTGGTTCTTGAACGTGTTGCGTGGAAACACGCCGGGAACGGCGCTCCACGCGTGCGCGAAGAGCCCGGGGAAATGGAGCCACGTCCGTGCCGACGTGAGGTAGACGCCGAGCGGCTGCGTCGTGACGAAGGGGCCGATCGCGAACACGCCGACGGCCATCGCCACGAGGAGCCCCGGCAGCACGCGGCGCGCGCGCTTCTCCGCGAATCGGGCCGCGCCCGTCGTCCCGAGCCAGCTCTGCGTCACCAGAAACCCCGACACGATGAAGAACCCCTCGACGCCCACCGCGCCGCCGCTCATCTGTCGCCCGGAGAAGGCGAGGAGTGGATCGAGCTCCGCGTCGAGCGAGTACGCGTGCGACCACAGGACCAGCGTCGCGAGCGCGAAGCGGAGCGCGTCGAAGTTGTTGCGGCCGCGATCGTACGCCGTCGCGAGCGTTCGACCCACGTCAGTCGAGCTCGAACTCGCGGCGCCAGTCGACGTCGTCCGAGAGGGCGGGCTGCCGCTCCTTCAGGAGAACGAACGAGCCGATGACGAGCGCGTCCATCTCGGTGCGCATGAAGCACAGCCACGAGTCGCGCGGCGTGCACACGATGGGCTCGCCGCGGACGTTGAAGCTCGTGTTCACGATCACCGGGCAGCCCGTGAGCTCGTGGAAGCGCGAGAGCAGCGCGTGGTAGCGCGGGTTCGTTTCGCGGTGCACGGTCTGGATGCGCGCCGAGTAGTCGACGTGCGTCACCGCCGGGATCGACGAACGCGGAACGTTCAGGCGCTCGATGCCGAACAGGCGCTCCTGCTCCGCCGTCATCGCGATCCGGTGCTCGGGCCGCACCGCCGCCACCAGCAGCATGTACGGCGAATCGACGTCGAGCTCGAACCATTCGCGCACGTGCTCGCGCAGCACCGACGGCGCGAACGGCCGGAAGCTCTCGCGGTGCTTGATCTTGAGGTTCATCACGGACTGCATCTTCGGCGAGCGCGCGTCGCCGAGGATGCTGCGCGCGCCGAGCGCGCGCGGGCCGAACTCCATGCGGCCCTGGTGCCAGCCGACGACCTTCTCGTCGGCGAGCAAGCGCGCGGTCCGGTCGACGAGCGCCGCCTCCGAGTCGCACCGCTCGTACACCGCACCGAGCCGTCGCAGGACGCGCTCGATGTCGGCGTCGCTGTCCGCCGGGCCCAGGTACGAGCCCCGCATCGCGTCGCCCTCGGAGTAGAGCCGGCGATCGTTGCCGAGCACCTTGTGGTGGATGGCGAGCGCGACCCCGACCGCGCCGCCCGCGTCGCCCGCGGCGGGCTGGATCCACAGACGCTGGAACGGTCCCTCGCGCAGCAGGCGCCCGTTGCCGACGCAGTTGAGCGCAACGCCGCCCGCGAGGCAGAGGTTCTGCATCCCCGTCTCGCGGTGCACGTGCCGCGCCATGCGCAGCATGATCTCCTCGGTCACGACCTGGATCGAGGCCGCGACGTCCATCTCCCGTTGGGTCAGCGGCGACTCGGGTCTGCGCGGCGGTCCGTCGAAGACCTCGTCGAACGCAGGACGCGTCATGGTGAGGCCGTCGAGGTAGCCGAAGTGACGCATGTCGAGCTTGAGCGAGCCGTCGTCCTTCAGCTCGACGATGCGCTCGAAGATCCGGTCGACGTACTTCGGCGTCCCGTAGGGCGCGAGCCCCATGACCTTGTACTCGCCCGAGTTGACCTTGAATCCGGTGTAGTAGGTGAACGCCGAGTAGAGGAGCCCGAGCGAATGCGGATAGTGGAGCTCCGCCCACAGCTCGAGGTCCTTGCCGCGGCCGACGCCGTACGACGACGTCGCCCACTCGCCGACGCCGTCGATCGTGAGCACGGCCGCCTCGACGAACGGCGACGGATAGAAGGCGCTCGCAGCGTGCGACTCGTGATGCTCGGTGAACAGGAACTCGCCCGCGAACCCGTCGAGCTCGCGGGCGAGGAGACCCCGCGTGAAGAGCTTCTCCTTCAGCCACACCGGCATCGCGGCGAGAAAGGATCGTAGCCCGCGCGGCGCCACGCCCAGGTACTGCTCGAGCAGCCGCTCGAACTTGAGGAGCGGCTTGTCGTAGAAGCCGACGTAGTCGACGTCGCGGATCGTGATCCCGGCTTCGCGCAGCACGTAGGCGACGGCGTGGCGGGGGAACGACGCGTCGTGCTTCTTGCGGGTGAAGCGCTCCTCCTGGGCCGCGGCGACGATGTCGCCGTCGCGTACGAGGCACGCCGCCGCGTCGTGGTAGAAGGCGGAGAGACCGAGGATCGTCGCCATCAGAACTGCTGCCGGTAGCGTGCCGGATCGACCGGGGTGCGCTCGCGCTTCACCCAGTTGGACGCCCGGCCGTCGCGCATGGTGCGATCCAGGGGATCGCCGGAGAGGCGCCGGATCCACGCGACGGGCGTGATCACCAGGTAGAACAGCACGGTGAGGATGATGCGCGTGTTCACCCGTCCCAGCACCTCGGCCATGGCCATCCACACGCGCTCGACCGGAGCGAGGAGCGCGGGGGCGACGAGGCCCCCCACGACCAGCGGACCGCCGAGCGTCCACATGACGCGCGGGGCGATCACGTGGCCGCGCCACCAGCTGACGGTGCCGAGCAGCAGGAACACGCCGCCGACGGAGAGGCCGAACCTCCGTAGCGCCGACCGCGAAGGCGCGGGCATCAGAAGATCGTGTAGATGAACGGCGCGACTGCCGAGCTCTGCGCGAGCACGAGGAACCCGCCGAACAGGGCGAGCACGACGATGATGGGCCCGAGCCACCACTTCTTGCGCTCGCGCAGGAAGGCCCAGATCTCGCCCACGGCGGACACCTGACCGGATCGCGGCATGCGGATTCTCGCGCGCCACAGTCTGCTACGGGGCCGGGACCTGTCAAGCTTGGCCGGCCGACCGTGACCGTGCTTTGATCGCCGCCATGGAGCTCACCATGCCCCTCGAGGAGGCGATGCGGACCCAGCGGGCCATCCGCCGCCTGAAACCCGACCCCGTCGACGACGCACTCGTGCTGCGCCTGATCGAGCTGGCGCTGAAGGCGCCGTCGGGCTCGAACCAGCAGAACTGGGAGTTCATGGTCGTGAAGGACCGCGCCGTGAAGGAGAGGCTCGGACGCCTCAACGCCGGCATGTTCCGCTTCTACGGCGGGATCGGCCGCCGCATCTCGCGCGACCAGCCGAAGATGCTCCGCATCCTCGACGCCGTGCAGTGGCAGGCCGATCACTTCAGCGAGATTCCCGTGCTGGTGATCGCGTGCCTGCGCGGCTTCCGCGGCGCATGGCCGCCGATCATCGCCAGCAGCTACTACGGATCGATCTATCCGTCGGTGCAGAACCTGCTGCTCGCCGCCCGCGCCGCCGGCCTCGGTGCCGCGCTCATCACGATGCCGCTGTGGAGCACGTTCCTCGCGCGACGTGCGCTGGGCCTCCCCTGGAGCGTCTCGCCCTGCGCCGTCGTTCCCCTCGGCTGGCCGCTCGGCAAGTACGGTCCGACCACCCGCCGCCCCGTCGGCGAGGTCGTCCACCTGGACCGTTACGGCAATCGGCCCTTCAAGGGCTGAGCGCTACCGCACCGCGCGGAAGAACGCGCGCACGTCGTCGACGAGCGCCGCCGGCTCCTCCATGGCCGCGAAGTGCCCGCCCGCCGGGAAGCGCGTCCAGCGCGCGACGTTGTAGAGCTTCTCCACCCACGAGCGCGGCGGCCGGAAGATCTCCTTCGGGAAGAGCGCGCAGCCGACCGGGACGTTCACGCGGAAGCCCTGGGGCGGGAATTTTCCGGCGTGGACCATCTCGTAGTAGAGCCGCGCCGAGCTCGTCGCGGTCTCCGGAACCCAGTAGAGCATGACGTTCGTCAGCAGCTCGTCCTTCGTGAAGCGCCGCTCGACGTCGCCGTCACAGTCGCTCCAGGTGCGGAACTTCTCGACGATCCACGCGGCGAGCCCCGCGGGCGAGTCGTTCAGCGAGTAGCCGAGGGTTTGCGGCTTCGTGCCCTGGATGCGCTGGTAGCCCGTCTCCTCATCCAGGAAGTGCTGCATCGGCATCATGTCGACGACCTCGTCCTGGGTGAGGCCGTCGAGCGGGTTCGCCGGGTCCGGCGGGAACGCGATGACCATGTTCAGGTGGACGCCGGCGACGACGTTGGCGTGGTTCGCGCCGAGGTACGTGCTCACCATCGAGCCCCAGTCGCCGCCCTGCGCGCCGAAGCGCGCGTAGCCGAGCCCGGGCATCAGCTCCGCCCAGAGCGCGGCGATCCGCTCGGCGTCCATGCCGGGCGTGCGTGCGTGATCGGAGAAGCCGTAGCCCGGCATCGACGGGCACACGACGTCGAAGGCGTCGGCCGGATCGCCGCCGTGGGCCGCCGGGTCGGTGAGCGGCCCGATGATCCTCACGAACTCCGCGACCGACCCCGGCCAGCCGTGCGTCACGACCAGCGGGAACGGCTTCGGCCCTTTCCCCTTCACGTGGATGAAGTGAATGCCGAGGTCGCCGACGCGAGCGCGGAACTGCGGAAACGCATTGAGCGCCGTCTCGTGCCGCCGCCAGTCGTAGCGATCCCGCCAGTAGGCGACCAGCTCCTTCGCGTACGCGAGATTGGTTCCGTAGGTCCACGCGGAGTCCGCGATCTCGTCGGGGAAGCGCGTGCGCGCGAGGCGCTCGCGGAGATCCGCGAGCACCGCGTCGGATACGTTGATGCGAAACGGCTCGACGTGCATGCGGGGCTTCTATGCCACAGCCGATTTCGAGCCAAGACTACGTCTTGGCTCGAGGGAGCGCGAGGGCGTGACGATCGTACACGCGTGACCGGCATGCCGCGGCCGGCAAAGCCGGCGCGGCACACGAGGCACGCACGACGCGCGTGCCACCAACGCCACACCGTCGCGTCCTCCCCCCGGGCCAAGACGTAGTCTTGGCCCGGTCTTCTACGGCAGTCCGTAGGCGCGGACGCCCCCCGCGGCACCGAGCCCGTAGCCGACGTAGAGCGTCCCGTCGACGATCGTCGGACCGGCCGCGACCGACCCCGGCAGGGTGAACGTCTTGAGCCGCATGCCGGTCGTCGCGTCGTAGACGTAGACGTCGGTGCCCGCCAGCGAGCCCGCGACGACGAGCCCGCCGCCGATGCCGACGCTGCCCCACGACGGCCCGATCTCGTCCTCCCACGCCGTCGACCCGTCGACGGCGCTGAACGCCATCAGGTGCTTCGGCGCCGGGTTGAGCGACGGCGAGTGGTCGTAGAGCGCCGCGAAGAAGCGATCGCCCGCGAAGCCCACCGCGCCGTTGAAGAGCCCGAAGCCCGCGAACGCCGGCGTCACGGGGATCGGCACGACGGCGCGCGTCCAGACGGCACCGCCCGTCGCGGGGTCGCGCGCGTACAGCGACCCGTTCTTGCTGCCGGAGACGACCAGCTCGCGCGTTCCGCCGAGGCCGTCGTCGGCTTCGACCACGATCGGACCGTTCAAGAACCCGAAGTCGTGGTACACCGACTTCGGATTGCACGCGCCGCCGCCGACGAAGGCGCAGTCGGCCGAGCCGCGACAATCGACCGACGTGTCGTTGGCGCAGGCGTTGAACTGCTCGGGCGGATTGACCCGCGTCTTCCACACGACGCTGCCGGTCGCCGCGTCGAGCTTCAGGATCGAATCCTCGTCGCCGATCGAGGGAAAGGTGAAGCAGCCGACGGTGTCCACGTAGACGAAGTCGCCGGTGGCGTCGGTCGAGACGGTCGCGGTGACGCCCGCGCCGCGGGCCTGGATGCAGGCGCCACCGTCCGGGCAGTCACCGTCCGCGGTGCAGGCGATTGCGGTGTCGGAGTCGCAGATCTTGTCGGGGATCATCGTGCGGACCCACTGGACGCTGCCGCTGTCGAGATCGAGCGCCACCAGGCGGCCCTGGGTGCACGGAACGTCGGAGTGCGACGCGATCCCGATGAAGACGCGGCTGCCCACGACGGTGGGCGAGGCCCAGATCTGATCAACCGAGGCGTCGCCGATCGGCGTCTTCCACAGGAGCTTGCCCGTCTTCCCGTCGAGGCAGTGCACGACCGCCGCCGCGTCGCCGACCAGGACGCGGCCGTCCGCCGTGAGCGTCACCGAGCCGGTGATCCCCGGTGCGAGACCGATCGACTGCGACTGCGTGTCGTACTTCCACTTGAGGCCGCCGTTGGTCTGCTTGGCCGCCACGACGAACCCGTTCCACGAGCCCACGTAGACGAGGCCGAAGCCGATGGTCGGCGTCGACGTCACGGCGTTGGTCGAGGCGCCGATCTCGGTCTGCAGGTCGAGCGCCCACTTCTGCACGAGCGTGGTCGCGTTGCCGGGACCGAGGACGGTCTCGAGCGGTGTCGCGCGCGTGTTGCGGTGGTCGTAGCCGTGGCTCGGCCAGCCGCGCGGGACGCAGGTGAGCTTCAAGGTATCCGCATCGACGCCGGCGGCCGTCGTCGCCTTCAGCTTCACCTTCTTCTTGGCTCGCTTGAAGCGGCCGAGTCCGTCGGGGCCCTTCAGCGGCACCGTGAGGGTACGGCCCGTCGTGCACACGTTCGCGGTCGCCGGCACGAGCGCCGACAGCGCGTTCTGCAGCGCGGCCAGCTCCGTGTCCTTGGTCGTCCCGCTCACCGTGACGGCCGTCACGTCGGCGGGCGTGCAGCTCGGCAGCGCAGGATCGGCGTTCCGCAGGCAGACGTCGACGTCGAACACGCACTGGTTGTTGGCGATGCCGTCACGATCGCACGCGACGTCGCCGTCGAAGCAACGGACCTCCTTGCCGGCCTTGGGGCGCGCCGGATCGAACGGAGGATAGTTGAGACGGATCCCTTCGCTCGTGAACTCGGCCTGGCAGTCGAGCGCCGGATTGGAGCCGCCGGGGATTGCGCACGACGGCGGGCAGACGGCGTACGCGCCGAGCGGGAGGAGGAGCACCGCGAGAGCCACGTCACGAATGCGAGCGACGTTCATCATCCAGAACCTCGGCGGGACTATGCCATCGCTCTTGCGCCGTCGGGAAGGACAAAGTTGCATTCACCCATCCGACCCTCGATAAGCCGGCCAGGAGAGGCTACCCCACGATGCAGGTTGCGCGTCATACCGTCGTCACGATCGACTACACGCTCACGAACGACGAGGGCGAAGTCATCGATTCCTCGAAGGGCGCCGAGCCGCTCTCCTACATCCACGGGCAGGGGCAGATCGTCCCCGGGCTGGAAACCGCTCTGGCGGCGCGCGGGGTCGGCGACGTCTTCCGTGTCCGGATCGAAGCCTCGGAGGGCTACGGCGAGCGCGATCCCGATCTCGTCCACGGCGCGCAACGTTCGCAGTTCGGCGGCGAGACGCCCGAGGTGGGAATGCAAGTGCGTGCGGACGGGCCCGAGGGCGCGCAGATCCTCACGATCGTCGCCGTCGAGGGTGACCGCGTGACGCTCGACGGCAACCATCCGCTCGCGGGAAAGCCGCTCACCTTCGACGTCACCGTCGTCGCCGTGCGCGCGGCCACGGCGCAGGAGCTCGAGCACGGCCACGCGCACGGGGACCACGGCACGGATCACTGAACGGGGAGCATCGATGGTCGACGCGACGGGGCCCACGACGCACGAGGTCACGAACCAGCCGCCGCTCCTCGAGGGCTACGACCTCTTCTCCACCGACCGCGTGCTGGGCGAGGCGGTCGAGCGCGAGGGCGCCGCGTGGGCTCGCGATCGGCTCGTGCGGCTCGGCACGTTTCTCGGCGGTGCGCCGCTCGAGTGGGGACGGCTCGCGAACGCCTATCCGCCGGTGCTGCGCACCCACGATCGCTTCGGGCATCGGATCGACGAGGTCGAGTTCCATCCGGCGTGGCACGACCTCATGCGCACGTCGGTCGCGCACGAGCTGCACGCGCTCCCGTGGCGCGATCCGCGCCAGGGTGCGCACGCGGCGCGTGCGGCCCTGTTCTACCTCATGTCCGAGGTCGAGGCGGGCCACGGCTGCCCGATCTCGATGACCTACTCCGCCGTACCGGCGATCCGCATGCAGCCCGAGGTGGCGGCCGAGTGGGAGCCGCGCGTCACGTCGACGTCGTACGATCCGAGCTGCCGGCCGGCCGCCGAGAAGACCGGCGCGCTCTGCGGCATGGCGATGACCGAGAAGCAGGGCGGCTCCGACGTGCGCGCGAACACGACCCGCGCCGTCGCGCTCGGCCGTCCGGGGCCGGGCGCCGAGTACGCGATCACCGGCCACAAGTGGTTCTGCTCGGCGCCGATGTGCGACGCGTTCCTCGTCCTCGCCCACACCGACCGCGGCCTCTCGTGCTTCCTCTTGCCGCGCTGGCTGCCGGACGGGACGCGCAACCGCTTCCACATCCAGCGCTTGAAGGACAAGCTCGGGAACCGCTCCAACGCCTCGAGCGAGGTGGAGTTCCACGGCGCCTGGGCGCGCATGGTCGGCGAGGAGGGGCGCGGCGTGCCCACCATCATCGAGATGGTGAACCACACGCGGCTCGATTGCGTGATCGGCGCCTCCGGCGGCATGCGCTCGGCGCTGGTGCAGGCGCTCCACCACACGCGTCATCGCAGCGCGTTCGGCAAGCGTCTGGTCGAGCACGCCCTCATGCAGAACGTCCTCGCGGACCTCGCGATCGAGAGCGAAGCCGCGACCGTCGCCATGATGCGGCTCGCACGCGCGTACGACGACGGCGTGCCCGTCGAGGAGCAGGCGTTCGCCCGCCTCGCGACGGCGGTCGTGAAGTACTGGGTGTGCAAGCGGCAGCCGCCGCTCGTCGTCGAAGCGCTCGAGTGTCTCGGCGGCGGCGGATACGTCGAGGAGTCGATCATGCCGCGCCTGTTCCGCGAGTCGCCGCTCAACGGCATCTGGGAGGGCTCGGGGAACGTCATCTGCCTCGACGCCCTGCGCGCGATGGGACGCGAGCCCGAGTCGGTCGAGGCGTTCTTCGCCGAGCTCGACCGCTCGCGCGGTCGCGACCCTCGGCTCGATGCCTTCGTCGACGGCGTGCGCGCCGAGCTCGGCGACTTCGCCGACATCGAGCGCCGTGCCCGCCGCGTGGTCGAGCGGCTCGCGCTCGCGCTGCAAGGCGCGCTCCTCGTCCGGCACGGCGACCCGGCGGTGGCCGACGCCTTCTGCGCGTCGCGCCTCGCCGGCGACCACGGCAAGGCCTTCGGGACGCTCCCGCGCGACACGGACTTCACGCGCATCATCGAGCGCGCGACGCCGGCCTGAGGTCAGGCGCGTTGCTTGCACCGACGATACGAACTGGGTCGTCGGGGAGGGTCGACGGGGTTTCGTCGCGATGCTGTGTCGGGACGGCGCCCTATGTGTCCCCCTGGAACACTCCCGATGTGAGACGATGCCCAGGTCACTGGGTCGTCACCTCCCCGAGCTGCTGGGACCGCCTCTCGGTCGTCGCGATGCGGCTCAAGCTCTGCCACCGGATGGTCGATACCGGAGAGGGAGGAACCAAACATGGGGGCCCGTCTTGTCATCGTCCTGCTCGCCGTCTGTGCCCTCGCCGGCATGGCGGTGCCGCGTTGGATGAACCCGCCGCCTTCCGTGGCACCCGTCGCGACGCGCTCCATGCCCTCGCGTCCGTTCGCTCCCCCGCGCTACACGGTCGACCGACTGCAGGTGCTGGATCTCCTCGAGAACCGCGACTTCGGTGCGCTCACGACCCTCTTGAACCGGCTCCAGGAACGGGTTCTTCGCGATCCGGCCGCGGAGAACGACCTCGCTCTCGCCCTCGATGCCTTCGACACCGGCGCTACCGAACTCGAGCCGCTGTTCGACGATTGGATCCGCACACGACCCAACGAGCCGATGCCGCGTCTCGGACGATCGACCTACTTGGTCCGCGCTGCCTTCGATCGACGAGGAGTCAGGCTGGCGAAGCAAACGTCCCCGCAGCAGTTCGTGGAGATGGATGCGCAGCTCAAGCGCGCCCTCGAGGATGCTCAGGCGGCCCTGCAACAAAATGCGCGGCTTGCCTTCGCGTACATCGCGCCGATGAGAGCGGCCAAGGCCCACGGCGACGAGGCGACGTGCAAGAGGATGATGACGGCCGCACTCGCCATCGCGCCGGCCAGCTATCATCTCCGCGTCGAGTACATGATGTGCCTCCTTCCCCGATGGGGTGGGTCCTACGAGGAGATGGACCAGTTCGCGCTCATGTCTCAGCGCTGGCGCGATCAAAACCCGCGTCTCGCTGCCCTGGGTGGATTCAGCGCATGGGACCGAGGAAGGATCCTGCGGGACGATGGACGCTACGAGGAGGCGCTGCACGAGTTCAATCATGCCCTCGAGTTCGGGGACGCGCACTGCTTCTACGAGGACCGAGCGGTGGCTTTGAGCGGCTTGGAGGCATACCGAGACGCCGTCGCCAACTACGAGCGTGGGCTGGTGCTCTTTCCGCAGGAGCCGGAGTGTCTCGTCGGTCGGGCTTTCGCGCGCTCGTTCGAACAGGACGACGTCGCCCGCATCGACGCCGATGTCGCGCTCGCCAAGCGCGTCGATCCAGGCAATGCTGGGCTCGCCTGGTTCGACGCGCGCGACGCGCACGTCGCCGAGGCGCAGGGGAGCAAGCTCCTCAAGGCGTCGCGGTACGACGAGGCCATCGCCAAGCTCACCTGGGCCCACGAGCACGCGCCCGGAAGGACGCACGCCATGTCACTGCGTGGCGAAGCGTACGCGAAGAAGAACGACCTCATCAAAGCGCTCGCCGACTACGAGGAGGCGGTGCGCCTCGAGCCAGAGAACTTCTACGCCTACCAGGGACTCGACTGGGTTCTCGTACATCAAGCAGCGTGGGACCGCATCATCGGGCACTGGAGTCAGTACATCGCCCTCGTGCCGAGGGACCCCCGCGCCTACATGGAGCGGGGCGGAGCCTACTCGCAGAAGGGCGACCGCTCGAGCGCCGTCGCCGATGCGAGCAAGGCCTGCGAGCTCGGTGACAAGAAGGGCTGTGAGATCTCCCGCCGCTATGGCGACGGCTGAGGCCGCTCAGACCTCGTTCTGCAGGATCTGGTCGAGCGATTGCCGCTTGCGCAGCAGGCGCAGCCCGCCGCCGCGCTCGAGCATGACTTCGGGCGCCTGCGGGTAGGTGTTGTAGTTGATCGTCGACATGGCGGCGCAGTACGCGCCCGCGCCGCCCACCACGACCAGGTCGCCTATCGACGGCCGCGGCACTCGGCGCGGCGCCAGCCCCTCGGGATCGCCCGGCGCCGGCGTCAGGATGTCGCCCGACTCGCAGCAGGGCCCGCAGAAGACGACGTCGCCCGCCGGCGCCTCGGCGAGCACGTCGATCGGGTGCTGCGCTCCGTAGAGCGACGCGCGCGTCACCTCGGTCATGCCGGTGTCGAGCTTCGCGAACGTGTAGCCGTCCGTGCCGGTGTCGACGACGTCGATGCAGGTGGCCA
>Ga0187894_10000464_pt1 | contig 54840 bp, 44 predicted proteins | sample GBC1701081metaG_FD_136650 | JGI IMG/M metagenome (GOLD analysis project Ga0187894, IMG submission 136650) | White microbial mat communities from a lava cave in the Kipuka Kanohina Cave System on the Island of Hawaii, USA - GBC170108-1 metaG ...
CAGATGCCGTCAGGCCGGGCAACCGCAGCGGCGAGGCCGCGAGGCGTATCTTGACGATACGTTGAGTGGCCGAGCCGCGAGGACGCCCGGCATGGCGAGCAGATCCGCGGTCGCAGCAGGAATAAGCGGGCTGGATCTGCGTCAGTCCATCCTCCCTCTGTTTCACCCTCTGTTCTGAATCCGATGTGTGTGTCGCCGGCGTAGTGCCGGACGAGCCCTGACGATGTCCGGGCCCGTCACAGCAACCTGCCGGCCCAGCCGGCAATTCACACCAAGAGGGAGGTTACCCGCGATGCGCACCAGAACCCTATTTTCCGCGGCCTGCACCGTGGTGGCGTCGGCTGCCATCCTGGCCGGCGCCGCCATGGCCGCCAGCCACCGCGAAGCGCCGGCGATGACGCTCGATCCCGGCGCCGACATCAGCGATTTCTACTCGTTCGTCGGCTACGACCAGGCCAACCTTTCCCGGCAGCCCGCTGACCGGAAGGTCACCTTCATCATGAACGTGGTGCCGTCCCAGGAGCCGTCGTCCGGGCCCAACTACTTCGCCTTCGACGACGATGTCCTGTACGTCATCCACCTGGACAACGACCGGGACGGAGAGGAAGACCTCAGCTACGAATTCCGCTTCTCCACTCAGACCGTCTCGCCGGATCAGTTCCTGGCGACGCTGGCGCTGCCGCCGGTGACCAGCCTGGAAGGGGCAGGCTCCGAGGGGCTCGCCCTCAAGCAGCGCTACACGGTGACCGAGGTGCGCGATTGCCGTGGCAAGCGGGGCTGCCTGCCCAGAGTCCAGCTCTTCAAGGATCGGGTCCTGTCGGCGGTGCCCTCCAACATCGGCTCGCGCACGACTCCCGATTACGCCAGCCTGGCCGCTCAGGGGATCTTCTCGGACATGGGGACGGGGGGGACGGGCATCCGGGTCTTCGCCGGCCAGCGCGCCGAGACCTTCGCCATCGACCTGGGGGCGGTGTTCGACACGCTGAACCTGCGCGTGGAGACCTCGCCGCGCCCCATCAATGGCCTGCCGGTGCACACCGCCGCCGAGGATGCCAATGACACGGTGAACGCCTTTGGAGCCAACGCCTTCTCGGGCTTCAACGTCAACACCATCGCCATCGAGATTCCGATCCGGCGCGTCACCAGGGACGGCATGCCGGCGTCGGCCGCCAACGCCCTGATCGGCTCCTACGCGGCGACGTTCCGGCAGCGGATCACGCTGCGACGTGACGCTGACGCGCTGGACAATCCCGGCGCCGGCAGCAAGCTGCAGCAGACGCTGGGAGGCTGGAAGCAGGTATCGCGCATGGGCAACCCGCTCATCAACGAGCTGATCATCCCGGTGGGGCTCAAGGATCTCTGGAACGCCACCGAGGCGGACGGCGAGACGGCCTTTCTGCAGTTCTACCGGGACCTGGCCGTGGCAGGCGCCCTCCAGCTGGTTTCTGGAGTGCCCGTGCCGCTCACGCCGCGCAACGACGTCGTGGCGCTGCTGACGCAGTATCCCGGCCAGAATGTGAACGTGGGGCCGTACGCGGATCTGCTGCGGCTGGACCTGACGGTTCCACCGACGCCGCCCGCGCAGATCAAGCGGCTGACGATCCTGGCTCACGATGCCGCCGGCAATCCGACCCCCGACGCGGCGGGCTTTCCCAACGGGAGGCGGCCCAACGATGACGTGACGGACCTGGTGGTGCGCGTCGCGGGCGGGACGAACTTCATCGTCAACTATGTCGGCGACGGCGTGGGGATCAACGAGAAGGGGATCACCGCCGAGTTCCCATTCCTGCCCACTCCGTTCGACGGGCGGGATCGCCAGCACAAGGATCCCGGCGAGTCCATGCAGTAATCAAGCTGATCACTCCCGCCGCAGTCGCCTCCGGGCGGCGGGATTCAGGGCGCCGCTGCACTGCCCCGCAGCGGCGTCCTTTTTTTTCTACGACTTCTTCCTGTAGGTGCCCATCAGCTCGGCCGAGGCCAGCACGTGGCCCTGCATGGCAGCTTCGAGCTGCTTTTTCGTGGGGCGGTCGAGCTCGAGTGTCGTGTCGAGCGCGTACAGCTTGTGGAAGTACCGGTGCCGGCCGATCGGCGGGCATGGTCCGCCATAGCCGGTCCGCTTCCAGTCGTTGACGCCTTCGCGCGTGCCCGCTGGCAGCGCGCCGGGCGACGCCCCTTCCGCCAGACCCGTCGCCGACGCCGGGATGTTGTAGAGGATCCAGTGCACCCAGGTCATCTTTGGCGCGCCGGGATCGGGCGCGTCCGGATCGTCAATAATCAACGCCAGGCTGACGGCTCCCGCCGGAATCCCCTCCCAGGACAGCGGCGGTGAGATGTCGCGTCCCTCGCATGTGTAGAGCGGCGGGATCTCCCCCGAGTTGGCGAACGCGGCTGAGGTGATCGTCATGGCCACGCCTCATCCTACACTTCCTCGGTGCGCGCGGCTTACGGATCGCACGCATCGCCCAGGCCATCGCTGTCCCTGTCGGCCTGCGATCCGTTGACGAAGGCCGGGCAGTTGTCGACCGAGTCCTGCACCCCATCGCCATCGGAATCCAGTGCCAGCGCCGGGCAGGGCGCCGGGTTGGGCCGGGGCGCCCCCGCGGCGTCGCGGCCAAGGCCGCTTTCGGCGCCCCGCCCGCAGGTGGCCGACACCAGGTAGTAGAAAGCCCCCATCGGCTCCGGATTCGTAAGATCGGCCGCGGTCGGCACGGGCATCCCCGTGGCCACGCACTCCTGGTCGTAGGCCCACGGCGCACCCTGGCTCCTCGCGGCGCGATAGACGTTGTGCCACGGCGCGCCGGGGGAGCCCTGCCAGACCAGGATCGTCTGTCCCAGGAACACCGACAGCTCGAGCGTGCTGCCCACCTCGGCCGGCGGCAGGTTGAGCGGATCGGCGGGGGCGCAGTCGCAGGCATTCCCGATCTGATCGCCATCGGCGTCGCACTGGATCGGCGGCGTGCCAGGATTGCCGTCGCAGTCGGCGGGCGGGTTGAAGGCATCGGGACAGTTGTCGGCGCAGTCGCCCACGCCGTCACCGTCCGAGTCGGATGGCTCGTCGATCGCCCCGTCGCAATCATCGTCCGCGTTGTTGCACAGCTCCGGCCCGGGGCCGCGCAGCGGCAGGCAGATCAGCGCGCCGCCGTCGCAAGTGATCGCGCCCGGATCGCAGGCGCCCGCATTCCCGGTGCTGCACGCGGCGCCACCTCCCGGATCGCCCTCGTCGGTCAGGCCGTTGCAATCGTCGTCCAGCCCGTTGCACGACTCGGCAAGCCCGCTGAGTCCTTCGTCCACTCCTCCCGCGCAGTTGTTGTCGAGCCCGTCGCATAGTTCGGCCAGGCCCGGCGCCACGGAGTCGTTCGTGTCGTTGCAGTCGCCGCAGACATCTCCCGTGGCCGGCGTGCATCCGTTCACGCAGGGGGCCGCACCGTCGTTATCGGCGTCGGCGCAGATCAGCCGGACGGTGGTGGTGGCGGTCGCGGCGTTGTTGCCCGGCTGTGGATCGGTTCCGCTCAGAGTCAGACTGGCAGTGTTTGCCATCGGGCCTCCCGTGCCCGGTATCACACGGAGCGTGATCGTCACCGTCCCGCCCACCGGGATGCTCCCGAGCGCACAGGTGACCCCTCCGGCCGCCTGGGTGCAGAATCCCTGCGAGGCCGACGCCGACTGGAACGTCGCCCCCGCCGGCAGCGCGTCGGTCAGGCTCGTCGCAAAGGCCGCGTCGGGACCAAGGTTCTCGGCGATGATCGTGTAGGTCAAGGGCGTGCCGGCGTCGACCGGATCGGGACTGTCGGTCATGGAGGTGAGCGCGACGTCGGAGGTTCCGGCTCCCGTGCCGACCGACAGGACCGTGGTGGTGGCTCCGTAGGTGATGTCCCACAGCAGCCCCGCGCCCAGCGCCGGCAGGTTGAGCGTGCCGAATGCGCCGGTGCGCGAGGTGTGCCTGGCGATGACGAAGGCATTGCCCGCGGCGGGCGTGAAGCCGTTGATCAGCGACACGTCCAGCGCGCCGTCCCAGCGCGCGGAGCTCAGGACCTCCAGCTGGTCGTGCTGCGTGCCCGGAGTGACGCCGCCGATCTCGACAGCGAGCCTGCCCGGCGGGTTCTGGAAGTAGCTGCTGCTCAGCGTCAGGATTCCCGGTGACAGGCCCGGCGAGACCAGGCTGTCGTTGACCGCCCCGGCGGCCGGCCCGGCTCCCTCCAGCTTCCCTCCCTTGATCTGGAAGGTGCCTCCGGTGAGCGCGCCGCCCGGCCGCACGCGCGTCACGCCGGCGTTCTGGATGTAGCCCGAAAGAAAGCGCAGGTCACCGTTGAGGGACTCGACGGTGCCCGTGTTGGTGAAGCCGAGCATCACCGGCGTGATGCTGGTGCCCGTCTTGATGATCGTGCCGCTGTTGGTGACGCTGCCTGCGGGTCCGAACGAGTAGAGCTGCGCGATGGTGTCGATGGTCAGCTCGCCGGTGTTGTTGAGCACCGCGCCCGTCTGAACCCGCAGCGCGCCCACGCCGGTCCAGCTGCTGGTGCCTCCCAGGTTCAGGACGCCTCCTGTCACCAGCTTGTCGAAAGAGCCGCTCATCACGGCGCCACCGGGCGCGTCCACGATGCCCGGCCCCATGAGCTGGCCGGAGGGCCAGGCGATCTGCCCGGGGATGGTCACATGGTCCGGGCCGCCCATGGCGCCGCCGCTGAGCTCGAGGGTGGGGATGGTGACGGCTCCGCCCGTGCCTATGGTCAGGATGCCGCCGATGATGCGCAGCGTCCCGGCCAGCGCGAAGGAGCTGCCCGCGTTGAACTTCACCTCGGGATCGTCCACCAGCATCGTGCCGCTGCCCGAGACGCGGGATCCCGCGTTGAAGTTGTGCGGCGCTGAGAAGCCACTGAAAGTCAGCGTCGCGGGGGCGGTCGCCTCGAACAGGCCTGCGTGAGTGCCCCCGCCCTGGAAATTGAGCGTGCCGGATTCCGCCTGGACTATCCCGGCGTTGTTGAAGGCCGTCTCGACGACCGTCGATCCGGTTCCGCCGCTCTTGCGGAAGGTCCCCGTGTTCACGAAGGTACCCGGCGCCACCAGGTCCAGCGTGGCGTCGCCGGTGATATCCCAGACGCCGCTGTTGAGGATCTGCGCGCCGGTGTTGAGGCGGATCTGCCCGGTCTCGCTCCAGCTGGTGGCGCCCCCGGTCGTCAGCGTCCGCTGCGACAGCGTCCGCACGTTGGTGCCCGTGAAGCTGATGCCCCCGGCCGCATGGGTGGTCCCGGTTCCCGATTGCGTGCCACCGCTCCAGACGGACTGGCCCGCGACGCTGATCGACCCGCCACCGGTCAGGATGCCGCCGGTCTGAGTGAGCTGGCCCGAAGTGGCCGCCAGGGAGGAATCGAGCGTGAAGGTGCCGGCACTGAGGGACGTCATTCCCGCCACGGTCCACGTCGTCCCCGGCTGCGTGCTGACCTGGCCGGAGGCGATCTGCACTGTCCCGCTGCCCATCACGTCGCACCCGGAGCCCAGTATGTGTGTATTGCCTCCGAACCTGACGATGCCGGACGCCACCGCCTCCAGGTCGCCCGTATGGGTGCCGCCTCCGTTGAGACCGAGGATGCCCGATTGCGACCGGATCAGGCCGGCGTTCTCCAGCGGAACCGCGATGTCGGTGTTGAGGGTGCCGCCCGTCTTGGTGAACGTTCCGGCGTTGGCGAACGTGCCGGCGGCGCCGCTGAAGGTGATGTCGGCGTCGCTGCCCACGTCCCAGGTGCCCGTCTGCGTCAGGCGGGCGCCGCTGCTGATGCGCAGCGCTCCGGTTCCGGTCATCGTGCTGGATCCGGAGACCACCAGCTGTCTTCCTGTGAGGTCCTTGTTGGCCGTTCCGGAGAGGGCGAGCCCGCCGGAGATCGTGGTTGATCCCGAGCCTGATTGCGTCCCGCCAGTCCAGGTGAAGGCTCCCGTGGCCAGGGTGCCGGTGACGCTCATCGTGCCGCCGCTCTGCGCGAGCGTCCCCGAGATGGCAGATGATCCCGCCGGGATCGCCAGCGTGCCTCCCGTGACCTCCAGCTTTCCGGACATGTTCAGGGTGGCGCCGCTGTTGAGGTTCACCGTGCCGCCCATGATCCGCACGGTCCCGCTGCCGTATATCTCGCATCCGGCGTTCAGGTCCTGCACGCCGACGTCGAACGCCAGCACGGCATTGGGATCGAGGAAGGTGTCGACCTGGAAGTCGCCGGAGCGCGCGCCGCCCGTCGCGATCCTCAGAATCCCGCTGCGGGCCACCACGAGCCCGGGACTATCCAGCGGGACGAGGATCGATGTCGTCCCTGTCCCTGAACCCTTGACTATCGTGCCATTGTTCACGAAGGTGCCGGAAGTGAGGACCGACATCTGTGCGTCGCCAAGGATCCGCCACTCACCGTTGTTGGTGATGACGGCCCCGCCACCCACGAACAGCGTTCCCGTGCCTGTCCACCATGTGCCCTGGGTCGTGATCGGTTTTGTGGTGAGCGTCTTGGTAGCGGCGCCCTCAATTCTGAGGCCGACGACGCCGCTCATGGTGATCGGGCCGGTGCCGGAGAGCGTGCCGCCGGACCAATAAAGGTTGCCGTCAATCGTGAGGCTTCCCGCACCTGTGATCGCTCCTGATGCGAGCATCAGGAAGCCGCCCGAACGGACGCTGCTGGCCGCGTTGAGGGTCAGTGTGGAGTTGATCTCGAGGCCCTGAGACCCTGCAGCATCTCCCAGCGTCAGGCTATTCACGGTGGCCGGCGCGCTCAGTGTGACGATGTAGGTGCCGGGCATATCGATCACCACATCGTCGCCGGCGGCGGGCACGCCAAACGGATTCCAGTTGGCGGCCAGTGACCAGGATCCACCAGAGAGATTGCTCCAGGTCTTGACGACCGCGCGCGCCGGCTGCACCCCCGCCGCGACGGCGAGCAGCATCCCGCCGAGAATCAGCCCCTTGCACACGTGGTACGCGCTCGATCTCCTCATGACCGCACCTCCTCCATGTCTATCCTGGGAAACGCGGATTCGCGGCGGACCCCGCCACCTGGATTGAAGATTTCCTGGCTTATAATCGGGGCTCGATGGCGGTGCGCACGGGGGTACGCCTCGCCGGGGTTTGGGGGGACGGATGGCCGACCCAGGTGAAGTCACGGCGCTGCTGCGCGCCTTCGACGCAGGGGACACGGCTGCGTTCGATCGTCTGGTGCCGCTGGTCTACGACGACCTGCTGCGCATCGCGCGGCGCCAGCTGGGGCGCGGCCCGCGCGCCACGCTGGACACCTCCAGCCTCGTGCACGAGGCCTACATGAAGCTGTCCGGCGGCGCCGGGGCGGGCTACCAGAACCGCTCCCACCTTCTGGCCGTGGCGGCCGTCGCGATGCGGCAGGTGGTGATCGGCTATGCCCGCCATCACGCGGCGCAGAGGCGCGGCGCCGGCGCCCGGCACGTGACCTTCGACGAGCGCGAGATCGCCGTGGACGAGCAGGCAGAGGATCTGATCGCCGTGGATGCCGCGCTCGAGAGGCTCGCACAGCACGACATGCGGCTCGGGCGGGTGGTGGAATGCCGCTTCTTCGCCGGGCTGAGCGAGGAGGAGACGGCGCAGGCGCTCGGGGTATCGCTGCGCACCGCGCAGCGCGACTGGCAGCGGGCGCGCGCCTGGCTGATCGAGGATCTCCGGGGCCCCGGAGCGCCCCCTTCCGGCCCGCCGTGAGCCTGCCGCCGGATCGCTGGAAGCGCGCCGATGAGATCCTGAGCCGGGCGCTGGACCTGCCGCCGGAGGCGCGCGACCGCTACATCACCGAGGCGGCCGGCCAGGATGCGGAGCTGGCAGCGCTCGCGCGCCGGCTGCTGGCCGGCGCCCGGACCAACCACCCGAGCCTGCAGCCGGGCGGCGCCGCCGGAGGGCCGCTCTGGGAGCATCTGGCGGCGCGCGCCGACGATCCGCCCCCCGCGTCCGCGGGGACGTTGATCGGACGCTACCGTGTGCTGCGCGAGATCGGCCGCGGCGGGATGGCGGTGGTCTACCTGGCCGAGCGCGCCGACGGCGAGTTCCGGCAGCAGGTGGCCCTCAAGCTGATCCGCGGCACGGACACCGACGAGGCCGTGCGTCGCTTCCTGCGCGAGCGCCAGATCATGGCCCTGGCCACCCATCTCAACGTGGCCCGGCTGCTCGACGGCGGCGCCACCCCCGACGGGCGGCCCTACTTCGTGATGGAGCACGTGGACGGCCAGCCGATCGACGCCTACTGCGACGCGCGCCGGCTGGGCGTCACGCAGCGGCTGGCGCTCTTTCTGCAAGTGGCCGAGGCGGTGGCCTACGCCCACCGCAACCTCGTCGTGCACCGCGACATCAAGCCCGGCAACATCCTGGTGACGGCAGAAGGCGTGGTGAAGCTGCTGGATTTCGGCATCGCGCGCTATCTGGGCGAGGACGACGACGGGCTGACCCGCACCGGCTATGGCGTGATGACGCCCGAGTTCGCGAGTCCCGAGCAGATCGCGGGCCATCGCGTCACCACCGCCTCGGATGTCTTCCAGCTCGGGCTGCTGCTTTGCTGGCTGCTGACCGGGCGGATGGCGCGCCGCGTGCGCCGGGCCAGAGAGCCGGGGCGCGTCCAGCCCGAAGCGCTCGAGGCCCCGCGGCGGCCCAGCAGCCTGCTGGCGCGATCGCAGGCGGCGAGCCCCGAGGACACACCGCTCGAAGAGATCGGCCCCCGGCGCGGCACCAGCACCGACGCGCTGCGGCGACAGATCTCGGGCGACCTGGACAACATCATCTCGATGGCGCTGCGCGCGGAGCCGGAGCGCCGCTACGGCACGGTGGATCAGCTCGCGGAGGATCTGCGCCGATCCCTGCGCGGCCTTCCGGTGAGCGCGCACGCCGATTCGCTTGCCTACCGGACAGGCAAGTTCGTCCGCAGGCACCGTGTCGGCGTCGGGCTGGCCGCCGCGTCGGGGATCCTGCTCGCGGCATTTGCGGGAGCGCTGGCCGTTCAAGCGGGGCGCATCGCCCGGGAGCGGGATCGGGCCAACCGCGAGGCGGCCGCCGCGGCGCAGGTGGCGGAATTTCTGGTGGGCCTGTTCGAGATCTCGGATCCCGGCAAGGCCCGCGGGGAGACGATCACGGCGCGCGAGGTGCTCGACAAGGGGGCCCGCGAGATCTCGGCAAGCCTCGATGATCAGCCGGAGGTCAGGGCACGCATGGCGCTGACCATGGGACGCGTTTACCAGAATCTGGGTCTCTACGAGCAGGCGATGCCGCTGCTGCGCGACGCGCTGGCAACCAACCGAACGGCGCTCGGGCCCGATCACCCGGAGGTTGTCAAGAGCCTCGGCGCCGTGGCCTGGTTGCTCGAGTCCGAGGGGAAGTTCGACGACGCCGAGCCGCTCTACCGGGAGGCGCTCGACGTCGCCCGGCGCACCCTGCAGTCCGGCGACCCGCGCCTGGGAATTGCGCTCAACAACATGGGTCTGAACTGCTACAGGAAGGGCAGGCACGCCGAGGCGGAGTCGCTGCTGCGCGAAGCGATCGCGGCGCAGCGCCCGGCCGGCAGCGGGCCGGAAGCCGAGCTGGCCGACAAGCTGGGGAACCTGGCGCTGGTGCGCGGCGTGCTGGGCGATCTCGATGAAGCCGAGCAGCTCGACCGCGAGGCGCTGGAGATACGCCGCCGGATCTACGGCGACAAACACCCGCACGTGGCGATCAGCCTGGACAGTCTGGGCCGCATCCAGTTCGACCACAAGCGCTACGACGCCGCGATCGCGCTGCATCGTGAAGCCCTCGATATGCGCCGCGCGATCTTCGGTCCGGAGCACCCCGAGGTCTCCCAGAGCCTGAACAACCTGGGCGCCGTCTACTACGCGAAGGGAGACTATGAAGAAGCGCGCACGATCTGGGAGCAGCTCGTCGCGCTGGACAGGAAGCTTCTGGGTGACGCGCATCCTGATTACGCCGTGGGTGAGCAGAACCTCGGCAGCCTGCTGCTCAAGATGGGCCGGCCCGAGGAGGCCGCGCCGCATCTCGAGACCGCGCTGGCGGTCTACCGGAAGGCGTTGCCCGAGGGCCACGCGCGCCTTGCCGGAGGCCAGGTCAGCTACGGCGCCTGCCTGGCGAAGCTGCGGCGGTTCCCCGAGGCGGAACAGCAGCTTCTTTCCGGATACGAAGCCCTGCGCGCGGCCCTGGGCGCGCAGCACGACCGGACCCTGCGGGCGGCGGGCCTGCTTGCGGACCTCTACGACGCGTGGAAGCGGCCGGCAGATGCGGCGCGCTATCGCGGCCTGTCCAAGGCGGAAGCGCCAGCCGGTTCGTGAGTCACCTGCTCGACGGGTAGAGCACGAGGGGCGTGCCCTACAGCTTGGAGTCCCGAGCCGCCGAAGTTATCCCGAGACCCGGCGGCAGCTGCCTGCCACCGGGCCTCTCTTCTCGCGCTCTGGGGGAGGGCGCGAGCTATCTCTGCAAGCCGGGGCCGCAGGTGGGATTGCGGCCGGCCACGAGGAAAAAGACGACGGTCCCTGGCGGTGGCGGAACGGTCAGCCCCGTGGTCCCGGATGAAGCCGAGCCGACTTCGGTCGGGAAGAGTCCCGACGGCACCAGGCTGGAGTAGACGACGTAATCGTCCGCGCCGGCGACGCCGGTCCAGGTGAAGCGGATGTCGCTGCCTGACCTCCTGACGTCCAGCGTCGGCCCGACGACCGCCGATCGCTGCACCACGCGGACCGAGGCCGCATCTGATTCTGCGGCGCAGGCCGGCGATGACGGACACGAGATCGAGACCGAGTAGTCGAACGTGCCCGGCGCGTGACCGGGCGGGATGTCATAGGTCACACCGGTTGCGCCGGGGATGGGCGAGCTGTTCTCCTCCCACTGGTAGGTCAGACCACTCGGACAGGCGGTGCAGTAGGAGCCCAGCGCGTCGAGCCGGGCTGACATGTCCTCGCAGATCGTGTCGTCCTGCGCCGTGGCCCGGCCTTCCGCCGCCGCTCCTGTGCCACCCCCGGCACCATGCACCGTGCAGGCATTGACGGTGATGTCGTCGACCATCCAGCCCAGGTGGAAGTTCTCGATCGCATCTCCCGTATACAAGCCGAACTGGAACCGGACATCCTGGCCCGCCAGGCCGGAGAGATCGACCGCCGAGAATGTCCCCACCTCGGTTGCAAGAAGGTCGTCGCTGGATCTCCATTGCCCGGAGCTGTCGAGGACCTGGTCGGCCGGAAGGAACGGCCCTCCTCCAGCGCTGACAGCCACGAGACTCACATCGAACGAGGAGATCTGCTCGGTCTTTCTCCTGGACCAGAAGCTCAGCGCAGCATCCTGCGGGATACCAGGCAACGCAGGCGATGTCAGCTCTCCGAAGTTCGATGCACCCGTGTCGTAATTGCAGGTCGAGTCCTGGCCGTAATACCAGGAGACGGTCCCCGAGCGGCTCGCTGGCGAGCAGGTCGGCTCGGTGACCCGATGCCACATGCCGGTGGCAGTCCAGCCTCCGGTCCCCGACTCGGCATCGTGGTAGTAGACCTCCGTCGGACTGGAGAATCTCCTGAACCGGCGGGCGGAGCCATCGATGACTACGGGACTGAAGCAGGAAGACTGCGTGCCATTCAGGCCGGTGGCATTCTCGACACCCACGACGGCCGTGGCGCCGTTGTCCGATGCGCTGCCGAAGACCACATCCTGGTATTGAAACAGGATCTGGTTGGACGACTCGAACAGCGTGGCTTCGAAGGTCGCGTTGCCCGTAGCAGGGTACAGCGGCACGCCGGCCCACTCGATCGTGAGCCGCCGGTTGGGAGCGGTCCCTTCGAGGAGGCTGTAGACGCCCCCGCCCGCGGCCGGGTTCAGATCATCCCAGAAGACCGCGATCATCTCCGCGGGCTGCCGGCCATCGCGGAGGCAGCCGATGGGCAGGCGGTCGCCTGCGCCCGGCATGAAGGTAAGGTAGCCGTTCGACGAGACGTTGACGCTCGTGTGCTTGCGCCCGTAGAAATCGAACTCGAAGCCGAGCGGCACGGATGTGCTGCAGTCATCGCACAGGAGGGTGAGATTCGTGCCGAGCGTGGCATTGATGAACGAGAAGGCATCCGCATCGTAGCGGTAGGATGAGCGTGCTTGTCCTGGTATGACGGCCACCTCGCCGGCCGAGCTCCGGCTGTTGCCCGGACCATCGGCCAGACTTGCTCCCACCACCAGGTCATTCAGTCCGTCCCCATCGAAGTCGCCGGCGTTGACCTGATCCATATAGTCGGAATAATCCGAACCATGGAGCAGCGGAACCCCTGCGGGAGGAGAGGCCAGATCCACGAATGGAGCCAGGGAAGCGCTTCCGGGAATCGCGACGACCAAGCCTGCCTGGAAGCGCGCACCGCCTGGACCATCCGCGCCGCTGACTCCAACCAGCAGCTCACTGAAGCCGTCCCCATCGATGTCTGCCGCGTGGAGCCCCCCGCCCAGGCCGTCAGCCGTTCGCGCGCCGAAAATGACGCTGACCTGAGCATTCGGAGAAGCCAGGTCAAGAGTGCCCAGTCGCGAGCTGCTGCCGTGGATCACGACAGCTTCGCCTGCTCCATCCCGGCCGTTGCCCGGCCCGTCGGCGTTGCCAGCGGACAGAACCATCTCATCATTGCCGTCACCGTTGAGATCTCCCGTGGCGATCACGCCGCCAAGGAAGTCTCCAGGGTCGGCCCCGAACACGACGCCGGCGCCCGCGGGCCGGGAGGCCAGGTCCAGGGACGTGAGGCGTGAAGGACCCCCATAAATCACGGCGGCCTCTCCTCCGATGGGGCGCGCATTGGAGGGTCCGGAAGCATAGGGGGCTGAGGCGATCATGTCGTCATAGCCGTCACCATCAAGGTCACCCGCACCGACTGCAATGCCCAGCAGATCGTCGTTCTCCGCGCCGTGAATCCAGGCGATCCCGGCGGGCGGGACCGCGAGATCGACCACGGGCGCCAGCCTCGGCGAGCTGCCGTACACCACGACAACTCCACCGGCTGAGAGCCTGTTGTTCGCGGGTCCATCCGAATAGATGCTCCCGATGAGCAGGTCATCGAAGCCATCCCCGTCGAGGTCGCCGGTTGCGACCGAGCCGCCGAGACCGTCAGACACATCTGCTCCGAAGATCACCGCCACTTCCGGGGGCGGGAACCTCAGATCGACAACGGCCGGCCTGGCCGGGCTTCCATACAGCACGGCCACTTCGCCCGAGGACGATCGCAGGTTGGAAGGGCCATTGCCGTAGGGTGCGGCGATGATGACGTCATCGAAGCCATCACCGTTGAGATCTCCCATGGCCAAATCCGCTCCGAAATGATCGACGGTATCAACACCATAAATGGTGGTTGTCCCCGAGGGGAACGTGGCCAGATCCGTATCGGCCATCCTGCCGGGGCCACCGTATACGATGGCCGCCTCGCCGCTGTTCAATTGGGAGTTCGAGGGTCCATTCCCACCAGGGAACCCAAGAACCAGGTCATCGTAGCCATCGCCGTCGATATCGCCTGACGCAATGGCGAGTCCAAACTCGGCGTCGAAAGAGTCCGCCCCGTAGAAGAACGGTCTGCCTCCGCGACGCGCCAGGTCAATGGGTCCGGGAGCTGCCATGACGAGCGTGAGCTCCCTGGTTGCCGCGTATCCATCCGCCACGATCTCGAGGCGCAGCGCGATCTCCCACATGCAGGGAAGAGTCGTCGCCGCCCGGATTCTGAAGGCGGGGGCGTTGGATGCCACCGGGGCTCCCCTGGGGGGGAGGTCTGCCCACATGGCCGTCTTGTCCTCCACCTCGACGCCGGGATGGTCCAAGCTTTCGAAGAGCTGGGCCGAGACGCCGCGCGCCATCACCGATGCCCGATTCATGAGATAAACCGTGAGCGTGGCTGTCTCTCCGGGATGGAGGGTGCCGTCGGCGTTGCCTGCCACACTGTCGTCGATCGTCCATCCGACGACGACGACATTCGGCTCCGTAGCCAGAGCCTCCTCGCCCGAGCTGGCCTGGACAGCGAAGCCGCCTGTTGCGACCAACAGGATCGAAAGAACGCGAAGCACCTTTGCGATCATTGGATTTCCCCCGGATGGTTGACCACGTGCGGCTCAGCGGGAAGAGCAGCCATGTTCCTTGAAACGCTCGTGACGGGCGGATCCCCTCAGGGTCAAGCCGGGAAATCCAGGAAGCCGCGCGCTCAGGCCGCGCCGGGCACCGCCCCTGGGCGGCCGCGCCACACCAGGGCTGCCCCGGCGGCGAACATCAGGAGGCTGCAAGCAGCCAGAAGAATCTCGGAGCGGCCGAGGCCCCGGCCATTCGGCAGTGGGACCACGTCTCCGTCGCCCAGCACTACGAGGCCGGACCAGGCTGCCGCAGGCAGCCCGGCGCGCATGAGGTCCCTGCGGGCCGCGGCCATGGCGCCTGCCATGGTGCGCCCCGAGGCCAGATGCCGGCCCATCGAGGTCACGAGCCGCTCGCCGTCCTCGTCGCGCAGAGGCCAGAGGCTTCCCACGACCGTGACGGCTCCGGCCTGGAAGAATGCCCGCGCCAGGCCCAGAACTCCTTCTCCTTCCAGGACGGCGCCCGAGGCGCTCCGGCAGGAGGACAGGATCACCACGCGGCCCTTGAGATCCAGCTCCACGATCTCCCGGATCTGCAGGAGGCCATCCTCGGCATCCGCGCCTGGCGCCAGGAGAATGCCCGATCGCTCCGGATGACGATCATCCACCACTGCATGGGCGGCCACGTGCAGCAGCTGGTAGTCACGCAGAGGAGCCGACTTCACGAACGCCTCGGTGGCATCCGGGCCCACGACCACTCGACCGCCGCCAAGCCCTTCCGCCAGGGCCCGAGCCTCTGCGCGAGCCCACGGGAGCGGCGCGAGCTGAAGCCCGGAGGCCAGCGTGGAGGCGCGCAGCGAGCCGGGAGCCGTCACCGAAGCTGCCTCCAGCTCGGGATCGGCGAGCGACAGAACGGTGCGCGGCGCGATGGGCGGCGGCGTGGCTCTCCAGCGCATCAGGATGGCGGCGGAAGGCGCGATGGTGATCTCGTAGCGTGCTGCGAGCGCCTCGGCAAGAGGGGCGGCGAGCAAGGTGTCGAAGGGGAGCTGGTGCAGGGGTCCGTCGGGGATGATCACCAGCCTGCTCACATTGCCGGGCAGATCCGCCAGGGCGTCCCGCATCAGCTCGTCATGCAAGTGACTGGCGCCGATTCCTTCCGTGCCATCGCGGCGCTCGATCTGCCCCAGGTACAGCTCGACTTCGCGCTGCAGGGGTATGCCTGCCGGGATGTCGTGCCAGGTGATCCGATCGCGTGTCAGAACGAAGACCCAGCTCGGCAAGTCCCGGTGCGCAGTGAAGACCTGGAACGAAAGCAGCGCTTCGTCCGGCTCGAGCGCGCTCTGCACCTGGGCGACGGTAGGAATCAGCGGGTTGCGCAGGGATGCGAATCGGGGATCCTCACGAGCCATCTCCACGCGCAGCGCCGCTTCGTCGCTTTCGAGCCTGTCCAGTGTCGAGAGAAAAGCGCTTCGCTCTCCGGGAGCGAGGTAGGGATCGATCAGGCGGCGTTGGACCCTGGAGATCTGCTTGAGGATCGCATCGCGCCTCGTGCGCGAAGGCCCCTCGGCTCCGCCGGTGTCTGCCTCGGCGCGATCCATCAGATCCAGCAGCACACGCGCCTTCACCCGTTCGGTCACGGCGAAGGAGACCTCCGGGGCAGGCGAACCATCGGGGCCGCCCCCCATGAGCTGGTCCCAGGCCGCCAGGTAGTAGACCCACGCCCAGGAGGCTGTGAACCCTGCGCGCATCGACCCGTCGAGCTGTGAATCGCGGACTCGCTCCACTTCATCCAGAACGGCCAGTGAGTCCACGGCAGCGCCGGACGGCTCCCCGGCCTCGCGGTGCCACTGGGCCCTGTGCAGCAGGCATCGGGCCATCTCCTGCTGATCGCCCGACTGCCGCGCGAGCTCGAAGGCACGCTCAAGCACTCGAGCAGCTTCGGGATCGTTCCTGTCGGCGCGCCGGCGGACCGTGGCCAGAAACCGCATCACCTGGGAGGCCCGCCAATCATGTGTCTTCTCGTAGAGAGCAAGCGCCTCCTCCAGAAGCGCCAGCTTCCTCGCCACCGGCGCCGCGGGGTTCTGGGCTTCCATGAAGTTGGCTTCGGCCCTGTGGGCCGGACTGCCGTGGCGGGCTGTCGCCAGCCTGGATCGGACCTCGATCTCACTCCTGGCCGAGGCATCCATCTGCCCACGGGCCGTGGCCTGCGAGGCCGCGAGGCTCGCGTTGCGCAGGGCTCCAGCTTCATTCAGGTAGTCTTCGATTCCTCCTGACAGAGTCGCCGCCTCCAGGTAGAAGCGGACCGCATCGACATATTTCGCTGTCGTGAACGCGACCTTCCCCTGGCCGAGGCGGGCCAGACTCTCCAGGTGCGGGTACCTCGAAGCGGAAGCCTCTGACTGCACCTTCGTGAACAGGCTGAATGCAGTTCCAAAGTCTCCGCTGTGTGCGAGCTGAAGCGCCCTGTGAGCGTCCACATACAGGATGAGCCGCGCGTCACCGGATGCGGCCGCGGCGGCGCCTGCCTCATCGAGCCGTGCGGATGCTTCCTTGAGTCGATGCTGCCCCCGGAGAACCTCGCTCAGGTCGATGAGAGCCCAGGCCTCTCTCTCGTGCTCTGCCGAGGAGCGCAAAGCCTGTGCCGCAGCGGTCAACAGCTGCTCAGCTCGATCCGCATCACTGCCAAGCAGGAGACGACCCAGGCTGAGCTGCCGCAGTGGATCCCTGGGAGCCAGCTGAAGCCGCCCCTCCAGGTGCCGCAGTGTCTCCATTCCGCGGCCGGTTCTCGTCGCAAAGTGGGAGTAGCAGGCATATCCCCGCGGCGTCTCGCGCAGAAAGCCGTCACACTCCTTGAGGGTCTTCGCTTTCCAGAGGCCAGGCGAGTCGGCGGCCTGGGCGCCCGGATGGGCCATGCCCATCATGCCCATGCCGAGCAGCAGGAGCCGGGAGGTCCAAGTCATCGGATGCGGCTTCTGAACGTGGGCGACGCGACGCTGCGTCCGTCGGAGAGCTTCGCTTCCACCCGCCACAGAATCCACGAGCCCGGAGCGAGCCGCTCGAGGCTTTCCCTTGCGACCAGGTACTCGGGAGTCTTCAGTCCTTCGGCCGAGGCGATGTGGGTCAGGTCCTCCGCTCCGACTTCCAGCGACCAGCTTTCAGCCTTGCCATCGAGCTGCCATCGCAGCAGGCATGCTTCGCGCGGGACCGGCTGGTCCTCCGGAAGGAGGGAATGGATGATCTCACCGCGCCCGGCGCGCTCCACGCCGGGGCTCAGGCGTGCTCGCGTCAGATAGAGCGCAGCTCCCGACGCAATCACGACAGACGCTGCCGCGGCGATGGCCAGCCAGCTCTTCATCCCATGCGGTGATGCCAGCTGCACGCGGGCAACCGGCGGGCCGCACATCTCGCGGCCGATCCTCCACGATTCCGCACAGGCAAAGCAGCCCGCCATGTGCGCCGCAATGCGGGTCACAGCCTGGCCTTCCATCGTCCCCGAAACGGCCCGCCAGATTTCGTCCGGGCTCGGACAGTCTTCGCGGAAAACGGCGTTCTCGGACAATCGGACAAAAGCGCTACGGAGCTGCTCAGACACAGGGGGTGTCGTGCTCATGGGGCCAGTCCTTTCGCTGTCAGACAGTGGCGTAGATCGGCCAGACCACGATAGACAAGATTCTCCGCCCGCTTTTGGGTCCACTCAAGCAGGCGCGCCACCTCGGCAAGCGAGTGGCCTTGCAGGTGCATGGTCACGGCCACGCGCCGTGGGTCGGGCAGCGCTGCGAGGCAGTCGCGCACTCCGCGCGACAGCTGCGCATCCCGCGCCGCCGATTCGGGCGAATCCCCGGTCACGGCGGCCGGTATGGCGATCAGCTCTGATTCCTCCATCGGCTGCTCGCGCAGCCTGCGGCGCCTGCGGATCTCGTCCACCACGGCACAGAAGGCCGTCCTTTTCACATAGAACGGCGTGATGTGGGGATTACCCTCACGCTCCCTTAATGCTTCGATGATCTTGAGAAGCGCCGCCTGGACGATGTCTTCGGCGCTGGTGGAGAGCCAGCCAGGGCAGCAGTGGAATACCGCCTGAGACAGGGACCCCCGGAGCTCGGCGACCTGAACTTCGGTCAAACCAGGCTGCGGTCGGGGATCGTCCGGCCGTACTGTGACCATGTGTGACCCAGGCACCCGTCGGCGGAGTGAGCTCCGGAGAGCTTCTCCCGACCCACGGACCCTTGTCAACAGCGATGCTGGCATATCGACCGGCGCGGCGCCCTGCCCGGGGCGCCGCGCCAGTGTGTCGTGCGGCCTCTCGGGGGCCGGCCGAGGGGCTGGGGTGTCAAACATCTACCGGCACGCGCCGGCGGTTTGGGCCAGGCACGCGCCGGCTCCCGCCTGCCGGGGCGTGCCGGCGCTGTCCACGCCGTAGCCGCCCTCCGCCACCGCATTTCTGGGAACAATGAGGTAGTAGCTGCTCCCGCCTGCCGGAGTGAAAGTCCGCGTCAGCGCGCCGCCGGTCGTGCAGAACCTCGGCACGTGGCTGTACCAGGAGCCGGCTTTTCCTTCGTAGATCTCATAGTCAAAGTCCGAAGCCAGGCACGAGGCCCCCCACGTCAGCGTGATCTGACCTCCAGAGGCCTGCGTCACCGTCAGCAACGGGCCGGGCGCATGGAACCCGTCGGGCACGATCCCTGCGGCCGGGGCAAAGGCGAAGTCCCTGAGCTGCGATGACGCGGGCCAGCCCCCATCCGTGAAGTAGCTGGCGAAGCCGCTTCCCGTCCACCGGACAAGCTGGCCCGGCAGAAAATCCGTGGTGCCGATGCGTGTCGGCACATCGAAGGTCAGCGCTTCGTTGCCGGCCGCGTCGATGGCACACCCGACGACGTTGGAGCTTGCCGGCACTCCGGCCCCCTCGGCGTCCCACGACAGCGAGAAGGCGCCGTTGTAACGCACGATGTCGGAGCGGCTGTACTCGTTTCCGCCCAGATTCACCGGAACGTCGAATGACATCCCCAGATCGCCGGAGGGGAACTGAAGAAGCGCATCGATGCGCGTGTTGGCGGGCAGACCGGCGACGCTTCCATCCAGCGCCATCGAGAAGGTGACGCCGTCAAATGCAACGACATCGCGCGGCTCGAAGGTCGTGCCGCCCAGGGTGACCGGCCAGGCCGGCGAGAACAGCCATGTCCCATTTGCCCGCAGATGAAGCGACAGCAGCTCCGTCCCGGCGGGAAGCGTGGCCGACACGGCATACGCGGCGCCAACTGATCGCACGATCTGGTTTGGCGCAAACTCCGCTCCCGACAGCTTCGACGGCACATCGACGGCGAGGTAGTAGGTGACGGCGGGCGTCTGCGAGACAGAGGCGGCCAGGATCACCGCTCCCTGCATCATGATAAGGGCTCGTGATGCTCTGGCCATGATGTCCCCCTCTCTCAGAGGACGTTGCCGCCGGCGTCGGTGTTGACCGAGCCGCACACGGCGCCGCCGGTGTTGTCTCGAAGCACATTGTTGCGGTAGACATGGCCGTTGGCGCTGCCGAAGTAGAGGCCGCAATCCCCATAGATGGCGTTGAAATGCCCCTGGCTCAGATTCCCTTCAACAATGTTGGCGGGGCCGCCGAAAACGGATATACCATGGCCGGTGTTGTTGGAGACCTGGTTGCCTCGTATCGAGTTGTGATCGCCGCCAACAGACAGCCCACCCGCCGCGATATCAAAACCACCGTTGCCGCTGGAGACGTTCTCGAGTATCTGGTTTCCTGTGCCGCTGACAGCAATCCCTCCTTCATCCTGCCGCGAGACGATATTGCCGCGGATGATGTCCGCATTCTCAATAATGTTCAGCCCAATCCCGCTGCCCTGACGGATCGTATTGCCCTCGACGAGGTTTCCCCCTCCGCCGGAGAGCACCATCCCCGGATTGTCGAGCGCGGCGCCGGTGGCCAGCAGCGTATTGCGGGACACCTCACCCCCACTCAGTCCGGAGAGGTTCATACCCTTGTCGATCGAGAACTTGATGGTGTTGTCGGTCAGCCGCCCGCCGAACCCGCCCGGACCGCTGATCTCAATCGCCGCTTCCAAGGAGAGCGACCGGGCGACGTTCGCGATCGTGCACCGCAGCACTTCGACCACATCGGCGTTGTCGATGAAGATCGCCGAGCCGATCATTTCGTTGATCTCGAGCGATTCGACAAGGATCCGCGCTCTGCTCGATGCAGCCGAGGAGTGGATGCCACGCTCCGCCGCCGTGAGCCTGCCGTTCTTCACGATGACGTCGGTGGCGCCGGCGCCGATCGAGATCAGGCTTCCCGCAGTGCCCGAGCCTGAAATGGTGTGCTTGTTCAAGTCGATCGTGACACCGCTCGCCTGGATCGTAATGGCGCTGCCGCTCGCCACCGCAAAGTTTCGTGTGACGACATAGTGGCCAGGAGCATTGATCACAGTCTGCTGGTAGAGCGGGACCCTACCTTCGTCCGCCAGCATGGCGGGCATGGACACGGCGGCAGCCATGAGGCAAAGGAACGGGAGCTTACGGGAGATCATCGACTCCTCCTGTCGCGCCTTCTGGCGCTCAGAACGCGATTTGTCTTCTAGCCATCCGGCGGGGCCGCCTCTGATTGCACTAAACGGAGGCCGCGTGGCAAACCCCTCACGCGACATGTGGCGGGCTGTGGAATAATGCGCCGCCTGCCGGCCCGGACCGGCCCCCGGAGACCATCAATATGAAGAGCATGCTGCAGCTCGCGGCTGTCTGCGTCCTCTGCGTCGCCGCATCGGGCGCTCCGCGCGCCGCCGAGAGCCCGTACGCGCCCGACAAGCCCGAGCCGGGCTCGGTCGAGGCGATCGCGTCGTTCACTACCGAGGCACGCTTTTCCAGTCCCTGGGTTGCTTATGTTCCCGAGTCCGCAACCGTACCCTCGCCCACCGACCATCTGGGCCATGTGGCGGGAGCAGCCGGCGAGCTCAGCAGCACGCAGAAGATCTACGGCTACCTGCGTGCCCTCGATGCCGCCTCGGAGCGGGTAACTCTTGAGGTGATCGGGCGCACCGAAGAAGGCCGCGAGATCCTCCTGGTTGCGGTGGCGGACGAAGCCGGCATCCGGGATTTGCCCCGGCTGAAGGAAGCAGCCGCGGCCCTTGCCGACCCGCGCCGCACATCGCCAGAGCAGGCCGAAAAGCTGATCGCCACCGCGCGCCCCCTCTACTACTTCAATGCCGGGCTGCACTCCACCGAAACAGGCTCGCCCGAGATGGTGATGGAGATGGCCTATCGGCTGGCCGTCTCCGAGCAGCCGATGATCAGGCAGATCAGAGAGAAGGTCGTCGTTCTGATCAACCCGGTGGCCGAGCCCGACGGCCGCGACAAGGTGGTGGACTGGTTCTACAGGTACCTCAAAGGGAAGACCGACTTCGAGGACCTGCCTTACCACACGCCCCCCTACTGGGGCCACTACGTCTTCCACGACAACAACCGCGACACGCACCAGCAGTCGCTCACCGTCACGCGCGCGGTGAAAAAGATGTTCTTCGACTACCACCCCACGGTGATGCACGACCTGCACGAATCGATCCCGCTGCTGCACACCTGGAACGGCACGGGCCCCTACAACGAGCTGCTCGATCCGATCTTCATCTCCGAGTGGCTCGAGATGTCGTTTCACGAGATCACGGTGCTGACCTCGCTGGGGATGCCCGGCGTCTGGACCTGGGGCTTCGGCGAGGGCTGGGGCCAGCACTACCTCGACTCTCTGGCGGTGAATCACAACGCCATCGGGCGCGGCTACGAAACCTTCGGCAACTCCACTGCCGAGACGGTCGAGCGCGTGCTGCGCTCCGACGAGGAGCGCTACGTGGGCAAGCCGGTCACCGAAAAGGAGTGGTACCGGGTCTGGCCGCCTGACCGGAAGTTCATGTGGTCGCTGCGCAACAACACCAACTACATGCAGACGGGCTGCCTGGCGATCCTGGGATACACCGCGCGCAATGCCGAGGAGATGCTGCGTAACTACTACCGCAAGCACTTCAAGTCATGGCAGAAGGGGCTCAATGAGGCCCCGTATGCCTATGTCATCCCCGAACAGCAAGGGGATCGCCGCAGCCTCGCGCAGATGCTCAACCTTCTGCGGGCCCAGGGGATCGAGGTTTCACGTGCCGCCTCGCCGCTCAAGCTCAAGGAAGGCGAATGGCCGGCGGGGACATTCGTCGTCAGGCTGGATCAGCCGTACCGCAACTACGCAGTGGATCTTCTCGAGCCGCAGAAGTTTCCCACCGATACCCCGTATGAACCGTACGACGACGTCTCCTGGGCGCTGCCGGTTCACTACGGCCTCGAGGCGAAGAAGATCGATGACCCCGCCGTCAAGAATGCACCCATCAAGCTGGTGATTGAGGAGATCCGCCCCACCGGGAAAGTGGCGGGGTCGGGGCCGGTGTTCCTGCTCAAGGACACAGGACAGTCCGCGCTGCTTGGGGCGCGCCAGAGGCTGTCGGGCTTCAAGGTGGAGATCGCCGAGAAACCTTTCACTCGCGATGGCGTGGAGTATCCGGCCGGATCCTGGATCCTGGCCTCCCAGCGCGGGCTCAAGCAGGCGCTCGAACAGGTGTCCGGCGAGCTGGCGCTGGATTTTGCCAGCGCGTCGGCGGCACCCGACGTGGCCCGCCATGCAGCGCCGGTGCCGCGGCTGGCCCTCTGGCACACCTGGGACGACACCGAGTCGGTGGGCTGGGTGCGCCTCGCGCTGGATCAGGAAAAGGTCAAGTACGACTACATCCGCGATGAGGAGATCAAGGCGGGAAATCTGCGCGCCTCCTGGGACATCATCCTGTTCGGACACGTCTACCTTGATCTCAAGGGGATCATCCACGGGATCGACCCGAAGCACGGCCCCCTGCCCTACACGAAGACGCCGCAGTTTCCCAGCCACGGCGTGCCCGACTCCTCGGCGGACATCACGGGCGGCATCGGCTGGCCGGGGATGGAGAATCTGCGGCGCTTCATTGCCGACGGAGGGCTGCTCGTGACGCTGGCGAACGGCTCGCGCGTGGCGCTGGACTCGGGCATGGTGCGCGATGTCTACCGTGGCGGAGGGGAGCTGTTCACGCCGGGAGTCGAGCTTCGCGCGAAGTTCACGCGCCCCGACCATCCGCTGGCCTACGGGTATCCGGAGGTGACCTCTGTCTTCAGGCAGGACTACGGCTTTTACAAGGTAGAGCAGAGGGACCGACGCTTCATCGTGATGCAGTGGGGTACGAAGCTTCCCAAAGCCCAGCGCGAGGACGATGAGAAGGACAAGAAGAAGCAGCCGGAAAGCGACGAGTCAAAGAAGCCGGAAGGCGACGGCCCCGACTCGAAGGATGACTCGAAGAAGGAGCTCCCCTTCGTGGTGAGCGGCGGCGCCAAAGGGCTCGACAACCTGGAGGGGCACCCGGCGATCCTGGACCTGCCGGCGCCGAGGCCGGGCACGGGGCGCGTGCTGGCGTTCAACTTCAATCCGATCCACCGCGACCTGAACCACTCGGACTACAGACTGGTCTGGAACGCCATCCTGAACTGGAGCGCGCTGCCCCCGGCTCTGCCCTAGCCCGGACAATTCATGAAGCTCCTGCTGCGACGGACCTTCATGAATAGTCCGGGCTAGGGACGCGCACGGTTCGAGTTGTCCATGTCGGACATGATCAGCCAGCCGCCGTCGCCTCCCTTGCGCAGGGTGAGAGTGAACTTCCCCTCGTCGGACTCTCCTTCCTGACGCGCGTATCCGCCGATGATGTACCCCACGTCGCCGCCGGTCGCGTAGGCGAAGGCGCGCAGCGCGAGCGGGCCTCCGGATCCCGTGTATCTCTTCTGAATCGCCGCCCTGCCACGCGCGGGGGGCGCGCCTCCCGAAAGGACAAAGCCGTCCTCCGCGAACAGCCTGGCCAGCGCCGCCGCGTCCTTTGCTCTCCAGCCAGCTTCGTAGTCCCGAAGCACCCTGGCCAGATCAGCAGGCAGCGTCACGCTGGGCTCCGGTGCCTGCTGCGTTGCCGGAGCCTGCGCGAACACAGGGCCCGTGGCGAGGAAAAGCACAAAGACAGCCAGGTCAATTCTCTTCATCATTGCGTTCCTCCGTCAGAGTCAGTGAGATCAGCTCTCTGCCGCGCTGGATCGTTACGTCGGCGCGGCCGTTTGCGGCCACACGCTCATGGATCACCCGCTCCTGCACATCCGGCTCCAGGAGCCGGTCATCCAGCATGGTGATCATCTCACCCACGCGGATACCCGCGCTCGCGGCGGGCAGGCCCGGCATGAGGGCACTGACCTTGAGCGCTCCATGATCCCCCATATTGAGCGCGGAGCGCTCGCTCTCGGATGCAGTCACGACCATCAGCCCCGTCCCCCGCCGGGCAGCGGGATCGAACGGCGGCAGGCGCTCGATCCCGGCGAGAATCTCCACGAGCTGTCTGACGTATGCCGCGCGCCGCGCCAGAGCTTCGAAGTCCAGCCGCCACGGATCATCCGTGGGGCGGTGCGTGTCCTCCTCATGGGCTATTCCCAGGACCACTGCGGGGATCCCCACCGCCGCGAAGGGATAGTGATCGGTGTCCGGGATCAGCTCGGGAAGCAGGCACTCGACATCCTGGCCGGTGCGGTCCTGCGTCCTGCGCCGAAGCTCGGCCCATGCCGAGCTCGAGGAACAGCCGGCCATGATCAGCGGCTGTTCGGGCACGCGCCCGATCTTCTCCACGTTCACCATGGCCCCCACGCGAATGCCCGCCGGCCATGGATTATCCGCAAGATGCGCCGAGCCGTTCAGCGCATGCTCTTCGGCGCCGAACGCGGCAAAGATGATGGTCCGCTTCGGCCGGGTGGATCCTTGCGCCAGCACCCGCGCGATCTCCAGCACGGCCGCCACCGACGAAGCGTTGTCGTCGGCGCTGTTCCAGATGGCGTCTTCAGCAGACGCCTTCTCGAGCGCCCTCAGGCGCCCGCCATCGGCCTGACCCGCGCGTCCCTGGCCGTCGTAGTGGGCGCCCAGCATGATTGCTTCAAGCCTGAGGGTCGGAGCGGATCCGGGAAGAACCGCCAGGACATTGCGCGAGACCAGCACGTCGCCGGCCCGCTCCGGACTGCGCGGCGCGAAGCGAAACGTCTGTATCGATGTCTCCAATCCTGCTTCACGGAAACGCTGCTCGATGTAGGCCGCCGCCTTTGCCTCTCCGGCGTAGCCCGCGCCGCGGCCCTCGAGCGCATCGCTCGCCAGCGCCATGACATGCGCCCGCACCGCGTCGGCGGTGACTTCCGGGCCGGGAGTTGCAGCCCGATCTGCGGTGTCTCCTTCCCTGCTGCATGCCGCCAGGAAAACGCACAGGATCCATGCACCCACCCCGGTGAGTGTTCTCATGTCCACGTCTCGGGAAGCAGCCCGCTGAAGGGCGACCTCACCTGCCGTCATTCGGGTAGTCCGGGTCGCCCGGCAGAAGGGTCTGCGGCAGCCATCTTCGAATCCACCTACCGCGCAATGTGCTGGGGGTCTCCCACCGTGAGCAGACGCTCCAGCCACAGGCTGGTCAGCTTCTCGGCGACGGTGTTCTGCTTGAGCCGGGCGTTGAGGTGGGCCCAGTCCACGCGGTCGGCCGGCTGGTCCTGGTTGAAGCAGGAGAAAACGACCGAGGTCTCGCCGGTGACGGGATCGATGTGCTTCTGGAGGCACTGGGCGCAGACCTCCTTCATCATGCACTGCATCGGTGAGTTGATGCTGGCCACGGCGGCGTGGCCGGGCTTGAGGTGCGGCTCGAGCACGCCGTGCCGCGCGCGCGTCACGGCCGCCATCATGACGTCCGAGCCGATGGCGATGATCCGGTCGCACTCATCGAGCCTGATGAGCTGATCGCCCAGGGCCCCCGTCGCCCAGGCCAGCATCGCCTGCACGATATTGCCCACGAAAGTCCTGTCCTGGGGCCGGCGCGCCGGGATCGGCTCGCCGCTGTCCACCGAGTAGATCACCACGTCGGTGCCGGCCTCGATGTCGTCGCGCTTGAAGAAGTCGCCCGGCTTCTTGTATCCGGCAAAGTAGATCACCCGGCAGCCCGCCTCGCGCATCCCCTTCGCGATGGAAAACAGCACCGCGTTGCCCAGGCCGCCGCCGGCCAGCAGCACCGTCTCGCCGGGAACGATCTCCGTGGGCGCGCCGGTGGGACCCATCACGATGACCGGTTCTCCCGCCTTGAGCCGCTGGCAGAGCCGCGAGGAGGCTCCCAGCTCCAGCGCGATGAGCGACAGCAGGCCGCGCTGGCGGTCCACCCAGGCGCCGGTCAGGGCGAGAGGCTCCATCAGCAGAGGGTGCCCGTCGATCACCTGCGCCTCGGCCTCATAGTTCTGCAGCCGGTAGAACTGTCCGGGGTGGAAGTTGCGCGCCTGCTGGGGCGCGTGCACCACCACTTCGATGATGGTTGGGGTGAGCCGGTTGACCGCCACCACGCGGCACCGGAACTCGTCATCCATGAACTGCCAGAGCCGCTCGAGGCGCGCCTCGCGCGAGGGCAGGTCGTCCGGGCTCATCGCCTCGATCTCGCGGGCGAACAGGTCGGCGATCTGCGGAGCGCCATCCTTGGCCGAGGCCATGGCTTTCACCACGTTGCCGGCGTAGCGCGGGTGATTGTCCCCGAAGAAAGAGACCATCCGTCCGTCCCGGTTGTAGCTGGTGAAGAAGCCGGTCTCCCCGCGCGCGGCGGGCCTCAACGAAGAAGCGGCGCCATCCTGATGCTCCACCACGAACGACTTGAAGAAGCGGCGCTTCTCGTCAAGCTGGAATGTCCCCGGCAGCTCCTTTTCGTACGTGATGTTGGGGCTGGTGCCGGCCGCCACCATGCAGGCGCGGGCCGGCAGCTCCACCGTCGCGCCGCTGTCACCGGCGCCCGCCCGTTTGAAGATCATCGCCTTGAGGTACCCCGTCGCGTCGGGGACCGCCTCGAGCGGCTCCATGTTTTCCGCAAAGGCGATCCCTTCCTCGAGCGCCTTGATGATCTCCTCGTGGTTGAGCCGGTAGGCGGGCGAGTCCTGCATGCTCTTGCGATAGCAGATGGTGACACCCCCCCAGCCCTGCACCAGCCTGGCAAAATCGGGCTTCTCACGGGCCGACGCCGCCCGCGCGCGCTCCGAGCGCACGGCGCGGCCGTGGGCCAGCAGCTCGTCGAGGATCTCGAGCTCCTCGGGCTTGAAGTCGACCCTGACGGCGGCCTCCCCGTGGCGCGAGGCCAGCGTCTCGTAGCGGTGCAGGACTTTTTCCACCTGCACGGGGTAGTAGGCCAGCAGCTCCGTGGCGGTGTCGATGGCGGTGAGCCCACCGCCGATCACGATCGCCGGCAGCCGCACCTGCAGGTTGGCCAGCGAGCGCTTCTTGAAAGCGCCTGTGAGCTGCAGGGCCATGAGGAAATCGCTCGCCTTGCGCACCCCGCGGATCAGGTTGTTCTTCATCTCGATGATGGTGGGCTTGCCAGCGCCCGAGGCGATCGCCACGTGATCGAATCCAAGCTCCCAGGCCTGCTCCACGCTCAGGGTGCCCCCGAACCGGATGCCGCCGTACATGCGCACCTTGCGCCGCCGGGCCAGGTTGAGCTGCATCACCGCCAGGAAGTTCTTGTCCCAGCGCACCGTGATGCCGTACTCGGAGACTCCCCCGAATCCGGATAGCGGACGCTCGTCCAGCTCCCGGTACAGCTCGCGCACGTCGCGCACCGGACGCGGCGGCAGCCCGTCGGCGCCGGTCAGGTCGGCGGGCAGCGGCTCGATCTTCAGTCCGTCGATCCCCACCACGGCGAATCCTTCGTTGGCCAGGTGGTGCGCGAGGGTATATCCCGCGGGCCCCATCCCCACCACCAGCACGTTGAAGCCGTTGTAGGACAGCGCATAGGGACGCCGGACATGCAGCGGATTGAACCGTGTGAGAAAACTGTAGATTTCGTAGCCGTAGGGAAGCGCCAGGACTTCGGTGAGGATGCTGGTCTCTATCTGCGGGATGTTGACCGGCTCCTGCTTCTGGTAGATGCAGGCCTTCATGCAGTCGTTGCAGATCCGGTGCCCGGTGCCGGGCAGCATCGGATTGTCCACGGTGATCAACGCCAGCGCGGCGAGCGGATCACCCTGGCTGCGCATCAGGTGCGCTTCGGAAATCTTCTCATCCAGAGGGCAGCCCGTGAGGGGAACCCCCAGCGGGTTGGCGCGGTAGCGTGACGCCGAGCCCTCCGGCATCGGGAACCCCTTGGTGCAGGAGTCCTTGTCGCGCTCGTGGCAGTAGATGCAGTAATGCGTCTCGGCCATGATGTCGCGGAAGCCCATCCGGGCATCCGTCAGCTTGAAGCCGTCCCGGCGCCTGCGGTGCGCCTCGGGCCCCATGGTCAGATTCTGCAGATCGGCGCGCGGCCGGATGATCTGCACCAGGTGATCGAACTCCAGCGCAGCGGGCCTGCGCAGCGAGACCCAGTGCCGGTACGGCGAAGCCGGGTCGGCGTCGGCCTGGCCCATCAGGGCAGCCGTGAGACGCTCGGCGGGGCCCAGGTCGGCGCCGCGATCGATCAGGCCGCAGACATGCTCGGCCAGCGCCCGCTCCGGATCGGCCTGCTTGAGGAGTGCCAGCAGGTCGGCATCCTTGATGCTGTCCAGATCGGGCGGGCGGTTCTTCGCGTTCGGGCCGAAGGCTTTCGCCACGCGCCGCTGGACGAACTCCCGCCTGAAGCGCATCGCTCCGTCCTCGGCGCGGGTGCGCGACTCGATCGCGGAGAGCTCGTTCTCGATGCCGAACAGCCTGCCGACGAACCGGCTCACCCACGGCGCCGCCGCGACCAGCGCGGCCGAGACGGCGATGGGCCCCATCCGATCCGGCTCGCGTCGGAGCCGCTGGAGCGACTCGAAGGCATCGGCGTCGCTGCGGCTGAGGTAATCGTCGAACGCCGCCAGCAGATCGGGCAGGCGGTGCGTGTCATGGAGATCCCTGAACCAGAAACCAGGCACACCGAGCTGGAAATCACGCGGCGGGGGACCCGGTGACGCTCCCGTGGTTCCGGGGCGGGCCGGCGCCGGCTGCTCGAGCAGTGATTCGGGATTCACACGATTCTCCGGAGAGGGCATGGACTGCGCGTTGCGAAGGGATCATATGACGTGAAGCGGCCCGGAGACCACTGCGCCGGATGGCGGCCGGCGGCGCCGCGCGAGGGGATCCGCCACGTCGCCCGCCGCGATCCGTCGCTGCGCGGCCGCTTCTAGCGGGTGCCGGGGTGCTGTGCTAGAGTCCGCCGCCATGCCCCGTCGGCGCACCTCTTTCATTCTGATACTTGCGGCTCTCGCCACCCTCTGCGCGCTGTCGGGCAGCGCCACCATCGCGGCACTGACGATCTACGTCGACGCCTCCAATGTCTCCGGGATCGAGGACGGCACCGCCGCGCATCCTTTTCGCAGGATCTCCGACGCGACATTCCGCGCGCGCGAAGGCGACACCGTCCAGGTCGCCAGCGGCACGTACCTCGAAGGGGTCGATCTGGGATTCGGGATCAAGCTGATCGGCGCCGGCTCGGCGACCACGATCATCAACGCCTCGAGCGCAATCGCCACGGCGGTGCGCGTTCAGCTCTGCGATCCCAACACCGTGGTCCAGGGATTCACGATCACCGGCGGCCACGGCGGCATCGGCGCCGGAGTGTTCCTCATCGGCGACTGCGTCGTAAAGGACAATGTCATCGGCTCGAACACCGCCACCGGCTCCTTTTTCTCGGCGGGGCTGGGTGGCGGGATGGCGATCCAGGGCAGTCCGACCATCGAGAACAACAAGTTCTTCAACAACACGGTTGTGAGCGGACAGGGTGGCGCGATCGCCATCCTGACGGGCGCGCCGGTGATCACCCGCAACGAGTTCTCCGGCAACAGGGCCCTGGCGGCGGTGGACGGCTTCTTCGGCTACGGCGGCGCCATCGCATCGCTCGGCCAGTCATCGCTGCCCCGCATCCTGAGCAACATCTTCACCGGCAACCGGGCCGACCAGGGGGGCGGAGCGATCAATCTGTTCCAATCCTCGGCGCTCGTGGCCGGCAACACCATCACCGGCAACCACGCGGGACTGCCCGGCCGCCCCATCGGGCATGGCGGGGCGATCGAAGCGATCGGATTCTCCGGGAATCCGTTCGGATCCGAGCCGATCATCTTCAACAACCTCATCCTGAACAACACCGCACAAGTGAACGGCGGCGGCGTGGACATCTTGTTCTCGCGGCCGTTTCTCCAGCGCAACAACATCTGGGGGAACGCGCCTACCAACGTGCTGGGCCCGTCCGACCCCAACCGGCAGATGGAGAATGTCTCGATCGATCCCAACTTCATGGGCGGCTCGATCATCCCCGGCGCCGGCTTCCCTCATGTGGATGCCGGCAGCAATGGGCTCCTCCTTCTCGGGGTGGACCCCAATCCCGATCCCAACTCACTGGGGGATCGGCAGTTCCAGCGGGGAGGCGGCGTCGGCGACACGGACTTCAGCGGCGTGCCGCGCGCTCTGGACGGCAACGGCGACGGGATCGCGCGCTCCGATCTCGGCGCCTACGAGGTCCAGCCCGGGCCGCCGGGCGACCTGGATGACGACGGCGCCGCGGATGCCGGCGGCGACAACTGCACGGCGGTCTTCAACCCGGGGCAGGCCGACGCCGACGCGGACGGCGCGGGCGATGCCTGCGACAACTGCCCGGCTGTCTACAACAACTCCCAGGAGGACTTCGATTTCGACCAGGTGGGAGACATCTGCGACGCGGACGTGGACAACGACGCCGTGCTCCAGAACGCCGACCCCAACGGGAGCCCGGGCGACTCTCCGTGTGTGGGCAACAAGCGGATCGGCTGCGACGACAACTGCGCCGACATCTTCAATCCGCTCCAGCAGGATCGCGACAAGGACGGCATCGGAGATGTCTGCGACAACTGCTTCAGGCGCCGCAATGGCGACTGCTCGATCGATGCGCGCTTCTGCGACGTGAACGGCAACGGCGTCGCCGATCCCAACACCGAGATCCCGCTGGGCAATCAGGCTGACACGGACACCGACGGCATCGGCGACGCCTGCGACAACTGCAAGCTGATCAGGAACGGCGACTGCTTCAACCAGGGTGTGGATGCCTGCGACATCAATGGCGACGGGGCGCTGTCGAGCCTCGAGATCTCGGTGGGGTCGCTGGTGGACCGCAACGATGACGGCGTGGGCGACGCCTGCGACGAGGATCTGGATCGGGATGGCATCCTCCTGCCGATCGATCCCAACGATCTGGCCAACTACGGCACGCCGCAGAACCCCTGCGTGGGCGGCAACACCATCGGGTGTGATGACAACTGCCCGACGATCAAGAACAAGCTGCAGACCGATACCGACAGCGACGGCGTGGGGGACGACTGCGACAACTGCGATGCGATCTACAACCCGTCGCAGGACAATCTGGATAACGATGCCACCGGCGACGACTGTGACGCGGATGATGACGGCGACACCGTCCCGGACGACGACCCCAACTTCATGCTTCCCTGCCCGCTGGAACCTCTGGACCCGGGCTTTGACCCGAACAACCCGCGCGCCGCCTGCGACGACAACTGCCCGGTCACGGGCAATTTCACTCAGTCCGATATCGACAACGATGGTGTGGGCGATCCGTGCGACCCCGACCCCGACGCGGATCTCATCCCGGCGGACCTGGACGGCGATCCCAACACGCCGCTGTCGCGCTGCACGGGCGGCGCGACGATGGGCTGCGACGACAACTGTCCGGGCACCTACAACCCGATGCAGGAGGACGTGGACGGGGACTTCTCAGGCAATGCATGCGACAACTGCCCTGCCATCCCCAATGCCCTGCAGGCGAATCGCGACTCCGATCCCTTCGGGGATGACTGCGATCCCGATGTCGACAACGACGACCCCAACAGCGCGTCACCCGACAACTGCCCGACGCGGTACAACCCGGGGCGCGAGGACGAGGACGGAGACGGGCTGGGCAACCTGTGTGACAACTGCGTCGCCGTCGCGAATCTCCTGCAGCTTGATTCCGACCTCGATGGGGCGGGAGACGCGTGCGATCTGGACAACGACAACGACACGATCCCCGACGACAAGGACAACTGCCTGTTGCTCAGCAATCCGCTCCAGCTGGATCAGGACCGGGATGGGCAGGGCGACGAGTGCGACCTCGATGCGGACGGCGACGGCCTGCCGGACGTAACCGACAGCTGCCCCGGGCTGAGCAATCCCGCCGGCGCCAACTCGGATGGCGACGCGTTCGGAGACGCATGCGACACCTGCCCCGCGATCAGCACCAGCGTCAATACCGACAGCGACCGTGACGGGCTGGGAGATCCTTGCGACAACTGCACGCTGGTCGTCAATCCAACTCAGAGCGACGCCGACGGCGACGGGATCGGAAATCCCTGCGACATGCCCAGCGTCATCGGCGGCCTGACAGGGCCCAAGCAGGTCCCGCTCGGCGCCACGGGGACGTTCACGCTGAAAATCACCAACAAGCGCCCGGTGGCGGTCACCGCTGATTACGTGATCACGCTGGTGGATCCCGCCAGCGTATCCACCATTATCACCTCGGTGAGTGGATTTCCCGTCGGCGCGGGGATGGCCGCCAGCGTCGCGATCATGGTGCCCTTGCCCGCATCGCCTCCCGGCAAGTGGAAGCTGCTGGCCGAGGTGACGCCCACGGGCGAGACGAACCTGCACCGCTCGTCCCGGATGATCACGGCAAACTGAGCTCCGGCTACTGGATGTAGCCGAGGGCCTTCAGCCGGCGGATCGTCTCGCTGTCCAGCTCGGCTTCCGGTGAGCTGGCCCTGCGCGAGTGGTTCAGCATGACGAGCGCGTCCAGCGCTCCGCGCAATCGCAGCAGGTCCGAGCTCCCGGAGGAAGCCAGGCTGCGCCGTTCGCCGGGATCCGCTATCAGGTCGAAGAGCTCCTCTTCGGGGACCTCGGACGGGATCTCGCGCGCCGGTCGATCCACCCGATCGAACCGCCTGATGTACTTGAAGCGGCCGTCGCGCAGCGACTTGCGCTCCGGGCCGTAGTTGGTCGCCTCCGCAAAGGTGATACGGCTAGGCTGCGGCCGGCCCGCGAGGGCAGGCGCCAGGGAAACACCCTGCATTCCCTTCGGGCCCGGCACTCCCATCAGCTCGAGCAAGGTGGGCATCACATCAACCAGCATCACCGGCTGATCGAAACGGACGCCCGCCGGGATCCTCCCTTCGGCCGCGATGAGCAGGGGAACCCGCAGCAGCTCCTCGTAGACCGTGTGGCCGTGGCCGAACCGCTCGCCCGGGTATCGTCGCGTCAGCTCCTCTCCATGGTCGCTCAGCAGGACGACCACCGTGCGCTGCCGAAGCCCGAGCCCGTCCAGCAGCGAAATGAGCTGCCCGACGAAGCCGTCGGCGTAGAGGATGTCGCCGTCATAGAGCGCCGCCAGGCGCGCGTCCTCATCCCCTTGCCCCGCCTCACCCAGGAACGTCTCGTGCACGTACGGGGCATGAGCCTCGTAGCTGTGAAAGAACATGAAGAACGGGACTTCACGGTGATCCACCAGCCATCGCGAGGCCTTCTCGAACACCGCGGAGATGTCCTCGCCGCGGCGAGCCGGATCGTCCTTGTCGGTCTCGTCATAGACCGAGAAGCCGCGCCAGAACCCGTACAGCGCCGAGATCGATCCGCTGCCGGTGAACGCCGCGGTGGCATACCCGGCGTCCTGCAGCACCGTAGCCAGCACGGGATGGCCGGCAGCCAGCTTGCGCTGCCGGTTGGACGTGGGCGCGTCCACACCATGCACGGTCGGGAAGTGCGACGTGAACAGGCTCATGTGTGATGGCGTGGTCCACGGGGCCTGGGAGAAGGCCTGCGTGAACATGGCGCCACGTGCGGCGAGCTGGTCGATCTGTGGAGAGGTGGGGCGCGCATGACCATAGACACCCAGGTGATCCGCGCGCAGGGTGTCCAGGGAGATCAGCAGCAGATTCAACCGGGAGGGATCGTGCGGCGGGAGAATCCGGGGCTTGGACCAGCAGGCGAACGGGGCGGCGCGCCGCGACGCGTCTCCCTCGATGGCCACTCGCAGCATCAGGGCGCGGTCCGCCCGCGGGGGCAGCGGGGCGCGCAGCGTGCTCCACTCACCGGGCCTGAGGCCGCATGCGCCCAATTCGATTCCGCCCGATCCGGAGCTGGCATCAGCGTGCACCAGGCGCACCCTTCCCTCGAGCCCGGCGCGCGGGACCTCCAGGAATCGCCGCGAGCTGTCGGCAAGCCCGCAGTCGATCTCCAGGATGGCGGGAGCCGGCCCGCCGGCCGCACCGTCGGGCAGCTCCGCCCCTTCCAGCAGCTCGAGGTCGTCGAGCACCGGACGGGTCGCCAGTCCGATCTGCGCCCAGCCCTCGGCACGCGCGGCCGCGACCGCTTCGATGGCCCGCCCGCGCTCGCGCAGGCGCGCCAACGGCCAGACAGATGCCAGCAGGATCAGAAGCGGGATCCAGACACGCGGGCTGCGCACCCCGCGTCCCGGAACCGGAGCCAGCCTCAGGAAGGCCAGCGCAACCCAGGGGGCGGCCAGCCGGACCGCGAGCAGCGCGGCGGCGAGTCTCAGCGGTCTCACAGGCGATTCCCAGTGGATCGGCCTGAGACTGAGGCTTGCGTTGATCGGTCCGATCAGCCAGATCCACGCCGCTGCCCCGGCGCAGAGGGCCACCAGCACATTGAGCAGCAGCGTGAACCGCGACAGCTTCATCCCGCGCCATGGTAGCTCAGGAGAAAACTTGGCGGTGATAGGATCCGCCGCGGCAATCGGCCGTCGGCGCGGCCGCCTCGCGGGACGCACACAATTGAGAATCATCAACATCAATACGGAAAAGACCTGGCGCGGCGGCGAGAGCCAGACCTTCAACCTGATGCGCGGCCTGCGCGCGGGCGGCCACGACGTCTCCGCCGCGGTGATGCCCGGTGGCGCGCTGGCCCGCCGCTGCCGCGACGAGGGCATCCCCATCCTGGAGCTGTCGATGCGCAGTGACGCCGACGTGCCCGCCGCCTGGCGGCTGGCGGGGCAGGCGCGCTCGGCCCGATGCGACATCCTGCACGCGCAGACCGCCCGGGCCCACGCGATCGGTCTGCTCGCGCGCCTCTGCGGAGCGCCGGGGCGGCTGGTGGTGCACCGGCGCCTGGACTTCCCCATCGCGCGCAATCCGCTGGATCGGCTGAAATATCGCAGCCGGCGTGTGGATGCCTGGATCGCCGTGGCGGAGGTGGTTCGCGGCGTGCTCATCGCCGGCGGCGTCGAGCCCGGCAGAATCTCGGTGATCAACTCGAGCATCGACCTGGGGCGATTCACCGGCGTGCCCGACCAGCGCCGCGCGGTGCGCGCCGAGCTGGGAATCCCGCAGGATGCGTGGCTGGTGGGCAACGTGGCGGCGCTGGCTTGGCACAAGGGGCAGAAGGATCTGCTCGCCGCGATGCCGCACCTGCTCAAACGGGTCCCCTCCGCCTGGCTGGTGATGGTGGGCGGCGGGGAGGAGCGGACCGCGCTGGAGGCGCTGGCGCGGGCGCTGGGCGTGGAGAGCCGCGTGATCTTCACAGGGGTGCGCCAGGATGTTCCGCGGCTGCTGACGGCGCTCGACGCCTTCTGCATGTCCTCGCTTCTGGAAGGACTCTGCAATTCGGTGCTGGAAGCCTTCGCGATGCAGGTGCCGGTGGTGGCCACCCGCGCCGGCGGGCTTCCCGAGCTGGTCGAGGATGGCCGCACCGGGCTGCTCGTCCCGCCCCGCGATGCCCAGGCGCTCGCGGAGGCGCTGTCGCGCCAGCACGATGACCCGGCCGCGGCGCGGCGGATGGCCGGAGCCGCGCGGGATCTCGTCCACGCGCGTTTCGGTGTCGACTACATGGTGGCGCGCACCGCGGAGCTGTATGCCAGGCTTCTGCGGACGCAGGCGACGCTTCCGCCGGGAAACATCCCGCGGACCTGACTATACTGTCGGATGTCCGCGCCGGAGCGTTCATGAATGTCCAGCGATCCCCCATCCCGACCCGCCTGAAGCTCACGGCGGCGCTCGCCGGTGCGTGCGCCCTGGCGTCCGGATGCGCCACGCGCGACAGACCCCGGCTCAGCGTGCTTCTGATCGTCGTTGACTCGATGCGGGCCGACCACCTCGGGGCCTACGGCTACGGCCGGCCCACCAGCCCGCGCCTCGACGCCATGGCCCGCGGTGGGATCGCCTTCACCCATGCGACCTCGCAGGCTCCCTGGACCCGCCCCTCCGTGGCTTCCCTCTTCACCTCCACCTACATCTCGGTGCATCGCGTCCTCTTCAGCATGCGCGTCGTCGATGGCCAGGAGCGCAGCGATGCCCTCAACGAGAACTTCCTGACTCTGGCCGAGGCCATGAGCGCCGGGGGGTTCGCGACGGGTGGCTTCGGGATGAAGCAGCACCTGAACCCGGAGTTCGGATTCGGCCAGGGGTTCGATGGATACGACATGCAGCTGGGCAGGGCCGAGAAGATAAACCGGCGCACTCTGGACTGGCTGCGGCGCGCCGACCCGGAGCGCTTCTTCATCTACCTTCATTACAACGATCCTCATTATCCCTACACGCCCCGGCCGGGGTTCGACAGCTTCGGCGTGGCGAAGCCCCGCGTGCAGATCAACGGCGCCACGAGGAAGGCGTTCCGCGAGGGGAATCTCCCCCTGTTCCCGGAGGACGCGCGCGACCTGGTGGATCTCTACGATGCGGAGATCCGCTACACCGATCATCACATCGGAAAGCTGGTGGACACCATCACCGCGCGCGGCTATTCGAATCTCCTGATCGTGGTGACAGCGGATCATGGAGAGGAGTTCCTCGAGCACGGTGACATCACCCACGGCCATTCGCTCTACAGCGAGCTGTTGCACGTACCGCTCATCGTGAGCGGATCCGCGCTGCCGGCCGATTCCAGAGGAGCGCGCCGCGACACTCAGGTTCAGGTCATCGACATCATGCCGACGCTGCTCGATCTCGCCGGCCTGCCGGCGCCGCCCGGCATCCAGGGGGTCACCTTCGCCGGCGCGCTGTCGGCAGGGGCGGCGTCCGCATCCGGGGCGGCCGCTTTCTCCGAGCGGCTCGAGCCCGAGGAACCCGGCTTTTCAGAGACGATCGTGGAGGGTCGCTGGAAGCTGATCCGCGACCTTGCCGGTGGCCGCACGATGCTCTTCGATCTCTCGGCCGATCCGGGCGAGCAGGTACGGATCGAGGCGGACAGGCAGGAGATGGTGACGCGTCTGCTCGCGCAGCTCGATACCTGGCGCGAAGCGAACCGCGCGCTGCACGACAAGATCCGCCCCGAGGAGACGGCGCCGCTGGACCCCGAGATCAGGGAGAAGCTGCGCTCGCTGGGATACATCCAGTAGCTGGGCGGCGGCGCCAGGGCCGCTCATGATTGTCCCGCGCAGATCACCTCTTCGCCGACCCGGCGGCATCCGAGCACTCTCAGCCCGGGATGCACCCGCTTCAGGCGCTCCATGTCGGCCGCCACCGCGATCACGACCATTCCGGGATTGGCCTCCAGATGATCCGCTGTGATGACGTTGTGGCTCATCTCGGTGATGTGATCGCGCCGCAGGGCGACGTTGAAGAGTCCGCTGTGCTGATCCCGGTACATGATCACGGCGCCACCCGGGCCGGCGGCGCGCTCCACGATCCGCGCCAGCGGCATCGCGGACTTCACATGGTTGAGGGCTGAGAGCCCGATCCACTGCGCCGCGCCTATCACCACGATGACGCAGGCAAGCACGCAGGCGGCCGCGCGGGCCGGCCGGCGCCGCAGACTCCAGAGCGCTCCCGCGCCGAGCACCGCGGCCGCAATGCCCGGGACGATCAGCAGCAAGCCACCCGGTGGTGATGCATACCATGAAAGGGCCGAGGCCTGCTCGTCGGACAGTCCCTCGATCCGCGCGGCGGGCTCGCCGAGCAGGCCGGCTCCCGCGGCGATCAGCCCGATCGCCAGGGTGAACATGACGGCCGCGCAGAGGCCGGCGGTGAACCGCGGGCGCAGCCGCGCCGCCCAGCCGCTGCCCGCCGCCGGGACGACGAGCGCTCTCAGCTCGAGCGCCGCCAGCCAGGAAGCGGCCGGAAAGAGCGGCAGCAGGTAGCGGGTCTTCTTGCCGGAGATCACCGAGAAGAAGAGAAAGGTGAAGCCGAACCAGGTCAGGGCCAGCCGCGCGGCCGCGGACTCCGCGGTCCCGACTGTCTGCCTGTCTCTCATCTGCCTGTCTTTCATCTGAGTGACGGCCAGCCAGATCCCTCCCGGCAGCAACAGCACCCACGGGAGAAACGAGCCGGGAAAAACCGAGAAGAAATAGTGGATCGGCTCAGCGTGATGAAACGCCTCGTACGCCCGCCCGATGTTCTGCTTGAAGAGGATCACGTGGGCGTATTCGGGGCCTCCCTTCAGGATCACGGGAAAGAGCCAGAGGGACGCGATGAAGGCGGCCAGCGGCAGCCCCCAGAGCGGATGCCGCGCCCGCAGCCCGGCAGGACCATCCTCCTGGACGGTCATGAGGATGAGGACTCCGGCTGGAATCGCCAATCCCACCGGGCCCTTTGTGATCAAGGCCACGCCGATGGCGCCGTAGAACACCGCCCAGAGCACGAAGGAGCGCTCGCGGCGCGCCGCCATCCCAGCCGCGATCGCCGCGGTGATCAGAAACGACTGCGTGGCGTCGATGACCCCCGATGTGGCGTGCGTGACGAACATCCATGACGTGGCCAGGATGATGCAGGCCAGCCACGCCGTGCGCGGATTCCCGAGGCGCGAGAAGATCCTCCAGGTCAGCAGCAGCGTGCCCAGGGAGGCCAGGGCCGACACCAGCCGCGAGCCGGCATCCGGGGGGATGCCGGGAAGCAGGCCGGCCAGGATCCCCAGCCAGAAAAAGACGGGAGGCTTCTCCGAGTACACCTCGCCATTGAGGTGGGGCAGGATATAGTCGCCGCGCGAGACCATCTCGCGCATCACCTCGGCGTAGCGCGGCTCGTCGGGAGCCCAGACGTCGCGCAGCCAGACGCAGGGCAGGTAGAGACTCAGCGCCAGCAGGGTCAGAACAAGCAGCGGCCGGTGTGGCACCAGGAGACGCGACGGCCCGGCGGCGGCGCCGTCAGCCACGGGCAGGCGGCTTTCCGTTTTTCGGATGATGGCCCCGCTCCCAGAGCCGCGCGTATTTCACGAACACAACCCAGCAGTCGATGCCGGTGATCATCAGTCCAGGGATGCCGTCCAGGATTCCCAGCTGGAGCAGGTAGCGTTTCACGAACCGGCCGGGAGGCCTCAAGACCAGATCCAGCACCGTGGCGCTGCGTCCCTTCTTGAGATACTCGTCGGCTCCCCAGGAGGTGTAGCGATCGACCTTGTGCAGGTAGGAATCCCATGACCGGAAGGCGATGTGCAGCAGCGGATGCTTCAGCTCTCCCACCGATCCGGCGACATCCACCTCGGCATGAACCTCTTTTTCCTGGTACCTCCCCTTGGAGCGATCCCACAGGCGCAGCACGGTGTCGCGCCCCCAGCCGCCGAACCTGACGCGCCGTCCAAGGAAGTAATTCTGCCGCTTGAGCACGTAGCCGTCACGATCCGGCCCGCGCGCCAACAGCGCGCGGACCTCCTCGCGCAGCTTCGGGCTGACGCGCTCGTCTGAGTCCAGCACCATGACCCAGCGGTGCGTCGCCTGCGGAATGGCCCAGTTCTTCTGCGAGGCGGAGTTGATGTACTCGCGCTGGATGATGCGGCTCGTGTACCGGCGCGCGATCTCGAGCGTTCGGTCCGTGGAGTGGGAATCCACCACCAGGATCTCGTCGGCCCAGGTGACCGACTCGAGACACTCCTGGATGTTCTCTTCTTCGTTGAAGCAGGGAACGATGACTGTGAGCGGCTCGGCCATCCGCGCTGCTATAAAAGGGGGTTGCGGCCGCGCGTGCGCGGCAGATCCTGCTTGCGGTTGAAGGGCCACCACCGCCGCAGGCGCTTGAAGCGGCGATGGGCCGCCAGCTCGGCGTCTGTCAGCTGATCAGGTGCAAGCGCCACTTTCCACTTCAGAAGCGCCCTCTGCTCCGCCCGCCGCAGCCGGGGAAAGATCGCGCGCCCCGCCAGGCTGGCGGGATCGAAGACATGCGCCGAGGAGAAATCGATCAAAAAGAGGTGACCCCCCGGCGTGACCAGGATGTTGTCGCGGCTGCGCAGATCGCCGTGGATGACGCCGCGCGCGTGAATGGAGTCTACCAGCGCCCGCACGCTTTCGGCCACGCGGGGCACGCCGCCATGGCGCCTGTGGAACTTGGGAAGGCGGATCCCCGCGACATATTCCATGACGATGGCGTGGCGGTCCACCCGGCCGAAGTAGCGCGGCACGCCGGTCACACCGCTCAGCCTCGCGTAGGCGCGGGCCTCCCGGCCCAGCTGCAGCGCCCCCGACCAGCGCACGGGCCACGACTTGGCCGCGTAGTCCTTCACGGCGTAGTGGTGTCCATCCAGCGTGACGCGCAGCAGGTCGGCCTTGTTCCAGGCCCCCTTCACGATGAAGCTGGTCTCGGCGCGCGCCAGCGCCGCGCGCGTCATGCCCGCTGAAGTCAGCTCCCGGGCGGCGGGAGCGGGAGTGTCGGGGGCGGCAGCCATCACCCCTCGACTTCGATCTCCTCGTCCACCTTACAGTCGCGGCACAGATCGATGGTGTGGATCTGATCGCCCAGGAACCTGCGCCGGATCGAGACCGCCGTGGGGCCGTTCCAGACTTCGCCGATCGAGGAGTTGGTGATGTTGCCCAGCACCTGCTTGCGCGAGTAGTCGGTGCAGCAGAGCACCATGTCGCCGTTGAAGTTGATGTATCCCTGCTTGAACAGCCGGGTGCAGGTCGAGAAATACTGCATGTGGTGCGAGCGGGAGAACGACTCCGCGTCGGCGATGTTGCCGCCCCGGTTCTCCAGCGCGGTGTACTTCGAGCGCACGCCGCGGCTGCGCCAGTAGGCGACCGCCCTGTGGGCGTCGATGACATCGGTGGAAACCATGGTGATCCAGACCTTGGGCCACTCCAGCAGCTTCTTGCGCTGCTGCTCCAGCAGGTAGTTCACGTTGACCATGGTGTGCTCGAAGTGCATCGAGCCGCGCATGGTCTTCTCGTAGGCGTCCTTCTCGATCCCCTGGAACGAGATGTAGAGCGCGTGCAGCGCCGCGCCGATCCCCAGCATCTCGTCCACGCGATCCTTGGTGAGAAGTCCCCCGTTGGTGGTGACCACGACCTTGCTGTCAGGAATCTGCTCGTGGATGTAGCGGACCCGCTTGAACAGGTCCTTGTCGATGAACGGCTCGTTCATGAGATAGGGGCTGATCCGGCGCACGCCGTGCTGTCTGGCTTCCTCGATGATCCGGCGGAACAGTCCTTCGTCCATCCGTCCCTTGGGCTGGAAGTCGAACGTGGATCCAAACGGACAGAAGATGCAGTCGGCCTGACAGCCGGTGACCGTCTGGATCTGCAGCGTCCGGGGGAAGCTGGGGACCGGCCGGCGCGTCACCCGCTTGCGCATGATGGCGAGCAGCCCGTCGCCCGGCTCCGGCATGTAGTACTTGTTGAGCTTGATTGATTTCAAGTCCACTCCGGGAAGGGCGCGCGCGGCGCGGCAGGAGCACTCAGCGGTGAAGCGCATTATATGGGCTGTGCCACGCAGGCGTCAACCCAATGACCTGACAGGACTTGGGCTCGCGCGGCCTGGAGTCTGCCCGTAGCCCTGTGGTAGCTTCTGCCGCCATGAGGGTCCTCTATTTCTATCGCGTCCCGCTGCCGGATGCCCGCGCCGACGCCATCCAGATCGTCAACACCTGCGCCGGGATGGCTCACGCGGGGGCTCAGGTGTCGCTGCACGTGGAGTCGCTGGGACCGGGTGGGACCCAGGAGGCGCTCGCGTTCTACGGTGTGGCGCCGCCGGCGGCGTCAGGCAGCTTCGATATCGCGGCGCTGGGACGGCACTGGTCCTGGCCGTTTTTCGGCATCAAGCTCGGCCGCATCCTGAAATCGGCCCGCGCGGGAGACACCATCCTGTTCGTCCGCGAGGTGCGCCCCTACGTGCCCGGCCTGATCCGCAAGGCGAAGGCGGCCGGATGCAGGGTCCTCTTCGAGGCCCACAATGTCTCCGCATCGCTGGTGGCCGAGAAAGCCGCCAAGGCCGCGCCGGGCCCCCGCAGCTTCTCGATGATTGACCAGGAGGGAAGGACGTCGCTGAAGATCGTCGGCGAGCCGGCCGGCCATGATCATCACGATCATGAGGGACACGACCATCACGACGACGAGCATCACGAAGAGCCCGCGCCGATCCCCGTCAATGCCGATCCCACCCCCGCGCCACCTCCGGCACCGCACCCCGCTGACTCACCCGAAGCGCGCGAGCTGAAGCGTCGCGCCGCGGAGCGCGCGGCCCTGGAAAAAGAGATCATCGAGTCCTCAGACGGGATCATCTGCACGCAGCGCGCCACCCTCGACGGGCTGCGGCATCTCTTCCGGCCGGGCTTTCCGGCCATCGTCCTGGGGAACGGCACGCAGATTCACGATGCCGCGCCCGGCGGGGCGCGCGATCTCGACATCCTCTATTGCGGGTCGCTGAAGCCCTGGAAGGGCGTGGACATGCTCGTTGCCGCGATGCAGACGCTCTATCCGTGGACACTGACGATCGTGGGACCGCAGACCAAAGAGGACGTGGCGCGCCTGCAGCAGGCGGCGCTGACGATCGGCGCGCTGGAGCGCGTGAAGATCCTCCCCTCGATGAAGCCCACCGAAGTCTGGAAGCTCTACGCGCGCGCCAAGGTGGGGGTCATTCCCCTGCCGGGCTCCGAGTACATCGAAGCGCGCGTGTTCACCTCACCGCTCAAGCTGTTCGAGATGATGGCGGCCGGGCTGCCGGTGGTGGCGAGCCGCCTGCCGTCGATCCTCGAGTACGTGGCCGACGGGCGCGACGCGCTCCTGGTGATGCCTGATGTCCCCCGGGCTCTGGCCGAAGGGATACGGCGGGTGCTCACCGAGCCGGCGCTGGCGCGCAGCCTGTCGGAGGCCGGCCGCGCGCGCGCGGCCGAATACTCCTGGGATCGCCGTGGCGCGAAGCTGGTGGAGTTTGCAAGGCAGGTTCTTACGAGTCGAGCACCTTCCTGAGCTGATCGAGCTGGCGTCCCCAGTAGGCCTTCAGCCGGGTCACTTCGCGCGCCGTGGCCAGCTTGTTGTGCTGCACCGACACATAGCTGCGCTCTGTCCCCTTCGGGTAGAAATACGCCTCCACGCTGCTGCGGCCATCCACCCAGGTGATGCGCAGCGTCCTGGGCTTGGTGGCTTTCCTCACTGTGAAATCGGCGTCTTTGAGCCAGCCCGCGCGGCGCTTCGCATCGGCCCACGCCGCGTACAGTTGCTTGACGGGCACATCGAACGTGCGGCTCGCCGAAGCTGAATAGCCGTCGGCCTTCTGGTATTTCTCCCGCATCCCGCGCGCCTGCTCGTAGCCCACCGTGACCATCTGGGACCACCAGCCGGGCACATCTTCCTGCTCGTGCAGATGGCTGGCGATCTCCTTGTGCGTCATCTTCTTCGCGCCGGCCTTGTCCAGGACGCGCAGCCACGCCGCCCAGGTCCTGCCCGTGGCCTTCCTGACGGCGTCGTCGGAAACCCCCGCGATGTTTCCTGGCTTGCTCATGATCCCAGCTCCTCCAGCAGGCTGACCAGATCGTCGGCGTGCTCCTCCTCCATGGCCAGAATCCCCTCCAGCATCCGGCGCGTGGTCGGATCGTCGTTGCCCATGTAGATGATCATCTCGCGGTAGCTGTCGATGGCGATCCTCTCGGCCACGAGATCCTCGCGGATCATCTCCACCAACGAGTTCCCCTCGACGTATTCCGAGTGGCTCCGGGTGAGCAGTCCTTCGGGAGAGAGGTCCGGCTCGCCTCCCAGCTGCACGATCCGCTGCGCCAGCTGATCCGCGTGAGCCTGCTCTTCGTTGGCGTGCTGGAGGAACTCCTGGGCGACACTCTGGGCGTTGAGGCCGGTGGCCATGAAGTAGTGCCGCTTGTAGCGCAGCACGCAGACGATCTCGGTGGCCAGCGCCTCGTTGAGCAGCTTGACCACCGTCTCCCGGTTTGCCTTGTAGCCCGCCGTCACGGCGCCCTGCTCCATGTGCTGGCGCGCGCGGCGGCGCAGTGTCTTGACGTCGGTCAGAAAGGTCTTGCGCGGCATGGCGTCCCTCCTCAGGCGATGCGCTTTTCGCAGGTCAGCGCCAGTGTATTCCCTTCGGAGTCCTCAAAGAAGGCCATCCAGAGCTCCAGTCCCGGGGCGCGGTGGACGACGTGAGGCGGCCCGAGGAACCTGACGCCGCGCGCCGACAGCGCCGCGTGGGCAGCCTCGATGTCATCGGCCTTGAAATAGATGATGGAGGAAGGATGGTCGTAGCGCGGCTCCTCGGGCAGCGCGACCATGAGCCTGACAGCGCCGCACTGGAAGAAGGCCATCTTCGGCGCCGCGAAGAGAAACGGCAGCCCGAGCGCGTCGCGGTAGAAGGCCGCGGCGCGATCCAGGTCTCTTGCGTTGATTGAGATCTGCGCGATCCCGGAGATCGTGACGGCAGCGCTCATCGGAACCTCCCCCAGACCGGCCGCACGCACACGGTCAGCAGCGCCGTGACCACGAAGATGCGCGCGACGTGAATCCCCCATCCCATCGCGTACAGCTCGATCGCCAGCACCACCGCCCCCAGGCCCATCATCAGCCAGAAACCCCAGCGCCTCCACAGGAACATCGCCAAGATGCCGGCCAGTCCGGCGACGGGACAGGCCAGGTAGACCGGCCAGATCGCGGAGTTCAGGCGCGGGAAGAGCTGGAACACCTCGTCACGGTGCGTCAGGCCGAACCAGAGGCCGAACAGATTGCCGGCCGCGAGCAGGACCAGGACGATCCGCAGGCCCCAGGGCGCGCGCTGCCCGGTGGCGGCGTCAGGCATCCCTTGATCCGGAGTCTCAGCCCTTGGACGCAGGCGCCGGCGGTGCCGCCAGGTCGGCCGCGGGTATCGCCCCGTCCAGGGTCACCGACTGATAGATCAAGGTCGGATTCTCGAGCGGCTTGCCATCAAAAGTCGTCACGACACTGAACGGAATCATCATGCCGTCCACTCTCCGAAAGTCCGAGTAGTCGCGCACCACCGGCGCGATCCCGGCTCCGGCCCGCCCCGTGTATGACGTCTGCACGATGCGGCCGGTCGCTTCATCGATCCCGAGCCTCGTCGTGGCGCCGTGGATCGAGACGTCGAGCCACGATACGGCAGTTCCGCCCACCTTGCCGGCGCCCGCGGCCACCGCCTTGAAGCCGGGCAGGCGCCTGGACTTGAGCAGCACGAGAGGCTCCCGTGCGACCTCGCGCGCCATGTAGTCGCGCACCGCCGCGTCGGCCGGCTCGCCCGCTCCGCCGGACGTCAGAAAGCCTCCCTCGGGCAGCAGAAGCCAGCCATACGCGGAGTCCGACCACGATTCATCCTCACGGTACCGGTCGGGGAATGCGATGGTGACGCGGCGGCTGCCCGAGACCGTTCCGCTGGCGCGCTTCCATTCCAGGGCGATGGCCGCCTGATAGGTGCGCAGCCGCTCGAGCCGCGCGGCGCCCCCGGCCCCCTCGACCGCCTTGTCCAGCAGCGCTCCCGCACGGGCGATCTGCTCCTCGGTACCTTCCGGCACCGGGTCCGCACGATCGATGTACCGCTCCGGCTCGGCCTTGAAACGATCGCGGCAGGAATCGGATGCGAACAGGAAGATGCGGCCGTCGTGCACCACGAATCTGTCCGGCGATCCCTTGCCGCTCAACGGGCCCATCTTGGCGCAGGCGCCGCCATTCTGCACGGCGTGCCGGCCCGGGTTCTTCAGGAATGCATCTTTGTTCTGCGCGCTGGCGAAGAGGTAGCGGTACCCGAAGTGGTCGACGAAGGTGCCGGGGGATCCCTTCATCTCGGTGCCCTGCACCAGCGCCACCGGATCCAGCCCGCCCAGCACCAGCTTGCCTGCTGGCGCCGTGTCCCCCGCAGCCGCCATCAGGGCCGGAATGAGGACGAGCGCGGCAGTGATATGCCATGCCATGTCGAAACCCCTCCTGCGCGAGACTCGAGTCTACTACCCGAAGGCGCCGCCGGCATCGGCGATTCCCCCCAGTGGCTGATTACACGTTACCTCCGGTTCCATTGCCCGGCCGCGGGCGCCGGCGCGCCCTGCGCCGCAGGATCGTCGCGTAGATCGCTGCATTCAGAACCACCACGGAGACTCCCAGCCACCACTGAGTCCCGCGTGGGAGCGAGGCCGGGTAGAGGAGCGGCACCAGATAGTGCTCGACGAAGCCGCTGCCATACGCCTCCGCGCCGCCCCGGATGCGAAGCCGGTTTTCGATCGGCGTCAGGGGGCAGACCCATCCGGCAAGCTCGACCCAGGCGCCCCATATCGCGGCGGGAATGTGCGCCCAGGCAGCGCGCGGCCAGCGCAGAGCCAGCAACCCGCCGAGCACCACGAAGGAGACGAAGGCGAGATGCAGGAGGACGACGGCGTCGGCGAGGATGCGGAACACCATCTCCCGCTCACCGCGGATCGAAGAAGCAGCCGGCCACTGCGGATTCCAGATCCCAGTAGATGATGCCGAGCGCCGTCAGATCGAACGCGGTGTGCGCGATCATCGGCATCCAGATGCGGCCCGTGAGCGCGTAGATGGACCCGAAGACGAGCCCCACGATCGTGGCCTGCTGGACTCCGGCGAGCCCCTGGATGCCGTAGTGAACCAGGCCGAACGGGAGGGAGGTGAGCAGCACGATCGCCGGCATCACCAGGCGGCCGGCCCCCAGGAGCTTGCGGAGGCGCTCGAAGGCGAAGCCGCGGAACATCGTTTCCTCGGAAAAGCCGGCCGCGAGCAACGTCCATGCCGCGGCCGGAAGCATCGCCCGGTTGCCGGCCAGGAAGTGATAGGCCTGGTTGATCGGGCCGGCCCCCAGGAGAGGCATCACCACAGACTTCATCAGAAGCTTGAAGCCGACTCCGAGCGCCAGCCCGGCGGCCACGACCCCAATCCAGCTCCGGGGCCGGGAGAATCCGATCTCGCGCCAAGGCGTGCGCGATCGGCGCGCCCACATGAGAACCAGGATGGCGCCCACCGGAATCGACAGGATCGAGCCGATCACCACGTTGCCGGTCAGGAAGACGGCCAGGACCGACAGAATCCCCAGCGGCCCGAACCCGCGCAGGCTCTCGGCGAAATCATCTTCCGATGGCGAAGTCACTGCAACGCAGATGGTCGGCTCGCGTGCCGCAATGGCGACAGCGCAGTGGCCCCTCCCATGAGGCCAAGCACGATCGCGAGCTCCGTGGCACTGGCTCCCGTCACGATGCCGGCGACGCCGGCGAGGGCGCTCATCACGACGTTGCCCGCCACGCAGACCCACCGCAGCCCTGCGGCACTCGATCCATAGGCGCGGTTGAGCAGATTCAGCGCGCCCACGAGCGAGATCGCAAGTCCGGAGCCGAAGAACCAGACTGCGTAGGCGCCGCGGTCGGATGGAATGCGCACCGTCGCGAGCATGTGCAGCGCACCGAGGAGCGCGATGCCCCAACCGGCCACTCCGTAGATCAGCTTCACGATGCGAGCTCTCCGATCCGGCCCGCGCCCGGCTACACGACCCGCGTCCACCTCTTCGACTCGGATGCCTTCACCGCGGCCTCACGGCTGGCGAAGAACCGCGTCTGGCCACAGTCCTGGCACAGGACGATACGGAAGCGCGCGGCTTTGTACCACTCCCCGAGGCCCGGGAGGTAGTTGGGCGCGTGCCCGCCTCCGGAGCCCACGGGGTCGCTCTGATACAGGTTCCTGCCGCCGCAGTTGGGGCAGCTCGCTATGGTCATTGGTTCCTCGAGAGTTGCTCCTTTTGAGCAACGACGATCAGCAGTGATCCGACGGCATACTCGGATCCGTCTGCCGACCCGTGCATGGATCGGACCGTCAGGCCCGCCTCGGCCAGCAGCCCGCGGATCTCGCGCACGGTATAGACCCACTGCAGGCCGGTGCGGATGGTGACGTCGTCGCCGCGCGTGAAGGTGTAGGTCGTCTCGATGCAGCTCTCTGCGACGAGATACCGGTTCGTTTCCTCGAACTTGATGTCGCCGAACTGCGCCGATTCCTTTTCGCGCATCCTGGGGAGGATCGACTCCGCCGCGCAGCCGGTGTCCATGGCGAAGCGCCCGCCCGGCTTCAGCGCGCGGCTGACAGACTTCAGGAACTGCCTGTTGTTCTCCGGCTCCATGTAGGCAAAGCTGTTGCCAAAGCAGAACGCGGCATCGAAGGCCGCCTCCCAGGGCAGATCGCGCATGTTGGCCTGTCGCCAGGTCACATCGAGGCTGGCCGCGCCGGCGGTGCGGCACGCCCGCGCGAGGGCCTCCTCGGACAGATCCACTCCGGTCACCCTGAAGCCGCGCGAAGCCAGCTCGAGCGTGTGGCGTCCCAGCCCGCACGGAACGTCAAGGACGGCCGCGCCCGGCGCCAGCTCCAGAGAGCGCGCCAGAAAATCGGCCTCCAGCTTCGTCCATTCGGGCGGGGCGGCCTCGCTCCACATGTCCAGGACGATCCCGCTGAAAAACGACTCGTACCACCTGGTGTTCATGATCCTGATCCGCTCTCGACTTTCAGCGCGCCCGCAGGTGCTTGATCATCGGGCACGGAACCACTCCTCGATCTCGCCGCGGTGCGACGCATCGTGCTCGGCCATCATCACCGGCATATCACACAATGCCACACTCCCTACCCCTTCCTGGGTTCCCCGGCGCTGCCAGTCGTCCCCCTGGATCGAGCGCAGGATGGCGATGTTCTCCTGCCGTGCCTGGCGGAACGCCTCGATCCCGCCGGCGAGAGATCTGCTCGTGTACTTTCTCTCGGCTGCATAGCGGGCGCCGTCGAAGTCCTCAAGGGCCGGCTCAGTCTCCTGGAGCAGCCTGCGGATCCGCTCGCCGAAGCCCTCACGCTCCAGGTCCGCGAGATGCCAGCACTGCTCCACCGGGGAGAAGCCGCCGCCGGCTGCCGCACTGGCCGCCTGATCGGGCGACAGCCCGGCGCAGCGTTCCTCGAGATAGCCGGCCATCTCCCCCAGGCTCTGGAGCAGCTCCTGCTGAGCGCCTCGTTCCAGCATCATGTATTTCATTCTCGATCATCTCCCCGCCGCGGGGACAAGCAGCGCGATGCCGAGCCCTCCCAGCAGCCAGCCCACCACCTGGTCTATCCCCTCGGCCACGATGAAGTCGCCCGGAAAGCCGTACCAGTTCCAGTAGCTGATGCTCAGGGACATCCATGCAAAGAGTCCCATCAGGACGATGACGACGACGCGGCGTCCGTACGGCCCGCCAATGAACGAGACGATGAACGCCGCGACCCAGGCTGCCAGCAGGTTGGAGACCAGCTCGACCAGGAGCATCGAGAGGGTGAACGGCTCGCCGCCGCGCGGCCGGTAGACCAGCAATCCGGCGGGCCCGGAACGATACCGCTCCATCCAGGCGGCCTCCTGCTCGGGCGTCTGCGTGGCCTCCATGTCGAATCCCGGAAAGAAATAGAGCCCGGCCTCCGGGACAGAGCCGGCCAGCGCGCTGAGCACCGGGCCTTCACTGGGCAGCGACCTGAGCCCGGTCTTCCCCAGTGGCAGCACCATGTGAGACACAACGCCCCAGCCGAACACGATGACGCCACCCACCAGTCCCGCGATCAGGATCCGCTTCACGGAGTCCTCCCGTCATCCTTGATGAACGGACGCTACAACCGTTTGAGTGTCTCTACTGTCCGCTCGTTGCGCACATTGCCCGTATTGAGCGTGGAGGCCGGCTCGAACAGCAGCACGTGGACTTCGCGCGCCGCCACCGGCTTGTGCTCCACCCCTCTGGGCACGATGAAGAACTCGCCTTCGCTCAGACTGACGACGCGATCCCGGAGGTGGATCTCCAGCGTGCCGTGCAGCACGAGGAACAGCTCGTCTTCCTGCTCGTGATGATGCCAGAAGAACTCCCCTTCGAGCTTCGTCAGCTTGACCAGCTGACCGTTCAGCTCGCCGACGATGCGGGGGCTCCAGTGATCGGAAAACTGCGCCAGCTTTTCGGTGAGGTTCACCTTGTCCATGGTCGCGCGGTCATCTCAGGAAGTACTGCACGGTGGAGACAACGCGCACCGTCTTGTGCAGCTGGCCGCTTTCGTTCGCGCCCGGCGCCTGGTCGCGCGGCATGATGACGAACACGCCCTGACTGGCATGCCTGATGGCGCCCAGGCTCGTGCGCGAGTCCCGCGCGAACTGCTCGGCTGCCTCCCGCGCGTTGGCCGTCGCCTCGGCGATCATCGCCGGCTTGAGCTCATTGAGCTTCGTGAAGACGAAGGTAGGCCCACCGACGCCGAACTCTCCCGACGATGAGAGCACCACGCCGGACGAAACCAGCTCGCTGACCTTCTGGCTGGCGGCCATCACCACATCGGGCTTGTCGGAGCGCACCATGATGGTCTGCTCGATGATGAAGCGCGGACCCACGCGCGAGGTGTTGTAGCGGTTGGTGTTGGCGTCGGAGACCTGGAGGTTCTGCAGCTCGGCTGATTTGGCGTCGATGCCGTGGCGGGCGAAGAACTCCGAGATCTTCTGCGTGCTGCGCGTGATCTCGGCCTGCGCCGCCGAGAGATCATCCGCGCTGGCCGCGAAGCGAAGCGGCCAGAGCGCCAGGTCCGCCGTCACGCCCCGCTCCGCGAGCCCCTTGACCTCGACGTAGCGATCGGCGGCGCGGCCGCGGGCGAATCCGCTCCCGACGAGCCACCCTGCTGCCGCGACTCCGGCGGCCAGGATCAGGAATCCGGCGATGGGCCTTTCAGCGGGCACTGTCATGGCGCGTCATCTGGCGTGCCGGTCCTTCCTCCCCAGTTTCTTGAAGCATACCCCAATCAACAGGCACGAAACCGGATAGACAATGGCATAGCCCGCGATGGCCGGCAGCTGGAGCCTCAGATCGCCCGTCGCCGGGCCGAGGAATCCGGCAAGACAGAGCGCGCCGCCGAGCAGGAGCGACACCCTGATGGATCGGTTGAGGCCACCGCCGGGAAAAACCGGCGCGGTGCTGAGCATGGCGATGCCAGCCAGAAGATCCCACGCCAGCAGATCGAGCGCGAAGACCACGGACGGCCAATTGAACGAGAGAACCGCGGCGAGATGCGCTGCGGCATCCGGATCCAGATGCCGCGCCACCACCAGCCTGACAAAATGGACGCAGCACGTGATGGCCGCAGCCGGGATCATGAAGCTGAGCGCGGTCAGACTGAAGATCTGCCGGTCGCGCGGCGCGTACCAGTGCACAGCCGCGGCGAACGCCACCATGAATGGCGCGACGAGCACGAGCAGCCATTCGAGGATCGCCAGATGCGGATCCGTGGGCGAGAAGGGATGCCGCGCGGCCGCCTCGCCCCCCTGGACGAGCCACGCGACACCGGTGGCGATGTAGAGAGCCGCAAGCACCACGATGCCCGCCGCGGCCCAGATGCCGAGCCGGCGCGCCCCTTCTCCCGGCTTCATCGCGAAAGAGCGATCATCGCCGTGCGTCGCCTCCCAGGAATCGGTAGACCGTCGCACCAAGGATGGCGCCGATGACCGGCGCCACCCAGAACATCCAGAGCTGGGACACGGCCCACCCACCCACGAAGATAGCCACGCCCGTGCTGCGGGCCGGATTGACCGAGGTGTTGGTGACCGGAATGCTGATCAGGTGGATCAGCGTGAGGCCCAGCCCGATCGCGATGGGCGCGAACCCCTGAGGCGCGCGCGTGTCGGTCGCGCCCAGGATGATCAGCAGGAACATCGCGGTCATGACGATCTCGGTCACCAGCGCCGCGGCCATCGAGTAACCCCCGGGCGAGTGGGCGCCGTAGCCGTTGGAGGCAAAGCCGGCCGCGAGATCGAACCCTTCCTTGCCGCTGGCAATGAAGCAGAGAACGCCGCCGGCGGCGACCGCGCCGAGAACCTGGGCCACCACGTAGGGCAGCAGGCTCGCGGAGGAAAAGCGGCCGGCCACGCAGAGCCCGACCGACACGGCCGGGTTGAGGTGGCAGCCGGAGATGTGCCCGATCGCGTAGGCCATCGTCAGGACGGTCAGTCCGAAGGCGAAGGAGACGCCCAGCAGTCCGATCCCGACCTCTGGAAACGCCGCGGCGATGACCGCGCTGCCGCAGCCGCCCAGCACCAGCCAGAATGTCCCGAAGAACTCAGCGCCGTAGGATCTCATGCCTGCTCCTCTCTCCCCCGAAAGGAAACCTGCCAGTCCGTGGTCCTCACCAGCTCACTGCCGGCACTCAACGCGCCCCGGCGGGTGCCGTCTCACGCAGCTCGTCAGAGTGGTATGCCACCAGCCGCCAGCGCCCCTCCATGAGGTGGTAGACGGATGTGTACTGCAGCCGGGGAGCGTGCTCCGTGCCGTTCCAGACGATCCTCAGGGCGCGCCTGCCCGTCAGCACGGCCGTGCCATCGAAGATCCGGACGCGCTGATCCGAGCTCTCGATCCAGATGTAGCGCATCACGCCCGATCGGATCGCGTCGAGCCATTCCCGGCCGCTCTGCATGATGCCGGCGTGGCTCAGTGTCACATCATCCGCGAGCCACGGCGCCGCGTTATCGATCGATCCAGAGGTCAGAGCGGCGCACAACGACTCCTCGGCCGCAATCACGCCCGCGGCATCCTGCGCGGCGGCCGCCGGCGAGGCAGGCAGAGTGAGCGCCGCCATCACGATCACCACTGCCACGACGCCCGGACGCCTGGAGCGCCTGGCCGTGGCGGCGCCTCCCGCCGCACCTGCCAGAACCTTGAGCGCCATGCTGAGCACATAGATGATGCGGGCGGCCGGCTCCGCGCCCGGAAGAAGCGGCAGCAGGAGCAACGCGGCGAGTGTCCCGACCAGCACGCCGGCGAGCTGCTCGCGCCCGGGACTGCGCCGCGAGGCCAGGTAGCCGAAGAGGAAGGCCAGCGCAGCTCCCGCGACGGGCCCCAGCCGGAGGCCCGTCTGCCGGGCGGCGACGGAGAAGGCGTCGGGCCCGGACTGCGGGGGCCACAGCAGCATGTAACCCCACGCCGCAGCGGCGATCAGGATGACCGAGCAGAGATGAGCCAGGACGGCGCCGAGGAGAATCCATCCCCACCCGACGCGGCGCTGCGCGTCGGTCATGCCGATCGTTCCGGCGATGTCACGTCCTGACCATCCGGAGCAACGCAAGCAGGATGATCGCCCCGACGGTTGCGACGACGAGCTGCGCCAGGAGTCCGTAGGCTGCAAAGCCCAGGAACCTGAACAGAACTCCGCCGAGGAGCGCCCCGATCACTCCGATGACGAGATTGCTCAAGAGGCCGAAGCCGGATCCCTTGGTCAGCTTGCCGGCCAGCCATCCAGCGCAGGCCCCGAGGAGAGCAAACCACAGGAACTCCATGTCGACTCCTCCTTTGCAATGATGTGAGTCCTTCCCTACGCAACCAGCCCGCGTGCCCCGAGCCGGGACACTAGCGGCGCCACGAGCGAGCAGCGTACCAGATGACCGCGCCGGAGATCGCGGCGGCGGCCAGACCTCCCAGCGCCGCCTGCCACCATGAGACCACCTCCGGGGAATAGGCCACGGAGGCGGTGGTCGCAGCGAGCGTCCCGCCGGCTCCCCAGATCACCATCACGGGAAGCGTCCAGCGCGCCCGCAGCCAGAGCCCGAAGGCCGCCAGGAGGCCTGAGACGCCGTAGACAATGACTGACACGCCGACGACGCGCTGGAGATACGTCTCGGCTTCGCGCAGATCCGTCGGTCCGTTCGCCAGGCCCGCGAGCCCCGTGAGCGCCAGAATGGCGCTCGCCAGCAGATCACCTGCCAGCCACCCCCAGCGCCTCACCGGCATAGCGAGTCTTCCGGCTCCGTCATCGAGTCCCGGCAGTGCCATCCCGCTGCCAGGCCAGCCAGGTCGCCCGAGCGTGCGCCCGCGCCACCAGCGCCCCCACCATCAGGATCACGCCCATGAAAAACCCCGTGTAGTGAATCGCCTCCTCGCCGCTCAGCGCCCCGAGGACATAGGCCCCTCCCGAGGCGGCGACTCCCAGGATGCCGTACAGCGGCGTCCGGTAGACCCACTGGTACGGGAGGAAGTGGCCGCCGACGACGGCGGCGAAGGCAACGGGTGTGTAGGACGGCGCCGCGCTCCAGACGATCATGACCGCCGGGATCGACACGATCTGAACGAACAGCAGCTGCATGGTGAGCGGAAGCAGAGGGTCGTTGCCGGAGGCGCGGATGTAGCCCAGCCGTCGCTCCAGTGCGATCGCCACAGGCGCCCCCGGCAGACCGCCCACCAGGTAGAGCCACGGGGCGACGCTTTCGGGAACCACGTAGCTCAGGGCGCCGGCCGCGGTCCAGACGATGGAGTAGACGAGCAGGAACGGGAAGCCGGCCAGAGAGGAGAGGATCGCCTCCTGCCTTAGCCGGTCGATCTCGGAGGTGTCAGCCCGCATTTCTCACCAGATTTCTGCTGCGACCGCGGATCTGCTCGCCATGCCGGGCGTCCTCGCGGCCCGGCCACTCGACGTATCGTCAAGATACGCCTCGCAGTCTCGCCGCTGCGGCTGCCCGGCGTGACGGCATCTGCGCGGTCTCGCGACGAAACCTGGTGAGAAAAGCGGGCTAGGAGCCTGTCCGAGTAAGATTCCGGATTGACTCCGGAGCGCCGCCGTGCATGATGGCGGCATGACGACAAAAACCTTCCGCCCGTA
>Ga0187894_10000465_pt1 | contig 54744 bp, 53 predicted proteins | sample GBC1701081metaG_FD_136650 | JGI IMG/M metagenome (GOLD analysis project Ga0187894, IMG submission 136650) | White microbial mat communities from a lava cave in the Kipuka Kanohina Cave System on the Island of Hawaii, USA - GBC170108-1 metaG ...
CGGCCGCCCGCGCGATGCACTCGCCGCTGCCAGGCGCTCGTTCGACATCCTGAAACGCGATGCGCCCCGCGATTCGATGACCTACGTCGCTGCGCAGAACGCCATCGGCAAGTCGCTGGTGGCTGTCGATCGTGCTGGCGAAGCGCAACCGGTGCTGGAGTTCGTGGCTGGCGCAGCCGGCCGGCTCTTCGGGCCGCAGCATCGCAACACGTTCGAGGCGCGCGCACTGCACGCGTTCGCCGTGGCCGAGGGCGGCGATATCGCGCGAGCGCGCAACCTGATCCGCGCTTGCCTCGACGCGGTCGGTCGCGCTGACAAGCCGATCACGACCTTCCCGCTCGCCGTGCACGGACAGATCGAGCGGCGCGCGGGCAACGAGGAGCAGGCGATTCGCTTGCTGGAACAGTCCCTCGGCACGGGCTCGACGATCAGGGAGGAGTTCCAGCGCGCGGCCCTGATGATCGAAGTGGGTCTCGCCCGCTTCGCGCTGAAACAGCTCGACGAGAGCCGTTCGATACTCGAAGAAGGCTTCGGCAAGCTGCAGGCGATCGAGCACGGATCGACGCCGCCGGCTGCGCATGCCCTGCTCGCGCTCTCGCGCATCGACGCGGTGCAGGGCCGGCGGGCAGCGGCGCTGCAATACGCGTCGCGCGCGGTGCAGTTCTGGCAGGCCTTCGATGCCACGCATGCCGAGGCGGCCCGCGCGACGGCCTGGCTGCACGAAATCGCAGGGCAGGGTGACAAGTGACGCGGCCTCTAAGGCATCACGCGCATCAGCGCGAGTGAGAACGATGCGCCGTTGAGGGCGGTGCCACCGACCACGATCCTGCCGTCGCTCTGAAGGGCGACAGCCTTGGCGCTGTCGTTGCCGCCGAAGAAGTCGACCGTCAGGACGCCGTCGCCGTCGAACGTCGTGTCGAGGACACCGGTCGGCAGGTAGCGGACGATGCCGAAGTCGTTCACGGTGGCGCTCGGCGCGGAGCCGACGAGTACGATGCGGCCGTCCGCCTGGATCGCAACGGCGTTGCTGAGCGCGTTGCCGGCGCCGATCGGCGTGCGTGCGACGCCGGTTCCCGCGAACGTGGCGTCGAGCGACCCGTTCGGGTCGAAGCGCGCGACGGAGAACGGAAAGGCCAGCCCGGGCTCGTTGCTCTGCATCGCGATGACGATCCTGCCGTCGGGCTGCAGGGCCATCCCCGTCGGCTCGTCCCACTCGCCCGCGGCCGCCACGTCGAGCCTTACCTTGCCATTGGCGCCGAACGCAGTGTCGATCGTGCCATCCGCGTTGAAGCGCACGATGCCGAGGTCCGGGTTTGCGCCGCCGCCCGGCGCGACCCGACCCGTGACGACGATGCGGTCGTCTGCCTGCAGCGCCGCGGTCTTCAGGATGTCCGTGCGGCCCGCGATGTCGACGACGGTACGCCCATCCGCGGCGCCGAACGTCGCGTCGACCGCTCCGTCGGCGTTCAGTCGCACGACGCTGAAGTCGTTGTAGCTCACGAGTCCCGGCGGCGGAACGTCGGCGTTGCCGGCGACGACGATGCGGCCGTCGGACTGCACGAGGGACTTCACTCCCTGCTCGAAGCTGCCGCTGCGCACGACGTACGCCTTGCCGCCCGCACCGAACGTGGCATCGGTGCTGCCGTCCGGGTTCAGGCGTGCCACCGCGACGTCGTTGTCCAGGGACGTACGTACGAAAGCACCGGTCACCAGGATGCGGCCATCCGGCTGCACGGTGAACGAGTTGACGCGCGTCGCGGTCGCGCTTTCGTAGGTCACGCTCACGGCGCCGTTCGTGCCGAAGGTCGTGTCGAGAGCGCCGTTCCCCAGGAATCTCGCGATCACGCTGCCGGCGCGCGCGAGGATCTTGCCGTCGGCGAGCGCCGCGATCTGGTCGGCGGCGCCCAGCGAGGTAATGACGGCCTTGCCCGCGCTGCCGAAGGTGGGATCGAGCGAACCTACCGGGGCGGGTGGGTCGCAGCTCACTTCGACGTTGCTGATCGCCGCGCCGGCGGACGTTCCCGCGCCGTTCGCAACGCTGCAGACCTGTGCCGGGTTGACGGGGTTGGCCTGCACGCGCACGTCGTAGGCGGCGCCCGCGGGGTACGCGCGATCGAACACGAACGGCCCGTCCGCGGCGATGGCCAGATCGACGAGGTTTGCGCGATCCTCGAGCACCAGTCCGCTGCCCTGCAGGCCCGAAACCGTTCCACCGACAGTGCCGGAGGCAGGCGGGCCGCCACCGCCGCCGCCGGGACGTTGATCGTCGTCCACGATCGTGACGCGCGTGCTCGCGGGATCGCCGACCTGTCCGCAGTTCGCCGCAGCGGAGAGCGTCAGCGTCAGATCGGTATCACCCGAGGCGCGTGCGTCGCTCCTGACGAGGAGCGCGATCGCGCGGGGGATGTCGTCGCCATCGTGAAAGGCGATGTCTTGCCGCAGCGACTCGTACTCGGAGCCGGCCACGGCCGTGCCATCCTGCGAGCTCACCGTGACGACCTGAGTGCCCTGCGAGCCACCGACGCGTTCCACGAAGATCGTGGCGTACGCCTGTTCGAACTCCGGCACGAGGTACGACGACTCCGTGAACTGCACTCTGCCGCCGCCGGCCGGATACTCCTGGCCCTCGGGCGCGGCGCATTCCGGCAGGTCGGGCGTGCCGAGTTCCGGAAGTGGGTCCGGCGGTTTGAGCTCGGTCAGCCCCGTAGAATTCACCGCGACTCCGCCCAGGCGCACCGGATCGCGCAACATGGCGCGTGCGTAGGCTTCGCGGGCCTGGCGATTGTGGCTCAGCGCGTGGATGGCTACGGTTACGCCGAACACGCCTTCCCGGGGCACGGCAGAGAGGTCGAGGCTCACCACGGAATCCCGGGCGAGCTGCAGGCGTGCGTCCTGGCCGGTCGTGATGATGTCCGGGACGAAGCCCAGGGACGAGGTGAACTGGTCAGAGCGGAAGATCGGCTTGGCCGGAAACGCAAGCTCGTGCGACCTGGCCGGCACGTACGCCGGATTCCACGCCCACCGCGAGTTGTAACCGCTGATCTGCGATGCACCGGCGTGGTGGTCGAGTGTCCTGAAGTGGCCATTGGCATCCGCGTCCGTCGGGTCGTACACGACGATGTCCATTTCGACCGTAGCCGACACCTGATCGAAGCAGCGAGGATGGTCCAGGGCGCCGGAGGGAACCCACGGACACACGTCGTTCGGATGGGTCTGGAGGTCGCTGAAATCGATGACCTGCAGATCCACTGCGCTGACGATCAGTTCGAGCGTCGCGTCCTCGGCGTCCTTGCGATACTGATGAAACTGGTACAGCGAAGCGGTGGCGCCAAAGGCAGTGCTGTCCGTCCGCTCCAGGGTACCCTGCGGCGCCTCGGCCGAGACCCAGTATGTCTTGCCAGACTCGCTGGAGAACGCCTCGACATTGGCCTGATCGTCGAAGCCGGCTGGCACGATCACCACTCCGCCCGCGATCTCGTTCCTGTCCAGGCCGGTGGTGGTGCCGCCATTCGACAGCAGGATGAGTCCATCGAACGCATTGCGCGCGTTGAGATGCCAGTGGCGGACCGGTGGCCCGATTTCGGTGATCGGTGGCGGGGTGGGAGGCGGGGGCGGCGACGGCGGCCCCGGAATCGGCGGCGGCTCGGGGAAGGCGAGTTGGGGCGGATCCTCGCCGTTGTCTTCGCCGAAGCAGGCGCAGAGCGCGACGGAAGCGGTGAGCGCGAGCGCGGTGAGGCGCAACCCTCGATACATGACCGGAACTCCAGGTAGCGGCGAATCCGCTACCTGGAATTACGGTGGGCCTGCGAAGAAACGGACACCGGCGCGCGAAAAGAGTCGATGAGGGCGCGTACGTCCCTTGACGATGCGCACCATGGAAAATGAGGCCGAGATGACCAACCCTCTGATGCTCGTGACTGTGACCTCGTGTAGCTGCATGATTGGGAGGCGAATAACTCGCTTCCCCTGCGGGCGACTACAGACGGGAGGCGGCTCCAGAGTCCTCACGGAGACGTACGGAATAGCTCCGGGTTTGCAAAGGGCGGGACGCGCATGGCATCGAATCCCGAAGAGACTGCGGCTGCCACGATGCAGTGGCCCGACGCGGGCCGACTGCTCGCGCCGGTCGTGCGTTCGATGTGGTCGCTCTCAGGGCCACCCGAGCACGCGTCACTCCCCGGAGTGATTGCGCCCGACGCCCACGTCGAGTTTGTCGTTCATCTCGGCGAACCGTGGTGGTCGCAGCGCCTGGGGCATCCGGGCTGGACGATGCAGCCCGCAGCCTTCGTGCACGCAACCAGCCGGGGCGCATTGCGGTTCCGGCCCACTGGTCCGGTGTCCTTGTTCGCCTTTCGCGTCAGTCCCGTGGTGGCCACGCGGATTCTGGGCCGATCGCTCGCTGACTTGTGGGATGCCCCGGTCGCCCTCGATGCGCTGATCGGGACCGAAGCATCCAGACTTCTCGAGTCCCTGCGGCACGCTCCAGACGGGGAACGCTTTGCGATCCTTCGACAGTGGATCGCGAAGCGCCTGAGAGACTGGAACGCGAAGGACTGGAACGCCGAGCGTTTGTTCAACACGCTCATGTGGCGGTCGCGCGGCGGGTCGATTGCGCGCGTGAGTCGTGCGTTGGGGCCGTCAGAGAGATCTCTGCGTCGCGTGCTCGGTGCGCACGCCGGACTTTCCCCGAAGGCGGTGCAGTTGAGCGGGCGACTGCTGGGAGCCTGCGCGCTGCTGCGCGAGGCGCCCACGCTCGAGGTCACGGAGATCGCCAGTCGCGTGGGATTCTATGACCACGCCGCATTCACGCACGCTTTCACCACCCGGATCGGACTTTCGCCCACGCGTTTTCGCGCAGAGCCTGTGGCGTTCTACGAGCGCGACCCGGCGTCGGCCTGACGCGACGGCGCGCGGATTGTGACGCCTGCGATGAGGTAGCTCGCGAAGACGTCCCGCCCGCCTTGGCCGGAATTTGCAAGCGCGCGGCGCGACCTGGGCGCTACCCTTGAGCACCCGTTGGCTACCGAGGAGATCCCGATGCTCCGTTTCATCGCTGGACTGCTCTCGTCGTGCCTCGCCGCCTCTTTCCTGATCGGCGGGACCGCGACCGCGCAGTCGCCCGACGGCCTTGCCGAGATTCGCTGGCTGGTCGGCGAATGGCGCGGAGTGGGGGAGGGTGAGCCGGGCACTTCCGCGAGCGAACGACACGTCGATTCCTTCCTCGGTGGCCGATATATCCGCGCAAGCGGCAGCTCCGTCTATCCGAAGCAGGAGAGGAATCCCAAGGGCGAGGTCCACAGGCAGCTGGACGTGTGGAGCTACGATCGTGCGCGCGGCGCCATCGTCCTGCGAACCTTCGACACTCTGGGTTTCACGTGCACCTACGTGCTCGACGGAGCCGCAAGCTCTGGCGACCGCTGGGTGCTCAACGCCGAGAGCCTCGAGAACGTTCCCAAGGGTCTGAAGGCCCGCTATATCTACACGCACACCTCCGAGAACGAGTATCACGAGGTGCTCGAGCTCGACATGGACGGCAAGGGATTCAAGCCGTACGTTACCAACCGCTTCCTCAAAGCTCAGCCGCCTCCTTCGTAGTCGACTGGTGCGCGGCACGAAGCACAGCGCTCGGCTATTTCGCAATGATCTGCAACTTCGCGCGCCACGGCAGGTTGTCCGCAGTCTATGGCGATGCAGAGATCACCGACTCTGCCCGGCCCGGCGTGTGGCGCGCCAACCTTCGCAGCTCCGTCAATAGCGATCGTGGTGGCGCACCCACTGCATCGGCCACTCGAGGCCCTGCTCGTTGCGGCCCTTCGGTAGCAGATCGAGATAGTTGTAAGTGCCCATCAACGCTTCCACGCCGCGGGCGTAGGCCGAGTAGGTGTGGAAGACTTCCTTGCCGTCACGGTAGAAGACGCTCGCGCCCTCTTTCTCCGGGCCCTGGTCTCCGATGGTGCCGAAGTTGTAGGCGAGGGCTCCCGTGGCGCGCTGCGCTTCGGTGAACGAGACACCGAAGTCGAAGTTGAAATCGCTGCCGTGAGAGGAGACCCACTTGAAGCGCCAGCCCATTCGCTTGCGGAACGCTTCGAGCCTGGCGTACGGCGCGCGCGACACGACGACGAGTGAGGTATCGCGTGCGGCAAGATGCGCCAGCGTGGCGTCGAAGTGATCGGCCACCAGCGAACAGCTCGGGCAGCCTTCCTTCATGTCGGGACCGAGCATGAAGTGATAGAGGAGGAGCTGGCTGCGACCTTCGAAGAGGTCCGCCAGCGTTTCCTGGCCGTTGGGCCCGTCGAGGACGTAGCGTTTCTCGATGCGTACCCACGGCAGCTCACGCCGCACGGCGGCGAGGCTGTCGTGCTGGCGACTGAGCTCTTTCTCGGCCAGCAGCAGCTTGCGCCGTTCGGTGAGCCACTCTTCGCGTGAAACGATCCTGTGAGCGGGTGACGCGTTCATTGTGCGATCCTCGTCTGTATGGGTTGCGCTTGGGTCTCGCGACCATCCTGTCGGGATCGCCGCTTCGCCCCCTGATGTCGCCGGAGTTTCATTGCCACCAGGCTGAGCACGCCGGCGCCGGAGGTGGTGCCTGTGGCCACGAGGGCCACGGTCGTCATGCATGCGGGGCACATGGCCTGACTCCTTTTGGGGGTTCCTGCATCAATGACGAGCGGGCGATCGGGATTTCTACACGGCGGCGGTCAGAGGCGGCCGCGACGCTCCATCAGGAACGTGCGGACGGCAGGGTCCTCGCTGAGCCCGATTGCGCGCTCGAAAGCTTCGGCGGCCTCGGCGGCGCGCTGCAGTTTCTGCAAGAGGTGCGCGCGAACGGCCCAGTAGGGCTGATAAGTCACTATGGACTGTGGCTCGATCTGATCCAGCAGTGCGAGTCCGCTCGCCGCGCCTTGCAGCTCCGCATGCGCGGCGGCCCGGGCAACCGCGGCACCGATCGAAGGCGCGAGCTGGCCGAGAAGCTCGTAGAACGCGGCGATCGCAGCCCAATCCGTGCTACCCGTATGCGCGCGTTCCGCGTGTGCCGACTGGATCGCCGCCTCGACCTGAAAACGGCCGGGCCGGCGGTGCGGCGCCGAGGCTGCGAGCTCGCGCTCGGCTTCCTCGATCATCTGCCCGTTCCAGTCCTGCGGGTCCTGCTCGGAGAGCGGCACGTAGCGTCCATCGGCGCCGCGGCGCGCCGGGCGCCGTGCCTCGCAATGAAGCATCAGCGAGAGCAGGCCGTGAACCTCGGGGTCGTCCGGCAACTGATCGCGCATCACGCGCGCGAGCCAGATCGCCTCTTCGCCGAGCTCTTTGACGTGGGGATCGGCTCCGGACGCGTCGCCCCAGCTGCTGCCGTATGCCGCATAGATTGCGTTGAGCACCGCTTCCAGGCGCGCCGCGATCTGATCCGGCGAAGGAATCTCGAACGCAATGCCGGCCTGGCGAATCTTGTGCTTCGCGCGCACCAGGCGCTGCCCCATGGTCTTGGGCGCGACCAGAAAGGCGCGGCCGATGGCGACGGCGTCGAGGCCCAGCACCGTCTGCAACATGAGCGGCGTGTGCATGTCGGGATCGATGGCCGGATGCGCACAGACGAACAGCAGTTTGAGGCGTTCGTCCGGAATGGCTTCAGCTTCGGCGGGTTCTGCGTACTCGTTCATCATCAGCTCCAGCGTCGGGGCGCTGTGGTCATGAACCTGGACATGTCGCGTCCGATCGAGCAGCCGGTTGAGCGCCGCCGTCATCAACCAGGCCTGAGGATTGTTCGGAACCCCGTCGCGCGGCCACGTGGTCAATGCCGCGACCAGCGCATCGGCGAGCGCATCCTCCACGCCCGCGACGTCGCGCGTGCGGGCCGAGAGGAGGGCGACCAGGCGTCCGTACGATTCGCGCGCGGTCGCTTCGACCGCAGGGTGCGCCGCGGAGTCAGAGACCTTCTGTGACACGCTTGTTCAGTTCGGGAGCGAGTGGCCGGACCTCGACGGCGCCGTACGCAGCTGCCGGACAGCGCGCCGCCCATTCGAGAGCCGCATCGAGAGACGGCAACTCGAGGATCGTGAACCCGCCGAGCTGCTCCTTCGTGCTCGCGTACGGGCCATCCTGGATCGACCGCTTGCCGTCGCGTTGCCGGACGGTCGTCGCGGTTTCCGGCGCCTCGAGCGGGTTGCCGCCCACGAATACTCCGGAGTCGAACAGCGCCTTGCTCCAGGCGCGCCACGCCGCGACGTAGCCGGCGGGGTCGGGCCGTCGTACGAAGTCCTCGGGCTTTTCATAGATGAGCAGGATGTATTGCATGACGGTCTCCACGTGGCGCGGCGGTGCGCCTTTGATTGTATGACGGCCGAGGGGCGGGGTTTTCTACTCGGGGACTGCGGCTGCTGCTGCCCTGCGCCGGCTGGCAGGGGGCCGCGCCCCGCCGTTTCTTCCCGGGCCTGTCGAAATGACGCCCGCTGACCCGTCATGGCCGCGTAGACCGAAAGAATCGACCCAGCGAGGCAACGGACATGGCGAATGACTACACCGGCGGATGTGCGTGCGGCGCGATCCGCTACGAGATTTCCGGCGAGCCACTGGTGAGCAACGATTGCCAGTGCCGGGATTGCCAGCGTGAGAGCGGAACCGGCCACTCCTCGCACATGACTTTCCCGCGCGCGGGCGTGCGCCTGCAGGGGCAGGCCAGGCTCTGGGACATCGTCGGCGACAGCGGCAATGTGAAAACCCGCGCCTTCTGCCCCACGTGCGGGTCTCCCGTCTACATGACGTTTGCGGCCATGCCCGACGTGTTCACCATTCGCGCCGCGAGCCTCGACGATCCGAGGCGCTACAAACCGCAGATGGTCTTCTATACCTCGCGCGGCTACGCGTGGGACCACCTGGATCCGGCGCTGCCGAAGTTCGCGCAGATGCCGCCGGGGTAGCACGGGCGAAGCAGCCAGAATTCCACTCGATACTCAGTGAGGAACGACCATGACGAGCAAGAGAACGATGACCATCCAGGAAGTAGCGGCACGGTTCCACGAGCTTGCCCAGAAGGAACAGTGGTTCGAGATCCAGGACGAGCTCTTTGCCGAGAACGTCAGGAGCGTCGAGCCTCCGACGGCCACGCTGCCCAATGCCGAAGGCAAAGCGGCCGTTCGCAAGAAAGGCGAGCAGTTGGTGGCGCAGGTCGAGGCAGTTCACGGCGGCCGGACGACGGAGCCCGTTGTCGGCGGCAACTTCTTTGCTGTCGGCAGGGAGCTGGACATGACGGTGCGCGGCGTGGGAAGAGTGCAGATGAACGAAGTGATGCTCTATGAGGTGCAGGACGGCATGATCGTCCGCGAGCAGTTCTTCTATTGACGGCCATGCAGCCGACGAAGCAGACAGGCGACTTCGTGGCCGCCGCCGGCTTGGCGATGGCCGATCCCTCGCCGCAACGCGCGATGCGCTCGTTACTCGAAGAAACCGTGCAGGCCTTGCACGGCCGACCGCGGCGGTGGGTCGAGCACGAAGGCGGCGAGATGGTCGTGCTGTCCAGCGCGCAGCTCACGATTCGGTAACCTGCTGCCCGTGGAGCGCAGCATCTGGGATGCCGAGCTGCGCGAAGAGCGACCGTTCGACAACGACTTCTACTTCGAGCAGGCGAGGAATCTCTGACCGGCACCCATGCCGGGTCGTCCGTCCCGCGATGGCGCTTGCCGCCAGGCTCATAGTTAGAATAGCGGCCTGTCGTTCATCCGATTACCGAGGGAGCCTGGATGTCCACCAGCCGCCGCGAATTCATCGCAGGGGCAGGCGCTGCCTGCGTGCTTGCCAATCTGCCGCTTCCCGCTCGCGCCCGTGGTGGGGCCAACGCAGAAGTCCAGGCGCTGCTGGGGCAGTTCGCCGAAGACCTGATGGTGGAGTACCCGGAGAGCGCCACCAGTCTCGGCATCGACAACGGGCAGCGCGCCGCGCTCAAGGCGAGGCTCGGCGACCGTTCGGCCGCAGGGCAGCGCGTGATCGCGCAGCGCGTGGCGAAGCGCCTCGGGCAGCTGGAGGCCATCGACGTCGCGAAGCTCGATGCGGCGACGCGCATCGACGTGGATGTCATGCGCACCGCGCACGAGTTTGCCTCGGAAGGCTTCGTCTTCCCCTACGGCGACGTGGCGCTGCTGAATTCGAGCTGGTCGTGGCGCAACGCGCCGTATGTCGTCGCGCAGAACACTGGCGCGTTCCTCGAGATTCCAAGCTTTCTCGACGAGCAGCACACCGTCGAGACGCCGGCCGACGCCGACGCCTACCTGTCGCGCCTGGCAGCCTATGCGGGGCAGCTCGACGGCGAAACGGAACGCCTGCACAGCGCGGCGGCACAGGGCGTGATCGCGCCCGACTTCGTGCTCGATCAGACGCTCAAGCAGATCCGGATCGCGCGCGGCGGGAACGTTGCCGAGTGGTCGTTCGTCGCCTCGCTCGCGAAGCGAACCGCGCAGATGCCCGGCGATTTCGCGGGACGGGCGGCGAAGATCGCGACCGACACGATCGTGCCGGCACTCGACCGCCAGATCGCGGAGTTGCAGGCGCATCGCGCGCGTGCCACCGGCGATGCCGGCGTGTGGAAGCTGCCGCGAGGCGACGAGTACTACGCGTGGACCTTGCGTGCGGCGACGACCACGCGCATGACGCCGGACGAGATTCACAACCGTGGCCAGGAAGAGCTGCGCGCGCTGCAGTCCGAAATGGACACCATCCTCAGGAAGCAGGGCCTGACCACCGGCAGCGTCGGCGAGCGTATGACGGCGCTCGGCAAGGACCAGCGCTTTCAATTCCCGGAGGGCGACGAAGGCCGGGCGCAGATCATGGCTTACATCCACGAGCGCATCGCCGACATGCGCAAGCGCCTGCCGCGAGCGTTCGCGACGCTCGTGCCGGGAAACTTCGAGGTGAAACGCATGGCGCCGGAAGTGGAGCCGGGAGCGCCGGGCGCTTATGGCGGCGCGGGCACCATCGACGGCAAAGTGCCGGGCAAGTACTGGATCAACCTGCACACGACGAGCCGCTGGCGCACGTACGGGCTGTCGACGCTCACCTATCACGAGTCGATTCCCGGTCACGTCTGGCAGGGCGAGTACACGTTCAAGCTGCCGCTGTTTCGCTCGCTGCTCGCCTTCAACGCGTACTCGGAAGGCTGGGCGCTCTACGCCGAACAGCTCGCCGACGAGCTCGGCGTCTACGACGAAGACCCGGTCGGTCGCCTGGGATATCTGCAGTCCATCGCGTTCCGTGCGTGCCGGCTCGTGGTCGACACGGGCCTGCACGCGAAACGCTGGACGCGCGACCACGCGGTGCAGTGGTTCGCAACGACGAACGGGTCGGGTCTCGAGGAAGTGCGGAGCGAAGTCGATCGCTACTGCGTGTGGCCGGGACAGGCGTGCGGCTACAAGGTAGGCCACAGCGAGATCAACCGGCTGCGCGCCGGGGCGCAGAAAAAGATGGGCGCGAAGTTCGACCTGCGCAGATTCAACGACACGGTCGTGAAGGCAGGCGGCGTGCCGATGGTCGTGCTCGCGCGCACCGTCGACGAGTTCGCGGCCGCGCGCTGACGATCAGAGACCTGGCTCAACCGCGTTCCGTGTGACGGACGGAGGCCTGCTGCACCTCGTCGGCGATGCATGCACAATACGCGGCCATTGCCCCGTCAGAAGGGCTACACCAGGCGACGCACGGCCAATGAAGACCCACGAGTTCCTGGCGGCGCTGATCGGCGCCGCCGTAGCGATTCAGGCCTCGGCACAGGAAGCGAAACCGCAAGCCGCTTCAGAGCCGAAATGGAACGTCGCCGCGCCTCCCGGCCCGTCACGCGAAATCCCGATCGACGTGCGTACGGGCACCTGGCTCAACGTCGACGTCAGTCCGGACGGCAAGCACGTCCTCTTCGACCTGCTCGGCGACATATACGAGTTGCCGATCGCGGGCGGCGAAGCGAAGGCGCTCACGACCGGCATGGCGTTCGACATGCAGCCGCGATACTCGCCGGACGGTGTGCAGATCGCGTTCACTTCGGATCGCGCCGGCGGCGACAACATCTGGCTCATGGACGCGGGCGGCGCGAACATCCGCCAGTTGACGAAGGAAGACTTCCGGCTGCTCAACAATCCGACGTGGCATCCGAACGGCCGCTACGTTGCCGCGCGCAAGCATTTCACCACGCGCCGTTCGCTGGGCACCGGCGAAATCTGGCTCTACGGGCTGGCCGGTGGGGAAGGGGTCCAGCTCGTCAAGCGCCCGACCGACGAGTTCCAGAAAGAGCTCGGCGAACCGGCGTTCTCGCCCGACGGCCGCTATCTCTACTTCACGCAGAACGTCACGCCCGGGAATATCTTCGAGTACGCGCAGGATTCCAACAAGGCGGTCTTCGCGATTCGCCGCCTCGAGCTGGCGACGAGCATCACCGACAACGCGGTGGCCGGTCCGGGCGGCGCGATCCGACCGACACCTTCGCCGGATGGCCGCCATCTCGCCTTCATCCGCCGAATGCGCACCGAGGACGGCCAGCAGACGACGCTGTTCGTGAAAGACCTGACCTCGGGTCAGGAAACGCCGTTGTATCCCGGGCTCGATCGCGACATGCAGGAGACCTGGGCGGTCCACGGCGTCTACCCGAACGTGGATTGGACGCCCGACAGCCGCGAAATCGTGTTCTGGGCGGGCGGCGGTCTCAAGCGGTTCGTCGTTGCGACGAAGACGCTCGCCGACATTCCGTTCCACGTCAGCGGCACACGCCTGTCGACCGTTCCGCCGCGATTCGACGTCGAGGTCGCACCCGACGAGGTGCGCGCGCGCATGGTTCGCTTTGCGGCCGTCTCGCCGGACGGCAAGCGCGTGGTGTACGAGTCCTTCGGCCGTCTCTGGGTTCGCGACGTCGCGGGCGGCGAAGGGCGTCGCCTGACGCGCGACGCGGATGCGGCGTTCGAGCTCTTCCCGAGCTGGTCCGGTGACGGCAAGAGCATCGTGTTCGTGCGCTGGGCAGATGCGACGCTCGGCTCCATCCAGGTCGTCGGCGCCGCCGGCGGACGCGCACGGGCGGTCACGTCGCAGCCCGGTCATTACAAGCGCCCGCGCTTCACGCCGGACGGCGCCGCGATCGTGTTCGAGCGCGACTCCGGCGGCGGGCTCACGTCGTGGTTGTGGTCGGATCAGCCGGGCCTGTATCGCATCCCGACAGCCGGTGGGCCGGCGCGCAAGCTCACCGACACGGGAAGCAACGCTCATTTCGTCACCGGTTCCGATCGCGTCTACTACACGGACGATCTGCGAGGCGCGAAGGAGGCGGATCCTGCTCACGAGCTGGTGAGCGTGGACACGAACGGCAAGGATCGCCGCGTGCACGCCCGTTCGCAGTACGCCTCGCGCATGGAGATGTCGCCGAGCGGGGAATGGCTCGCGTTCCGCGAGAACTACCACGTCTACGCGGTCCCCGTGCCGCCGGCCGGTGTGATCGACCTCTCACCCAGGATCAAGTCAGTCGCCATCCGGCGTGCGTCGGACATCGGCGGGGACTACCCGAGCTGGATCGACGGTGACACGCTGACCTGGACCCTGGGTCCGACGCTCTATCGGGGCGAGATGTCCGCGCTCTTCGCGCCGACGTCCGTGCCGCCTGCCGCTGGGCTGGATAAGGCCGCTGGCCAGGATAAAGCCCCTGGCCAGGACAAGCCGGTGCGCGGCGAACGCATCGCGGATCTTTCCGCCGCACAGCGCGCCGACAAGCCGACCGGCACGCTCGCGCTCACCAACGTGCGCATCGTCACCATGAACGACCGCGACGAGGTCGTCGAGAACGGTGTCATCGTGGTCAAAGACAACCGCATCGTCGCCGCTGGTGCGGCTGACACGGTGCAGGTTCCGCGCGAGGCTCGCCGTCTCGATCTCGAAGGACGCACGGCGATTCCCGGCCTCATCGATATTCACGCGCACGGGCCGCAGGGCGTGGGCGACCTCGTCCCACAGCAGAACTGGTCGGCACTGGCGCACCTCGCCCTGGGCGTTACGACGGTTCACGATCCGTCGAACGAGGCGACGGAGATTTTCGCGGCAGCCGAGTATCAGCGCGCCGGGCTCGTGCTGGCATCGCGCATCTTCTCCACGGGCGACGTGCTGTACGGGGCGCGATCCGAGGGCCTGGTGAGCATCGATACCCTCGAGGACGCACGCAATCACGTCCAGCGCCTCAAGGCGCAGGGTGCGATTTCGGTGAAGAACTACAACCAGCCGCGTCGCGAGCAGCGACAGATGATCATCGCCGCCGCGCGCGAAGCGGGCCTGATGGTCGTTGCCGAGGGCGGCTCGCTGTTCCAGCTCGACATCACGCATATTGCCGATGGCAATACAGGTGTCGAGCACAACGTGCCGCAGGAGCGTTTCTACGACGACATGCTGCAGTTCTGGCCGCCGACGCAGGTCGGCTACACACCGACTCTCATCGTCACGTTCGGCGGCCTGCGCGGGGAAGACGTGTTCTATCAGGAGACCGAGGTCTGGACGCATCCGATCCTCTCGAAGTTCGTTCCGCCGCACGTCCTGCAACCGCGCTCAGTGCGGCGCCAGATGGCGCCAGTCACGGACTATGCACCGCTGCGCGATTCGGCGGCGAACGCGAAGCGACTCATGGAGCTCGGCGTGCACGTCAACACCGGCGCACATGGTCAGCGTGAGGGCCTGGGCTCGCACTGGGAGATCTGGAATTTCGTGGCTGGCGGCATGTCGCCGCTGCAGGCGCTGAGAGCGGCAACGATCAATCCGGCTCGCTACCTGGGTCTCGCACGCGACGTGGGTTCCATCGCGACCGGCAAGCTCGCCGACCTGTTGATCGTCAACGGCAACCCGCTCGCCGATATTCGCGTCACCGACGATATTGCGTACGTCGTGCTCAACGGCCGGGTGTACGAAGGTGGCACGATGGCCGAACGCGTCACGGGCACGCACACGCTGGCGCCGTTCTACTGGCAGTAGCGGGACGCCGGCCGCGCGTCACTGCGCACGCGGCACGCCGACTGCAACCGACGCCGAGGTATCTGATCGTGGATCGACACAGCACCGCACTGCTCGTTGCCGGAATCATCGGCATCGTCGTCGCCGTCCTGCACGGCGTGCTGACACACCGGCTGATGGTTCGGCCGTTCCAGCAGTTCACGGGCCCGCACGTGAGCGCGACGATCCGCAGGCTGGTTCCGCTGCAACTGCAGTTCAGTACGTACAACTGGGCGATCGGTGGCATCGCCCTGATCGTCGCCGCAACCCGACTCGGTGAGCAGGGCAGACTCGTGACGGGCCTCCTGGCCGGAAGCTCCTATTTGTTCGGCGCCGTCTTCAATCTCTATGGAACACGAACGTTCCATCCCGGATGGGTGCTCTACACGGCAGCATTGATCCTGATCGCCTACGGTCTCACGTAGTGCCGCTGGCGACGGGCAGGGAGCCGCGTGTTCTGACCCCAGGCGATCTTCCAATCGCCGGAGCACCGGGTGACGACCAGGACCTTGCGGCTGCGAACGACCTTGTCGGGTGCACGCTCGTCGCCGGTCAGGACCTCGCAATAGCGGAGGACGGCCGCGTCTTCGCCCACGAACTCGAGTTCCTCCAGCAGCGGGCGGTGGACGCTGTTGCGATGGACTTCGCATCGCGTCTGACTATACGATGCAGGCATCGACCCGGATCTGTCCGCCCAATGTCCGCACACCTTGCAACGCTGATTTTGCTGATTAGCCACCCGGCGCTCATCGAGCGCCGGGGCACGCTGTCATCGGCGAAACTCAGCACGAAGGTATCCGGACATGTCGACACTTCACGCACAGACCTCAGTACCTGACGATCGGGCCCCGGCGCGCAAGCGCCTGCGAATCCTCGCGGAAGCGGATCCCGGTGCCATCGTCCGCATCCTGCAACCCTTCCAGACACTCAACCTCGTTCCGCTGCGCGTGCGCGCGGACCGGATCGGCGAGCACTACCTGGATGTTTCGATCGAGCTGCTCACGGCGGAGGTTGCGCCGGATTCCTTCGCCACGCTCACGGCCAAGCTCGCGCAGGTTCCCTGCGTGATGACCGCAGTGGCTTGCGACCAGGGATGAATGCAGGCGCGCGCGTGCGAAGCCGGGCAGTACAATCGGCGAGCGCCACGGACAACGGGCGCGAGGAGGTCCACGTGCACACTCATCACGCGATCGACTACATCGAGTTCAACGTCAGCGACGTGGCCGCTGCGAAGCGCTTCTACGGTGAAGCGTTCGGCTGGACCTTCAACGACTACGGGCCGGGCTACGCGGGGATCAACGGTCCGGGCCGCGAAGTCGGCGGCCTGCGGCAAGTGGACGCTGTGCAATCCGGCGGTCCCCTGTGGTCCTTTATTCGGACAATCTCGAGAAGAGCGTGGCCGCAGTGCGTGCGGCGGGCGGCCGCATCGTGCAGGAGCCGTACTCGTTTCCCGGCGGCCGGCGATTCCATTTCTCCGACCCGGGCGGCAACGAGCTGGCGGTCTGGTCGAGCAAGTAGAGCAGGCAGGCACACCCGAGCGCCGAATCAGAAGAACGAACTGAGAGGGAGCCCATGACTGCTATTGATAAGAGTGGGTATGTGACGTGCGTCACACTCGGGGCCGCGGCGTTCCTGGCGAGCGTTTGCGCACGCGCGCAGGTCGCGACTGCCAATCCGCCATCCGCGAGCGCCAGCCCGCCTCCTGCGATCCGCGCTTTCGTCGGAATCATCGACGGCCACGAAGTCGGCGGCGTGTCGGTCGACATGATCGGCAACGTCTACGCCGCCGACTTCGGCGATATCGTCTGGCGGATCACCCCGGAGGGCGAGCGTACGGTGTTCGCATCGGGGATGTACGGGACATCCGGGAACGCGATCGACAGCGCGGGCAACGTGCTGCAGGCGAGTTTCTACAGCGACACGATCGTGAGGGTGGATCGCAAGGGCGAGGACAAGCCGTTCGCCACGCGCGGACTCAGCGGACCGGCCGGCATCGCCCTCCATCGCCAGTCGGGCGCCGCATACGTCACCAACTGCCGCACGAACACGGTGGTCAAGGTGGACGGCAGCGGCAACGTGACGCCTTTCGCCAGCAGCCCGCTGTTCAAGTGTCCGTACGGCATCGCCATGGACCGCCAGCAGAACTATCTCTACGCGGTCAACTACAACGACAACCAGATGCTGCGGATCGATGGGAAAGGCGTGGTCCAGCCCTTCGCAACCGTCTCCGCCAAGGGCCTCGCCCATCTGTGTTTCAAGAACGACCGCTTCTATGTCACCGCGTTCCAGTCACACGAAGTCTACGAGGTGACGCTCGACGGCAAGGTGAAGCGCATCCTCGGCAACGGCGAGCGCGGAATGGTCGACGGGACAGGGGAGGCCGCCCGCCTGTCGTTCCCGATGGGCATCGCCTGTCATCCCTGGGCGCCTCGTCTCTACGTCAATGAGGAGCCGAACGAGTTGGGTGCGTTGCCGCGTCGTTCGACCATCCGCGTGATTACGCTCGGCGCGCTGACGCAGTAGCCGGTGCGCGCCGGCTGCTCCTCGCCGCGAACGGCCCGGTTCTTCAATCGAACGGCTCGATGCCCAGCGCCTGGTAGAGCGCGGACGGCTCATAGATCGCGCCGTTCTTCATCACCAGCCGCACGTTGCGGATGTCGGAGATGTTCGCCGACGGATCGCCGCGCACCAGGATCAGGTCCGCGAGCTTGCCGCGCGTTACCGAGCCGAGTTCCTGGTCCGCCTTCAGCAGGCGAATCGCGTCGATGGTCGCGATCTGCAGCACGCGCGCCGCGGGGATGCCGGCCTTCACGTACGACTCGAGCTCGCGATACAGGGTGAAGCCGGCGATGTCGTCCGTGCCGGCGACCAGAGGTATCCCCGCTTCGTGCAGTGTGCGGATGAACGCCAGCATCGCCGGCGTGGCGGCGGCGTACTGCTTTTCGTTCTTCGCGTTGACGTCGAGCACGCCCGCCTTGAGCGCGCGCTGGATGGCGATCGGCATGTGCGCTGCGATCATCGCGAACGGCGGCTGGTACTCGCCGGGCCTGCTCGCGAACATGCCTTCGAAGGCCGTGACCGTCGGGTCGACGACGGTGCCGCGCTCCTTGAGCAGCGCGATGAAGTCGCGCACCGGCTGTGAATCGAGATCGAGTGTCGCGGCCTTCTCGCCGACCAGCGTGAAACGCAGCGGCGTGCGCGTGTCGTCTTTCGGGTCGGCGAGGAAATTCAGGAACAGCATGTTGATGTGCTGGATCTCGTCGTAGCCGGCGCGCACCGCCTGCTCGGCGGTCATGTAGGCCGGGATGTGGCCGCTCACGCGCATCCCGTACTTGTGGGCCGCCTCGGTGAGCGGCGCGACCCATGCCGGGTCGAGCGAGCTGTAGAGCTTGATCTGCACGAAATCGCGATGCGCATACCACTCGATCAGCTTCAGGCCTTCTGCCACGCTGCTGATGACATTGCCGGTCGGCGCGGAGAACGGGCTCTTGCCGTCGATGAAGCCGGCCTTCCACATGCGCGGGCCGATCACCTTGCCCGCCAGGATGCGGTCTTCGAGGTCCTGTAACTGCTCATTGTCGTTGGCCAGGTCGCGGATCGCGGTCACGCCGCCCGCGATCTGCAGCACCGCACCCCACGGACTCTCGTGGTCGTGCATGTCGACCAGTCCGGGCAGCAGCGTGTGGCCGGTACCGTCGATCACTTCCGTGCCTTCCTCGGGCGCGGCGTTGGTCGGATCGATGTCGGCGATGCGCTCGCGGAACACGTACACCGTGGACGGCGTGCTCGTCTCGCCGGCGAGCGAATCGAAGACGCGCACGTTGCGGATCGCCACGACGCCCCTGGGGCGGCGCGTGTGTTTCGCGGCGAGCTGCTCGAGCATCGCGAAGCCGGCGCGGTCCTGCACCTCGCCGAGTTTCTTGAGCGAGTTTTCCCAGCCTTCGCGCACCACGCCCGACCAGCCGTAGTACTCGCCGAAGAACTGTCGTTCCGCATCCAGCCATACATAGTACGGCGAGAGACCGATTCCCGTGATCGCGTAGAGCGTGGCGTCGATCCTGCCGCCGGCATCTTCCAGGTTCAGCGTTTCCACTTTCTGGATGCTGAGGTTGCCGCCGGGCAGCCCGGCGAGCGTGCCGGGAGAGGCCAGGACCTGCCGTGCGATGACCGCGTCGTATCCCGGCGTGCCGTTCACGGGGATATAGACATACGGACCCGCGACCCGCTGCTGTCCCTTGTCGCCGGCGGTCGACCAGCGCGCGTTGCCCTTCGCGACGTCGAAGCTCTCGAGCACAGGGCTGCCCATGTACGCGCGCCCCGTCACCTTGTACTTGCTGACCTGGCCGGACGAATCGAGCGTGAACTCTTCACGCAGTTTCGGACCGCGCCCGCGGTCGTTGTACTCGAAGTCGACGGTCACGCGTGCGCCGTCCGTCTTGATGACCTGGCCGCCTTCGCGCTTGCCCGCGGTGACGTACGTGTAGCGCAGTTCCTGGGGTGCAGCGAGCGCCGCGGCAGGGAGAATCGAGGCCGCGAGCATCGAGGCGGAGAGCATCGAGGCGGAGAGCGGCGAGGCGGAATTGCGAGTCATGGAGGCACCATCGGTTGAGAGAGGCCGTTTTCGGCGGCGGCCTCAGGGCCAGGGCGCATGATACTGTAGTAGGCCCGAACGCTGGCCACCGAAGCCAATGCCCATCGTCTCGCCCGCAACAGCAGGCCGTCAGGAGTACGACGTCATCGTCGTGGGCTCGGGTGCGGCCGGCGGGTTCTACACCACGCTGGTGGGAATGAAAGACATACAATACGTGGGCAACGTCCCGCTGCCGCGATTCGACGGCCCGTCCGCCGAAGTGCTCCGCCGCGTCGGGCTCACCAAGGAGACGCCATGACTCTTCCCGTGCGGACAGTGCTCCCTATCTTCGCCGTGCTGGCGTGCGGATTCGCGAGCGCGCAGGCTACCGAGACGATGCAGGGCGCGGATGCGAAGGGCGAATGGCGTTCTCTCAGCGGCGACGCGGCGCGCAGCGCGTGGCGCGGCTGGAAGAGTGAAAGCCTGCCGGCCGGCTGGAAGGCCGAGGGCAACGTGTTGGCGAAGGACGGCGAGGTCGAGGACATCGTCAGCACGAAGACTTACGGCGATTTCGCAGCGGAGTTCGAATGGAAGGTGAGCAGCGGCGGCAACGCCGGCTTCTTCTATCGCGGCACGCGCGAGTATGACCACATCTACTGGAGCGCACCCGAGTACCAGATCCTCGACGACGCCCGTCATCCGGACGGCGCCAATCGCCTCACTTCGGCCGCTGCTGCGTATGCGCTCTATTCTGCGCCGGCCGGCATCGTGGCGCCTGCCGGCGAGTGGAACAAGGCCCGCGTCGTCGTGAACGGCGACAAGGTCGAGCACTGGCTCAACGGCATACGGGTCGTGATGTACGAGCTGTGGAGCAAGGACTGGAAAGAGAAAGTCGCCGCCAGCAAGTTCGCGAAGTATCCGAACTATGGCCTCGCGAAGGAGGGGTTGCTCGGCATCCAGGGCGACCACGCCGGCAGCCTGGCGATCCGCAACATGCGCATTCGCGAGTTGCCCTGAGTCGGCAGAGGTACAAGATGCAACGGCGCAAACTCGGAAACCTCGAAGTGTCGGCCCTCGGACTGGGCTGCATGAGCCTGAGCTCCGGCTATGGAACCCGGCCGGAGCCGAAAGACGTGATCGGTGTCATCCGCATGGCGGTGGAGCGCGGCGTCACGTTCTTCGACACGGCTGAAGTGTACGGCCCGTACGTCAACGAAGAGCTCGTCGGCGAGGCGCTCGTGCCGTTCCGGAGCAAAGTCGCGATCGCGACCAAGTTCGGATTTCGCATCGGCGCCGATGGCCAGCAGCACGGCACGGATAGCCGGCCCGAGCACATCCGCGAAGTCGTCGAGGGCTCGCTCAAGCGACTCAAGGTCGAGAGCATCGATCTGCTGTACCAGCATCGCGTCGATCCGCAAGTGCCCATCGAGGACGTCGCAGGCACGGTGAAGGACCTGGTCCGCACAGGCAAGGTGAAGCACTTCGGCCTGTCCGAGGCGGGAGCGCAGACCATTCGCCGTGCTCACTCAGTTCAGCCCGTCGCGGCCCTGCAGAGCGAGTACTCGCTCTGGTGGCGGCGCCCGGAAAAAGAAGTGTTCCCGACACTCGCGGAGCTCGGCGTCGGCTTCGTGCCGTTCAGCCCGCTGGGGCGCGGCTTCCTCACCGGCAAGATGGACACGACCACGAAGTTCGACAAGAGCGATTTTCGCAGCGGGCTGCCGCGCTTCACGCCCGAAGCGCGCCAGGCGAACCAGGTGATGCTCGACGCGCTGGGTCGGGTTGCGGCGAGCAAGCAAGCGACGCTGGCGCAGGTCGCGCTCGCCTGGCTGCTCGCGCAGAAGCCGTGGATCGTGCCCATTCCGGCTACCACCAAGCCGCATCGCCTCGACGAGAACCTGGGCGCCGCGGCGCTCGACCTCACGGCGCAGGACCTTCGCGACATCGAGAGCGCGATGGCGACGATCGACATCGACCAGGCGCGCTATCCGGAGTACCTCGATCGCATGACCGGGATCTGAGCCCGGCTCGCCGCCGCTGGATCTGGGCGCAGCACGCAGCCCGTTACTGCTCGAAGAAGCTCTTCGGCGTCACGCCCGCCAGGAACGGCTCGATGAAGGAGTGCAGCATCTCGGTCTGCGTGATCACCGCGGTGTGCGACGTCGCGGGCATGATCGCGAGGCGCGACGCCGGTAGCGGCTTGCCCATGTCGCCCATGGCCCCGCCGCCGAGCAGCCGGAACCACGAAACGGCGTGTTCGAGCGTCGCCACGTCGGCATCGCCGCTGATGATGAGCACCGGCGTCTGCAACGCCTTGACCTGCTCGCCCCACGCCATCGGTTCTTTTTCGAGCTGGATCAGCTTTTTCACGAGCGCCGGGAAGCCGTCCGGGTTGGCGGCGAGCTTCTTGTAGTCCTGCGCCATCGGCATGCCGGTGAAGAACTCCACCGTCATCTGCGGAATGAAGGCTTTGAACTCCGGCGCCCAGCCTTCGAAATCGTAGGCGGCGGAAGCCGCCACGAGCTTGTTCACTTTTGCCGGGTGGCGGATTGCGAACTGAAGTCCCGCGGCGGCTCCCATGGAGTAACCGAATATGTCGGCCTTCTTCAGGCCCACCGCGTCCATGAAGGCCGCAACGTCGTCCGCGAGGTTGGGATACGTGATCGGCCGGTCGAGGTCGGTCGTGCGACCGTGGCCCTGGAACTCCAGCGCGTAGACCTTGTGAGTCTGCGCCAGCCGCGGAACGATCGCGCCCATGGACGGGATGTTCATGTAGGCGCCGTGCAACACGATCAGCGGCTCGCCCTCGCCGGAAACCTCGTAGTACATCTTCATCCCGTTGACCTCGACGCGATCCCCCTTCGGCAGGGTGTCGGCGAGGGCCGCGCTCCCCGCAAGCAGCGGGGTGGCGGCGATCAGGCTGGCGGCAACGAGGGCTGTGCGGAACATGGGTCTCTCTCCTGCGTTATCGGCGCGTTCTTGGGTAACGCTGCCGGTACGACGAAACAGACCGGCGCCAGGCGACATGGGCGAGGGGAAAAAGTCCCCGGACGCTGGTAACGTGCGCGCCCAGACCCGAGGAGAATGGATCATGGCCAGAGTCACCGGCATCGGCGGCGTGTTCTTCAAGTCGACCGCGGATCACGCAACGCTCGCCGGATGGTACGAGCAGAACCTCGGCATGCCTCCCGAGGCCTGGGGCGGGGTCGTGCTGAAGTGGCCGGAAGACAAGTCGGAGGACCGCGGGCTGACCGTATGGCACGTCGCGGCGCGGGACACCGGATGGTTCAGCCCGAGCACCGCGAGTTTCATGATCAACTATCGCGTCGACGACCTCGACGGGATGCTGGCCAACCTGCGCCGCAACGGCGTGCAGATCGTGGGCGGTCCGGAGCTGCACGAGAACGGCAAGTTCGCCTGGATCATGGATCCGGACGGCAACAAGGTGGAGCTGTGGGAGCCGATGCCCTGGGACGACAACCGCAAGGCGAAATCGCCGTAGGGCCCTGGGCGGCGCGAGCCGGTCAAGAAAGCGGGGACGATCGCTCGGCATACGGAGTTCCTGGTATGGATCGACGGCACTTCCTGCGAAGCCTCGGCACGCTTCCGGCGCTCGCTGCCGTCAGTTCCCGTTTCGCACACGCGTCCGGCACGCGCGCCGCGCGATCATTCAGCCGCGTGCGGCCCGGCGATCCGTCTTGGCCCGCGGCGAAAGCATGGGCGGCTCTCGATCACCGCGTGGGCGGTCGCCTGGTCGAGCTTCGCTCGCCGCTGGATGCCTGCGCCGGCACGCGGGCGGGCGTGGACGCCGGCGGCGCCCAGTGCGAAGAGCTCTTCAGGAAGCTGAGGAACCCGTTTCAGATCGGCGACGACCCCGCGCTGACGCAAACGTCCGGATGGGTCGATGCCTGGACATCGGCACCAAGCACCTACGCGATCCTCGCGAGCAGCGCGGCGGATGTCGCCGCGGGCGTCGACTTCGCGCGTCGTCATCGCCTGCGGCTCGTTATCAAGGGAGGAGGGCACAGCTACCAGGGCACGTCGTGCTCGGCCGATTCGTTGCTGATCTGGACGCGCCGCATGAATGCAGTCGAGTTGCACGATGCGTTCGTGCCGAGGGCTTGCGATGGCATGGTCGAACGCCAGCCGGCGGTGAGTGTGCAGGCGGGAGCGATCTGGGCGAACGCGTACGGCGCCGTCACTACACGAGCGCACCGATACGTGCAGGGCGGCGGGTGCACGACCGTTGGCGTTGCCGGTCTCGTTCAGAGTGGCGGCTTCGGCAGCTTCTCGAAAAACTACGGAACCGCTGCTGCCGGGCTGCTCGAAGCCGAAGTCGTGACGGCCGACGGTGCGGTTCGGACAGCCAACGAGTGCGCCAATCCCGATCTGTTCTGGGCGCTCAAGGGTGGCGGCGGCGGTACGTTCGGTGCGGTGACGCGTGTGACGTTGCGAACGCGCGATCTGCCCGAGCACTTCGGCGGCGTCTTCGGCACCGTCAAGGCGAATTCGGACGGTGCGTTTCGCGAGCTGGTTCGGCGCTTCTTGCAGTTCTATCGCGAGCGAATCTTCAACCGTCACTGGGGCGAGCAGATCCGCCTGGGGCCGGCGAATACGCTCAGCATCGCGATGGTGTCTCAGGGATTGAGCCGCCAGCAGGCCGATGAGGTCTGGCAACCGTTTTTCCAGTGGGTATCCGCAGCGAAGGAGCTCTCGTGGCAGGACGCGCCGAACATCATTGAGGTCGCGGCACGCAGCTTCTGGGACGCGCAATTCCTGGCGCAGAACGCGCCGCAGTTCATCGTCCGCGACGATCGTCCCGATGCGCCTGCCGGCAACTTCGCCTGGGCAGGCGATGTGCAGGAGGCGGGGCAGGTGATTCAGGGCTATCGCTCAGCGTGGCTTCCGGCGTCATTGCTCGGCGAACAATCCGGCGACGTTCTCGCCGATGCGCTCGTTGCGAGCAGTCGCCATTGGCTCGTGGCTCTGCACTTCAACAAGGGACTCGCGGGGGCGCCGGCGGACGCTGTGGCGGCCGCGCGGAACACGGCCATGAATCCCGCAGCGCTCGATGCGTTCGCGCTGGCGATCATCGCCGGCAACGCTCCGCCCGCGTTTGCCGGTGTCGCTGGACACGAGCCCGATGTCGAGGCAGGCCGTCGCAACGCCGCTGCCATCAATCGTTCCATGGCGGAGCTGCTGAAAGTCGCCGCCACCCCGGCGGCGTACGTATCCGAGAGCGACTACTTCGAACGGAACTGGCAGCAATCGTTCTGGGGTTCGAACTACGCGCGGCTCGCCGCCATCAAGCGGACGTACGATCCGCATGGGCTCTTCTTCGTTCGCCACGGTGTCGGCAGCGAGGATTGGAGCGACGACGGCTTTACGAGGCTGGGCGCCTCGTAGACTACCGCTTGAATTTCATCCCTCGCTATTCACCTTCCGTTCCCGGTACGCGTGCACCTGCTCATCGGTGACGTCCTGGGAGAAGCAGATGGGTCGCTCGCCGTCTTTACGACTCCACGCAGACCGTTTTCCACACAATTCGTTGTCCTTGTCGAAGGAGCACGGGCACGGACACTGTCCCGAATAGGCGGCGATGGATTCAGCGACGATGAGCGTGCGCACATCCGCGTCGGTGAGCTCCGCCGCCGCCACCATACCCGCCAGTGCGACACACATCGTGCCGCACAGCACCAGTTTCTTCACTACTTCTTCCTCCCCGTCGAATCCCTTTGCAACTGCAGCGGGATGCCAGTCTATGCCGGCTCAGAATTTTAGACGCGCGACCGCCGGGACCCGGCAAGACCCGGCCCCGTGCGCGTACTTCTATGGCATCTCCGCCGTCAATACGACGGAAGCAGTGGAGCGCCTGGCCGGCCTAGTTGCGAATCCATGCCACCGTGCCGATGCCCGCGAACGTCATGACGATCGAGCCCGCGAGGTGCGCGCCCGACGTCGCAAAGGCCCACAAGATGCGCCCCTGCTGCAACAGCGCGACCACCTCCGCGGAAAAAGCCGAGAAAGTCGTCAGTCCTCCACAGAATCCGCTGATGACCAGGAGGCGCCATTCCGGCGCAACCGCGCTCGCGGCGAAGAAGGCGATCGCAATGCCGACGATGTAACCGCCGACCAGGTTCGAGACCAGCGTGCCCGGCGGTATGGCGGGGAAGAGGCTGTTGAGTTGCGCGCTCAGCGCCCAACGCAGCAGAGCGCCGACACTGGCACCGATACAGACTGCAACGACCGACTTCCACATGGAGCACTGGCCTTCAGGAACGCGTGCGTTTTTTCTTGCGACGGGTCGGCTTGCGCGGCGCGGCGCTCCTTGCCTGCGCCAATCCGGCAACCTCGCCGGCGCGTGTTTTCGCGATGCGCGCGATCAACCGCGTGGGCACGTCCTCCGTCAGCGAGAAGCGCAGCGTCGCCTTGCTGTGCAGGTGCGCCGCGGCGTCCCGGCCGAGCGCGCGGATGAGGCGCGTGGTCGCGGGATAGCAGAGAGTAGTGATGCTGGAAGCCGGCGAGGTAGATGACCATGGCGCCGTCGACTCTGAAGACGGGAATCCGGTACGAGATTCCCTCCGCGCAGCCGGGCAGCGCCTTGCGAATCGTTTGCCGCACGCGCCGCAGCACCGGTCGCGCCGGTGCCGGCTGTGCAGCAATGTACTCGTCGACGGAACGATAGTCGGGGCTGGCCATTCAGTGCCGATTCTACCCGTGCCGCCGCTTCATCGTGGCGGCAGCGGCAGGCACTCCATGATCTCGACCGAGTCTCCCGGAAAGATCGTGAAATGCGGGTGCTCCTCGAACATCTTCGCGGCCGCCTCGTGCGACTCTGCCTGCACGACGACGTAGCCCGTCATGCTGTTCCTGATGTCCGAAATGCCCTCGCGTCCTGCGCGCTTCGTCTTGCCCAGCGGGCTGCCCTGCTCGACGATCGCCGACGCGTGCTTCTTTCCCCAGCCCATCCAGGCCTGGAAACCTTCGGACTCCCGCGCCTTGCGCTCGTCGTCGCTCAGTTTCTTCCAGCCGGACCGCTCCATCGAAGCGTCGGTGCCCGTGTAGATCGCCAGAAACTTTTTCATGGGATTGCTCCGTCGTGACCTGGGCTTGGGCCCGGCACTACCGCGAAAGTTCGTCCCAGAGCGACCTCAGGAGCCGCAAGTTTTCTCAGTGACAGGGGAGGCGATGGACTTTTGACTGCGCCGCCCGCGGCTCTTGCCGTGCGTTCGTCGCTGCTGCGCGAGACGGGCGGTGAGCTCGCCACCGAGCGCGGCGAGCGGCTCCGCCAGCGCGGGCGACAAGTCGCCGACCGTCAGCCATATCGCAAGCGGGAACTTCAGGCCGCGAACCTGGAGTGTTCGCAGCCGCGTGCGAGTCGGACTGCGTTCCAACAGGCGGCTCGGGACCAGGCCGAGACCGCGTTCGCGCGCAACGAGCTCGAGCTGCAACTCGTAGTTGTAGGTTTCGACCCCGACGCGCATCGGCAGTCGGAGGCGCGACAACTCCCGCTGCAGTGCTGCCCGCGCGGCGCAGCCTTCTGGATTGAGCACCCAACTTGCCTCGCCGAGGTCGCGAATCTCACGCACGCGCAATGTCGAGTTGCGCGCCGCGACCACCTCGAGGCGTTCGCTGCCCAGCGCTTCGCCGGTCACACCGCACGGCAGGGCTTCTCCTTCCGGAAGCAGGATCACCGCAGCGTCCAGTGCACCGCTGCGCACGCGTTCCAGCAGGTCGCGGCTCCAGCCCGTCTGCAGTCTGAGCACGACGCCGGCGAAATCACGCCGCACTTGCTCGACCGGATCCGACAGCGCCAGCTCCGTCAGCGCGTGAGCAACTCCGATGCGTATTTCGCGCGATGGCAGGGTCTCGCCCTGAGTGAGCGCGCGCAGCTCGTCCGCCGCGGAAACCAGGCGGCGGCACTGCTCTACAGCGGCGCGACCGGCTTCGGTCAGCGCCAGCGGTCGGCGGCTGCGGTCGACGAGTGCCGCGCCCATGGTCTGCTCGAAACGCTGCAGCCGGCGTGTGACCGCCGGCTGCGTGAGGTGCAGCTCGCTGGCGGCGCGGCTGACCGACCCGGCCTCGATGACGGTGACGAACGTGCGGACGTCGTTGATATCCACGGAGCGCATACTAACTATGAACATTATTCACTTGCAACATGATGCCGGAGGCCGGCACGCTTGCTCCCGATCCAATCCGGGGCTGCATGTAATGGCTGCATATCTGATAGTCGACGTGACCGAGATCCGGGACGAGCGCACCTATGCCGAATATCGCTCGCAGGTCGCGGGCGGAATCCGGCAGGCGGGCGGCCGCTACCTGGCGCGCGGCGGAGCCATCGAGGTGCTCGAAGGCGACTGGCGCCGACAGCGCATCGTGGTCGTGCGCTTCGAATCGCCCGCCGCCGCGCGCGCGTGGTGGACCTCGAGCGAGTACGCCGACCTCAAGCGCATGCGCATGGCCTCGACGAAGGCGAACATGATCGTGGTCGACGGCGTGCTGGAGGCGGGTGTCACGTGAGCGTTGCCGTCATGAAGGCGCAGGTGCACAAAGTCGGCCGATCGCGCCTTGCCGACGTTGGGCGCGCCGGCAGCGGGTTCCCCGCGATCGTCAGCGATCACATGTTGACGGCGGAGTACCGCGACGGAGCGTGGCAGGCGCCGGTCATCGCTGCGTACGCGCCGCTGCCACTGGTCCCGAACATCTCGGCGCTGCAGTACGGAGTTTCCGTATTCGAGGGCCTCAAGGCGCAGCGCGCGCCGGATGGCTCGATCCTGTTGTTCCGGCCGTGGGACAACGCGCGCCGCCTGAATCGGTCCGCCGCGCGGCTCGCCATGCCGGAAGTGCCGGAAGCGATGTTTCTCGAGGGGCTGCGTGAGCTGGTGCGGCTCGATCGGGACTGGGTTCCGGCCAACGGCGCGGGTGCTCTTTACATCCGGCCTTGTCTTTTTTCGATCGACGAGTCGGTGCGCGTCAAGCCCGCGGATCGCTTTCTCTTCGTCGTCTTTACCTTCCCGTTCGCCGCCTACTTCGCCGCGCCGCTCGACGTGCTCGTCACGGAGAATTACGTGCGGGCGTTCCCGGGTGGCACGGGCGACATCAAGCCGGGCGGCAACTACGCCGCCGGGATGCTCGCCGAGCAGTTGGCCCGCGACGCCGGCTTTCACACCGTGATGTGGCTGGACGGTGTGGAGCATCGCTACGTCGAAGAGTGCGGCGTCACGAACGTATTTTTCGTGCTCGGCGATGAGGTGGTGACGCCGGCGCTGTCGGGCACGATTCTGGCCGGCATTACGCGCGACAGTGTGCTCACGCTGCTGCGCGAGGCGGGGCACACGGTGCGCGAGCGGCGCGTGAGCATCGACGAAATCGTCGCGGCGCACGAGCGCGGCGACTTGCGCGAGTGCTTCGGCGTCGGCACAGCGGCCACGCTCACCCCGGTGCGGCGTATCCGCTACCGCGAGCGCGATCTCGTGCTGCCCGCCGTCGAGGAGCAAAAGGTCGGCGCGGCAACCCGCACGCGCCTCGTTGCCATTGCTTCCGGACTCGAAACCGATTCGCACGGCTGGATCGAGCGCCTGTGAGTCGTCGGTCGCGCAGCCATCCCTGCAGAAGCGGAGAGATGACTTGAAGCACTTCCTGCTGTTCTACGAGGTCGGCGAGACGTTCGTCGCGCGTCGCGCCACTTTCCGCCGCGCTCATCTCGAGAGGGTCTGGGCCGCGCACGATCGTGGCCAGCTGCTCCTCGCCGGCGCGTTCGCCGATCCGGTCGACGGCGCAGCGCTGTTGTTCCGGGCGGATTCGAAAAGCGTGCCGGAGGCGTTCGCCCGCGAGGATCCCTACGTCGTGAACGGCCTGGTCGCGACCTGGCGCGTGCGTGAGTGGACCACGGTCGCCGGACCGAACGCGGCGACACCGATCCGGCCAGACCAGACGTAAGCGGCCAACGCGTGCCTGCGTGCCCGGCCCTTCGTCGGCGAAGGCGGCCGGAAGCTACTTGCGCTTCGCCGCCGACTGATCGCGCAGGGCCTTGAACTCAGCTCCGGCCTTCCAGTCCGGCCAGCGATTCGACGTGGCGAGCGCGCGTCCCACGTTGTAAAGCATGGTCACGTCCTCAGCCTCGCCGCTGAAGTCGAGCTGTTCGTTCCATTCGTCGGGCGGCTGGTGATATTTCTTCGCGGTGTACTCCTCGCGCAGCGCTTTGCCGCGTTCGGTTCCGCCGTTGACCAGGTCTTCGCCCGGACGGAACGACACCGCCGGCACGCCGGCCTTGGAGAACGGGAAGTGGTCGGAGCGGTAGAACGAGCCCGCTTCGGGCCGCGGATCGGGCGCGAGCGTGCGACCGTTCTTGCGGCCCTCGGCCTCGATCTCGTCGACGAGCGTGCTGGGGCCCAGGCTGCCGAAATCCTTCGTGCGCCCGTGCACGCCGAGCGAATCCATGTTGATGACGGCCACCGTGGTTTCCAGCGGGAACAGCGGATTGATCGCATAGTACTCGGTGCCGAGCAGTCCGCGTTCCTCGGCCGTCACCGTCATGAACAGCACCGTGCGCGGCGTCTTCGGTGCGGCGGCGTACAGGCGTCCGAGCTCGAGCACCGCTGCGACCCCGGTGGCGTTGTCCACTGCGCCGTTGAAGATGCGATCGCCGCTGGCGTCCGGCTTGCCGACGCCGAGGTGGTCCCAGTGTGCGCTGTAGATGACGGTCTGATCCGGGTGCTTCGTGCCGGACAGCATGCCCACGACGTTCTTCGACACGACGGTCTTGCGGGCGACGCGCCAATCGCCCGACAGCGTCGTGCCCTCGAGCGGCACCGCGCGGAACGTGTTCGACTGCGCCTGCTTCTTGAGCTGCTCGAAGTCGAGGCCGGCTTCCTTGAACAGCGCGACGGCGACGTCGCGCTGGATCCAGGCTTCCATGTCGACGTGCACGCGCTGCGGATCCTGGCGTAGGATGTCGAAGATAGTGTTGGTGTTCGAGTTCTCTACCGTCGCCCAGCCGTAAGAGGCCGGCTCCGTTTCGTGCACGACCAGCACGCCGAGCGCGCCGTTGCGCGCGCCTTCCTCGTACTTGTACGTCCAGCGCCCGTAGTAGGTCATCGCGCGGCCGCCGAACGCACCGGTGCCCGCCTCGAAGTCCGGATCGTTCACCAGCACGATCGCGATCTTTCCGCGCATCTCGACGCCCTGCCAGTCGTCCCACTGGCGCTCGGGCGCCTTGACGCCGTAGCCGAGGAACACGAGCGGCACGTTCCTGAACTGCACGCGATCGACGTTGGTCGCCGCGGCGCGGATCGCCAGGTCCTTGCCCTGGGACAGCGCGCGTGTCTGCCCGCCGGAGGTCACGCTCAGCGCCACCGGTCCGTCGATATCGAACTGGGCGAGCGGCACGTCCTGCGTCCACGCACGCTTGCCGTCCTTGAGGTCGCCGCCGGGCTGCAGCCCCACCGCCTTCATCTGTTCAGCGATGTACGCAACGGTTTTTTCTTCGCCCGGGGTCGCCGGCGCGCGACCTTCGAACTCATCGGAGCCCAGCACTTTCACGTGCTGCGAGAGTCGCGCGGGATCGACCCCGCTGCCGGCAGCGGCAGCCAGGGCGGCATACGCACCCAACGCCAGCGCGAGGGCGCCGAGGAGGGCCAGCACGGAATTCAGCGAGATGGGACGAAGCGACATGGCATTCCACCGGTCGGTGCAAAAAGAATCCGGATGGTAAACGAAAGCCGGGCGATCCCGCACATGCCACACCTGTACCGTTGACGAAGCGCTCGCGTGCGCGTGTAAAGTGCTCGCACGAGACCGCGAATGCTCGTGCCGGCCTGCGGATTCCAGTGCCGGCCCGCGAGTACTCGTGCCAGGCTGCGAATGCTGGTGAAGCTGCGAAGGTGACGAATGACCTCCCGGACCGCCTCGTGTTCCTGTGGACAACTGCGCATTCAGCTCGAGGGTGATCCTCTCGGCGTCGGCGTGTGCCATTGCCTGGCCTGCCAGCGACGCACCGGCAGCGTATTCGCGGCGCTGGCGGCGTTCCGCACCCCCTATTCGGTCACAGGTACCGCCAGCGAGTACGTGCGCGTGGGCGATCAGGGAGCGCGCTTCAGGTTCAGGTTCTGCCCGGTCTGCGGCAGCAATGTTTTTCACACGGAAGAAGGGAACGAACGTTCCGTGAGCGTGGCTGTCGGCGCTTTCGCCGATCCCGCGTTCGCACCGCCGCGCGTTTCGGTCTACGACTCTCGCCGGCATTCCTGGGTGCAGCTGCCCCCGGGCATGCAGCGATTCGACAAGGACCCGCCGTGAGTCGCGTGGGTCCGATGCCAGCGCCCGAGCGTTCCGTCATGCCCTGCAACCTTCCGGCGACGGCGCTCCTGCGCAAGTACGTGGAGTCCGGCGCATACACCGATTGCTACTTCACCGAGATCGGTGCGCGCGTCTCGCACCTGCAGTACGTGGAGGCCTTCTACACGACCGCCGTCTTCAGGCTCGAACGGCTCATCCTCAAGTGGCTGGCCTCGAAGCCTTCGACGGACGACGACGTCGGACGTCTGGCGCGCGGCGAACAGGACGTATTCGCGGCCTGGAGCGTGGAGGGCAGGGCGCCCGATCAGCTGCTGCTCTGTGACTACCTGCAGCGCACGCGCTCGTGGCTGATGGTTGCGTCCCGCGCGCACGGCGTGACAGGGACGCGCCTGTATTTTGGAAGTGCCGTCGTGCCGGCGCCGAACGGATCACGGAAGCAGCGGCTCGGATCTCCGTACGACGAGATGCTCGGTTTTCACAAGCTCTACTCGCGGATTCTGCTGCGCTCGGCGAGAGCGCGGCTGCTGCGGTATCACGCAGAGCCGAGTGAATTGCCAAGGAGTTCGTAACCCAGCGGGCGCGGCGGCGCGCCGCCGTTGCAGGTGGACGCAGGGCAGGCCGACAGCGCGACGACCAGGTCCATTTCCGCACGCACGATCATCGCGTCGCCCGGCCGGCCGCGCGGGGGCAGGAACTTCAGGCGCCCGTCCGGCTGCACCTCGACGTTCATGAAGAAATTGAACGCCGTCGGCAGGACGTCCGGCTCGACGCCGAGATCGCGCAGCGCTCCGAGCAGGTTGTCGTAGCAGTTCGGGTGGTAGCCGGTCACGCCGTACTGCATGCGATACATCTCGAGGCTGCACGAGGAGTACAGGAAATCGTGCCGCCCGATGTCGTCGGCGACGATGGTCAGCATCGGATTGCTGCGATCCGACCAGAGCACGTCGCCGGTCGACAGGTAGACCTTGCCGCCGTAGTCGAAGGTGCGGCCGTTCGACAAGCGTTCGCGACCGTCGGCGGAAAAGGCCATGAGGTCGCCGCTGTTGCCGCCCTCGGTGTCGACGATGCGCAGGTGCTCGCCGCGGTTCAGCCTGAAACCGACACCGCTGGCGGCCGGAAGGACGAGGAGTTCGGGCATGGTCGGCAGATGATACGCGTGCCCGGCGGCGGAACGAATTACACCCGCCCTTTGCAATACTTGCCGATGCCCCGTCAGTGTCGCAGCCTGCAAGCCTGCGCAGCGCTGGTACGTTCGATGCAACGAGCCGGAAGCCTGCGCGTTACGGCAGGCTCGATGTGGTTCCAACGACGGGTTGCAGGGACCTGGGATGACCTCACTACGACATCGCATGAGCCGATACGCGGGCATGCGTCGCTTCGGGTACGCGAGCCGATTCGGGTACGCGAGCCGATTCGGGTACGCGAGCCGATTCGGGTGCGCCCTCACCCTCTTCGCCGTCATGACGAGCGGCGCCGGGGCCCGGCCGATCGCGTTCGCGGACGGCGTGACCATCATGAGCGAATACGGCGCGGAGACGATGCGCGAGTACCAGGCGTTCTACGCCCCCTCGTACCGCTACTCGTTCGGCGCCGGCCATCTTTCCTTCAAGAGCCACATTCCGGCGGGCGCACCCGGCCATTCACACGGCGCCCCGAGCCTCACCGACACTGAAATGACGCACGGCGTCACCTATCTGCGCTTCAACTACCTTCCCAAGCGCTGGAACCTGGAGAACGCGCAGGCGAACATCTTCGTGTGGGCGAGTGCCGGCCAGGTGCGCGACGGCACGGACGATCTCGAGTTCGCCGGCAACGTCGGCGGTCAGTTCGACTACGAGACGCGCCGCGTCTACGCCTCGCTGCGCACCGACCTGCACGAATCGAGTTTCTTCCGCCATCGCATCGACACGGTGCAGCTCGGCGTCGCGCCCTACAAGCACGACTACGACACGATGGCGCTCTGGTTCCTGGTGCAGGCGCGACAGTATTCGGGCGAGCTGCTGCATCACGGCACGGAGCTTTCCGCGCTGGTGCGCCTGTTCAAGCGCAAGAGCTGGATCGAAGCCGGCGTGACGCAGGAAGGTCGCGTCCAGGCAATGCTGATGTTCAATTTCTGACTGGCGTGATGGAGATACGGACGTGACTGTACGCAAGGGACTGTTGGCTCTGCTGGCACTCGTCGCGACCTCGCTGGCCAGCGCCGATACCATCGAGATGACCGTGCACGGGCTCGTGTGCGGATTCTGCGCGACGGGTGTCGAGAAGACGCTGCGCAAGAATCCGGCCACGCAGGACGTGGTGATCAGCCTCGAGCATCGCCTGGTGGCGGTGACGACGCGGCCGGGCACCGACATCGCGGATGCCGCGCTGCGCGAAGCGCTACAGGACGCCGGCTACGATGTGAAGGCGATCGTGCGCACCAGTCGCACGGCAGCCGCGATTCGCCAGCAAATCAGCAGCGGCGGCGGCTGACAGCCGACGCGCAAGGTCAAGGCGCGGTCAAAGCGCGCCCGGTCGCGTGCTCGTGCACCTCGTTCGGAACGTTCTGCCCCTGGCGCAGCGCCGCTGACTCGCCGCCGCCTGACTCGGTGCAGGCGCCGTTGATCCTGCTTTCCGACCGCTTCTGGAATTGTACTTGCGCAGTCCCGCCCGCCTTCATACTCTCGCCATCGCCGAGCGGCAGTCCGCGCACGACTGACGACAAACCGCCGGGTTCTCAGGGGAGCCTCGAATGAAACGCCGCGATTTCCTGCTGTCGTCCTCTTCGCTCGCAGCCCTCGCCGCATTCCCGGGATTCCGGCCGCTCCATGCGGGGCGCGCGGGCAAGGCGCCTGACGTTGCGGCGATCACCGGCGACGGCCGCGAGGTCACCCTGCGCGGCTCAGACATCGACGATCTCGCCGCCCGCCTGCGCGGAGGGCTGCTCCTCTCGGGCGACGGCGGCTACGATACGGCGCGCCTGATTCTCAACCCGTCGTTCGACAAGCGGCCGGCGCTCATCGTGCAGGCGACTGGCTCGGCTGACGTGCAGAGCGCGGTGAGCTTTGCGCGCGCGCACGATCTACTGGTCGCGGTCAAATGCGGCGGCCACAGTCACTCGGGTCAGTCGACCTGCAACCGCGGCATGCTGATCGATCTCACGACGTTGCGCGGCGTTCGCGTGGATCCGGGCGCGCGCCGCGCGTGGGTCGCGGGCGGCACACTGCTCGGCCACATCGATCACGAGGCGATGGCGCACGGGCTGGTGACGCCGCTCGGAACGGTTTCGCATACGGGCGTGGGCGGGCTCACGCTCGGCGGCGGCTTCGGACGTCTCGCCCGTCGCTACGGCATGGCGATCGACAATCTCCAGTCGGTCGATGTCGTGACCGCCGACGGACAACTGCGACACGCGAGCGCGAGCGAGAATCGCGATCTGTACTGGGGCGTGCGCGGCGGCAGCGGCAACTTCGGCGTGGTCACCGCGTTCGAGTTCCGTCTGCATCCGATGCAGAAGCAGGTCGTTGCGGGACAGGTGGTGTTCCCGCTAGCGCGGGCACGCGACGTGCTCAGCATGTGGGCGGACTACGCGCCAGCGGCGCCGGACGAGTTGTATCTCGACCCCGTGATGATGATTCCGCCGGGCGGTGCGCCCGGCTTCGTCTCGCTCGAGGCCTGCTATTGCGGTCCCGAGGCCAGGGCCGAGGCGGCGCTCGCGCCGCTTCGCAAGCTCGGCACTCCCGACAGGGACACCATCAAAACGATGGACTACGTGCAGGTGCAGCGCATGAACGATCAGGGCGATTCGCGCGCGATCGCCTCGTATCTCAAGGGCGGTTTCATCGCGCAGATGCCCGGCGAGCTGGTGTCGGCTCTGGTCGAGGGCTTCCAGGGCGATCCGAATCGCGCGACCGTCTGGTTCATGCAGCATTGCGGCGGAGCGACGGCGCGCGTCGCCGACAAAGACACCGCGTTCGCGCATCGCTATGCCATCGCCAACATGATGGCCGTGAGCGCCTGGCCGCACGGGGCCGCCGAGCCCGCGCCGCACATCGAAGCGACGCGCCGCTACTGGGCGACGCTCGAGAAGTTCACGCGCGGCTTCTACGTGAACGACATGCCGCTGGAAGTGACAGCCAGGGACATCAACGCCAACTATCGCGGCAACTACAGCCGTCTCGCGCAGCTCAAGACCCGGTACGACCCGACGAACCTGTTCCGGCTGAACGCGAACGTCACGCCGGCGCAGGCATGAGTAGCGTCACGACCGACCAGGCAATGCTGCGCATCGCGCTCGAAGAAGCGCGCTCGGGCCTCGCCGAAGGCGGGATCCCGATCGGCGCTGCGCTTTTCGATCGCAACGGCAAGCTTCTCGGCCGCGGTCACAACCGCCGCGTGCAGGAGAACGATCCTTCGGTGCACGGCGAGACGGATGCGTTTCGCAAGGCGGGACGGCAGCGGCGCTACCAGGACACGGTCATGGTGACGACGCTCGCGCCGTGCTGGTACTGCAGCGGCCTGATCGTGCAGTTTCAGATCGGCAAGGTGATCGTCGGCGAGGCGCGCACGTTTCGCGGCGGCATCGACTGGCTGCGCGAGCGCGGCGTCGAGGTCGTCGATCTCGACTCGCGCGAGTGCGTCGAGCTGTTGACGAGCTTCATCGAGGCGCACCGCGACGTCTGGAACGAGGACATCGGCGAAGCGTGAGACGGGCGCGGCGTGTCACGACCGCTTGCGGCGGGTGCTTTTCCGCGCCCGCGCGTAGAAGCGGCGTGCCTTGGCAGCGTTGCCGCATACCGCCATGTCGCACCAGCGACGACGACCGGCCTTGGAACTGTCGATGAACAGCCACGAGCAATCCGGTCCCTGACAGATCCGCAGCCGCACGGCAGGAGAGGGCAGCACGCTCTCGATCAGCCGACGCGCCACGATCGCAGCGATCAGGTCGAGCCCGGTGGCGTCGGTGCGCAGCTCTGTGTCGATACGTCCGCCGGCAAAAGCCAGGTCGTACGCCTCGACGCCGCGGACCCAATGCTCGCGAAGCAGCACCAGGGCGCTTTTTCGCGGCGCGGTGCCTGAAATGCTCGCGGTGACTACGGCAAACATCGCCTCGCGCAGTGCTTTCGCGCGGCTGAGTGCCTCCGCCGCAGCGGCGGCATCGCCTTGCGCCTTGCGGGCCAGCGTTTGCAAGGTTCGCGCAGGCAACAGTCGCGCGCCTTTCGCCCACTCCAGCAGCCGGGCGTAGCCGTCCAGCCGGTCGCGCGGCTGCGCGTCGCGGCCGGCGACGGTGTTCACGAAGTCGAGCGCGGGGTCGCCGCCGACGAAGTCCGTCGCGGCAAACTCATGACCGGCAATGATAACTGGTAAAACGGCGTTCACAGGTTGACCGTCCGGGATAACCGATGTACAAAAGATTATAGGTTAGGCGGACGGAGGGAAGCCACGATGATCACCCGACGCGAGTTCGCCGCGATGCTGGGCGCGGCGGCGTGCTGGGGCGTTCGTACCGAAGCTGGCGCGGCGGCGGCTTCTCCACGCGCATCTTCCACCGCACGAAGCGCTATCGCGCTCGTGCTGGCGCCCACCAATCTCGGCCTGCGACCGGAGAACGGGCGTCAGCCCGGCACCTGGGGCGCTCCGCAGGCGCTGATGGACGCCGGTCTCGCCGATGCGCTGCGCCCTGTCGACATCGTCCGGCTCGAGCGCCCGCGATACGGGTTCGACGAGCAACCGGGCACGCGCATCCGCAACGGCAATACGATCCGCGCGTTCTCGCTGCAGTTGTCGGCGGCGATTCGCGCTGCCCTCGGGTCGAGCTCCTTTCCTGTCGTCGTCGGCGGGGATTGCAGCATTCTCCTGGGTTCGCTGCATGGCCTGAGGCTCACGGGCGGCAAAGGCCTCGTGCACGTCGACGGCCACAGCGATTTCTCACACCCCGGCAACTACGACAGCAAAGTGGTCCTGGGCGCGGCAGCCGGAATGGATCTGGCGCTCGCCACCGGTCGCGGCGAGCCTGTGCTCACCGCCTGGCCCGAAGTCGGTGCGCCGCTCGCGGACGATGCCGACGTCATCCACATCGGGGAGCGCTACGCCGGCGATCCGGCTTTCATGAAGTACTACGGCGACGTCCTCGACACGCAGATCACCATGATCACCGTTCAGCGCGTTCACGCCGACGGAGTCGCGGCCGCGGCGCGACAGGCCGTCGCGAGGCTCGCAGCTCGCGGTCTGCAACGCGCGTGGCTGCACGTCGACCTCGACGTTCTCGAGCAGGCAGTGATGCCTGCGGTCGACTCGCCCGGTACGCCCGGACTCGACTACGCGCAGCTCGCTTCGCTGATCGCAGCGTTGCGCGTGTCCGGGCGCATCGCGGGAATCAATTTCAGCATCTACGACCCCGAGCGCGACCCGCAGCGGCGCTACGCGCGCGAACTGGTGGGGTGCATCGCCGACAGCCTGGGCGCGAAGGCAGCCGGATGAGCGGAAGAAATCGCAGGAGCGGGGCGGTCGTAAAGAGAGTCCTGGCCGTCGCTGCGCTGGCCCTGGCGGTTGGCTCTTCGCACGGTGCGCCATCCTCGTCCACCGCGAACCCGGCCCCGTCGCGCGACTTCGATTTCCTGGTCGGCGACTGGCACGTGCACCATCGATATCTGCGCGTGGTCGCCGGCAGGACCGAGTGGACGCAGGCGGAAGGAGCGGTCAGTCACCGCCACATCCTCGGCGGCTGGGCGAACATCGACGACACCGTGCTCAATCCCGCGAGCGGCAGCTATCGCGCGCTCGCACTGCGTTCCTGCGACACCAAGGCAGGGCAGTGGGCAATCTGGTGGCTCGACGGCCGCGATCCGTCGGGCGCGCTCGATCCTGCGGCGAAAGGCAGGTTCGAGAACGGCACCGGAACCTTTTTCGGCGAGACCACGTTCGACGGCAAGCCTGTGCCGAAGCGTTTCATCTGGTCGAAGATCACGCTGCGCTCCGCGCAATGGGAGCAGGCGTACTCGTTCGATTGCGGGAAGACGTGGGAGACGAACTGGATCATGGAGTTCTCGCGACCGCCCCGAGCTGCCGGCCCGTAGCGAATCAGTCGCGAGCAGCCGCCGGCATGCCGCATACTCGCGGCAATGCTTCCCCTCATCCTCGTGATGGCGTGCGCGATCGCGGCCGGCTGGGTCGCGAACCGCATCAACGTTCCATATCCCATCGTGCTGGTGCTGGCTGGCATCGCGATGGGAACGTTCTACAGCTGGCCAGGCCTCAACGTCGAGCCGCATCTCGTGCTGGCAGTCGTGCTGCCGGCGGTGCTCTACCCGGCGGCCCTCGACACGTCCTGGCGCGATTTTCGCGCACTGCTGCGCCCGATCCTGCTGCTCGCCATCGGGCTGGTGGCGACCACCACACTCGCGGTCGGCGTTGCCTTCAAATGGCTCGTGCCGGATGCGCCGTGGGCCGTGGGGTTCGCGCTCGGCGCAATCGTGTCACCGCCGGATGCCGTGGCCGCCACGGCTGTGCTGAGGCGTTTTCGCCTCCCACGCCGCATCCTCGCACTGCTCGAGGGCGAAAGCCTGGTCAACGATGCAACAGGTCTGGTCCTGTACCGCTTTGCAGTCGCTGCGGCACTGACAGGGGTCTTTTCCGGGTGGGAACTGGTCGGCGACTTCGTGCTGATCGCACTCGGCGGCGTCGCGATCGGCATCGTGATGGGCTGGCTCACCTCGCAGCTTCAGGAGCGGCTGCACGACCCGATGCTCGAGCTCGCGCTCTCGCTGACGACGCCTTTCGCAACATACTGGTTGTGCGAGGCGGTCGAGACTTCGGGCGTGCTGGGCGTCGTCGCCGTCGGGCTGAGCCGCGCACGCTGGGCGCACCGGCGCGCGTCGGCGGTTTCGCGGCTCAACATCCGCACCTTCTGGCGCGCCGCGGTATTCGTCGTGAACTGCCTGGTGTTCGTGCTCATCGGCATTCGCCTGCCGGCCATTGCCGAGGCGCTGATCGGCGAGCCGGGCCTGTCGTGGCCGCGGGCCGCGATGCTGATCGCGGCGCTGAGCGCAGTCGCGATCGGCGTGCGTTTCCTCTGGATCTTCACGGCCACCTACGGCGTGCGCTTGCTCATCCCTTCGCTGCGCAAGCGCGATCCCGCTTCGGCACGCGTTTCGACGCTGGTCAGCTGGTGCGGCATGCGGGGCGTCGTGTCACTCGCCGCTGCGCTCGCCTTGCCGGTGTCGTTGCCGAACGGTGAACCGTTTCCGGCGCGCGACCTGGTCGTGCTGCTGACGTTCGGCATCGTCTTCGTCACGCTGGTGGGCCAGGGATTGACGCTTCCTGCCCTGGTGCGCGCGCTGCGACTGGAGCGCGATACTTCGGGCGAAACCGAGGCGGAGCTCGCGCGTCAGGCGATGCGCCGCGCTGCCGTCAGTGCCATCGACCATCTGGTAGCGGAACACGGGCTGCCCGCTCATGAGGCGGTTGCGGTCAAGCGATTCTTCAACAGCACTTCGCTGCGAGGCTCGAGCACGATGCGGGCGCTGGATACCGAGACACGCCTGTGGCTCGCTGCCGCGACGGCGCAACGCGAAGCGCTGCTCCGGCTATGGCAGGACGGGCAGATCGGCGACGACGTGCTCACGCGCCTCGAGCGCGAGATCGACCTCGCCGAGGCGCGTCTGGTGGGCGAGGAACACTGAAAGTCCTCGCGCGCGGCGACAAGGTAGCACCCGGCAGCAGACTTGGAGAACCAGCTTGTCCGACATCATCCGGATCCGGCGGGTCGACGCTCCCGGCGATCGCGAAATCCATGGGCTGAGCGACGTCCTGATCGACTGTGTCGAAGGCGGAGCATCCGTGAGTTTCATGCTGCCGATGACGCGCGCCAAGGCCGAATCGTTCTGGCGTGCGGTGGCCGACGGTGTATCCCGCGGCGATCGCGCGTTGCTCGTCGCCGAAGATGCACAGGGCAGGACAGTCGGTACCGTGCAGGTGATCTGGGCACAACCTGAAAACCAGCCGCATCGCGCCGACGTCGCCAAGATGCTGGTGCACCGGCGCGCGCGTGGGCGCGGGGTCGGTGCGGCGCTGCTCGATGCGGCCGAACGTGCTGCGGTCGACGCGGGCAAGACGCTGCTCGTGCTGGATACGGTGACGAACACGGATGCCTATCGACTCTACTCGCGGCAGGGCTGGCAACGCGTCGGTGAGATTCCCAACTACGCGCTGTGGCCCGACGGGCGACCGTGCCCGACGACGGTGTTCTACAAATCGCTTGCCGACACCCGGTCTCTCGCCAGCGTGCGGAAGGTGATGGAGTAGCGCCCGTCAGCGCCGGGGCGTCGCGCTGTCGATAGCACCGCCGTCGATCGCCAGCACCGTGCGCAACAGCACGTTGGCGCCGTTCGCCATGTCCTTCGGCGTTGTGTGTTCCTTCGGCGAGTGGCTGATGCCGCCTGCGCTCGGCACGAAGATCATCCCGGTGGGCGCGATGTGCGTCATGTCCTGCGCATCGTGGCCCGCGCCGCTCGGCATCGTGCGATGAGTGAGGCCGAGCGATTCAGCCGCCTGCGCGATGATAGCGCGCACACGCGGATCGGTCGGCGCCGGCGACGAGGCGACGTTGAGCTCGGCGAATGCGAAAGGCGTCTGGCGCGCCTTGCCGATCCGGTCCGCCTCCGCGCGAATGGCGTCGTAGACCTGCTGCATCTTCGCGGCCTCGAGATCTCGCACCTCGAGGCTGAGGACGACGCGGCCGGGAATGACGTTCGGCGCACCGGGCTCGGCCCTGATGCGCCCCACGGTGGCGACCTGCCGGCCGGGCAGGGCGGTGGCGACGCGATTCACGGCCAGCGCAAACTCCGCGGCGCTCAGCAGTGCATCGCGCCGTCGGTCCATGGGCGTGGTGCCGGCGTGATTCGCCACCCCCTCGACGGTAACGTCCCACCAGCGAATGCCGACGATGCCTTCGACGACGCCGATATCGACGTTGCTTTCATCGAGGATGGCGCCTTGTTCGATGTGCAGCTCGACGAAGGCGGCCAGGTCGCCGGGGGCGCGTCGTGCCTGTTCCAGGCGATCCGGATCGCCGCCGATCGCGCGGATACCGTCGCGAATGGTCTTGCCCGAGTGGCTGAGCACGTCGAGAGCGGCCGCTTGCAGGCGGCCGGTCATCGCGAGACTGCCGATGAGGCCGCCTTCTTCGTCGGTGAAGCTCACGACTTCGAGCGGATGGCGAAGATTCACGCGCGCAGCGTTCAGCACGTGCGCGACCTCGATCGCGCCGATCACGCCCACGTCGCCGTCGTAGTTGCCGCCGCCCGGCACGGAATCGATGTGCGAGCCGATCATGATCGCCGGCAACTTCGGATCGCTCCCTGCGCGACGGCCGATCACATTCCCGGCCGTGTCGACACGCACCGTCAGGCCGGCCTCCTGCATCAGGCCCTTGACGTAGGCGCGGCCCGCGATGTCGGCTGCGCTGAACGCCACGCGGCTCACGCCGCCTTGCGGGTTCGCACCGAACCTGGACAGTTCCACGATACGTTGCTGGATGCGCTCCTCGGTGACGAGCGGCGGGGCGGGATCGGCGAGCGCTGCGCAACTCGCCAGGGAAGCGAGCAGGACCAGGGCCAGGCGAGTCGGTGTGTCGGTTGACATGCGGCGCTCTCGTGCGGCGGTTGCCGGGGATTGTGGCCGAACGCCGGCTCCGTGAGAATGGCCGCCAGGCATGGCCACCGCAGCATCCACGCTCGCCCCGGCGAGTGACATCACGGCGTGGCAGCGCCTGCGCAACATCTTCGGCGGCTCCGCCGGGAACCTCGTCGAGTGGTTCGACTGGTTCGCCTACGCCTCCTTCGCGATCTATTTTTCCCGTGCTTTCTTCCCCGAGGACAGTCAGACCGTCCAGCTCCTGAGCACGGCGTTCGTCTTCGCCGGAGGTTTCCTCGCACGCCCCGTCGGCGCACTGCTGATGGGTGTGTACGCGGACAGGGCCGGGCGCCGTGCCGCGCTCACGCTGTCGGTGGCGATGATGTGCGCCGGCTCGCTGATCATCGCCCTCATCCCGACCGGGCTCGGCGTGATCTCGACGTGCCTGCTGATCGGTGCGCGCCTCTTGCAGGGGTTGTCGGTCGGCGGCGAGTACGGTGCCTCCGCGACCTACATCAGCGAAATGGCGACCCGCAACAGCCGCGGGTTCTGGTCAGGCTGCCTCTACGTCACGCTCATCGGCGGACAGCTCGCCGCCGTTCTGTTGCAAGTGGTCCTGCAGTCCCTGCTGACGGAGGACCAGCTCTACGCCTGGGGCTGGCGCATTCCGTTCGCCGTCGGCGCTCTGCTGGCGGTAGTCGTCTTCTGGATCCGTCGCGGCATCGACGAGACGCAGTCCTTCACCCGCACTTCCGTGCCGGTCGCGCAGCGTGGCCGCAGTTTCCTGCTGTTCACGCAGTACCCGAAGGAGACGGCGATCGTGGTGATCCTCACCGCGGGCGGCGGCGTCGCGTTCTATACCTACACGATCTACATGCAGCAGTTCCTGGTGAATACCAGCGGCTTCGCGAAGGACGTGGCGTCGCGACTGATGACGCTGGTGCTGATCACGTTCATTTTCTTCCAGCCGCTGGTCGGCTGGATTTCCGACCGCATCGGCCGCAAGCCGACACTGATGTTCTCGTTCGGCGTCGGGGCGCTCAGCGCCGTACCGATGTTGTCGCTGCTCGCGCGCGTCTCCGATCCGCTCACGGCTTTCCTGCTCCTGCTGCTGCCGCTCTTCGCCCTGAGCGGCTACACGTCGTTGAGCGCGATCCTAAAGGCGGAGCTCTTCCCGACGCACGTGCGCGCGCTCGGCGTGGCATTGCCGTATGCGCTCGCCCACGCAATCTTCGGCGGCAACGCGCAGACCGCCGCGCTCTCGTTCAAGAACGCGGGCAACGAAGCCGGGTACTTCTGGCTGCTCGCAGGCTTCCTTGCTGTCGGCTTCGTGGTGGCCGCGACCATGCGTGACACGATGAAGCACACGCTCATCGCGGAAGACTGACCGGCGCGTTCGGCTCCCGGGCGCGGCCAGGACCGCCAACTCCGTCCGACCGCAATAGCGGGCCGGTGGGCCCCGCTCGAAAGTTCGTCCCATTCTTGTTGGGGCCGGCGCCACTCTCTTAATACCGTTCCCGCCACAACGAACCCACGCAGAGGGGAATTTCCATGAGTGGCAGGCTGACTGGGCGCGGTCCTCGCGTCCGCGGACGGACGTTTCCGGGCAGTGCGCTGAGTCGCGTACTGGGTGGTGTGACGAGCGGTGTGTTGATGGCGGCTGGAGCAGGCCCGGCCGCGGCGCAGGAGGTGGCGCAGGACGAAGTCGAAGTCTTCGTGAGACTGCAGACTCCTGCAGTCGCGGAGATCAACGCGCGTTCGCTCGAGGCGAACGGCAGGCTCGCGAGTGCCGAAGACCAGCGTGCCCAGGCGGCGCGCATCGATGCCGAGCAGGCGGCGTTTCGTCCGCAGTTGCGCAGCGCCGGCGCGACCGAGCTGTCGCGCATGCGCGTCGGTGCGAACGGCATCCGCATGCGCGTGCCAGCGAGCGCCATCGAGACCTTGAAGAGCATGCCGGGCGTGGCTTCGGTCGGTCGAGTCACCGAGCACTTCATGGACAACGCCGACGGCGTGCCGTGGGTCGGTGCGCTCGCGGTGGCCGAACGCCTCGGGGTGCGCGGCGAGGGCATTCGCATCGGTGTCATCGACAGCGGCGTCGACTACCTGCACGCGAACTTCGGCGGTCCGGGCACGGTTGCTGCCTATACGGCCAACAACAAGAACGTCGTCGAGCCGGGTACGTTCCCGACGGCCAAGGTCGTCGGCGGCTTCGACTTCGCGGGACCGGTGTACAACCCGGGCACGGTCAACAACACGCCACAGCCCGACCCCGATCCGCTCGACGGTAACGGTCACGGCAGCCACGTCGCGGGCTCGGCCACCGGCCTCGGCGTGCCGGGACGCATTCACGCCGGCGTCGCGCCGGCGGCGAAGCTCTACGCCCTCAAGGTGTTCAACGACAGCTCGGGCAGCACCTTGCTCACCTCGCTGGCTATCGAGTGGGCGATGGATCCGAACAGCGACGGCGACATGAGCGATCACCTCGACGTGATCAACCTCAGCCTCGGTTCCAACTACGGCGAGCTCGCGGATCCGTCGTCGATCGCGATCGAGAACGCCGTGGCCGCCGGCGTCATCGTCGTGACCTCGGCCGGCAACTCGAGCAACCTGCCGTATGTCACGAGCTCGCCGGGTGTCGCGCATTCGGCGATCTCCACGGCTGCGAACGTGCCGGGCAACCGCGTACACGCCCGCGTCACCGTGAACGCGCCGGCCTCGGTGGCCGGTGTCAAGTTCAACGAAGAGGGCAACGGCACGGTGCGCGTTGCTGCGGCAGGACCGATTGCGGACACCGTCGTCCTCGCCGATCCGCTCCTCGGCTGCACGGCACTGGCCAACGCGGCGGCGGTCAGCGGCAACATCGCGCTCATTCAGCGCGGCGTCTGCTCGTTCGCGCAGAAGCTCGCGGTCGCGCAGGCCGCCGGTGCGCGCGCGATGGTTCTCTTCAACAACGTGGACGGCGATCCGATCGTCGCGGGACTGGCGGGCGTCGTGCACACCATCCCCGTGGTCATGGTGAGCCTCGCCGACGGCGGCGCGATGGCGGCTGCCGCGACCACCGCGGCCACGAGCCCGCTGACTGCGACGCTCGACACCGGTCTCGATCCGACCAAGGACGATCGCATCGTGTCGTTCTCCTCGCGCGGGCCCGGTCACGGAGGCTCGACCTTCAAGCCGGACATCGCGGCGCCGGGCATCGGCATCATCTCGACCGGCGTCGGCACCGGTGACGGGCCCGCTCCCAACCAGGGCACGTCGATGGCGTCGCCGTACGTTACCGGGTCGGCTGCGCTGCTGCGTCAGTTGCATCCGAACATGCCGATCCATGGCATCAAGGCGTTGCTACAGAACTCGACCGCACCCGCCAACGCTTCGGGCGACACGAGCCTGGCGCGTTCCGGCGTCGGCGCACTGCGGGTTGATCGCGCCGCGGCGCTGACCAGCTTCGCGAGTCCCGGCGGCATTTCCTTCGGCCGGCTGAATCCGACCAGCACGGTCAACGTGAGCGAGACGGTGTACCTGCGTAACCTCGCCGGCCGGTCGCGCACGTTTACGGCCACCCACGTGCCGCGCGCGACCTATCCCGGCGTCGAAGTGCAGTGCCCGCAGCCGGTGAGCGTGGGCCGCCACGGCGAGAAGACGTTCAAGCTGCGGCTCAGGTTCGACCCGCGTGCGGCCCCCGCCGCCGGCATCTTCGACAACGCCTCCATCAGCCAGCGCGAGGTGGACGGCTGGTGCGTTCTGAGCGACGGCACCGACTCGCTGCGCGTGGGCTACATCGCAGTCGTCGATTCTGCGTCCGGCATGGTGCTGGCGCCGGGCGGCGGCTCGTTCGGCGTCGACGTCTTCAACAAGGGGCCGGCACTCGGCGTCGCCGAAGGCTTCGCACTGGTGGGCAGCGGCGGAACCGGCGCCGACAACACCTACTCGTCGATCGCGCATCTCGGCGTGCGGCGTGGCGATCCGGCCGTGTTCGGCGAGCAGGTGATCGAGTTCGGTCTCGCGGTCGAGCACGTCGTCGAGCATCCTTACAACCTCGACGTCGACCTGTTCCTCGACATCGATCGCAACGGCACGGACGACGTGCGACTGCGCGGGCGCGACTGGACGGACGTGCAGCCGTCACCGCCGGCAGTGCTCGGCACCTACCTGACGACGCAGCAGCCGGTGCCCGCGGGTGCCAATCCCGGCCTCGACTGGCTGGTCACCACGTGGGACTTCAACGACCGCGTGCTGATCCTGCCCTACACGTTGCAGGCGAGCGGCGGCCTGGTGCCGGATTCGTTCAACTACCGCCTCGAGGTCCAGGACGGCCAGGGCAACACCGACGTACAGACGGGCAGCGTGGATCTCAACGCGCTTCCGGCGGCCGACCTCAACAGCTTCGTGCTGGCGCAGGGCGAACGCGTGCACGTGGACACAGTCGGCCCGGCCGGCAGAGTGCTGTGGCTGTTCCCGAACAACCACGACTGGGTGCAGGACTGGACCGTGTGGACCAGCCCGGGTGGGTTCCACTGAGGGCGATACCACTGAGGGCATGAACGAGAGCCGAGACCCCAGCGGGCCGGTCAGTCCCTTGACGGCCCGTTGGTCCCCGGGGGCCACCGCGAGGTGGCCCCTTTTCCTTTGTGCGCGCACGGCGCCAGGGGCGCAGCGCCATGCGGGCGCGCGTTCTGTCAACTCGCGCCGGCCGGCACCGCGATGCGAAAATAGCGCCGATTTCCTGTTCAAATTGAAATACAATTTTGAGTAGGACAGGAGAGCGGGTGGATGGCGAGAGGCAGGGTGGAGAATCTGCGGGTGGCCGGGGCGCCCGTCGCGGACGGCCAGGGGAAAACCTACTGGATCGACGAGCCGCGCCAGCTGCGCTGCATGATCTCGCCGCGAAGGCACGACATCGTCGACCGCCTGGCCGCTGCCGGCGCGCTGGCCATCAAGGATCTCGCCGTGGCGCTGGGTGCGCAGCCCTCGGCGTTGTATCACCACGTGCAGAAGCTGCTCGCAGCGGGTCTCGTCGTCGAGAGCGGCTATCGCATCGTCAATCGCCGGCGCGAGCGCCTGTATGCGACACCGGCACCGCGCATGCGCTTCTATCGCGCGCTGCAGGAGCGCCGCAACGCGCCCACGTTCCGGCGCATCGTGTCTTCCATGAGCCGCCAGATGGCACGCGATTTCCGGACCGGCATTGCTTCGTCGCGTGCTGTCACCGCCGGGCACGCGCGCAACCTCGGCATGGCGCGCCTCGTCGCGTATCCCGATCGCGTCACGCTGGCTCGCATCAATTCCCTGCTCGAAGAAGTCACCGAGCTGCTCTGGCGCAGCCCCGCGGAAGGAGCCGAGCCGATGGTGTTCGCGTGGACCATGGCGCCGTTGCCGCACGAGGCGGCGGGCCCGGGCGAGTCCGGTGCGGAAGTTGTCGGCGCGGCCAGGAAGCGCCGGCGTGGTGCCCGTGCATCCAGCCGCCGGAGAACGTCGCCGTGACGCTTCCGCGCTCGCAGGTAACCCACGACGCCACTGATGCGCCTGCGGTCGAGCAGCACGACAGCAACGCGCAGGATCTGGGCGCCGTGCTGGCACCGATCCTGCGATCCTTCGCCGCCATGGCGGTGACCGCTGCGCCCGCGAAACGGTTCACCGTCGAGGAAGACGGGCGTATCCGTTTCATCGGCGCGCTGGAGATCCAGTCCGTGGTCGCGTGCCGCAACAACGTCGTGCTGCACACGGCCAGCGAAGTCTTCGTCCTGCGCTCGACGCTGCAGCGCGTGCAGGAAGAGCTGAGCGGCCTGCCGTTCCTGCGCGTCGAGCGTTCGATTCTGCTCAACATGAGCCAGGTGGTGGAGTTGCAGCGCGCCCCCAACCGCAAGTTCCGCTTCCGCTGCGTCAACGGCCGGTGGCACGTCTCGGGCGCTTCCTACTTCGACGATGTCATCGCCTATCTGCATCGCTGCGAGGCCCTCGTGGACGTGCCGGGACAGCGCCTGCGCCGCGACCGTCTTGCAACCCGCACGCGCGGCACCGTCGCGGGCGAGCGGAACGGCCCGGCTGACGTTCCTGCCACTCGCACGACGTGAGAACCGTGTCCGCGCAACCCGGCAGCGTGCGTTACGGCGGGGGTCGCGCAACGTCAACGGCTTGACAGAGCGCCCGCCGCTTCATCGGCATCATCCGGTGCACCTTGCCATCAGAGCCAAGGGGAGGTGCACATGCATATTCCAGGGATATTTACTCGATCCGCGATCGTCGTCGGCATGGGCGACGGCCGCATCGTGGTCGGCGGGCTCGCGCGCAACAACGTGGACGGATACGGGGTGGCACGCATCCTGCCTTAGACGGATCACTGGCCGGCGGCGCGGGCTCGCACCCGTCCGCGCTCCGGCAATCGTGAGGTGGGCGGCGTTGTCGCGCGAGAACGCGGCAATGCCGCCAACGCCGTACTGAACGGCCGCCCTCAGTGCCTTTTCTTCGGGGAGCGCCTATGCTGCCCGTCCAACGGTCCGCCGTCACAAGAACGGACCCCGGAGAAAACCCATGCGCCCTCATGCGCCGGTCCACACCGCGGCTGTACTCGCTTTCGCGTTCGTGACGGTTGCGACGGCAACCTCGATCGCGCAGGACTACGAAACGCCCCCGGACCAGGCTGCCGCGCAGGCGTTGCCCGCCGAGGTCCTCGCCGGTCCCGAACACAGCGTCGCCGACCCGGTCCGCAGCGACGGCGTCATGAACCGGTATGCCTTGGTGAGCCGCTTCGGTTCGTACGACGTCCACGGGCGCGCGCTACTGGCGATTCGCATCCAGGAGATCGGTGCGCTCGCCGAGCTCGACCGGGTTTCGAAGTCCGAGGTATTCCTGAAGGCCGTGGGCAGGTCCGTCACCGCGCCACTGCAGACGGCGGTGGACTTCGTGGAGAAGCCGGTCGAGACGGTGACGGGAGTTCCCAGGGGCGTTGCGAATCTCTTCAAGACGTATCGCCTCAAGGCACGCGAAGCGACCGGCAAGGCGAAGGAGGCGGCGGGAAAGGCGAAGAGCGCCGCCGACGGCACCAGCGAGGATCGCAAGGACACGCTGGCGAAGGCGGGCGAGAAGGCGATGAGCGAGGCGAAGTCCTACGCACTGCGGCACCTGGGCGTAACGTCGGCGGAACGCCTGTGGTACGCCAAGCTCGGCGTGGATCCGTACACGACCAACGAGCCGCTGCGTGTCGCGGTGACGCGTGTGGCGCGCATCGACGCGACGGCACAGTTCGGCCTGCGTTTCGCGGGAATTCCCAGCATTCCCGGCATCGACATCGCGCGCCAGGGCATGGACGCCATCTGGCAGGAAGATCCACTCGTGATCCGCGATCGCAATCGGCGGTTCCTGAAGTCGCTCGGCCTCGACGAAGAGGAGCGCAGGCGCTTCGAGGACAACGTCGCACTGAGTCCCATGCACCAGCTCACGCTGTTGCAGATGGCGCGGACGCTCGCGGGCGTCGGCGAACGCGGCGAGCTGATCCGGCGCGCCCTCGACGTGAGTGAAGAAGAGGAAGCGCTTGCCCTGATCGACAGCGTCGCTCTGCTCGTCCGGTTGCACGGCGAGTCGCCGCTCGCCGAAATCGTCGGCGGAATCCGCCTGCCTGCGGCGCGCACGCGCGACGGGCGGCTGGTCGTCTGTGCGGGCTTCGACGCTCTCTACTGGACAGAGCGCGTCGCCGACGGCGCGCGCCAGATCGCGCTGGCATACCGCGACGCTGCAGCCTCGGAACGTCAGTTCCGGCTTGCCGGTACGGCGTCGCCGCGCCTGCGCACGGAAGTCGAGAGTCTCGGTTGGAAGGTGCACGACAACGCCGGCGCGTCCGCCGCGCCGGCCCGGAGCAAGACATGAAACGATCCCTGATGACTTCGCTGCTGGCCCTCATGCTCTTGCCTCCTGCGTTCGTGCAAGGGGCTGCGCCTGCACCGAGCTCCGCGCTCGCACAGAGTTCCGCGCCGGCTGCGGAAGAGCTGACTCGCATCCTCAGGGAATTCCTGGACGGTGCCTCGCGCAACGACGTCGCGGCTCACGAGCGCTTCTGGGCCGACGATCTGATCTACACGCGCTCGGCCGGCGTGCGGGTCAGCAAAGCAGACATCCTGGAAAACGCGCGCTCCGGGCCGAACACGACGGCACCGAGCCCGACGAAGTACTCGGCCGAGAACATCCGCATCCAGCAGTACGGCGACACAGCGGTCGTCGCGTTCCGTCTGGTCGGAACGACGGCGGGTGCCGGAACGACGGCGGGTGCCGGAACGAGCGAGGTCATGCAGTTCCTCAACACGGGCACGTTCGTGAAGCGCGACGGTCAGTGGCGAGTAGTGGCATGGCAGTCGACGCGCGTGCCGGGCGCGAAAGACGAGTGCGCGACGCCGCAATCGCGGTAGATCGGCGGTGCGCGTCGGCCGGAAATCCGGCGGTTTGACAGCCTTTTCACGAGGGACGAAGCGCGGGTCTTGACGGGTGCTGCGGCAGATCGTGCTGCGCTGCGCAGATCCGTAACCCGCTGGCGCCGCTGCTCCGGTGATGCCGGACGAGTGTGAGCGTCGTCTCATTATTACAGCACCCCTCCCGGCGATCCTGCGCAACCGCTGCCCGTCCGGGCAGAGACACGTGGGTCCGACCCGGCGATGGAAAGCTACTATTCACTGCCCCTCGTAGTGCTCTCTTACCTGGTGGCGGTGCTCGCTTCGCACGTCACTCTGAGTCTCGCCCAGCGCCTGCGCCCGCAGGACGGCCAGCGTCCCGCGGACGACAATCCCAGCCACAGGCCGCACTGGCCCTGGATCATCGGCGGCGCCTTCTCGATGGGCACGGGCATCTGGTCGATGCACTTCATCGGCATGCTCGCGTTCCATCTCCCGATCGAGATGGTCTACGACCTGGGCCTCACCGCGGCGTCGTATTTCATCGCCGTCATCGTCTCGGGCTTCGCGCTGATCATGTTCCGCCGCAACGACACTACCGTCAGCGGCATTGCCCTGCCGGGCGTAGTCATCGGCCTCGGCATCTGCGCCATGCACTACACGGGCATGGCCGCGATGCAGATGTTCCCGGGGATCTACTACGACCGGCTGCTCTTCGCCGCCTCGGTCGTCATCGCCATCGTGGCGGCGATGGCCGCGCTCTGGATCGCATTTCAGCCTGCCGCAGGGTGTGCGTCACCGCCGCTGGCACAAGCTCGCTGCTGCATCCGTCATGGGCGCGGCGATCGTCGGCATGCACTACACCGGCATGGCCGCGGCCAACTTCGCGCCGGGCGCGATCTGTATTTCGGCCGGGCCGCGCATCGACACCACCTGGCTGGCGATCATCATCTCCGCCTTCACGTTCCTCATCCTGGGTTCGACGCTGCTGCTGTCCGTCATCGACGCGCAGCTGCAATCCGCGATCGCGCGCTCGGCCTCGGTCCTGCGCGCCGCCAACGAGGAGCTTGAACAGCGCGTCGCCGAGCGCACGCTGCACCTGACCCAGGAAAAAGCACGCAGCGAGTCGATACTCGCGGACCTGCACGCCGCCAAGGAAGTAGCCGAGGCGGCCAGCCGTGCCAAGAGCGCGTTCCTGGCGACCATCAGCCACGAGATCCGCACGCCGATGAACGCCATCCTCGGCCTGCTGGAGCTGCTGAGCTATTCTCGGCTCGACGACGAACAGCGTGAGACCGTCGTGCTGCTGCGCGGGTCGGCCGGCTCGTTGCTGCGGCTGATCGACGACATCCTCGATTTCTCGAAGATCGAAGCCGGCAAGCTCGAGATCCGCAGCGAAGCCACGCGGCTGCACGACGTGGTGGACCAGGTGGCGCAGATCTTCGGGGGAGTTGCGAGCGGCAAGGGGCTCACGCTGCGCAGCGAGGTTGCGCCGGGCGTGCCCGAGCACGTGCTGGTGGACGCGCTGCGACTGCGGCAGGTGCTGAGCAACTTCCTGAGCAACGCGATCAAGTTCACCGAGCGGGGCGACATCCGCCTCGAAGTGCGGTGCGCGGCCGAGCCGGGACAGGCCGATCTGGTCCGTTTCGCGGTCACCGACTGCGGTATCGGCATGGATGCGCCGACGATCGCGCGTCTGTGCGAGCCGTTCGTGCAGGGCGACACGCGCACGTCGCGCCGCTACGGCGGTACCGGCCTGGGCCTCGCCATCTGCCGCAGACTCGCCGACCTGATGGGCGGCCGGCTGGAGATCGCGAGCACACCCGGCATGGGGACCACCGTATCGTTCCTGCTGCCGCTCAAGGCGATCGAGCCCGTCGCGCGCAACAAGCATCCTGGCTTCCTCGACACCAACCCCGAGATTGCCTGTCTGCCGTCGCGTGCACCTTCGATCGAGGCGGCCGCCAGCAGCGGCCAGCTGATCCTGGTCGTCGACGATCATCCGACCAATCGGCGGGTGCTGGTGCGCCAGCTCGCCTGGCTGGGGTACGCGGCGGAAGCTGCCGCCAACGGCGCGGAGGCGCTGGTGCGTTTTGGCGAGCGGCGCATCGCCGGAACGCCGCACGCCCTGGTGATCACGGACTGCCAGATGCCGGAGATGGACGGCTACGAGCTCGCACGGCGGATTCGCGGGATCGAGACCCGCGACAAGGTGCGCAGCGTCGTGCTGGCCTTCACCGCCAACACGCTGCGCGAAGCGGCAGACGAGTGTCGCACGGCGGGCATGGACGACGTCCTCACCAAACCCATCGAGCTGGCTGAGCTCAAAGTGAAGCTGGATCGCTGGCTGCCGCTGAAACCGCAGGCAGGCGCGGCGCCGCCGGCGATCGACGTCGCATCGCGCGGGCCGCTGCCCGCGGATCCCGGCCTGACTGCCGAATTCTGCGAAGCTCACGAAGAGGACATGGAAGTGCTGCGCAACGCGTTGCGCGAATTCCGGCACGACGCCGTGGTACGCGCCGCGCATCGCATCAAGGGTGCGGCGCGCATGTTCGGCGATCGCGCACTCGCCGAGGCGGCAGAGAAACTCGAGAGCGTGGCGAGAGCGCAGGGCGCCTGGGCCGCCACGGACGGTGCCGCGCAGCTGGTGCACGAAGAGACCGAGCGTCTGTTCGCGGTCGCCGGGCGATCGGGCCAGGGGCGCCGCGCATGAGCCCTGTCGCCACGACAGTTCTCGTCATCGACGACCATCGCTTTCAGCGCAGCATGCTCGCACGCATGCTGAGGCAGCTGGGGGTGGAGAACGTGCTGGAAGCGGCGGACGGCGCCAGCGCCCTGGTTCTCCTGCGCGGCCAACGCGACACCCTCACTCTCATCATCAGCGACGTGGACATGCCGGAGATGGACGGGCTCGAGTTCCTGCGGCGGCTCGCCGGAGAAGCGCCACGGACACCGGTCGCCGTGCATAGCGCGCTCGATCGCGATCTGCTCAGGTCGGTCGAGGTCATGGCTGCCGAATACGGACTGCAGCTGATCGGCGTCCTCGAAAAGCCCGTCACCGAGGTTTCGCTGCGCGCAGTGCTCGAGAGTGCCCTGCAGCGGGTTGCGAACCCCGACAGCGCGGAACCGGATGCCAACGAGTCGCAGGTGGTCAAGGCCCTCACCCAGCACGAATTCGAGCCGTGGTTTCAGCCGAAAATCGATCTGCGCACCGGGCATGCCTGCGGTGCTGAAGTTCTCGTTCGCTGGTGCCGCATCGAGGCGGAGCCGCTGCCCCCCGATCGGTTCCTCGCGCAGGTCTCTTCCAGCGGCCTGATGCGTTCCCTGACGCTCGATCTCGCGGCGCAGGCCGCACGCAGCCTTGCGCGCCTGCCGACCCGGGGCAGCCACTTCGGCCTGGCCCTCAACGTCTGTCCTTCGCTGCTCGACGATCCGCAATTTGCCGAAGCTCTGGCCGGAGAACTGGTCCGGTCCGGCGCGGTACCCGATGAGGTGATTCTCGAGATTACCGAGAGCGCAGCGACCCACAATCAGGGCGCGGCGCTGGAGAACCTCGCGAGATTGCGCATGCGCGGTTTCGCGCTCTCGATCGACGATTTCGGCACCGGCTTCTCTTCGCTCGAGCGGCTGGTGCGCACGCCCTTCTCCGAGCTGAAGATCGACCGCTGTTTCGTGGCGCGGCTGGCGGAGGATCGCGCGGCGCGCACGCTGGTGGAGTCGATCGTCGGCCTGGCACGTCGTCTGGGCCTGCGCACGGTGGCCGAGGGAATCGAAACCGATGCGCAACTCGAGATCCTGCAGGAGCTCGATTGCGACATGGGGCAGGGTTTCCTGTTCGCCAGGCCCCTGCCGGTCGACGAATGGCTGCAATGGATGGCAGCTCCGCGGCGTGCCGATGCGCCCGCCGTCGCA
>Ga0187894_10000467_pt1 | contig 54617 bp, 46 predicted proteins | sample GBC1701081metaG_FD_136650 | JGI IMG/M metagenome (GOLD analysis project Ga0187894, IMG submission 136650) | White microbial mat communities from a lava cave in the Kipuka Kanohina Cave System on the Island of Hawaii, USA - GBC170108-1 metaG ...
AGCAGCACGCGGCAGTAAGTGTCCAGAATCTCCGTCCACCAGTAGGCCCGCTCCAGGCTCATTGCCCAGGCCACCGTGCCGTGATTCTTCAGGATCGCCACGCAGGCGGAATGGGCATGGGGGCGGATCAGCCGCGCGAACTCCGGCGTGCCGGGCGTCTCGTAGTCGACCACGGGGATGTCGCCCAGGAAGAGTTCCGCTTCCGGGAGCACGCCGCCGGGAACTGCCCGCCGCGTGATCGCGAAGGCGGTGGCGTGCGGGGGGTGGCAGTGGACGACGGCCTGAATGTCCGGGCGAGCCTTGTATATCTCCAAATGGAGCCGGATTTCGCTGGTGGGCTTGCGGCGTCCGGCCAACTGTCGCCCTTCGAGGTCAACGGTCACGAGATCTTCGGGGGTCATGAACCCCTTGCAGATGAGCGTGGGGGTGGCGAGCACGCGGCCGGGGCCGACGCGGCAGGAAAGGTTTCCTTCGTTTGCGGCGGAAAAGCCGCGTTGATAGAGCCTTGCGCCGATCTGGCAGATTTCTCGGGCAAGGTGCTGGCTTGGAATCATGGAGCCGCCGGTCCGGTCAAGAATCTTCTGTAGTGCGGCCGATACTTTAACTGCTGCGGGCAGCGAGCGAAACGGCCGCCCCTGCGCGTTTCGGCGATTTTCACGAGAGCACCCAACCATGTCTTCCCATCATGACGACCGGGGTCGAGGCCGCGACGAAGAACGGAATTTTCCGCTTCTGTTCAGCATCCACCGCGAGGAGGACGCTGAGGACGATGGAAACGACGTCAGCGACGCGGGAGAGGTCGACGGGAACGCGCCGCAGGAGCGCGGCCTGGTGATCCCGCATCTGACGCTGGTGATGCCGGACGAGATCGCGGAGGAGGAGGCGGCCGGGGTTTCGCAAGTCGCTGCGGAGATCGACTCGAGCGCGATCGATCATCCGGTCGCGCCGGATGAGGCGTTCGCGGCGGAAGCCGTCGTCGTGGAAGCGGATGCCGCTGACGCGGATGCCGCGGAAATCGTCACGGCTGAAGCGCCTGAACGTTTCGAAGCTGAAGCGCCTGACGTGAAGGCGCTGATCGCTGACGCCATCAGCGACGAGAGCATCATCGAAGAGGCGGCGATGGGCGCACTCTCCGCTGAAGCCCTTCCGAACGAAATATCCCGGCAAGCCGAGTGCGCCGACGCGGTATGCACGACGCCCGATGAGCAGGCCGTGCTCGACCATGCCGATGCGGCCTCCGAGTCGGCCGAAACGGCGATGAGCGTGGTGGAGTGGGCCGCCGGCGACCGCAATGCGTGGCGCTGCGTGCGGCCTGAGGACGCGCCGCCGGAATCGGCGGTCGAAGCGATCGAGTTCGACGCGCCGCCGTCCGAGGGCGCGTGGACCGAAACGAACCTGGAAGTCGCCGCGTCGGTGTCTGACGAATTCACCGCCGCGACGGAGCCTGACATGCCCTCCGGGGCGGCGGCCGCGATCGAGGCGCAGCCTGCCGTCGCGATGGCCGCGGCGGATGCCACCTTCGTCGCTTCTGTGGAGGATGAGCAGGTCGCCGAAATGGCGGAGGAGCCCGTGGAGGAGCCAATCGCCGAGGTCGCTCCGAAGTGGACGCCCGCCGCGATCGAGGAGCTGACCGTCGCATCGATCGAACCGATCGCCACGGAAGAGACTGCCGAGACAGCGGGTGAGCCGGGTGAATCCTTCGCCGCCGTCGCGGCGGAAGCTGACACGCATGTTCAACTGACCTTCGGCGATGCGCCGAAATCTGAATCGCGGACTCGCCCCGAAGCGCCGTCCCGGATCGGCGCGGGCCGCCTCATTCCCGGTCGGCTGACATGGACGCCCGGCAATCCGCTCGCGTGGATGGCGGCGGGACCGGTCCATGGCTTCCAGTGGCGCGTCATGTGGTTCACCGCGGCTGCAACCGCGGCCTGCGGCGTGCTCGCGATCATGATCCTGCGAAGCGTGCTGGCGTGACGGCCATCCGGCTGGACGAACAACCCATCGAATGTCCGGACCGGGCGGGCACGGTCGGCGACGTGGTGTCGGTCGTCCGGTCGCGCTTCGATCCGCGGCAACGCATGATCGTCGCGCTGCAGTGCGACGGACAGGAAGTCGGCTCCGACGACATTCCCCGGACGCTTCAGCGGCCCCTCACCGACTTCAACAGCATCCATCTGATCTCCGACGTGCCGCGAAGCGTGGCGCTGGCGGCGCTGCGCGACGCCCAGTCGCAACTGCTCGAGACCCGAATGCTGCGCGAGCAGATCGCCGACGCCTTCTCGCAGAGCCGCATGACCGACGCGATGGACGCGTTGTCGACGCTCGTTCGGCTCTGCGCCCAGATGCACCAGGCGGTCCTGCAGTCCGCGGCCCTGACCGGGCTTGATCCGCGCGACCTGCATGTGCCCGGCGCGGCGCGGGAGCGCGACGCCGCGGGCAATGCGTCGATGGACACGAGTGATTCGCTGGAAGCAGTGACGCGCGGATTGCGGCAGGTGCGCGAAGCACTGATGCAGCAGGACTTCGTCGTATTGGCGGATCAGATGCGATACGAGATGCAGGGAACGCTGGACGCGTGGGGGGAGCTTCTGTCGCGCGTCATCGCCTGCGTCGAGGCGCTTCCTCCGCGCTGAGTTCTTCAGCCTGCCACTTCCGCAATCAATTCGACTTCCACCGCCGCATTGAGAGGCAGATCCGCTGCGCCGACCGCCGCGCGGGCATGCTTGCCCGCATCGCCGAAGAGCGCCACCATCAGATCGCTCGCGCCGTTCGCCACCTTCGGCTGATCGGTGAATCCCGGCGCGCCCGCCACGAAGACGGCCAACCGCACGATCCGCGCGATCCGGTCGATGCCGCCCGCCGCGTCGGCGGCGATCGCCACGGCGTTCAGGCCGCAGAGTTTCGCCGCGGCCTGCCCCTGTTCGAGCGTCAGATCCTTCCCGATCTTGCCGGTGTACCTGAGCTGGCCGGATTCAAAGGGAATCTGGCCGCTGACATAGATGAGGTTGCCGCTGCGCGCGGCGGGAATGTAGTTGGCCACCGGCGCGGTGACGCCGGGAAGCGTCAGGCCCAGCGATTTGAGGCGTTCGGAAGGGCGCATCGAGAGTCAATCTCCTGCTGAGTCGGAGGTCTGTTGCGCTGGAGCGACCGCCGGCGGCGGCGCGGAGGATTCCGTGTTGTCGTTCGCGGAGGGCGACGCGGCTTTCTCGCTTCGCCGCCGATGTTTCGGAGCCGCCAGAGACGGGTCGCGCGGCTCGGTTGAGATTCGGGCGATGGCCTGCATCACCTCGTCCATTTCGTCATCTTCCGGTTCGACCAGCCGCAGCGGAGTGGAACCGGGATCCTCAATCGCATCGGCCGTCGGCGCCGCCGACGGCGCGACTTCGCCCGCCGCCGTTCCCGGCGCGCCCCCAAATAGCGAATCAGTGTTAGGCGCCGCCTCCTCGTGTGCCCGCGGGTCATCCGCCGCGTTCTCATCGCCGAGGTCCGATTCGCGCTCGCGATATTCGTAGGAATCGCTGATCTCGATCGGATCGGCCGAGAGCAGGTCGAGGCGAATCGGTCCGAAGGCGCCGGTCTGCGTGGCGCGGATGCGCGCCTGGCGAATCAGCTCGAGCAGCGCCAGAAAGAGGCCGATCGTCTCGGCCCGCGTGCGCCCGGCGAAGACCTGCTCAAAGTTGAGGTTCCCTTCGCGCACGAGCCGGTCGACGATGTCGGCGGCGTGCAGGCTGATCGGCGTGTCGTCGAAGACGACGTCGTGCGTGGCGGGTCCGCGGCCGGTGGCGGAGAGAAGCTGATTGAAGGCCGCGACCAGGTCCCAGATCTGCACATCCTCGAGGTCGATTTCGCCCGGCTCGCGCGGCGGCTGATCGGGCGCACCGCGCGGCCAGCGCATGGATTGCATCTCGGCCTGCCCCGACATGGCCACCGAGGCGTCCTTGAAGCGCTTGTATTCGAGCAACTGCCGCACGAGATCGCTGCGCGGATCGGTCGGATCGGGCAGCCCTTCGGTGTCGGGCGGCGGCGTCGGCAGCAGCAGGCGCGACTTGATCTCCATGAGAGTCGCGGCGAGCACCAGAAATTCACCCGCGAGATTGGGGTCGAGCAGGCTGAGCGTCTCGCAGTAGTTGACGTATTGCGCGGTGACGCGCGCGATGGGGATGTCGTAGATGTCGACCTCATCGCGGCGGATGAGATAGAGGAGCAGGTCGAGCGGACCGCTGTAGACTTCGAGTTGAACCTTGTAGTCGCTCACACCCCGGCTCCGCCGAGAGGCCGCGGTCAACCGCGGCGGGACCGGTGGATTCTACGGTATCATGCAAGACCTGTCGCCCCGGGAATGCCGGAAGGTTTCCCTCGCACGCCCATTCCCGGCCCCAACGGGAGGCTGCCCATGAACCGCATCGCGCTGCTGATCGCATCGGGAATGCTGCTCGGCATCGGGAACGGGATGATGTGCCGGGTCGAGCCGCCCTGCACGCCATTGAATCCCGACTATGACCCCGCCACTGGAAGGTGCGATGGCGGGGATGCGGACACGAATGATGATGGCGACGGCATCATCATCGTCGGGGGCGACGCCGATCCGCCGCTGCCGGGGACCGGAGGCGTCCCGACCGAACCGGATACGCCGCCCGCCGCCGATCCCAACGGCGATCCGGATGCGGTGGACCTGATGACTTACGGACTCAACGGGCGGTGGCTCGACAACGGGCGGATCGCCTGCCTCACGCACACCGGATCGGGGGTCGTGGCGACCTACGTGCTGCCCCATACGTGTGACCATGCCGACGGGACGGGCGCCATCAGCGAAACGATTGATGATTTCACGGGCCAGCTCAGCGGCGACACGATCACTGGCATGACGAGCGTCTGCCGGCACGGGTTCGACGACACCGAGGGTAACGGTTTCGTCCAGACGACCATGACGCTGACAGTCAGCGCGGATGGCAAGACCCTTTCGGGGACGTGGCACAACAGCGACACGGACGAAGAGGTGCCTTTTCTGCTGACGCGCGAGACGGTCGGCAACTGCCAGGGCGGGCCGGGCACGAACTGACGCGATCATCGTCTCCCTCCCGGAGGGAGAGGGCCGGGATGAGGGCTCCTGTGGCGCGAGCGCCATTTCGAGGTGCGTCCCGGGACGCACCCTGCCAATCGCTATCGGCCGCGCTCCCGGATGATCACGCGCGGGGCGCCGTTGCGCGACTCGGCATCCTTGCAGGCCGCCTCCAGCGCCTCATCCGCCGAGCAGGCGATGTCGGGTTTGACCCCCGTCCCTTCCCAGTTCTTCTTCGAGACGGCGTTTTCGGCGCGCTGGTAGGGAATCAGGAATGAGAATCGCCCGGTGACGTCATGCCCTTGGACCGGATGGGCACCGCCGCCGGTCGTCTCTCCAACGATGGTGCCGCGCTTGAACTGCTGGAGGTTGTAGGTGAACTCCTCCGCCGCCGAGAAGGTGCGCCCGCTCGTCAGCACGTAGACCGGCACGTCGCCGCGGAACCGCTTGGCGGCGGGAATCTCGCGCGTGCGCGTCTCGCCGACCGTCTTGCCGGCGCGGTCCACGAAGCGATTCAACACCGTCGGCTTGTCAAACAGGTAACCGCTCAGCAGCGCGATCATTTCGGGCGAGCCTCCCGAGTTCTCGCGCACGTCGAAGATCAGCGCGTCGCAATGCGCGACAAAGGCCATCGCGGCCGCGGCCGTTTCGAGCGCTTCGGGTCGCGGATCGAAGATGTCGAACTGAACGTAGCCGATGTTGCCGGGGATGATTTCCACGCGGCGAAAGCCGGAGTTGGGTTGCGCGAAGCCGGGGGAGGGGTGGCGTTCGGCGTCCGGCCGTGAACCGGAATCGGACATCCCGCCGGGGCGCATCTGAAGATGCTTGTCGTGGCTAACCTCCTGAAGATCGGACATGAGGCGGTCGGCGAAGTCGGCAGGGCGCGTGATCGAGTCGTACGTTCCGGCCGCCGCCTTTTCGCGCAGCGCCGCAACCATCTTCTCGGCGACCTCGGGGTAGACGTAGACCTCTTTCAGCAGCTTGCAGACGTCGTCGATCGCACGCGTCCGAGTGGCCGCGTCGAGCGGGGCCCGCGCGGCGGGATCGGGCGCGCCGCCCTGCATCTGGCCGATCCGAATTCCGGTCAGGCCGTGCGGCGGATCTTTCTCAAGCTCGAAGGTCATTTCGAGCGTTTCGTTGCGATTGGAGGTACCGGCCATCAGCGTCAGTTCGGCCGGTTCGGCGTTCGTGATTTCGATGGGGCGGATCGTTCCCCATTGCGATTTCAGCTTGCGCGCCTGGGTCACGCGCGCCTCGATGGGACGCTGCTTCAGCGCGGCGGCGCTGCGGAACTTCTCCTCGAAGGCGCGTATCCGGGCGTCATCTCCGGTGTTGAAGGATTCAACGAAGGCGGCGGCGCACCTGCCCGCCGGGCTGTCGGGGAAGGCGACGGCCGCCGGCTCGGCCAGCGTCAGTTTCGCCGGCGCGACCACGCCGCACAGGACGAAGAGGGGAAGCATCGGGCAATGTCGGGCGGCTCGTAGGTCAGAACGGAGAGTGAGGCGCGGCGTCACGATCGGGTCTCCTGATGTGCTCGCTGACGATGGAACCGAAGATTCAAGAGTCGTAGGTGCTGGATTATCGCGGTCAGACCGGAACTCGCTTGAATGATCAGACGGCCGCCGCCTGCCGCGACTGGCAGGAAATCCTCAGAAGGAGGCGAGCAGCTCGGCTATTTCGCCTTTGGTGTGCTCGTCTCCGGCCATCTCGGCGGCGCGAATTCCCTTCTGCAGCGCGACGCGGGCTTCATCGAATCGTTGCAGGGCCAGCAATGCCCGCCCCTTCTGGAAATAGGCGGGGCAATAGGATTGGTCGAGCGCCAACACCCGGTCGAACTGGGTGAACGCTTCGTCGTTTCTCCCCAGACGCGTCAGCTCCATCGCTTTGCCGAAGTTGAGAAAGAGGTCATCCGGCTGGGTGCGGAGCAGTTGTTCGATTTTTTCCAGGCTGGGCACGATCGCGATTCCTTTCGAGGCGGTCCTGGCCGCGGAAGGATTCTACAGGGCCGGGGGCGGCGCGGCAGCGATCTGCACACGGCCGAGGGCGGTTGTGCCGCAGGGGATCTCCTGCATCCTGCCCCTTCGTTGCCGCGAGGGCAGGAATCGCGAATAATCCCGCATCGGAGGCCCGATTCGATGGAGCCGGCCTCCCTGACGCATGGCAACAGGGGAGATGAGACGTGATGGCCGACGATCGAATAGCCCGACTGAAGAGCGCCGCCGAGCGTGATCCGGCGGATGAGCTGGCCCATTTCAGCTTCGGCAGCGCCCTGATGGATGACAACCAGCCGGCTGAGGCGGCGAAATCCTTTCAGCGCGTGCTGGCGATCAATTCACAGAATTCCAAGGCCTACCAGCTCCTCGCGACCTGCCAGAAGGCCGCCGGCCACAAGGATTATGCGATTGAGACGCTTCGCACCGGATATCGCGTGGCGCACAAGCGCGGCGATTTAATGCCGCGGAACGCCATGGCGGAACTGCTACGCGAAATGGGACAGGCGGTGCCGGAAATCGCAGAGCCTTCGGCGGCGGCCCCGGCGGCCTCGACGGCGGGGACCCCTTCGGCCGGATTCCGATGCCGGCGCTGCGGCTCACCCGCGTCGCAGCTTTCCAAGGCACCTTTCAAGGGGGCCTTGGGCGAGCAGATTCATGCCACGGTCTGCCAGGGCTGCTGGAAAGAGTGGATCGGCATGGGAACCAAAGTGATCAACGAGTTACGGCTGCCCCTGCATGACCCGCAGGCGCAGGAGGTTTATGACCGCCACATGAAGGAGTTCCTCGGCTTGGAGGTCTGAATCGGGCGGCCTGTCAGGGCGGCGCGGTGAATATCCGCATCGGACCGCTATGATCCACGTATAATCCGCGGGTCGGGGCAAGGCCCGCCCGCGACGTTTAGTTCAAAGGAAAACGCCATGAATCCTGTCCCCCGTTTCCTGGCCGTGTTGATCCTCGTCTCGGGTTTCGCGGCTTCTGCCGGGGCGACTTCGCTGGGCGATCCCGCTCCGGAATTGAAAGTCGCCGAATGGATCAAGGGGGAACCGATCACGCTCGCGAAGGGCAAGGGGAAGAATGTCTTCGTGGTGGAGTTCTGGGCCACCTGGTGCGGACCCTGCCGCCAGACCATTCCTCATCTCAGCGAGATTCAGCGCAAGCACAAGGACAAGGGACTGGTCGTCATCGGCGTGACGGACGAGAAGGCGGACAAGGTCAAGCCTTTCGTCGAGAAGCTGGGCGACAAGATGGACTACCGCGTCGTGATTGAATCCGGCGCGACCGGCCCGTGCTCCAGCGGCGCAATGAGTCAGGCCTACATGGCGGCATTCAAGGAGAACGGCATCCCGCACGCGTTCATCGTCGACCGCGAAGGCCGGCTGGTCTGGCACGGTCATCCGATGGACGACATGGACAGCGTGTTGGAGAAGGTGCTGGCGGGCAAGTTCGACCTCGAGGCGACGCGCCGCAGCGAGGCGGAGCGGCAGGAGTCGGCCGAGGCGACGGAGCTGATGTCGGAGTATTACCAGCTCGCGATGGCCGGCGACAAGAAGGCCGATTTCATCGGCGAGAAAATCCTGAAGTCCGGCGCCAAGTCCAAGGACGCGCTGGGACAATTCGCCTTCCTTATCGCCAAGGCGCCGAACATCCGCACCCGCAACTATGAACTGGGCATGCGAGCGGCCGACGCGGCGCACAAACTGGATCCCAAGGACCCGCGCGTCCTGGGCGTGTACGCCCTGATGCAGCATGAGAATGGCAAGAAGGAAGAGGCGATCAAGAACATGACCGACGCCATCGCCATGTGCGACGCGGACGAGCCGAATCTCAAGGCAGCGTTCGAGCGCGAACTGGCGCGATTCAAGGGCAAGCCGGCCGGCGAAGCGATCGGCGCCGAACAGGGCGAAAAGGCGCACGCGGAGAAGCCCGCCGCAGCGCCGAAGGGATAGAACTCAGTCCCGCAGCAGCCGGCCCTGCGCATCGCGCATGCGGCCCATCAGGCAGAGCACGCCTTCGATCACGCACCAGACCGCGCCGATTCCGCAGAGCGGCGTCGTCGCGATCTGCAACAGTGCGATGAACGGGAAGCCCATGTAGAAGCGGTGCAGCCCGAGTCCGGGCAGCAGAATGGCCAGAAGCCCGGCCGCCACCTTGTTCTTCGGACCGATGATGTCAAAAAAGCCGCCCTCGATTTCGGGCGGCGCATCGCGCCCATCGTGCCGGGATGCGCGACGGACGCGGACCGGTTCAGGCCGTCTCGGTTCGGAGCGGTCCACTCGAATTGAGCCGCGCGCCGGAGCGAAGCTTCCCGCCAGTTCCGCGAGATCGCCTGCGCGATGCGCGCTGCCGGAGTGACAATCGATCAGGGTCGTCGACCTGGCGATGCGTCCTTCGCGCGCCCAGCGGATGAGCGTGCCGGAATCGGCCGGACCGTAGCGCCGGCCGTCGGTTCCCACGACAAAGTATTCCACGGATCGTTGCTCCCGGCGCGGGCGAATCCCGCCGGGCGGTTCAACTGCCAGCGGTTCCGGAGCCGGCCGACGCCGGTGCGGAAGCGGGCACGTTGCCCAACGGATCGATCGCCTCGGCCACTACCACGCTGACGCGGGCGCCGCTGTCATAAGTACGGGCCACCGCCCGCACCCCGACATATTGTCCGATCATCCCCGCAATATTCTCGTCCATCTGGGGAGGGACATCGACATAGGCGAGGGTGCGCTGGTTGGCGGGATCGACCAGTCGATATCGGCGGACCCCGGCGTCAAAGACCTGGCTGACCCGCAGGATACCCTTGAAGTCGTAACCTCGCGGCTGGCCGGGGGGATAGACGGTTCGGATGTTCGCCCGATCCTGTCCCATCTGCTGCCGGTAGGCATCCAGTTCGCGATGTTCCGCCTCCACGCGGGTGCGATAATCCAGCAGGTCGACCCGGGCGCGGACCTGTCCTGCCCGGGCCTGGGCGACGGCCTGGGCCACCGGCTCCTCGGTCTGCTGCGAGATCGCTTCAAACTCCTGCAGCAGCACCTTGAGTTTTTCGCCGTTGACTTCCGGCTGAGTGAGCGCTTCGCGAAGCTGCTTGTCCGCCTCGATCACGCGCGGACCGTAGATGGGCGATCCGCTCATCAGGCTGGTGATGCGCGCGGTGGCGGCTTCGTTTTCGGGAAGAACGCTGACCCTGGGGCCGCCGTCGGCGGGCATCGAGGAAGTGACTTCGGTGGAGAGCGTGGTTGTGCCGCCGGTCGAGCCGGCGCTCCCGCCCGGCGCGGCGGCTGAGCCGCTCGGAGTCTCGGGCGCCGTGACGGCCGGCGTCACCGCGGGCGGCGGCGTGGTCATCGCAGGCGGACGCGCCGCAACGGCAGGCGCTGGGGCGGCCTCGGTGGGACGCGGCTTCTTGCGCACCAGCGCCGTGCCGGTGAAGGGACGCACGTACTGGCCGCTGATCCAGAGGCAGGCGTTGGCCGGCGGCAGAATCTTATAAAGCCCGTCCGCCTCGCCGAGGATCGATACTTCGGTTCCCTTCGGCAGCATGAGCTGCACTTCGCGTTTCTGCGTGACGAGCGTGCTGCCGGCGCGGACGCGGACGTTGTCGGCGGAGACGCGCCCTTTGTCGCCGACGCGCTCAACGAGGGTCATATCGACAAAGCTGAAGCTGCCGGCGGGGGGAGTGATCTTGAGCCAGCCATACTGCTCGCCCTGCACCATGATGCGATCGGCGGCGTGCAGCTTGGTGGTGGGGTAGTAGTTGCTGCCGGGTCCGCTGCGAACGTAGACGTCGTCGGCGGTCACTTCACCCTCGAAGGGAAAGCTCGGCGACGACGCGGCAGCCGGCGCTGCCGCCGGCGGCTGCGCAGCCGGAGCCTTTGCGGTCGGGACCGCAGGCGCGGACGGTTGCCAACTCTGTGCGTGGACCCATCCCGGTGCAGTCGCGGCAACGATGAGGAGCAGACGTGTGGTGCGCATATTCGGTTTCCGTGCGCCAGGGAAAATTTGCGGAGGCGGTGACTCCATTCAACCGTGGATTGTTGTAGAAGCGCCGCCCGCCCCTGTCAATTCCAAACCGCCCGGCGGGCTTGCCCGAATGAGGCTTGCCGCGCAGCATCCCCGGCGTGACGCCCGCGCCGAACGCCGCCTTCGAGACTCCCTGGGTGCAGATCCGCACCGCCGGCGTCCATCCGCTCCTCTACAAGCGCATGGTCGGAGAAACCGATCCGGCCGCGAAACCCGGCGATGTCGTTCACATTTACGACCGATCGGGCCGCCGCATCGGCGCCGGGCTCTTCAACCCGCGGGCGCCGATCGTCGTTCGCCGGCTGGCGGGCGAGACCGAGGTGATCGATGAATCATTCTGGCGGCGGCGACTCCGGGATGCGATCGAGCTGCGGCGATTTCTCGCCGTCGACGGCGTCACGGACGCCTATCGCCTCGTTCACGCCGAAGGGGATGGGCTGAGCGGCCTCATTGTCGAACGGTTCGCCGACCGGCTGGTGTTTGAGGTCTTCTCGATCGGCATGTTCCAGCGGGCGGCCATGATCGGCGGCCTGCTCTCCGAGCTTCTGGGGCGGCCGGCGGCGCTGGATCGGCCGGACCGGGCCGCGGAGCAGTGGCGCGTCCTGATCCGGGCGGATGAACCGATCGAGCGCGCCGAGGGTTTTCGCGCGCCGCCGATGGACGACGACGCCGGCCACACGCTCGTGATCCGCGAGCATGGCCTGCGCTACCGCGTCGATCCCGCGGGCGGGCACAAGACCGGCTTCTTCTGCGACCAGCGCGACAATCGCCGGCGGCTGGCAGGCTGGTGCGGCGGGGCGTCGGTGCTGGATCTCTGCTGTTACAGCGGCGGCTTCGGCCTGTGCGCCGCGAAGCTGGGCGGCGCGAAACAGGTCACCGGCGTCGATCTGGACGAGCATGCGGTCGCGCTGGCGAAGGACAACGCGAATCTGAATCAGGTCCGCATCGAACATGTGCATGCCGACGCCTTCACCTATCTCCGCCAGATGATCGCCAACGGCCGCGCCTACGACGTGGTGGTGCTCGATCCGCCCAAGCTCGCCTTCAGCCGTGACGGACTGGAGGAGGCGCTTCGCCGTTATCACGACCTCAACGGACTGGCGCTTCAGGTCGTGCGGTCGGGCGGACTGCTGCTGACGTGCAGTTGCAGCGGGCTGGTGTCGGAAGAGGCCTTCATCGAAACGGTGCACCGCGCGGCGCGGCGTTTCGGGCGGACGCTTCAACTGGTGGATCGTAGCGGAGCCGCGCCGGATCATCCGGTCGCGCTGGAATGTCCGGAGTCCGCATACCTCAAGGCGCTCTGGCTCCGCGTTCAGACCGGCGCGTCTGTACGCCGTCCGTGAGGCTTCGTAAGATAGGCCGTTGAACTTCAGGCACGGCCGGCCGTTCGACCGGTTGTTCACCCGGCGCTCGCCGCTTGAAAGGCAGCATGTGATTCGTTTCTCGGCTCAGCATGGCATGCCGAAAAATCTCTCCGCCGTCCTCGAGGGAGCCTACCTCATCGGCGCGGACGGGGTTCCGGTGCGGGCGGAGGTCGACGTCAAGGATGGCTTCCTCGTTTGTACGAAGCGGACGCCCGGGGCGGCCGCGCTGAGCATTCTGTGGGACTTCGGCGCATTCGGTTCGGTGATGATGGAGACGACGCGTCTGCTGGAGCGCGACCGGCCCTACTGCCTGCCCGCCGAACTCGCCCGCGGCCGCCTGATGCGGATCAGCCAGAAGCGCGAGGACTGGGGGCTGTTCGACTATCCCGGCGCGGATGAGCTGTACCAGCAGATCGACGCGGCCCGCGGCAGCTTTATCAGCGCGATGGCCTCGGCGGATGACGCGAAGGCCTGGAAGATCGGCGGCGAGGCGGCGACGGCCGCGGCCGAAGCGGGCGAAGCGCTCTGCCTGTTTCACGCGGGGGTCTTTCTGGAACGTCGCCGCGGCAGCGGGCAATTCAACGCCCGCACGCTCGGCTGCGGCATTCAGCTCGGCGCGGCGCCGGAGGCATACAAGGCGCGGCTCGTCGAGGGATTCGACTATGTCGTGCTGCCGCTCCCCTGGTCGACGGTCGAACCGAAACAGGGAGGCTCGAACTGGGACCAGATCGATCCCTGGATCGCCTGGGCGCACAAGAACAAGCTCGGCGTCCGCGCGTCACCGCTCGTCTCGTTCTACAAGTCGGACCTGCCCGATTGGGTGTTCCTCTACGAGCAGGACTATGACGCGGTTCGCGACCTGCTCAAGAACCACATCAAGCGCACCGTGCAGCGGCTCGGTCCCTACGTGCACACGTGGGACGTCGTCAGCGGGCTGCACGCCCACAACGCCTTCAATTTCAATTTCGAGCAGCTCATGGAGCTGACCCGCCTCGCGGCCGGCGGCGTCAAGCAGCTCGCGCCGCGCGCCACCACGATCATCGACATGGTCGCGCCGTGGGGCGAGTACTACGCCCGCAATCCGCGGACCGTGCCGCCGATGCTCTTTGCCGACATGGTGGTGCAGGCCGGGATTCCGTTCGACGCGTTCGGCCTGCGATTTTATTTCGGCCTGCCGCAGGACGGCATGTACGTGCGCGACATGATGCAGGTCTCCTCGATGATCGACCGCTTCGCCAATCTCGGTAAGCCGCTGCACATCACGGCGGTGCAGGTTCCTTCGGCCGTCACGCAGGACCCGGGCGATCACTGGTCCGGCACGCTGAATCCCGCGATGGCAGGCTCGTGGCGCACCCCCTGGTCGGAGCCGGTCCAGGCAGAATGGATTCGCAAATTCCTTGAAGTGGCGCTCTCGAAGCCCTTCGTGGAGACGGTGGCCTGGCGCGATCTGGCGGACACGCCCGGCCATTACATGCCGAACGGCGGTCTGCTGAGGGCGGACCTGACGCCCAAGCCCGCGTTCGACCAGATCAAGGCGCTGCGCGGTGAGTGGTTCACCAACCGCAAGTCGGGCAGTTCGCGCCACCGCTCCTGACGCAGTGCGGCTCCCGCCGCGGCACGGCAGCAGGCCGGCAACTTATTTCAGCATCAGAGTGATCAGCAGAAAAAGCGGGATGAGGATGCTCCCACTGTAGAGCATGTAGCCGAAGAAGCCGGGCATCTTCACGCCGGACTGCACGGCGATGCTCTTGACCATGAAGTTCGGACCGTTGCCGATGTAGGTGTTCGCCCCCATGAAGACCGCGCCGAGCGATATCGCCTCCAGCAGGTCCTGCCGGATGTACCTGCCGTCCAGCAGGGGCGTGATGCCGGGCCCGGCGTCCTGCGTCATCGCGTTCGCCGTCTCGAAAAAGACGAGATAGGTCGGCGCGTTGTCGAGGAAGCTCGAAAGAATTCCGGTCATCCAGAAAAAGTGCCACGGCTTCGTCAGTCCCAGCTCCGCGCCGCGCGCCTGGAGGATTTCGAGCGGGATCTGCATCGTGATGAAGAGGCCGACGAAGAGGCAGGCGACCTCGCCGATCGCGACGAAATTGAACCCGCTGGCGTGCCGCAGGCCGCGCGGCGTCGTCAGGAAGGAGGCGCCGACGAGCGCCAGCATGACCGCTTCGCGCAGAAAAGATGGCGGCGTCCAGTTCGTGCCCGGCATTGTTTTCTTCGCGTCCAGCAGGACGACCGCGGCGGTCACGCCGGCGAGCCAGAGGAAATTGACGGAGCCGAGCAGCCGGAGTTTCTGGAGGGCCTGCTCGTCGCGCGCGACGTCGCGGAGCGTTTCGGTGGCGTAGACGCGGCAGTCCCACAGGTAATAAATCAGCAGCAGCGCGCTCATCATGCAGGCCCACGGCAGCGCCAGGTGCAGCGTCCAGAGAAAGGGCACGCCGCGGAGAAACCCGAGGAAGAGCGGCGGATCGCCGAAAGGCAGCAGACTGCCGCCCACATTGCTGACGATGAAGATGAAGAAGATGACGGTGTGAACAACGTGCCGCCGCTCGGAATTGGTTTGAAGCAGCGGGCGAATGAGCAGCATCGACGCGCCGGTCGTGCCGATCAGGTTGGCCGCCAGCCCGCCGATCACCAGAAAGGCGGTGTTGGTGACGGGATGGGCGGGCAGGTCGCCGCGCAGAACGATTCCCCCGGAGATGCAGTAGAGACTGAAGAGAAAGAGGATGAAGGGGAGATACTCCATCATCGCGTTGCCCAGCGCGCCGAGCGCGGCGGGCAGGCCGGGAGGCGTCGCGGTGTGGCCATGGGCGTGCGTCAGCGGCACGCCCGCGGCGGACATGGCGCGGACCAGTACATCATTGTGGAGCAACACGCCGAAGGGGCGGCTTTGGTAGTGCCACAGCGCCGCCGCGCCGAGCAGCAGCCCGACGAGCAGCTTGTTGCGGTTGTGCTCCCACCAGTGGGACGCGCGGCGCGTCAGGGGCAGGATGGCGATGCAGAGCAGCAGCAGCGCGAAAGGAGCGATCCATCCGATGGGCGGAGCCTGGCCGGCCGCGATGATGCCGGAGGCGAACCGTGAGAGGTCGGGAACGAACATTTCAATCATCGTATGCGAATGATCGAACGGGCGGGATCGCGATGAATTATTTTCGAGCACCTCTCTACAGGTACTGGAAAGCCACCGCGAGAATCGCCGCGTTGAGACAGAGGAGCAGCGGAAGCAGCGCGGCAACGAAGGCGCGCAGGCGCGACGCGCCGGTCACCTGCTCGATGCCCGCGGCGATGATCGCGAGATACCAGGGCAGGCCGATGATGGGCAGGATCATGGCGGGCAGAACCGCTCCCGCGTAAGCGACCACCTGCAATGTCGCATCCATGTCCGCGGTGCGACCGAGCATCCGCAGCGTCAGCAGGATCAGAAACGCATTGACGTACATCCAGACCAGCACCCCCGCGGGGACCATTACCAGCAGGATCATCCAGCCGGAGGGCTGAAGAAACTGCATCAGCGGGTCGGGCAGCTTGTTCGGTCTGACGGCCTGAAACACCTCGAGTGCCACGACCCCCACGAACGCGGTGAAATATCCGCAAAGCATGCCGAACATGAGCGCGGAGGCGGGGTCGAAATAGCTTTCGCGAAAGAAACCGCGTGCCTGGAACGCGAGCTGTCCGAGCGCGTCAAAAAACGCGCGCACGAATCCCTCGCTCCGGCGATGCTCCCAGACGTTGCCGAACCGCAACGGCTCGCCCCGCGCGTCGGGCCGCACCGGCTTGACGATCATGCTAGCCGCCGCGACATGCTTCCGGCAGCGGACGCACCTGAATTCGCGCGGGCTGGGCAGGCCGAACGCATCGTTGCCCGCATAGGCCTGGCTGCAATGCGGACAGAGGAAGTGGACGGCGCCGGGGCGGAAGGAGAAATCGGTCGCGGCGAATTCGCGGCCGCACTCCGGACAGCGCGGCGCGGTCAGTCCGAAGAGCGAGTAGTTGCAATCGGGGCAGTTCACGGCCGACCTCCGGCCAGCGGGTGTTCGTCGATCAGCGCGCTGTTTCGGCCGCGGCGGGCGGCACGCGCTGATACCACGCGGGCCCCAGCATCCGGCGGCAGAGCAGTACCATCAGCGTGCCCAGCGCCGCGCCGGCCAGCGTGTCGCTGAGATAGTGCTGCTCCTGCGCCACGCGGTCCAGCGCCGCCAATGCCACCAGCCCCCAGAGCAGCGGCCGCGCGCGCGGAAAGAGGAATCCGAGAAACGTCGCCAGCGCCGCCGCCGACGCCGTGTGTCCGGAAGGGAACGATCCGATGCGGTGGCGCAGCTCGTGAAAGGGTTCGAAGTGCAGGACGCTGGTCGCGGATTCCGGCCGCGCCCGGCCGACGGCGAACTTCAGCCCCTGCACCGCCAGCGCCGTCAGCACGAGCGGAACTCCGCCGCCGGCCACCAGTCGCACGCGATTCGCGAGCAGCAGCACGATCGGCACGAAAATCCAGGCGAAGCTCGGCCCCGTCAGGTGGCCCACCACGGTCAGCAGAAAGCGGCGCTGCGTTCCATAAGGCATCCAGCGGGCGATGGCCTCGGTCAGCGGGCCGTCGAAGATCAGCAACAGAACCGCTGCGGCGGCCAGCAGGGCGTAGAGCGTGCGGCGGTCGGGGCTGCGGCGAAGATCGCGCGGGAGCAGAGTCGAATTCGGCTGGGAGCGCGGGTCGGCGGGAATCGGGAGCGCGGCCGATTCAGCAATTCGGGCGGTTGGCGCATTCGTCGTCAAGATTCCGCTCCACGGCAAGGTCGGTCGGTTCGGCCGAGAGGAGGAGTGTAGTCCTGCGGGGCCGCGGCTCAACGGCCGTGGCCGGTGGTAGAATTCAGCGATCCGGCCGCGTGCCGCCAAACACTTTCGGGAGTCACTCTCGTGATGCGCAGCGGAGTCATTGTCTGGATCGGCCTGATCGGTGTCGCCGCGGGGTCAGCGAATGTCGGCAGGGCGGAACCGCCGTCGAAGGAGCCGGACCGCGCGACGATCCTCCCCGGCGCCGCGAAGTCCCTGACGGTCGAATATGGCCGCTGGCACGCCTGGCTCGAATCGCCGGGAGGCGATCTGCCCTTTGAACTGGAGTTCGCGCGGGGGACGGACGGTCCGCAGGTCTGGATCTGCAACGGGGAGGAGCGGCTGGCGGCCTCTTCCGTGGTCCAGGCTGGATCGCAGGTGGTAATCGAACTTTCCTTCTATGACGCGGCGCTGCGAGCCGAGGTGAATGGAGCGGGCAGGCGGCTGGCCGGCCTCTATTCGCGCCGCCGAAACAAGAGCGAATGGGTCACGATGATATTTCAGGCGGAATTCGGCGCGGTGCCGCGATTCCCGCCCGCGCCCGCCGGCGCGAACGATGGCGGCGCGTCAAATCTTTCCGGGCGCTGGCGGATGAAGTTTGAGGGGGATGAGGAGCCGTCGATCGGCGTCTTCGCCGTCGCGCCTGACCGGACCGCGACGGGCACGGTCCTGACGACGAGCGGCGACTATCGTTATCTCGCCGGCTCGTTCGAGGCGGGGCGGCTGCGGCTCTCCTGCTTCGACGGCGCGCATGCCTTTCTCTTCGACGCGAAGATGCAGCCGGACGGCACGCTCAACGGCGATTTCTGGTCGGGAGCCAAGCATCATGAGCGCTGGACGGCCGTTCACGATGACGCGGCCGAACTGCCGGATGGTTTTCAGCCGGGACCCTTCGACAACGCCATTCGCCTGGCCGACATCGAGTTTCCCGATACGAAGGGGCAGGCCGTCTCGCTCGGCGGCGACGCCTACCGCGGTCGCGCGGTGATCGTCGAACTCTTCGGCACCTGGTGTCCCAACTGCAGCGACGCAGGGGACCTGCTCGGAACGCTTCACGCGACCTATTCGCCACGCGGCCTGTCGGTCGTAGCGCTGGCCTTCGAGGTGACGGGGGAAAAGGAGCGCGACGCACTGCAGGTGGAGCGGTTCATCGAGCGACATCGAACGCCCTATCCCATCCTGATGGCGGGAATGACGGACAAGAAGGAGGCGTCGGCGAAGCTCCCCTGGATCCAGTCGATGAAGGCGTATCCGACGTTTCTCTTCTTCGATCGCGCTGGGAAGCTCAAGGCTGTTTACAAGGGCTTTTACGGTCCGGCCACGGGACGCGACCATGAGCGGATGAAGCGGGAACTCGCGTCGCGGATCGAACCGCTACTCCAGTGAGCGAATAACGCGGGGAGGGGAAAAAAAATACCCACCCGGTCCGACCACCAGGTGGGTTCCAAACTGACGGGTGGGCGAGCCGAACAATCACCCGTCAGAGGGTACAGGCGTCATGGGAGGAAACATGCGGACAAAAAATCGCCGCCGGTCCCCTTCAACACTCCTTAACTGAATTGCGGCGATGAGTTATTCCACAATACCGGCGCATTCGGGAATAACCGAACAGGAAGGCAGGATTGTGCAAATATCCACAATTCATGCGCCTAACATATTGAAGGGGCGGCAGGTTACGCGGGCCGGACGTACAGGCGTGAAACTCTCGCGAAGGACAAATCGGAATCGGACATGCCGAAATCGGGATGCGCTGCCGCTGGACCGGGAAGTGGTTCCGCTCGGCTATGCCTCCATCCATGATCCGCCTGTGACGGATGACTGCGGCATTCGGATCATTCAGCGAGGGATCGCCGGATTCGTGTTCGGCGCCGGTCTGATCGGAGCGCTCTGCATGGCGATTCTGCTGGGAACGGCGCCGCTGCATTGAGATAGACGACCGATCGAAAAAAGAAGGCCGCGCCGCCCGGTTTGAGCGACGCGGCCGCGTTCAATTCTTCCGCATCACCCGCGTCCCGCCCTCAGGCGCGGGTGTAGGTGATTTCCAGCGACTTGAACAATTTGCCATCCGGACCGGTATTCCACGCTTCGAAGAGGAACTGATTCGCGTTCTGCCAACTGAGGCGCGAACGGGAAGGCAGCACCTTTCCGGAGAGCGGATCGGGCATGTTGCCGCTCATGTCGATCACCTTGCCATCGCCGGAGCAGGTTCCGCTGTCGGTGTAGAGCGAGGTGGACATGTTGTCGGTCCAGCAGGAGACATACTTCTTCTGGATGTTGTCGTAGCCGAAGTAGCCGGAACCTTCGAAGGACTGGCCCTGGAAGTCTCCCTTGTAGGTCTGAAGCAGGAACCGGCCGCCATGCACCCAGGTGAAGGTCGATTCGCCCGTGGATTCCGACGGCTGGTCGCTCGCCAGCATCCGGCTGCGCGTGCGCCAGTTGCCCACGAACGCGTTCAGGTGGCGATGATGCTCGCCCGGCTCCGCAAACTTGCGGTAGGCGGCGATCATCGCCTGCGTGTCCATGGGAGCGGATGTTTTCTGACTGGAGTGACAGCCGCTCGCCCCGCCGGCCATGAGGAGCGCGGCGGCGATGCGGCTCATGCTGAAGATTCTCATGAATCGGAACTCCTGTGAGACCGACCGGCGCTGGGGCCGATGCGGCCGGAAATGCGCTTACTTCTTCCGCGTGTAGGTGATCTCGAACACCTTGTAGTCGGGTCCGGCGGCAAGGTCATACATCTCGAACACGTGCTTGTCGTTGTCGATGATGCGGGTGTGGTAACGGATCGTGCGGCCGGCCATCTTCATTCCCGGTTCGTCCATCTGGCCGTAGAAATTGAAATCCTTGCCCTGCGGATCGCTGGTGCCGCTGAAGCTGAGCATGCAGGTGCCCATGCTGTCGACCCAGGTGCCGTTATAGACATTGCGGAAATTGTCGTGGCCGGTCAGCCCCATCCCCTCGAAGCTGCCGGGCTTCATCTGGCCGCTCGGGTCGGGCATGATGATCTGACCCTTGAAATCCTCCTGAATGAAGCGGCCGCCGAGGATCCACTTCACCGTAGCGGAGCCGTGCGTCTCGGTGGGAGGGGTGCCGGGTCCGCCCATGTACATGCGCGACGTGGTCTCCCACGTTCCGACGAGCGGCTCGAGCTTCTTGTGTCCGGCGCCCGGATCCTTGACCGCCGCCCAGGCCTTCATCATTTCCTGCATGTCGGGCATTCCCGGTGGCATCTCGGGCTTCTTGCCTTCCTGCGACATGACCTGCCCGGTGAGGGCGACACACGCCGCCAGTGCGACGACCGCGACGATCCAGAATCGCTGTTTCATGCTGCACCTTCCTGAAAAAAAGAGGTTTTCAGATCGAAGCCGCATCGGGCGACCGACGCCGCTCCGGCTCGCGTCAGATGGACGGTTATAGCCGACTGCAAAATACGAATCTATCCCGAACTTTCGCGCGGACCCGGCGGAGGGTGAATAACCTCATGACTGGCCGCGGGTTATGGATGTTCGTCCGGAATTTCCCGTACCGGGTCCGAACGTACCCTTCAGTGGGCGGGGTCCATGCGGAACTCGATCTCATGCTTGCCGTCCGGCCCGCCGCCTTCGAGCCGGCAGACGAGCTGCGCGCCGTCGCGGCGGTAGGCGATGCGCTTGTGGCGCTTTGACTGCGGGTTTTCGAAGACGAGCGACTGATCAGAGTGGCCGGCCAGCGTGTATTGCAGCGGATCTTCGCCGAAGTGGGGGGTCAGCCCCGACTTGAAGTGGCGCAGCGAGAGCGTCAGTCCGTTCGGGCTCTCCTCGATCAGCAGGATTTCGAAGACGTTGTGCTTCGGATCATTGCCCATCGAGCAGGCGCCCATCAGCGCACTGCCCGACGCGGCGAACCAGTGCTCCTGTACCGGCGTGCGCCCGAGCGTGCAGGACCAGTCGCCCTTGAACCAGGAGAGTTCGGCGACGCGCGGCGAAGGCGATGCGGGTGGCTTCTTCGCGTCGGCGCTCTCCTGCTGCGCGCGGCTTGCCGCGCCGATGCCGAACAGGACCGCCGCCGCCAGTGCGGAAATCCGAAAGATCGGTCTTCGTGACATGGGGGAACTCCTTAAGGTTCGGCCGAGGCCCGCCGGCCCAGCCGATTGGAATGGGGGAATTGTAGAGGCAATGGCCGAAATCGTGGCGCCTGCTTTTTTGCGGGGCCGGGTTTACAGCCTCCTCAATCTGCGCAACAGTTTCTGCCGCTCCCTGCCGGTCGCGGTTCTGATCGTGCGCGTTCTGATCTTGCGCGGGATGAACGAACCCCCCTGGGTCCCCCCTTGAAAAGGGGGGGAAATCATTAGGACAAGTGGGAAACGATTGCGGCAGGGGAAACGATTACGACGGGGGGGAAATGATTACGGCAGTTCCACCGACTCGTGCGGCTGGGGCATGGAGACGTTTCGGAATCCATCTTCTCTCATCCAGCCGCTCATCTTTTCCATCTGGTCCGGCTCGCCATGCACGAGAAACGCGCCGCGGACACGGCGCGCGAGCGGACGGGTCATCGACCGCAGCTCCTCGCAATCGGCGTGGGCGCTGAAGCCGTTGAGAACTTCGACCCGCGCCTTGAGCTTGTGCATCTGCCCGAAGATGCGCAGCGGCGACTGCTTTTCGACGATGCGGCGGCCGAGCGTGCCCGCGGCCTGATATCCGACGATCAGCACCGTGTTCTTCGAGCTGCCGACGCTGTTGCGGAGGTGGTGGAGGATGCGGCCGTTCTCACACATGCCGCTGGCGGCGATGATGACGCAGGGCTTGCGCCGCGCGTTGAGCGCCTTGCTCTGCTCGACGCTGTGAACGTAGGTGCAGCAGGATGACCCGAGCATGTCGCCGGTGTCGACGTTGAATTGCCGCGCGTCGGCATCGAAGAATTCCGGATGCATGCGGAAGACTTCCGTGGCGTTGACCGCCAGCGGGCTGTCGATGAAGACCTGCACACCGTTGAGTTGCCCCTGCATCTGGAGCTGATGCAGCGCATAGACCAGCGTCTGCGTTCGACCGACGGAGAAGGCAGGAATGATCACTTTGCCGCCCGCCGCGAAGGTCTCGCGCACGACGAGGGCCAGCCGCTCGTTCAGATCGACGTTGCGGTCGGTGCGGCGGCCGCCGTAGGTGCTCTCGCACAAAAGATAGTCGCACTCCGGCAGTGCGGCCGGATCGCGCAGGATGGGCGTACCCGGACGGCCCACGTCTCCCGAGAAGACCAGCGTCACGGGCGGACGACCCGCGGGATTCCACGTCAGGCGGATGCCCGCCGAGCCGAGCATGTGGCCGGCCTCGTGAAATTCCGCGGTGAGCGTGGGGGTGACGAGAAAGGGTTGTCCGAGCGGCAGGGTCTGGAACTGTCGCATGGCGGCGACGGCGTCCTTCGCCTCGTAGAGCGGCGGGACAATCTCCCCGCGGGCCCCGCCGTCGCCGCGCGCCATCTTTTTGGCGAGGTACTTCGCATCTTCCTCCTGGATGTGGGCGGAGTGCGCCAGCATGATGGCGCAGAGGTCGCGCGTCGGCGGCGTGGCGCAGATCGGCCCCTTGAAACCCATCTTGACCAGCAGCGGGATGCGGCCGGTGTGGTCGATGTGGGCATGCGAGAGAAGCAGCGCGTCGATCATCGCGGGGTCGAAGGAGAAGGCGCGGTTTTTCGCCTCGGTGTCGCGGCGGCGGCCCTGAAACATGCCGCAGTCCAGCGCCACCCGGCGACCGTCGACCTCGATCAGGTGGCACGATCCCGTGACTTCGCGGGCGGCGCCGCAGAAGGTGATTTTCATGTCGGCTTCTCGGGTTCGCCGGCGGCGATCAGGACCAGCCGGTCGTAGGCGGCGGGCCGCTTGTCCGCCGGGAGCGTCGCGAAATCCTCCACGATCCGGCGCGCCGCCGACTCGATCAGCCTCCGGATGGCGTCGGGGGTGCGCTGTTCCGGCGGCAGGGCGAGCATCGCGCGCGTGTTCAGATAGTCGGTGCGATTCGCGGCCAGGTGAATCATCGCTGAAAAGGCCCAGAAGGGGCGATGCGACGGCGGAATCTGCGTCGGGATCAGTTCGCTTCCGAGAAGATTGCGTTCCGGCGTCGAGGTTCCGGCGCCGCCGCGGAGCCGTTCGTGCGGGTTGCCCAGCAGCGCCGCGGCCTCGGCCCGCTCGATGAATTCGCTCATCTCCGGATCGTCGGCGGTGGTGGGATCCATCTCATACATCATCCGCACTGCGCCGAACCAGGCGCCCCACTCCGCCTCATGCGTCCGGCGGAGCATGGAATTGGAGCGGTCCAGCCTGTCGTAGGCTTCGCATGCCAGCGCCTGGAGCAGCAGCCCCTGCCGGTCGCCGCCGGTCTGCTGATACCAGGCGGCCAGCCGCAGCCATTCCGGCAGCAGCGATGCGCCCCAGTCGACGGTGGGGGGAACGTGGCTGATGGCGGCGGTTGCGTCGCCAATCTTGGAAACCATCTCCTGCCGCGCAAAGTCGTTCTTCAGCGCCCCGATCGCGATCTGCTCCATCTCCGGCAGGCGCTGGCTGCTGCGCAGCGCATGGATGATGCGATCGAGCTGCACGGCCGGCAGCGTGTCGAAGAGCCGCGCCATCGTCAGGTTGGCGAAGACGTCGTAGGGATCGAAGCTGCGCAGCCGGCGCTCGAGTACCTCGCGGGCCTCGGCCTTGCGGCCGCAGACGATCAGCGCGTCGGCATAGCGGACCTCGTGGTCGAGCATTCCCGCGAAACGCGTCGCCAGCATGCGCCAGTGGTCGCAGGCCGGGTCGCAGAACTGCGTCGCCGGTTCGTCGCCCGGCTTCATCCGGCCGGCGGCAAGATCCGATTCGAGCTGTGCCGCTTCGGTGCGGACCGCCAGCCACGCGCCGAATCCCCAGCGGTCGCCGGCTGCCGCCAGATGGCGCAGCGCATCGGCATAGGAGCCCGCCTCAATCGCGCGGCGCGCCGCGACCTGGTCCGTGATTCGAGTCTGTTCCGAGATCGCCGCACCGAGAAAGGCGAGGCCGATCGCGGCGATCAGCAATCGCCGGAGCAGTCCGAACGATCCGACTCCGGCCGGCGACCCGGCCGGCGCGGGCGGTTCCGCGGCAGTCGTCGCGACCGCCGCACGCTCCGGATCGGGGGGCAGCTTCGCAGAGGCCAGAATCAGTCCGAGCCAGGTCCAGAGCCACGCCGGCAGGATCGGCCCGCGGAGCGACGTGCTGGCGCATTCGCCGATCAGCACGGCCGCGACACCGCTCGTCAGCGCGCCGAGGGCGACGATCTGCGATCGACTCGGACGGCACCGGCCCGCGGCGCGCCACGCCAGGCCGATGACCGCGAGCGGGATCAATGCGTAGCAGAGTCCGCCGGGCAGACCCAATTCCAGCGCCGCCTGAAGCCATTCCTGATGCGCTTCGGGATCGATGTTGCCGTGAAAGACCTGCGGCTGCTCGGCGCGCTGCCGGGCCAGCGCGGGGGTGACGACCTCGGCAAAGCTGTCCGGGCCGTGTCCGAGGAACGGATCGGAGGCGATGCCCCTGGCCGCGGCCTGCCAGTAGACGAGCCGCAGAGCGACGGGGCCGGAGATTTCCCGCTGTACGCTGGTCAGTTGCGTTCGCAGCCATGCGCAGACCAGTCCGACCGAGACGGCCGTCAGCACGACGACGATCGACCAGCACCAGCGGGGCATGCGGCGGACGCTGAGCATGAGAAGCAGCGTCGCGCCGACGCCGCCCGCCGCGCCGGCCAGCGCCGCGCGGCGCTGCGCGATCCAGAGCGCCGCCAGCGCGATGATCAGCGATGCGACGACGAGTGCCTTCAGGAATCCCTCGGCGCGGCCGGCGCTGTGAGCGGGTGGCTGCGAGACTTCCACTTTCCGATCGGCGCGTCCGATGCCCGCGGCGAGCAAGCCCGCGAAGAGTCCGCCGACGCCGCTGGCCGCGATGAGCGCGGCGAGATTGGCGGTCGGAGTGATCGGCCCGATCGGCCAACTGAAGTAGCGCAGGCCGGTGACCTGCCGGTGCCAGAGGGCCAATGCGAATAGTCCCACCGCGACCGCCAGCGCGGTGGCCAGCATCGAGGGAACCTTCTGCGCCGGAATCGCGGCGCCCAGCGCGTGGGCCCAGAGCGCGCCGGCTGCAAAGGTGATGAGCCAGCCATGCGAATAGCCGGTTCCGTTTGCCAGCGCCGAGGTCCAGCCCAGCAGCAGGACGCCGCCGACCAGAAGATCGAACCAGGCGGCGGCACTCATGCCGGTCGGCAGCGGCGCAGAGCCGGTCGCGGATGCGGAAGCCGGTCGCGGCGAGCGGGCCGCAAGCAGGAGAAGTGCGATCCCCGCAGCCAGCGGGAGCAGCAGCACGCGGACATCCGCTGCCTGAAGGGCGGGGAGCGGAAGCGTCAGGCCTCGGACGATCCACGCCAGCAGCGTCGCAGTGAAGGTGTCGGAGGGGGGCAGGATCTCGGCGGAGTGATCGACGCGCGCGTAAACCGACGAGACGCCGACGAGCAGCAGGATCGCAAGCAGCTGCCACGCCCACAGGTCGCGCGGAGCTGGATGGGGTTCGATGGGCGTCGTCATCGCGCGGCAAGAGTAGTCGCAGCGCGTCAGCCTCGCCATTCGCTCATCGCGGCGATGTTCGGCGGAGCTTCAGCGAGCGGCCGGCGATCCGGACGAGCCGTTCCATGCGATGCCGCAGGATGTCGCCGATCTCCTCGGTGGGCAGGCGCTGCACCTGCTCGGCCGAAAGAGGCCGCGCATAAAAGACGCGGATTTTCGCCGGCCGCGGGAGCCGGCGATCGCGCGGCCAGGCGTTCAGAGCGCCGTCGATGTAGACGGGGATGATCGGCACCTCGGCGCGCTGCGCCAGCAGCACCGATCCGAGATGGAACCGGCCGAGCGAACCATCCTGCGTGCGCGTCCCTTCGGGAAAGACGACCATCGCGCCGCCGCCGCGCAGCCGGCGGATCGCCTCTTTCATCGCGGTCAGGTCGGCGCTGGCGCGGCGCACCGGAAATGCGTTCAGCGACAGCAGCACGCGTCCCCACCAGTTCGGCCGGAAGAGCGTGTCGCGGGCCATGAAGTGCGCCTCGCGATGCATCGCCAGCGCGGCCAGCATCGGATCAAAGAAACTCTGGTGGTTGGAAAAGAGCAGCACGCCGCCCCGGGCCGGAGCGCGCCGCGCGCCATAGTGCCTGCCGCGAAAGATCGTGAAGAAGAAGAGCCGGACGAAGAATCGCGCCACCCAGTAGCGCGGATTCACGACGTCGATGCGGCGATCGCTGCCGGAGGAAACGGGCGTCGCGAGAGACCGTTCGGCCTGCGCGTCGGTCACATCCGCGCCGCCGCGACGCCCGCGGCGCGTTCTTTTTTTCGGCGTTGCACCTCGGCGAGAAGCCGCTCGACCACCTCGGCCACGGAAAGTTCGGAGGTGTCCAGCCGGACCACGCGGGAATCGGTGAGCAGCGGCTCCCACTGATGGGCGTCGTTGCGGTCCCGTTCGCGGAGGTTTTCGAGGATTTCGCGGTAATCCGCCTCTTCGCCGTCGGCGATCATTTCGAGGTGGCGGCGCTTGGCGCGGCGCTCCAGCGCGGCCTCCATGACAACTTTCAAATCGGCGTCGGGAAAGACCACGCTGCCCTGGTCGCGCCCCTCGGTAACCAGCGACTCCAGTTGCCGTCCGATCTGTCGCTGTCGCTGTACGAGGATGTCGCGCACCGCCTGGATGCGGGCGACGTGGCCGGTGGCGTTGTTGACCGCCATGCTGCGGACGGCCTCGCTGATGTCCGCGCCGTTGACCACCACGCGCGTGTGCGTGGGGCCGCAGTCCAGATCGATCTCGGTATCGCGGGCGAGCCGTGTGATGGCCTCCGCGTCATCCATCGGCAATCCAAGCCGCAGCGCCTCCAGCGCGATGGCGCGGTACATCGCGCCGGTGTCGAGGTAGGCGATGCCCATGCGCGCCGCCAGCTTCCGGGCGATGGTGCTCTTACCCGATCCCGCCGGTCCGTCGATGGTGATGATCATGGATGAGCGCCCCGTATCGCCGCCTCATGCGGCCGAAATGGATTTTACCGGTCGACGTGCGAATTTCCATGACGGATCGGATTGCGCGGGTGGACTATTTCGGTTTCTCCTCCTTGGCGGCTTTTTCCTTCGCTTCCCGCTCGAGTTTCAGTTCCTGTGATTTCTTGTCGTGCAGCGCCTTTTGTTCATTGCGCTCGTCCTGCGTCATCACCACGATGGCCCGCGTGCCGCGCGTTTCGATCCGGGCGGTGGCGGGAGCGTCCGGCGCGGCCTTGGGATCGCGGATCGTGATCGATCCGGCCGTCTGCTCGCGCTGGTCGATGATCGTCCCCTTCGCCGGATCGAAGCGGGCGGAACCGGTGACCGCGCCTTCGACATATTCCCAGAGCTGTCCCATCGGTCCCGGCCGCGTGGAGGGCGCGCCGGCCCGGCTTCGCGCCCCTTCGTAGGAGAGGATGGCGAGCGTGCGGCCATTCTCCTCCGTCATGCGGTCGAACTTGACCACATACTTGGTGACCAGCGTGCCGAAGCGGGGGTCGTTTCGCCGCACTTCTGCTTTCCAGGCGTCGCCTTCCTTCACGGGTCGATCGGGATAGAGCACCATTCGCGAATCAACGTATTCGTTGCGGGTCAGGTCGTCGGTCATCCCCTCGCGAAGCTGTGAAAAGATCATGTTTCCCAGCGTGTTCTTTCCGACCTTGTCGACGGCCTCCTTCATGCCGGTGAAAGAAGTGACTTTTCCCTGGCCATCGAGTTCCAGTTTCAGCGTTGCGCCGACGAAATTTCGGCAGATCGGCCCCACCAGCTTGCCGGTCCGCTCGAGGTTGGGAACGTCCGTGTCATATTCCATCTTCGGCCCCATGGTGGGGGAGTTCAGCCCCAGCGCCATTCGTTCGAAAACCCAGGTCAGCGCGATCTTTTCCGCGGTGACTTCGTCGACGATCTCGCGGAAACCGACCACCTGGTCCACGGCGGTCTTCATGGTGGCCTGCGGCGCGGCGAGGGTTTGAACCGCCGACTCGGAGATCTCGAAGTAGCGCGCATCGCCCGCAGTCCACCTTGGGCGGATGGCGATCGGTTCGCCGGCTCCCGCCGGCACGGTCGCGGCGACCATCAGAAGCATCCACAACCAGCCGGCGGACGAGCGATTCATTTGATTCAACATGGTCCGTTTCCTTCCAGCGATCGGGCGATCCGCCCGCCTTTGAGACATTCGACGCATGATCCAAACCTGTCCGGGCCAGAATCGCAAGCGGCCCCGGTCGACGATTCGACCGGGGCCGCGGTGCATGGGTCTATTGAGGATCCGCTCCCGTCCGGTCGCGGTTCCGATCCGATCAACCCTTCAGCGCTGCCGAGAGGCCCGGCACCTGGTCCGCGCCTTCCGGCACCTTCAGGCTGGCTCCCTTGAAATCATTGCCGACCGCCTCGAACCGGCCGCCGAGGTGCTGCGACAGGAACGCCTCGCTGACGGCATAGAACGAGGTGCGGTTCTCGGGCCGCGCGAAGCCGTGTCCCTCGTCGGGGAAGAGTACGTAGGTCACCGGGATCTTGCGTTCCTTCATGGCGCGCACGATCTGGTCGGCCTCGGCCTGCTTCACGCGGGGATCGTTGGCGCCCTGCGCGATGAGCAGCGGCTTCTTGATCCGCTCAACGTAGGTCAGCGGCGACCGCTCCTTGAGCAGCTTGCGGCCTTCCTCGGTGGTCGGATCGCCGACGCGCGTGTGGAAGATCTTCTGCATCGGCTTCCAGTATTCGGGGATCGAAGCCAGTAGCGTGGCGATGTTGGAAGGACCGACGATGTCGACGCTGCAGGCGAACTTGTCGGGCGTGAAGGTCACGCCGACCAGCGCCGAGAATCCGCCGTAGCTGCCGCCGTAGATGGCGACTTTGGCCGAATCGGCGATCTTCTGGCTGATGGCCCAGTCGACGGCGTCGATCAGGTCGTCATGCATCTTGCCGGCCCATTCGTGGTTGGCGGCGTTGATGAACTTCTTGCCGAAACCGGTCGACCCGCGGTAATTAACGCTCATCACGGCGTAGCCGCGGTTGGCCAGCCATTGATGCTCGGGGTGGTAGCCCCAGTTGTCGCGGGCCCAGGGACCGCCGTGGACGTCGAGCACCATTGGCAGGGGCTGCGTCGGCCGGCCGTCGCCGTCCGTGTCGGCCCAGACCGGCAGCGAGTAGTAGCAGACCATGTCCAGCCCGTCGCGCGTCTTGATGACGATCGGGTGCATCTTCGCCAGCGGAAGCTTTTCCAGCGCCGGCCGATTGGTGAAGAGGAAGTGCGCCTTCTTGTTGGCGCGGTCGTAGTGATAGTACTTCACCGGGCCGTTGTCCATGACGTAGACGGCGATCCAGTTCTTGTCATCCTGCGTGCGGCTGACGACGTTCAGTTCGCCGTCCTCGACCTTCTTGAGATAGTCGATGTCGCCCTGCACGGCGGGATCGAGAATCTGCCAGCGGGTGCGGTCGAAAGTGAAGGAGACCGCCTGCACCGTGTTCTCGGTGGGGTGCATCATCACGTCGCTGACGTCGGCGCGCGGGTCGACGGCGATGACCTGCTCCGCGCCGGTGTCGACGTTTACCGACGTGAGCGCCCCGGTGTCGCGGCCGCGGCTGTCGTTCATGTAGAGCGTCTTGCCGCTCTTGTCGAAGCTCACCACGCCGGTCGTGAGCGAGTCATCCTGGCCGATCTTCTGGAAATCGACCCACTGGTCGCCCAGCTTCTTCACGACCTCAATGCCGCCCTCGGGCGTCATGCGCGAGGCGAGCCGCACGTTGAGGTCCTCGTCGGTGGTGTAGCCGACGAAGCCTTGCTCGTTCTTCTCGATCAGCTTGCGCTCGCCGGTCAGGATGTTGATGCGATAGACGTCGTGAAGCTGCGGCACGCGATCGTTGATGCCGACCAGGATCTCGGTCGGATAGCGGTAGTTCACCTGCATGATCCGCGCCTGGATCCCCTTGATCGGGGTCAGTTCGCGGGTCTTCTGCGTGTTGATGTCGGTGGCGAAGACCTGCCAGTTCTCGTCGCCACCCACGTCCTGCAGATAGATGATGTGCGTATTGTCATAGGCCCAGAAATACTGGCGGATGCCGCGGGACTTGTCGCGCGTCACGGCCTGCGCGGCGTCGAGCTTGCCGGTCGGGGCGACCCAGACGTTGAGCACGCTATCCAGCGAGGCGAGGTAGGCGATGCGCGTGCCGTCGGGACTGAGTTGCGGGCCGGCCCGCTCGGGATTACCGAAGAGCGCGGCGCGCGGGATCATGGGAGTGTTGTCGCGGGTTCGCGACGCCGGGTCATCGGCGAAGGCCGGCGCCGCGGCCGCCACCACCAGCGTAAAGACCAGTGAGCGGGAGGCTCGTCGAACGTTCATCGCATTGTTCCTTTCCAGTGAGAGTTTCCGTATGGATCGCGCTTGATCGCGAGTAGGCTCGCCGCCCGGCGCGAGGCGCGGGGGCATAGGAAATCATAACGACAGAGCCGGTGACGGTTTTCACCTGCGACCGCTGATCCCCTGCCGTGCCGGCCGGCGGGGCGGGCTTGCCGCCGCGCCGGACCCGTCGGAGAATCAACCCTTCCTGACCCGAGCGGGCCCCTCGATCCTAACGGGAGATCGCGCCATGGTTACCCTGCTTCGCCTCTCGCTTGTCGCCTTTTGTCTGCTCTGCGCGCAAAATCCGCCGGCGATCAAACGGACCGTGCCACCCGCTGGCGCAAACGCTCAGCCCCCCGAAGCCAAACCGCCGGCGAATGCCAGCCAGGGCGACCGCGAAAAGGAGTTCACCCGCCTGATGAAGAACGCGACTTTGGTCGGCTCCTGGCAATTGATTACCCCCGAAGGACTGGGCGAGCCGCGGCCGGACAAGTATTCGATTCTCCGGGCTGAGAAGCGCGAGGGGGATGACTGGCTGATCTATTCGCGGATTCAGTATGCCGACAAGGATGTGACCGTGCCGCTGCGCGTGCAGGTCCGCTGGGTGGATGACACGCCCGTGATCGTGGTCAATGACCTGATGGTTCCGGGGATCGGCGTTTATTCGGCGCGGGTGATGTTTCATCGCGGCGTCTATAGCGGGGCCTGGTTTGGAAAGGGCTATGGCGGCGTGATGAGCGGCCGCGTGACCCATCCCGAGCCGCCGAACAAGCCGGCCCGGTCGCGGACGGCCGAACCCTCCGCAGGCTCCTCGCCGGAGAAACCGGCGGCCGGGGGCAAACCAGAGCCAGCTTCCCCGAAAGCCGATCCCAGGGACCGCGTTCCCTGACCGATCGAGAAACCCGCACCCCTCAAAAATATTCGCACCAACCGGAGACAAGACCTGTCTACGGTACGGTAGCGCGCGCATCGCTCCTTCACCCCCGGAGGTATGGCTCATGACTCCCCTGACGCTGCGGATTTCGATTTCGGCCATGGTCGTCCTGGTTTCGTCCATCAGCGGCTGGGCGGAGGAGACCTGCTGGCCGGCAGCCTTCTATCGCGCCCACTATCTGGCGTCGGTCGAGCAGGACGTTGACGGCGCGCTGAAGCTCTACGAGCAGGTCGCCGCCGAGGGTTCGCTGAGCGAATCGCAGCAGGCCGCGCTCCGCGACCGGATCGATGATCTGCGCGAGGCGCAACTGGCCGAACACCCGGCGCGGCTCTTTCCGGCGGACACGATGGCCTACGTCGAGCTGAGCCGGCCGGGCGAACTGGCCGAGCGTTTGACGACGATGCTCGGCATCGAGACCGCGCCGGTGCTCGCCGAGCTGGCGGGGCGCAAGCCGCGCGGACCGATCAACTGGGACGATCCGAATCCGATGAGCTTTCTGCCGGAGCGGCTGGTCATGAGTCCGGCGCTGGCGCGCTGGCTCTCGTCGTTTCGCGGCGCGGCCTTCGGGCTGACGAAGCTCGACGAGCATGAGGGCGACGTGCGCCCGCAGGGCGTGGCGGTGCTCAACACCGGCGGCACGGAGCTGATGCGCGGTTTCATCGAGATGGCGGCGCAGTTCGGACCGCTCTGCGAATCGATCGAAGGCTACCCCACCTACCAATTCCCTGAAGGCGTCGTGGCGACGCTGACGCACCGCATGGTCGTCGTGGGCCTGCCGCGATCGAGCGTCGAAGCGACCGTGAAGCGGCTGCGGAAGGGGGGCGAAGCGGGCGGCGGGCTGGCGGATGACGAGGCCTTCAAGAAGGTCTGCGCGAACCGCGCCCCGTCGACGCTCTTTGCCTATGTGAATGCGCAGCGCGCGATCGCGGCGCTCTCTCCGCAGCTCGACAACGATGAGGACTTTCAGATCGCCCGCTCGGTGCTGGACCTCGATCATCTGATCGGAGCGTCGCTCCGTCTGGGGGCGATCGACGGCGGACTCGGCCTGGACTTTTCGGTCCATCTCGCCGAGGGACATCACAATCTTGCGTACAACCTGGTGCGGACGCCGCGGATGTCGCGGCGCTCGCTGGCCTGCGTCCCCTCGAATGCCGCAGCCGTGATCGGGCTGGCGATCAATCCTCCCTCGGGCGAATCGGGTCCGGGTAGCGACTCGAAGGCCCGCAAGCTCTCCTCCGTCACGGGACTGGACCTGCTCCGCGAACTCTTCGGCAACATCGAGGAGTTCTCGCTTTATATCGCACCGACACAGGGCGGCCTGCTCGGCGGCAACAGCGAGGATGGCGCGCCGGCCTACATTCCCAATGCCGCGCTGGTGATTGCCGCGTCGGACGCGGCCAAGTCCGAGGCGCTCTGGAAGACGATCCTGGCGATCCCCGCGCAGGTGATGCCGAAGGAGGCCCCGCATCCCGAATCGGTCACCATCGCCGGGCGCGAAGTGACGCGGCTGAAGGTGCCGGAGGTCGGCGCGATCTACGTCGGCACAACCGACCACTGCGTGGTGGTCTCGGCACGCAGGGAGGCGATCGCCGCCGCGTTCAAGGCGAGCGGATCGAAGCGATCGATCCTCGATGACGAAACGTCGGCCGCGGCGCTGAAGCGGCTGGGCGACGACGTGGGCTCGCTCTTCATGCTGCACGGCGGGCGGCTGCTGCGCACCGCGGCGGGGCTGGCTCCGGCGATCGCGGGCGACGATGCGCCGCCTCCGGCCGTCATGAGCATGATGGCGGGGACGCTGGCGAAGGCGTTCGACAGCACGGTCATCTATGGCGGCGTCACGCAGTCGGAGACGGAGTTCAATCTGCAGGCCTGCATCGGCGGCCTGCCCAACGTCAACATGCTGCTCGCGCAGGTGGGGCCGATCATGCAGACCTTTGGCGCGATGCATTCGTCGGACCGTCGGCCGCCGTCGCGCGTCGCCGGCCGCCAGGCGCGGCAGGGCGACGACGAGGATCAGGCGGACGAGGAGTCGTCGCGCGAGTCGCGGCGGCATCAGCGGACCGAGCGGAAGGTGGAACGGTCGGAGGAAGACAAATCATCCGACGAGGGATCGTCCGGGGATTCGGAGGATCGTCCGCAGCGGCGCGAACGGCGGCAGCGATCCAGGCAGCCGATGTGATTAATAAAGGGTGCGTCGGGGACGCACCCTGCAAGACTCACCCCCCCTTGATCCCCCCTTCAAAAGGGGGGAAACAGGGCGGCGCAACTACGGTTCCGGCCAGCGCATCTCGTCCGACCGTTCGCGCGTCAACTCCTGCAGCCGCGAGTCGATCAGCTTGGACTTGGCCGCCAGCCGCTTGTCCAGCGCCGTCTTCTGACTCTGCAGCCGTTTTTCGATGTCGGCGATCAACCGGCGATGCTTTTCCATCCGCAGGTCGAACTGCTTGTCCAGCAGCGGCCGCAGCTCGTTCTGCATCCCCGCCGCATCGGTCGAGCCGCCCGCGTGGAATGCCTTGAGCTTCTCGTCGATCTGCATCTGAATCTTGTGATCCTCGATCAGCAGCTCGCGCGTCTCCGGGTCCGCCTGAAGGATTCGCAGGACGAAGGGACGCAGCCGCCGGATGCGTCGCTGAAACTCCTCCGGATCGGAGATTCGCAGCGCCGAGAGTCGCTCGTGCATCTCGGGGAAGTGCTTCTCCAGCACCTCCATGATGTCATTGATCAGTCCGTCGGGAACGCCGCGCTGCGGTCCGTCCGGGCGGAATCGACCGGGGCCGCCATCCGCATCGTCGGGCCCGCCGTCGCGCGGCCGACCGTCGCGCGGACCGCCGGGGGGCGCTCCCCCTTCGCCGCGGGGAGGTCGTCCCATGCCCGGCTCGGGAGGCGGAAATCCTTCGCCGTCGTCATCGGGCGGGGGTCCGCCCGGTCGGTCACCGGGGCGCATCGGCCGTCGCGGCCGTTCCTCGCCGGGCGGATGTCGCGGCGGCGGCTGATCCTCATCATCGCGATCGACGTCGCGGCCGGGACCCTCATGCCGGGGTGGCTCCTGCTCGTCGGCGAAGTCAGCACGCACGTCATCGCCCTGAAAGACCGGGCGATAGTGATCCGGTCGGCGATCGCGCGACCCGCTGCGCGGCGGTTCGGCTCGAACGGCCGCCGCGCCGAGGGTCAGCACCGCCAGCGCGATCAGAATCGCCGCCGCGCCGACTGAGCCGTTCCGATTCCAGTTCCAACCCTTCATCATCGTGGCATCCTCGTATGAAAAATGAATGAGCGCTCGCAGCGCGGGAACCCGTCTAAAGTCCTTCGCTCTGCTCCGCGTCATACTCCAGTCGATCCATGTCGCTCAGTAGCCGGTCCAGCGATGCATCGCCCGCACCGGCCCATCCGCTCGCCAGGCTGCTGACCTCTTCCTTCATGTCCTCAAGTTCCGCGTCTTCATTCACGAGGGCTTCCGCCGTGACGGCGAACCGTTCGAATGGATCGTCGGACGCCGCGGCGACCGGCCCGCGCAGCGCCGGCGTCCCGGGAACATAGGATCGCTCCGCATGCCACAGCAGGCCGGCGGAGAGCAGGATCAGCGCGGCCGCGGCGAGGGCGCCCCACGCCGCGCCGCGCGGCGCTTCGTGTGAGCCGAGTGATTGCGCACGCGCCTCGAGCTGCACCCGCATCCGAATGCGGCCGAGCAATTCACCGGAGGGGAGGGGCGTCGGCTGCCGTGACAGCCAGCGCTCGTTTTCCTCCAGCTCACCAAGTTGTTGCGGTGTAAGCGTCATCTGTCCAGTCTTCCGGTTCGTCATCATCGGAGCGCCCGGCTTCCTTTGCCGGGTCGCCGGTCATGATCGATCGCAGCCGCGCCAACCCGCGGTGTCCGCGTGCCAGCGCCGTGCCGAGCGGCGTCCCGGTCGCATCGGCGATCTCGCGGAAGGACATCTGCGAGAAATGCCGCAGCAGGATCACCTCGCGCTCCGGCTCGGGCAATTGACGCAGCGCGGCGGCCAGCCGATCGCGCGCCTCGCCCTGCTCCAGTGTCGCATCGGGCGGCGCCGCGCCGGCCGGGAGTTCCCCCGTTCGATCCTCCTCGCCCGCGTCGCTGCCGCCGGGTCGGTCGCCCGGGCGGCGGCGAAGCCGGCGGATGCGGTCCCGCACCAGGTTCGCGGCGATCCGAAACAGCCACGGCTCGAAGCGGCCGTCGTCCTGATAGGTCGCGATCATTCGCACCAGCCGCAGGAAGACCTCCTGCAGCAGGTCCTCGGCATCCTCGCGGCGCCCCGCCATGCGAAACAGAAAGCCGAACAGACGCGCTCCGTAGAGATCGACCAGGGCCGCGTGGGCCGCCGGATCGCCTCGCCGGGCCGCTGCAATGATGCCGGCCAACGCTTCGCCGCTCACGAGTCCTCTCCGGGACTAACGCCGCCGCCGCCGGATCATTGCGTCCCGCCCGGCCCGGGTTCAGGCTGATTCGCGGGGCGAATCCGCTCGCGGGTCCGATCATGCCGCGGACGTCGATCCCGCGAAACAAGATAAACGCCCGCTGCTCATGCGTTTGGAGCGAGGCGGCAGGGTCGATCCATCGGCAATTCGCCACCCCGACGAGGTTTGACGACCCCGGCGCGGTTCATATAATCCGCGCCGTCGTATCCCGACAGGGCAGGTGGGTTCATGACGTTTGCACGCGGGTGTGTCATCGCCGCGGTTCTGACGGCGATCGGCGGAACGGCGTGCCATCAGCCGGCCGCCCCCGTCGAGCAGGGACCCGTCGCGGAAGAGGTGCGCCGCCTGACCCATCCGCAGCGCGTGATCGTACTTCCCTTCACCAAGCCGAAAAGCTTCGATTCCGATCCCGTCCCCGATGGCGTCGAGGTGACGCTCCGCGTGGTCGACGTGATGAACGACCCGGTCAAGGCGTGGGGGACGTTCCGATTCGAGCTGTTCGAGCGCCGGCCGGCGTCGGGCGATCCGCGCGGCGAGCGCCTTCAGAACTGGGCCAAGACGATCGGCATCGTGGATGACCAGGTGAACTACTGGGATCGCGTGACGCAGACCTATCGTTTCCCGCTCGGCTGGGAAGGACGGCCGCTCGAGCCGGAGCGGACCTACGTACTCGACGTCCTCTTCGCGCCGCCAGAGGGGGATCGCATCATCGCCGATCCCTACGAGTTCAAATTCTCCGTCGACGTGGAAGCGATGCGCGCCGCCGCCCAGGCTGAAAAAGGGAGTTGAGGCTTACTCCCTCTCCCCGTGCGAGAGGGCTTGATTCTTTCCCCCTTTCCCTTGAGGGCTGAAGGCGACCGATGAGGAAGCCTGAAGGGACGGGGTGAGGGTGATGCTGGGGGTTCATTTCTGATCATGCCGCCGGGAACAGTCACAATTGACCGGTTCACCATCGGCGGCGGCGGACCGCTGCTGGTCATCGCCGGGCCCTGCGTGATCGAGTCGCGCGACCACTGCCTGAAGCTGGCCGAGGCGGCTTCCGCCATCTGCGGCCGACTGAAGGTTCCTTACGTCTTCAAGGCCAGCTACGACAAGGCCAATCGCACCAGCGGCAAAAGCTTCCGGGGGCCCGGCGCGCAGGAAGGTCTGCGCATCCTGTCGGAGGTGCGCGAACGCCTCGGCGTGCCGGTGCTGTCGGATATTCACGAGCCGTCGCAGGCCGTGGCGGCGGGGCAGGCGCTGGACATCCTTCAGATCCCCGCCTTTCTCTGCCGCCAGACCGATTTACTGGTCGCGGCGGCGCGGACCGGCCGCGCGGTGAACGTCAAGAAGGGGCAGCACATGGCCCCGGACCAGATGTCCCACGCCGTGGCCAAGGTGCGCGAGAATGGCAGCGAGCGCGTGCTGCTCACCGAGCGCGGCACCTTCTTCGGCTACGGCCGGCTCGTCGTCGACATGACCGGGCTGGAGCTGATGCGCGAACTCGCGCCGGTGATCTTCGACGCGACGCACAGTTGCCAGCTTCCCGGCGGCGCGGGAGACGCAACCGGCGGGCAGCGCCGCTTCACGCCGCTGCTGGCGCGCGCGGCGGCGGCGGCGGGAATCGACGGGCTCTTCCTCGAGATTCATGACCGTCCGGAACAGGCGCTCAGCGACGCCGCGACCGTCTGGCCGCTCGATCAGTTTGAGTCGCTGCTGAAAATGTGCATCGACGTGAGGCGGTAGCGGAAGGCAGTGCTGCAATCAGTGAACGCTCGGCTTCCACCCGCTGATTCGATGCTCCCGCCGGCGGCCTCGTCAGCCGCGCCCGCATCCTCCTTCAAGCCGTTCGTCGCGCCGGAAGCGAAGATTCCCGAACTCTCATTCTTCCCGCTCCTCGCCGGGGCGCTCCTCGGCATCGCATTCGGCGGCTCCTCGGTCTATCTGGTGCTGAAGGTGGGCATGACCGTGTCCGCCTCGATTCCCGTGGCCGTGCTCTCCATCACGATTTTTCGCGCATTTGCACCGCTCTTCGGGCGCAACGCCACGATCCTCGAAAACAACATCGTCCAGACCGCCGGCTCGGCGGGGGAGTCGATCGCCTTCGGCGTCGGCGTCACGATGCCGGCGCTGCTGATTCTCGGCTACGAGCTGGAGCTGTCGCGCGTGATTCTCGTGTCGGTGCTGGGCGGCCTGCTCGGCATCCTGATGATGATCCCGCTGCGCCGCGCCTTCATCGTCAATCAGCATGGCAAGCTGATCTATCCCGAGGGGACGGCCTGCGCGCAGGTGCTGATCGTCGGTGAGAAGGGGGGCGCGACGGCGGCGACGGTTTTCGGCGGTTTCGGGCTGGCGTTTCTCTACAAGCTGCTGATGAGCGGCCTGCGGTTGTGGAAGGACATTCCCGAGCGCGCGATCGGTTTCTTCAAGGGGGCGGCCGTCGCGGTGGAGATTTCACCGGAGCTGCTCGGTGTCGGATACATCATCGGCACGCGCATCGCCTGCGTGATGGTGGGGGGCGGCGTGCTAGCGTCGTGGGTGCTGATCCCCGCGATCCGCATGTTCGGCGACGGGTTGAACGCGCCGCTCTACCCCGGCGAGAAGCTGATCCGCGACATGTCGCTGGATGAAATCTGGCACAGTTACGTTCTCTACATCGGCGCGGGAGCGGTGGCGGCGGGCGGCATTATCAGCATGGCTCAGACGCTGCCGGTCATCTTTCACTCGATCCGGGCGGGACTCTCCGACCTGCGGCGCGAGCGCGCGGCGCGCGCGGCGGAGGCCGCCGGGCTGAGCGCGACGCCCAGGACGGAACGCGATCTATCGATGCGCTGGGTGATCGGCGGCAGCATCGCGCTGGCGGCGGCGATCGCGACTGCGCCGGCGCTGCAGGTCGGCGTGACGGGCGGAATCCTGGTCGTGCTGTTCGGTTTCTTCTTCGTCACCGTCTCGTCGCGGCTGACCGGCGAGGTGGGTTCGTCGTCGAACCCGATCTCCGGCATGACCGTGGCGACGCTGCTGCTGACCTGCCTCGTCTTCGTGCTGATCGGCTGGACGGGGGAGGGCTACCGGCTCACGGCGCTTTCCATTGCCGCGGTGGTCTGCATCGCGGCGAGCAACGGTGGCACGACGTCGCAGGATCTCAAGACCGGCTACCTGCTCGGCGCGACGCCCAGCGCCCAGCAGATCGCCATCGTGATCGGTTCGCTCACCTCGGCGATGGTCATCGGCGTGGTCCTGCTTGGGCTCAACGACGCCGCGACCATCTACACGCAGAAGGATCTGCCCGCGGCGCAGGTCGACGTGTCGAAGCTGACCGCGAAGGCGCACGTGCGCGGGTCGGCGGCGCAGCATGACTCGAAGGAGTATTACGTCTTCTTTGCCCAGCCGGGGCAGCACGAAGGGATTCCCTCGGGCAAGTACCTGGTGGACGACACCGGCCGGATCCGCTGGCGGATCGATCCCGGCATCAACGGGACGCTCGACCGGCGCGACGACGGGGCGAAGGTTCAGAAATACTCCGCCCCCAAGGCGCAGCTCATGTCCTTCATCATCGACGGCATCCTGACGCAGAAGCTTCCCTGGTCGCTGGTGCTGCTGGGGGTGTCGATCGCGATCGTGCTGGAGCTGTCGGGCGTGCCGTCGCTCCCCTTTGCGGTGGGGGTCTATCTGCCCCTCTCGTCGTCGACGCCGATCTTCATCGGCGGCATTCTCCGCTGGATCGCCGATCGTTCCGCCGGCCGCTCCGAGTCGGAGGGGGACAGCAGTCCCGGCGTGCTCTTCTCGTCGGGATATATCGCGGGCGGGTCGCTCTGCGGCGTGCTGCTGGCGTTTCTCATGCTTCGCTGGGAGGATACCAGCGCTCAGCTTGGATTGCTCGGCGAGCAATGGCTGGGCGGTTTCTCCACGTCGGACGGCGCGGCGCTGCTTCCCTTCGGTCTGCTGGTGCTGGCGCTCCTGATCCTCGGCGCGGGCCGGATCGGTCGCGCTCGGTCTCAACGGGTATGAGCTGAACCCCTGCCCCCTCATGGAGTCGGAAGGGGATCCGGCTCTCGCGCGTCGCCACTCCGCGTCGACGCCGAGCGCCACAGGCAGAGCCGCTGTATATTCCGCCGCAATGTCGTCGAGCCCGACTTCGTTTATCCATTCCGCCCGGCTCATTGCGGTCTGGACGCTGGCGTCGCGCGTCACCGGCCTGGTCCGCGACATCCTCCTGAACGCCGCCTTCGGCCAGGGCTGGGTGCAGGACGCCTTCAACTTCGGTTTTCAGATTCCCAACCTCTTCCGCCGCCTCTTCGGCGAAGGAGCGCTCTCCGCCGTTTTCGTACCGACGTTTTCCCAGGTGCTGCAACGCGACGGCGCGCCCGCCGCCTGGTCGCTGCTGGGCAGGGTGCTGGCCCGGCTGACGATCGTGCTTCTGGTGATCGCGCTGCCGATCGAGGCGACACTGCTCGCCTGCCGGCTGCTCCGTCCGCTCTCGGAGGCCGGCGCGCTTCAGGTGCTGCTGACCGGCGTGATGCTCCCCTTCATGGTGAGCATCTGTCTCGTGGCGCTCTTTTCGAGCTTGCTCAACTGCCTGGGGGTGTTCGGCGCGCCGGCGGCCATGCCGATCGTGCTGAATCTCTGCATGATCGCGGGAATTCTTTCGTCGTCGCGCTGGCTGGGCGACGATCCGCGCCGCCGCGTGATCGGCGTCGCCGTGAGCGTGCTGGCGGCCGGTCTGCTTCAGCTTCTGCTGCTCTGGCCGATCCTGCGGCGGGCGGGGGTCCGGATGCCCTGGTCGCTGGAGCGCGGCGACGATCGGCTGCGCGAGATGCTCGCCGCGCTCATTCCGGTCATGCTGGGTCAGGGGGTGCTCGCGCTCAATTCCGTCATCGACAGCCTGATCTGCACCACGCTCTCCCCCGGCGCAGCCGCCAGCGGCACGATCTCACTCTTCGGCGCGGTGATCGACTGCCCGTTGCGGCCCGGCGCGCTGACGGCGATCACGAACGCGCAGCGGCTCTATCAGTTTCCGCTGGGCGTGCTGGCGATTTCGCTGGCGACTGCGGCGCTGCCGGCCTTCAGCCGCTTCGCGGCGGCGGGCGACGTGGCCGGGCTGCGCGGCGCGCTGGGCCGCGCCCTGCGGCTGGCGCTCTTCGAGGGGCTCCCCTGCGGCGTGATGCTCTTCGTGCTGGCCGAGCCGATCGTGCGGCTGCTCTTTCAATATGGCCACTACACCGCCGATCATTCGGCGCGCGCGGCGGCCGTGCTCCGCTGGTACGGGCTGGGGGTGGCGGTCTTCTCGCTCAATCAGGTCGTGCTGCGCGGTTTCTACAGTCTCAAGGACACGCGCACGCCGATGTGGATCGGCATCGGCGCGATGCTTCTGAACGTCTCGATCAGCCTGTCGCTGCTCTGGATTCCCACCGTGCGGGAACAGGCCTTCGGCATCAGCACGACGATCAGCACGCTGGTCGGCGTCTGCGTGGGGCTGTGGCTGCTGCGCGGGCGAATGGGCGGACGGGTCGGCGCGCGGGCGCTCGCGGCTTCGGCGGCGCGCACGCTGGCCTGCACGCTCGCGGCGGCCGCGGCGGCCGCGTGGCTGGCGGCTCGATCGGGCGCGACGGGGACGGCGGCGGAGCGCGCCATCGCGGTGGGGGTTCCGCTCGGCGCGGCGGTGGCGGCGTTTCTGATCGTCGCTCGGATGCTGCGGATGGAGGAGTTGTTCTGGCTGACGGGGAGGGAGAAGGCGTCAGTGACGTAGGATGCGTCCAGGACGCGATGCAAAGAGCCCGAGGATGAATCTGATTACGGCTGCGAGAGAAGCTTTGTGACGAAGAGCGACAGGTCGTCGCCGTCGATGCGGCCATCCTTGTTGACGTCGGCCCGCACCTGTTCCGGGCAGCCGGTGGGGGGGCGAACTCCCATGAGCAGATCGCGCAGCGGCGGCGAGTCGAGCGAGGTGATTCCGCCGTCGATGTTCAGATCGCCTCCCAGCGGCACGAGCAGTTCCGCCGAGTTGGGCTCTTCAATGACGGGAAACAGGCTGAGCAGCACGTAGGGCAGCCGTGCGGACCATGCCGCCTCTTCGTGCGTCTGCCCGAAGCCGACACGGAAGAAGAAATCCTGCCCGTAGATCCGTCCGTCGCGCAGCATGTCGTCGCGCACCAGATAGGTCGATTCGCCGTTGTCGTTGGTGTCGCCGCAGTCCAGGTAGAACCGAACCGACGCGGGAAGCTCCGCCCCCTTCAGCCGGTCGTCCGTGTTGCCCGCCCAGAAGGTCGGCGACATGCAGCCGATTTTTCCGAACACATCGGGATGGTCGAGGCCGAGCACGGCGGCGGCGATCGCGCCGAAGCTCGATCCGATACTGGCGGTGTCCGCCGGACCGGTGAGCGTGCGGTAGGTCGCGTCGATGAAGGGCTTGAGTTCCTGAATGACGAAGTCGTTGTAGTCGCCGTTGTTCAGCGTGGGGCTGCCGAACTCGGGCACGTACTCCGCGTTGCGCTGCGTGGAGTTGTCGATCGCGACCAGAATCACTTCGCGGATCGCGGCCTGCTGGATGAGCGAATCGCTCACCAGGTCGGCGTTCCACGTGCCGAGCGGATTGCCGGGGAGAAAGATGTTCTGGCCGTCCTGGAAATAGGCGACCGGATAGCGTCGCCAGGTGTTCGCAGCATAGCCGCGCGGCAGATAGACGCGGAAGCCGCGACCGCTGACGCCGTTCACGACGCGCGTCGCGGGCACGGTCGTGGTCACCAGCACGCGCGTCTCGATCGCGCCGACGCTGGTCGCGCCGGCCCCCGGCTCGAAGTCATACAACTGCGACCCGCGGCGATAGACCGTGTGCAGCGGAACGTTGATCGACGTGTTCAGGATCGAGGCGTTGATGCCGCCGCCGTTCGGCTGGTTGGCGAGCGTGGCGATTTCGAGATCCGGCCGGCAGGGCAGCGGCGTCAGCGGGACGTTGACGACGCCTCCCGCCGTATTGAACATCACGTGCGATGCGCCGTCCGAGACCGGCGCGACCACCGAGAGATCGCGCAGCAGGGGCAGCGGCGGCGCGGTCGAGGCGGCGATATTCGTGCTCAGGTCGGTGAAGTTGTTAGGGTCCTGGAGCTGCTGAACCGTGTCGTCGCGCCGGATGAACCGGTACTGATAGCTTTTGCCGCGCGGGATGGCGACGCTGATGAACCAGTCGCGCTGGAAGGGGCCGCGATCCTCCGACACCAGTTTGACCGCGTATCGAATGTCAGCCTGGCCCAGTTGCGGAATGTTGCCGGTGAGGAAGATGCTCTCGCCGAACGGGGCGTTTTCGGTCCAGTTAAAGGAGACCACCTGGTTCGGCACGCCGTCGGCGCGCACGTCCGTCCCCGGCAGACCGGCCCCCACGCCGCAGAGCATGGCGGAGGCAATCCAGCGGGACCGCGGACGCGGCTTCGAGTTGGCTGACCGCCGAATTGTTTGCAAAATGAAGCCCCTGGAAATCTGGTCCACCCCATGATATGCGGAACCGGGCTTGGAAGCCTAACCCCGATATCCCCGAATTCGCGGATTTTGCGGGCTAAAGCGACAAATCAGGGGTTCGGGACGGCCTGTCGGGTGGCCCCTGTGAAGCTGGAAAGGCCGCTGCGCCGGTCGGCCATATCGGACCCGGAAGGGAGATTCAATTGGCCGAATCCGTGGCGCTGACACAACAGATCCGCGACCTGCTCGACGGAGCGGGGGTTCAATATCGCTTCGTGGAGCATCCGCCCACCCGCACCTCGGAGGAATCGGCGGCCGCGCGCGGCGAGGAGCTGCGGCTCGGCGGCAAGGCGCTGCTGATCAAGGCGGGGGACGACTTCGCCCTCTTCGTCCTCAGCGCGGTGTTGAAGCTGGATAGCGACGCCGTGAAGCAGCGCTTCGCGGTCAGGAAGATTCGCTTCGCTTCCGCGGATGAGTTGATGTCGATGACCGGTTTGACTCCCGGATCGGTGCCGCCCTTCGGCCGGCCGCTGCTGCCTTTTCCGCTCTACATCGACGAGTCCATTGCGGCGAATGAACGGATCGCATTCAACGCGGGCAGCCTGACGCAGTCGATCGTCATGCCGGTGGCGGACTACCTGCGGCTGTCGGGGGGTGAGGTGTTCCGGTTCGGCGCGACGGGGTAAGGCGCGATCAGGGATCGGGGCGCGGGTCGTCGGCGGGCGTTGCGGCGAGCGGCGTCTTCACCGGCGCGGGCGCGGCGGGCGGCTGCCAGGCAGGCCCATCGACGAAGATCGCGTCTCCAACCGCGATCCAGGGAGGCAGTGGACCGGCGGGCGGCGCGAGAACCGCTTCGCCCTGTTCGCACCGCAGCACCACCGCGGCCGAGTCCTGCCGCTGCGAGCGAACCGACGCGGCAAGCCCCGGCCGAAGATCGGTCTGTTTGCCCTCGGCGCGCACGAAGCAGACGCCGGCCGCGGCATCGACGTGCGTGACCGCCCCCCAGCGCTCCGCCGGCAAACGTGCGAAATCGACATACAGCTCATCCCAGGGTTGCAGGGTCAATCCGGCCACCAGCGACGCTTCGACGTTGACACCGCAATGGTCCTCGTGGGCCGCTGCCACCGTGAGCCGCGCCACCGGTTCGCCGCCGCGCAGCAGCGCCAGGCTCATTCCCGGCCGCAGACCGGCCCCCTCGCCTGCGTTGATCAGGCCATAGCCTCCCTCGGCGCGAAAGACCAGCAGCGGCACGCGCCCGCCGAGCACGTCGGCCGACGGCCGCCGCACGGCCAGATCGCCGAGGGTGACCTGCGTCCTGCCGAGGGAAGGGAGCGTTTCGGCGACGGCGAATTCCTCGGTCACCTGCACGACCCGCACGACGCCGGCGTAGGCGCCGTCGCGCGTAAGAATCCACGCGTCGTCGACGGCCGCGACGTCGGGATGCGGATAGGGAATCCAGATTCGCTGCTCAGCTCCACGCGGTTCAACGCGCAGGACGCGCGACACCGCGTCGCCACAGCGGCGCTCGCGCGGCGTCAGCCACAACCGCGCCCAGTCGCCCGGCTGCGGCCGCATGTTGGCCACGAGCGGAGTGACGGCGGCCAGTGCGGCGCGCCGGTCAGCGTCGGTCACTTCGAGCCGGGCCACCGGCCAGCCGTCGCGTTCCACTAGCCAGATGTCGCCGACGCGCAATCCTTCCGCCGGTCCGCCGCGCAGCCAGAGCACGCGGCCGCTGTCGCAGACCGGCCCGACCTGCGCCCAGATCGGGCCGCGCGGCACGAGCCGGTCGCGGCCGCGCCGGGCGGCGTCGGCGTGCAGCGCCGAGGCGTCCAGATCGCGCCATCGACCCGCGGCGAGCACATCCGCGCAGGCTGGATCGAACCAGTCGACCTGTCCCGCGATGAGCCGCCCGCGCCGCAGGGTCGTCGTGAGCCGGGCGACCGGCTTGAGTTTCTCGAAGAGCCAGCAGCGCGCGCCGGGCGCGGGCACATCCGGTCCCAGTGTTTCGAGCAGCACGGTGCGCCCGTCCGCCGCGGTGCGGCGCGCCACGGCCGGCGCGACGAGCGGCAGGGCCATGCTTGAAAGTTCTTCCGCCCCCGGTTGCAGCGACGCGCCGGCGGGAGGTTTCGGCGCGGGGGTTGCGACCGATCGGTCGGCCGGATCGGGACCGGGCGGCTCGGCGCATCGAGCCGAAGGGGCCGGGCTGAGCAGGAGAGTCGTAAGGATTGCGAGACGCGCGACGAAGGTGGAGCGGACGCGCGCCGGAAGCGCGATCGTGGCGGTGAGTCGGCGCGAGTCGTCCCTGATCGTGATGGCGGCGATCTCCATTTCGTCCGCGTCCGGCGACGAGCTTACCGAATCGCGTCCTGCGCGCTAAGCACGGAGGCGAGCCGCAGACGAGCTTCCGCCATCACGCGCTCCACGTCCAGGTCGTTCATGCAGCGATGCTGATGCGGACAGTCGCGGAGATTCCGCAGGTAGCAGGGACTACAGGGCAGGTCGAGCCGCACCACGCGATCGAGCGCTCCATAGGGTCCGGTACGCCCCGGATGGGTCGGCCCGAAGAGGGCGACCAGCGGCCGTCCATAGGCGGCGGCAAGATGCATCGGAAAGGAATCCGCCGTGATGACCAACCGCGCGGATTCGACCAGCGCCGCCAGCGCTCTCAGCGAGGTGCGCCCGCTGAGGTCGTGTGCCCGATTCCCCGATGCCGCGACCGCCAGCCGCGCGAGGGAGCGGTCTCCCGCGCCGCCCACCAGCAGGGTCGGCAGGCCATGCTCGTCGGCAAGCCGCGCCGCGACCCGACCGAATCGCTCGACCGACCATTGCTTGGTCTCCCAGCGCGTACCCGGCGCGATCAGGGCGTAGGGCGCGCGCGGCGCGATGCTTCGTTCAGCCAGAAGCGCCGCGGCGGATGATCGATCCTCGGCGCGCAGCGCCGGCCGCATGTCGACCTCGCCAGGATTCACGCCCAGCAGCGCGAGCGCTTCGAGATTGCGATCGACGGCGTGCGCCCGATCCTGGCGCGTGGTCATGAAATGGGTGTAAAAGAGCCAGCTGAATTCGCGCGCATCTCGAAATCCGATGCGCACCGGCGCGGCCGCCGCACGCGCCAGAAAACCACTGCGGAAGAGTCCCTGAAGGTCGATCACCAGGTCATAGTCGCGCCGCCGCAGTCCGGTCACGAACCGCGCGAAATCGCTCGACGCCCGCCAGCGCCGGCCGACGTGGGCGAAGTGCCGCCGGTCGAAGGGAATCAGCGCCGTGAGCGACGGCTCCGCCTCGAGCAGGTCGATAAAGCTCGAACCGACGAGCCATTCCAGCGTCGCCTCCGGCCACGTAGCCCGCAGCGCCCGCGCCACCGGCAGTGCGTGCAGAATGTCGCCGGCCGAACTGGGCTTGATCAGCAGGATGCGCCGGAAGGAGCGGCCGGCCAGGTCGGTCATATCGTGCGCTCGAAGACCAGCACCCGGTCCACGCCGCCCAGGTCGCGATGCGTGCCGAGATGCGCGAACGCGCCGCCGCGCGCGAAGAGATCGATCACCGCGGCGGCCTGCCCCATGCCGATCTCGACGAAACAGCGACCCGCCGGGCGCAGCAGCGCCGCGCCGCGTTCGGCCAGGAGCCGGTAGAAATTCAATCCGTCGCCCGCCGCCAGCGCGACGCGCGGTTCATAATCGACCACGTTGGGAGGAAGTCCCGCGACGGCCGATTCGGCGATGTATGGCGGGTTCGAGAGGATGAGGTGGAAGCCTCCGGAGGGGACCGCCTCTTCCGGCAGCGTGAGGCCGTCGGCCACGACGCAGCGCACCCGGTCGGAGACGCCGTGTGCCGCCGCGTTGGCTGTGGCGACGTCAATCGCCGCGGCGGAGATATCCGAAGCCACCGCCCGCACGCGCGCCTGGAATCGCGCGATCGAAACCGCGATGCAACCGCTGCCGCTGCCCATGTCGAGCAGATGCACCGTCTCGTCCGCCAGTGTCTTGCAGTAGGCGACCGCGCGTTCGACCAGCGTCTCCGTCTCCGGGCGCGGAATCAGCACGTCGGGCGTCACGCGGAAATCGAGCGAGAAGAATTCCCGCCGGCCGAGCAGATAGGCGATCGGCTCATTTTTTGCGGCCCGCTTCACGAGGTCGCGGAAACGGGTGAGCGGCGCTTCACCCGGCACGGCGTCAAAGCGCGTGTAAAGCTCGATTTTGCGGCACTGGAGTGATTCGGCGAGGAGCAGTTCGGCGCACAGTCGCGGCTGATCCAGCCCGCGGGCCGTGAAATGATCGCGGGTCCAGTTCAGCAGCCGGCCCACGGTCCAGACGTCGGCGGCCGCCTGCGGCGCGGGGGCGGAATCCATGTATCACCATTGGGATGATTTAGGTGCAGCCGCCCCCTGTCAACCCCGAAACGGAGTTACCGGTCCCCAGAGACGGGCTTTGCCGAGGTTGGAGGAACGTTCTTAACGGACATTTCGGCGGCGCCGCACCGGTCGGACGTTCGCCGCCGTCGCCGCGGCGAGAGGCCGTTTTGGATCAGTTGTGTGTCGACATCGGCCGCACGGCGGGATACGCTAGATGGATCGCGTTGCATCAGCGTTGGAGTATCCCGCATGGACACGCCGTTGTCCCCCGACACAACTCTGGGCGGTGAGATCGCGTCTCACTGCGCCGACCTTCCGGCCGCATCGTTGCGCGCCGGCGGCGAGTCGGTGGACAAGCCGCTGCCGGCAGGCGTCGATCGCGCCGCGCTGGAGCGCGAAGTGGCCGCCGCCATGTCCGGACTGGACATGAAGGAGTTTTCGGCCGCCGCCGATCAGACGCCGGTGGAGCGCGCGCTCGTGCAGGGTGACGTGGTCAAGGCGAAGGTGCTCTCCTGCAGCCCGCGCGACGTGCTGGTCGATCTCGGGGGCAAGGTGCAGGGACTGGTGCCGCGCGACGAATTCCTGCCAGGCTACGAACCGCCCGCCGGGCTTGAGATGAACGTGCTCGTCGAGGGCGTGCAGGCGGACTCCGGGCTGATCAAGCTCTCCAAGAAGCGCGCCGACGTTCTTGCGATGTGGCGCGATCTGAAAGTCGGCGACGTGGTCGAAGGCATCGTCGCCGGGATGAACAAGGGCGGGCTGGAAGTCGCGGTCGGCGGCATCAAGGCCTTCATTCCTTCATCGCAGGTCGATACGCACTTCGTCAAGGACATCACCGAGCTGTTCGGCAAGCCGATCAAGGCGGAAGTGATCAAGATCGAGCCGCAGCATCAGAACCTCGTCATCTCTCGCCGCAAGGTGCTGGAGCGCGACGCGGCCAATGCGCGGAGCCGCATGATCGACGAGATCAAGGTGGGCGAACTGCGCCGCGGCCGCGTCCGCAGCCTCACGGAATTCGGCGCGTTCATCGACCTGGGCGGTATCGACGGACTGCTGCACATCTCGGACATGACGTGGGGCCGCATCGCCCACGTATCGGAGATGCTCAAGGTCAACGACGAAGTCGAGGTCTGCGTCCTGAAGGTGCAGAAGCAGAAGGGGCGTCTCTCGCTCGGCCTCAAGCAGCTCAAGCCCAATCCGTGGGAGAACGCCGCCGAGCGTTTTCCGGTCGGGGGCCGCTTCAAGGGGCGCATCCTGCGGCATGCCGATTTCGGCCTCTTCGTCGAACTGGAAGCGGGAATCGAGGGGCTGGTGCCGCTGAGCGAGTTGAGCTGGAACCCGCGGATTCGCAGCCCGCGCGACGTCGGCGCGGAAGGGGACCTGGTGGATGTGCAGGTGCTATCGCTGGACGGCGAAAAGCATCGCATCTCCCTCAGCATCAAGCAGCTCAGCGAGGATCCCTGGAAGAACGCCGCGACGACCTATCCGCCCGGCCACAAGGTGAAGATCAAAGTGCTGCGCCTCGCGCAGTTCGGGGCTTTCGTCGAGCTGGAGCCGGGGGTCGAGGGGATGATCCACATCTCCGAGCTTTCCCAGCAACATGTCAAGGCGGTCAGCGACGTGGTTCAGCCTGGACAGGAGGCCGAGGCGCGGGTTCTCCGCGTCGAGGCGGCGGCCCGGCGGATCGCGCTGTCGCTGCGGCCGGAGCCTGCCCCGCACGTGGAACAGCCGCAACGATCGATGGCGGAGACGGCCGCCCCCGCGCGCAAAACCTCCTCCAAGTCGCGCCGCGGCGGACTGGATTTTGAATGGGGCGGCGTCATCAAGCTGGACCCCTCCAAATATCAGCGATAGCCGCCCGGGCGGCCGAGTGTCAATCTCAAGATATTGCCATGCAAATAGTTATGTCTGTTCTCTGTCTTCGGCGGCGACCCGCCACGGCGAAATGGGCCACGGCGGCGCGCTTGTCAGTTTGTTCCTACCCCGTTATTCTCTGCGAACTTGCAGTTGAGGGACGGGTTTGCAGACGGCCAGCATCCGGACGAGGCAGATTCCGGATCGAGCGAATTGAGGAGACGCAAGAGGAATGGCGATCACGGCCGACCAGAAGTCGGGTTTGCTCAGCACGCATCGGCGGCATGACCGGGACACCGGCTCGCCGGAGATCCAGGTCGCGCTCCTGACGGAGCGGATCAATCAGTTGACCGAGCATCTCAAGTCGCACAAGAAGGACCACACGTCGCGGCGCGGCCTGCTGATGATGGTCGGTAAGCGCTCGCGGCTGCTGAAGTACCTGACTCAGACGGATCGCGTGCGCTATCAGAGCGTCATTGCCAAGCTTGGCCTGCGCAAGTAACCCATCGCGCGTCCCACCCAGGCGGCCGGTGCGCCGCGGAAACCAAGGCAGCGGGCGATTCCCTTCAACCAGCAAGGTCGGTTCAGTCGAACCGTCGGTGGTCGCGGCGTAATGAAGTGTCGGGTGTCGGTCTATTCTGAATCAGAACGCAGAGGAAGTAGGTAGCAGAACGATGATGACGCTGAGAGTTGAGACGGAGATCGGCGGACGGGTGTTTTCCATCGAGACCGGCAAGGTCGCGCGGCAGGCCGGCGGTTCGGCGATCGTGCGATACGGCGAGTCGGTGGTGCTCTGCACCGTGGTGTCGGCCAAGCCGCGCGAAGGCATCGACTTCTTCCCGCTGACCGTCGACTACCGCGAGCGGATGTCGGCGGCCGGCAAGTTTCCGGGCGGCTTCTTCAAGCGCGAAGGGCGGCCGACGCAGAAGGAAATCCTCACCATGCGGGCGATCGACCGGCCGATCCGGCCGCTCTTCCCGTTGGGTTTCATGAACGAAGTTCAGATTCAGTGCATGGTGCTGGCGGCCGACCAGGAGAACGACCCGGACATCCTCGCGATGAACGGCGCGTCGGCGGCGCTGATGAACAGCGACATCCCGTTCGAGGGGCCGACCGCCGCCGTGCGCGTCTGCCGCGTGGACGGCGAATTCATCATCAATCCCACCGGCGAACAGCGCGACGCCGCGGACATGGAGCTGCTGCTCGCGGGCCATCGCGACGGCGTCAACATGATCGAGGTCGGCGCGAAGGAAGTTCCCGAGGAGGCCGTGACCGAGGCGATCGAGATCGGCCACCGCGCCATCATCCAGATCTGCGACGTGATCGACGAGCTGGCCCACAAAGTGGGCGCGAAGAAAGGCTGGACCCCGCCCGAGCCGATGACGCAGCTTCGCGACCGCGTCCGATCGATGGCGGACAAACGACTGCGCGACGCCAAGCGCACGATGAAGAAGCAGGAGCGCAACGACGCCGTCAAGAAGATCTACGACGACGTGATGGATGGCATCACCCCCAAGGACGCGGTGAACCCCGAGATTCAGCGCTCCGCCATCTATGCCGAGCTTCAGCGGCTGGAGGAAGAGGTCGTCCGCCAGACGATCCTCAACGAGGGCATCCGCCCCGACGGTCGCCGCATGGAGGACATCCGGCAGATCACGTCCGAAGTGGCGGTCCTGCCGCGCGTCCACGGATCGTCGCTCTTCACGCGCGGCGAGACGCAGTCGCTGGTGACGCTGACGCTGGGCACGGCCCGCGACGAGCAGCTCATCGACGACCTCGTGGCCGAATACAGCAAGAAATTCATGCTGCACTACAACTTCCCCCCCTTCAGCGTGGGCGAAGTGCGGCGCATCGGTTCGCCCGGCCGCCGCGAGATCGGCCACGGCGCGCTGGCGGAGCGGGCGCTCGAGGGCGTCCTGCCGACGCCGGAGGAATTTCCCTACACCATCCGCCTCGTCAGCGACATCCTGGAGTCCAACGGCTCCAGCTCGATGGCGTCGGTCTGCGGCGGCACGCTGGCGCTGATGGACGGCGGCGTCCCAATCCGCCATCCCGTCGCGGGCATCAGCGTCGGACTGGTGCAGGAAGGGAACAAGGAAGTGCTGCTCACCGACATCATCGGCGAGGAGGATCACTTCGGCGACATGGACTTCAAGGTGGCCGGCACGCAGTTCGGCATCACTGCGATCCAGCTTGATCTCAAGACCCGCGGCCTGAACCACGACATCATCCGCCGCACGCTCAAAGTGGCGCGCGAGGCGCGGATTCACATTCTCAAGGAGATGCTGAGCGTCATCCGCGAGCCGCGGTCGCAGATCAGCCCCTACGCACCGAATCTCGTACTGCTCAAGATCGACCCCGAGAAGATCGGCAAGGTCATCGGTCCGGGCGGCGCGGGCATCCGCAAGATTCAGCAGCTCACCAACACCGAGGTCAACATCGAGGACGACGGCACCGTGACGATCGCGGGCGTCGGCCATGAGGGTACCGCCGCGGCCAAGGAGATGATCGAGACCATCACCGAAGGCGTGAAGGTCGGCCGCATCTACGAAGGCAAGGTGATCTCGATCAAGGATTTCGGAGCGTTCATCGAACTGACTCCCGGCCAGGACGGCCTCTGTCACATCAGCGAGCTGGCCGCCGGCTACGTCGGCCGCGTGACCGATGTCTGCCAGATCGGAGACGTGCTGCGGGTCAAGGTGATCGCGGTCGACGAGCATGGCCGCGTGAAGCTGTCGCGCAAGGTGCTGCTCCGCGAGGAAGGCCAGATGGGCGGCGAGGGTGCGGGCGGCGACGGCGGCGATCATGGCGGTGACCGGGGTGGACATGGCGATCGCGGGGGACATGGCGACCGGGGTGGACACGGTGATCGCGGCGGCGATCGCGGGGGTCATGGCGACCGAGGCGGCGATCGGCCGCACGAGGAAGCCGGCGCGCGCGGCGGCGAGCGCGGCGGATATAACCGCGGCGGTGACAGTCGACGTCGCGACGGTGGAAGCGGCGACGGCGGCGGAAATCGCTGATCGGCGTTCGCGTCCATTCGATCCGTCGAACCAGAAGAATTCATGCCCCGGTTCCGGCTGACGGGACCGGGGCGACGGCTCAACAGACCCCGGCGATCCTCCGGTTGTGTGGCGCCGAGTCTGTGGGCGGATCGCGCCGGCTTTATGACGTCGTTGGATCCGCAACCCGATTCGAACGGACCGCCTGCCGCCGAACCGCTCGGTCCCGGCGCGATGGCGGAACTCTCCGCCGTCACCGGCGGACTGGCCCACGAAATCCGCAACCCGCTCTCCACGCTCAAGGTCAACCTGCAACTGCTCGACGAGGACTGGCGCGACGTCGCCGCGGCCGATCCGGCCACCGCCGACCTGGTGCGCCGCAGCTCCAAGCGGCTGACCACCATGATCCGCGAAGTGGATCGGCTGGCGCGGATTCTCGACGACGCGCTGCGCTTTCTCGGCCACCACGAACTCAATCGTCGCGCCTGCGACCTGCGCGAGCTGCTCGACGAACTGGCGGAGTTTCTCGAACCGCAGGCCCGCGCCGAGGGCGTCGCGATCGAGCGCCGCTATGACGGGGCGGCGGTCACGGCCGCGGTCGATCCCGACCTGATCAAGATTGCCCTGACCAACCTGATGACCAACGCCATTCAGGCCATGCCCGCCGGCGGCGTGCTGACGCTGCGCGCGCGCAACGAGACGGGCGGCGTTTGCATCGAGGTGGCCGACACCGGTGTGGGCATTCCGCCCGAACAGGTTGGGCGGATCTTCGACGCCTTCTACTCCACGCGCAAGGGGGGAACCGGGCTGGGACTGGCGACGGCGCGGCGCATCATCCGCGAACATGGGGGCCGCATCGACGTTCGCAGCGAGGTGGGACGCGGAACGACTTTTTCGATCCGGCTGGCGGCCGGGACGTAACGGCGTGCCCCGCGAGGCCGGCCGATCCCGGTGGACCCGCCCCCCGGACGGTTCTACAATTGGTGCCTTGCCCCGCCTCCTGGAGGGATTTGCCAAATGACGCAGAAGTTACGCCGCCGCGGTCCGCTGGCCGCTCTGATCGCACTGTCCGGCCTGTTCGTGCTGAACGGCGCCACCTGCACCAACAACCCCGGCGACGGCGGCGACGGGGGGGACGGTCCCGATAATCTGGATGAGATTCTGGCGGTCCTCTCCGACGACCACGTCGAAGGCTCGGCCGACGCGCCGGTGACCGTGGTCGAATACGCCGATTTCCAGTGCCCCTTCTGCGGGGAGTTTGCCCGGGACACGCTCCCGACGATCCGCACCGAGTACATCGAGACGGGCAAGGTGCGCTGGGTCTTCCGCCACTTCCCGCTGCGACAGATTCACGTCTGCGCCGAGGCGGCCGCGCGCGGCAGCGAGTGCGCCAATGACCAGTCGTTGTTCGTCGAGTTCCACGACCGGCTCTTCAACAACCAGTCTTCGCTCTGCAACGCCGATCTGAAGACCCACGCCGCCGCGCTGGGGATGAATACGGCGACGTTCAATTCGTGCCTCGATTCGGGCGAAAAGTCGGATCGCGTGCAGCGCGACCTCGATTCAGGGATCGAGGCGGGCGTGACGGCGACGCCGAGCTTCTACATCAACGGCGAACTGACGCAGGGCTCCCAGTCGGTCGCGCAGATGCGCACGCTGCTCAACACGGCGATCGCGGAATCCGGCGGCTGAGTGCCCCGTCCGCGCCGGGCTACAGCAGTTCCGCCAGACGTCGCTTGATGATCTTGCCGGTCGGTCCGCGCGGCAAATCGGCGCGAATGATGACGCGCCGCGGCACCTTGTATCCCGCCAGCTTTCCGCGGCAGTGCTCGCGCAGCTCCGTGTCGCCGGCCGTCGCCCCTTCCCGCAGCGCCACGAACGCGACGATCTGCTCGCCGCGCGTCGGATCCTGTTGGCCGATGACCGCCGCCTCCTCCACCGCCGGATGCTCCATCAGCGCCGTCTCGATCTCGCGCGGATAGACAT
>Ga0187894_10000468_pt1 | contig 54593 bp, 85 predicted proteins | sample GBC1701081metaG_FD_136650 | JGI IMG/M metagenome (GOLD analysis project Ga0187894, IMG submission 136650) | White microbial mat communities from a lava cave in the Kipuka Kanohina Cave System on the Island of Hawaii, USA - GBC170108-1 metaG ...
CCGTTCCCGGCGAGCAGCGTGGTCACCTCGAACGCGATCTGGTCGATGGTCCCGCCCTTGAACGGGGCCACGAACGGGAAGGCGCGCAGCGTGCCCGCCGATGGAGCCCCGGTCACGAGCGCGTCGGCCGAGTTCTCACCCGCGACGTAGAAGGACGAGATCCCGGATAGGAGGTTCGTGTGCTGAAAGCCCTGGAAGCTCATCCCACGGAAGTCGTAACCGCGTGACTGCCGCTCGTTGCCGGAGCTGTCGATGCACTTCCAGCCGAGCCCGTCCTGATAGACCAGCACGTCGCCAGGCTGCAAGGAGAATGCGTTGAGCGGGAACTCCGAGGCGCTCACGTCGAGCTTGATCGTGATCGTGTGGGCCACCGTGTCCGAGTTGTAGATGTTGATGAACTGGATCCGGCGCTTGAGGTTCGCTCCCGGAGCGGCCAGGAGCGTCGTGGTGCCCGTGGCCGTGAGGCTGAACTGGAAGCCTCCCCAGTCTACCACAGCCATGCTGGTGTCCAGCTCGACCCACGATCCGTTGATGTAGATCGGGTTCCCTGCGGTAGAGAAGTTCTGGAACTCCAGCGACTTCGTCGTGGCGTCGAGAACGAGCATGATCTTAGATCCTCAGGGCGACGCGAGCCATGACCTTGGCAGCACTAAGACCGGTCGGAGCCGCCCACGCTCCGTCCGCCCGAAGGAAATTGCTGACCCCTCCGCCGCTCGCGGGTGCGAGACCCTTGAGAAGCGAGGTGAAGACGTCCAGTAGGGCCGTAGCCTGAGTCCCCGTCAGGTCCTCGGGGTCTCCTGTCGCGGCAGTGACCCGACCCTTGAAGGTCGACGTCGCGACGTTCGCGAGCTTCGCGTTGGTCACGCCGTCGTCGAGCAGCGACAGCGTTCGATCAGCCGACAGGTCACCACCACCAGCGAGCGGTGCGGTAGTGTTGATCGTCCGAGTCCCGGGGATCCCTCCGGTCTGCTTCAGGTTTCCGGCAGAGTCAAAGACCCGCCATCCCTCACCGTCGGCGTACTGGAGCTGGTCACCCGGAGCGATCGTGAACCGAGCCAGCATGAACTCGACCGCAGAGTCGTCCAGGATCACCTGGATCTGGTGCGAGACGGAGTCGAGGTTTATGACGGTGATGAGTCCGACCTTGTTGATCTGCCCGGCCGCCGGGACCGGCACCATCTCGACCGACGTGACACCGTTCGTGTTCCCGCGCGTCCCGAGAGCGTCGATGAAGTCCTGGGTCGATACGTTGATCCGGATGTAAGACGCGTTCCAGACTGCCTCGAGCGTGGAGATCGCCTCTCCGAGCTTGACCGTGAGCTTCTTCGTGGTCGCGTCGAGTAGGATCACGCACACCTCAGCGCTTGCTTGACCAGCATCTTCTTCATCGTGAGCCCGCCACTCCCACCACCAGCGGCCCACTTGACGCCGAGCGTCTGTGCAGAGTCGGCCGTCAGGACGTCTCCATCCGAGCCCACCGGCAGACGTGCGGTGTCGAGCCCGTCGTGCGTGAGCAGATCACCCTTGGTCGTGAGCCCGACTCCGGTGCCTCCGGCCGTGTTGATCCACTCAAGCCCGTCGCAGTAGCGCAGCTGTCCACCGACGAGAATCACGCGGTTCAGATACTCTGGGCCAGGCTCCGGCTCCTCTCCGAGCGCGTACGCCGGGATGGCCGCGACCCCGAGCCGGACCGGCCGCTTGAAGATCGGCACTAGCCTCTGCCTCTCGGGACGAACAGATCCTCGTAGCAGTCACAGTGCGGGTGCGCGGGCGGAGCCTCGATCTCTCGTCCATCGGGCAGCTCCCAGACCCCGAAGAGCCCGATCGAGGTTCCGACCATCTCGTCGCAGATCACGGGGCAGCTGTCGCCTCGAGGATGCCACACCCTCTCGACGTTGCTCGGCAGGTCTTCCGCGCGCCAGATCTCGAGCTGCGCCAGACTCCGCGCACGCCGGAGCTCAAAGGAGACGATCGACTGGGCGCGCGCGAGCAGCAGTCGGCGCTCGTAGCGGTCGGCCCAGCCTCGGACCTGCGAGTCGGTCAGACCGTTCCTCGGCACACGAACCGAGAGCAGCCCGTTCTCCACCGTCGTGCCGCCCTGTGCTCCCCGCAGACGAGCGACAAAGTTGGCGATCGCCTCGTCCTGCGCGGTGTTCGGCTCCAGCTGCCGCGCGATCCGCCCCGCCAGGATCGACTCGCTCTGGCCGGTCACGAGGCCACCGGCGATCATCCCTCGGAACACGTCGCGCTGCGCCTCGCTGAGGTCCGCGAGCTCGAGACCGTTGCGACGCACCCAGCGCGCGGCGATCGGGTCGACCTCGACGCGAGAGGACCGACGCGCGACGCGCCACTCGCTCATGTCACGGAGGGTGACGCCTTGAGCGCCACGCGCGCAGGGAGCTACCTCTATCTTGATGCCACGATCCTCCAGGTCATCGATCTCTTCCTGCGTGACAGGGAACGTCGGACGGCCCTTGCTCTCGACACCATGCTTGCACTCCGGCAGATGGATCACCGCACGGAAGTTCACACCTGTCATCACGACACCGATGGCACCCTTCGGGATGGCGAGGTCGCCTACCTCGCCAGGACGACCACGATGCCCGTGGTTCCCTGAGCCAGACCCGCCCAGCAGCCGCAGCCCGTCCACGATCGCGTGCTGGAGATCCGTCGAGCTCTCGAAGACGTCCAGGCCGTCGATCACGATCGCGAGAGCGCTCGCGCGCTCGGACGTCGGGGCCACTCCTCCGAGCGAGTTGACGTCAGCGAAGACTCGATGGATGTCGTCGTCAGACGTGGCGTGGATCTCGAGACGCCCGATGTCGGTGACTAGCTTCTCCCATCGCCGCTGACGCCGGTCCTCGCGGTCTCCGCCCGGAGAGCTGCCGCCGATCTCGCCGGGCCTGCCGGCGTGCCCGAAGTTGCCGGAGCCTGGCCCACCCGCGACGCGAGGCTGCGCCGACAGGCGCGGAACGACCGCCCGGTAGCGCACCTCGGAGCGGAGAGCCCGATACCTCATCCCGCGCTCTGCTCCCCTGGCGCGGTCCCGTCGGCTCCGACCTGCGTCGGGTCAGCGTCCTCCGGCAGAGGCTTCAGCCCGCGCTCCTTGCGCACGGCGTTGATGCTCGCGATCTTGTCGGCCCGCTTCTTCTCGTCCTCCACCGCCTGCTTTCCCTCGAACTCCATCAGCTGCTCGGGAGAGAGCGGCTCGAGGCGCAGCACGCGGTCTCGGATCTCGGCGGGCAGCACCACCGGACCACCGGCTGACTTGCTCAGGCCGGACCAGTCCTTCGCGATGGTGGAGCGCTCGTTCTGGGTGAGCGACTCGATCTCCGGCCACCGCACCTCGTACTCGGTCGGAGCCGGCAGCGCACCGTGCTCGATCAGGGTGTTCACGAGGGGACGCACGATCATCGGCTCGGCGTAGTCGGAGCGGCGGTCCGTGACGCGCGTGTCCCAGTTCTCGCGGTCCTGCGTGCTCGCCAGCTCGCCACGCTCGCTGCCCATCAGGATCCGCTTCGGGATCCCCGTGCTGCCGGAGACGAGCCCGAGCAGCCCGTCGAGCTGGTTCGCGAAGTTCGACACGTCGCTGCCGAGCGGCGTCACCTCCATGCCGCGCGTCAGCATGGTGCGGCGCATCTGATGGACGAACTCGTCCATCTGCTCCTTCGTCTTCTGGACGTCCGGCTCCGACATCTCGACGTCCTTCTCGAGGTTGAACAGCAGGCCCTGGTGGACGCGCAGCCAGAAAGCCTCGCTGCCACCGCCGCTCACCTTCTCGAGGTCGTCGAGGAAGTTCCACACCGGAGCGAGGCGCGCGTCCCCGAACACCCGATCGTCCAGCGTGTCCTCCGCGACGTGGATGAGCCGCGTCCAGTGCACGCGGACGCTGAACGCCTTCTGCTTCATCGCCCCGCTGATCGCGCGTCGCGAGAGCGTGTACATCGTCGGGAGCCCGAATCGCGCGTTCTCGGGGTCCTCCTCGTACGTCGTGATCACCGCCTCGTCCTCGCCGTAAGCCTGGAGGTAGAGGACGTCCTCCTGCGAGGACATCTGCTGAAGCTCCTCGCTCAGATTGCCTGGCGCTCCGATCAGCAGCACCGCGTAGCGTCCGAGCCCGACGAGGACGTCCAGCCGCGAGAGCGCGGCCCACACGCCGATGCGGTCGTTCAGCGCGACCCACGCCTCCTCGAACGGCGTGCTGACCTGGGGATCCTGGTCCTCCACCAGCTCGGCTCCACCGCGCCACGTCGCCTCGGGGTACGCGCGCGCCACGCGACGCGCGATGCCGTTGCGCTCGTAGCGCGAGCGGAAGTCCGTCGGGCGCAGCACGCGCTGGTACCCGAGCGCCTCGTACAGGTCCCGCTTGCCGCCGAACGTGATGCCCGCGCGGCTCGCTAGCCCAGCACGGCTGATGATGTCGCTCAACACCCGGAGCGGGGCCATCTGGAACAGCTTCGCCATCAGAGTGCTCCTCCGACGATCCTCGAGCGACGCGTCTCCTCGATCGCGTACCGAAGCGCGTCGATCAGGTGGTTGCTCTCGTCGACGAGGATCGGCATCACGACGCCGCTCAGCTGGTCGACCTTATAAGAGTAGTACGTCAGCTCGTTGATGAGGTTCTTGCAGCGCGGATGAACGATGATGTCGTAACTCTGGAGGAACGCGATGCCCTCCTCCACGCTGTTCGCTCCCTTGATCGAGGGACGCATCCGGCGATACCCGTGGCGCTGGAGGTGGCTGATCGTCTCCGGCCGCGCGCTGTCCGCCGTGACCACCTCCCCACGCGCGACGCCGTGCCCGGGGCGACGACAGTGCGTCGGCGCCACGTCGCAGCTTCCCTCACACGTGAGCCCGTCGAAGAAGTGCGGCGTGTTCTCGATGTCGAGCCCAACGCGATAGCGCTCGTAGTCGACGCACAGCGTCCGACTGTCCTTGAAGAAGCAACGCACCATCGTGGTCGGGTCCGTCGCGAAGCCCCAGTCCGACCCGTACAGGAAACGCTTGCTCTCCGACACGAACTCCTCGACGCGCCAGTTCTTGAAGACGCGCGCCTCGCTGATCTTGCGGTACTCACCCTCCCACACGTGCGCCTTCTTGTCCGGGTCACGACGCTCGTCCCACGCGATCTCGTCCTTCATCTCCTGCGGGAGATACGGATTGTCGCGCCACGACGTGCGCACCGAGATCGCGGACGGGGGCGGGACATCTCCGCGGAAGAACTCGTCGATCGGGTCGGTCGGGTCGATCGGGTTCCACGAGGCCCAGATCTCGCTGCCCTCCTTACGGATCGTGGGACGCAGGAGGTCCAGGCTACGCCGAGAGAGGCTCTGCGCCTCCTCGACCCACGCGACGTCGTAGCCTTCCAGCGACTTCAGCGAGTCGGCGGTGTGGTCCTGCATGCCCTGGAAGATGATGACTCCCCCGCTGCCGTTGACGCTCGACTGGATCGACGTGTTGAGAGTCCTGAAGCGACCGCGATAGCCCATCGCGACGATCTTGTCCTCGATGAGCCGCTTCACCGACTGCTCCAGGGAGCGCTGGATCTCGCGGACGCACACGACGCGCAGAGATGGCTGCTCGACACAGCGTCGCACGAGGTACTCCGCGAAGAAGTGACTCTTCGCCCCGCCCCGACCGCCGTACGCACCCTTATAGCGTGAGCGCGCCAGGAGCGGCTGGAACGCCGGCAGCACGCGCGTCGGCCACTCCGCCGCAGAGAGCTGGCGCTGACGAAACTCGTCGTAGCGTCGGTCGGCCACGTCGTCGAAGTCGAAGTCGAGGACGGCCGAGCTCAAGGGGTCACCACCGTGGCCGAGACGTCTATGGGAGGTAGCGCAGACGCGCTCTGCGCGGCGACGAGACGGTTGCGCGCCAGCTCGCGGATCTTGAAGAGCTCCTCCGACTCCTCAGGAGTGAGGTACTCGATCCACGCGCTGCGTCCGTCGTCCACGCTCACGCTGGCCTTCATCCCCATCTGCGGCGTCCGATCGAGCAGCGCGATCAGCGCCCGGATCTTGGTCTCGTCGTTCCTCGGCATCCCGCGACCGCAGAGCACGCACGGGTCTTCCTCCGGAGAGTCCTTCGTGAACTCCTCGAGACGCTCGGAGAACGCGAGAGCGTTCGCCTCCAGCCACTTCAGTGCCTCTCGTGTGGTGCTCCTCGGTCCGCCCGGGACTGCGCGTCGCGGATCGAAGCCCGGACGGAAGAGATGCGCGGGTCTCGCTGACTGGTTGCTGTCTGGAGGCACACTCGGTCCGTCCTCGCGCACTGGCGTCGTCGTCGGACCAACGTTCATCTCGGGGACGAATGGTACGCCGAACGTTTGCCCGATGTAAAGGAAAATATTCCGACGACTCCTAAGTCATACCCACCCTACTGGAGTTAGGACCGGCCACCCACCTGAAAGCAGGAGTACTCGTGTGCGCCCTTTAATGAAGACGCGCGCGGGCGCGCGCGGGGGGGGACCAAACCTCGGCGGCATTGGGCGGTAAAGACTCGATAGAGGACGCCACCCATTACCGCCGAGTCGGCGGCATTGGGCGGCATTGGGGAACCTCGGCGGTATTGGGGAAACCCGAGGTTTTCTCGTTACCACCCTCATTTCATCCTCTATCGAGTCTTTACCGCCCAATGCCGCCCAATGCCGCCCAATACCGCCGAACCATACCACATCCCTAACTCACTCATACTATTAGTATAGAACCAATACCGCCCAATGCCGCCGAGCTATCTACACGGGACCCCGCCGCGCACACCCCCATCACGGGGCGTAACCGGGGACCCTGTCGTGAGTTACAGCTCTTCGGTGGGCTCCGGTCCGAGCTCTGTCTGGACCTCGACACCGGGTCTCGCCCAGATCGCGCGGGGTGGAAATCCTGTCGACATGCGCGACAGGCCGAGCGCCTTGCGGGCTCGCTCGACAAGACGCTCGCTGTGGTGCGCCTTCTTCGCAGCGTCTTTTATGTCGCTGGACCAAGCCCACCCGCTCTTCGTCTTCTCCATGAAGGACCGCAACCACTCTACTGCGTCGTTCGTCTTACCGGCGTTATTCGTAGCCACGTCATAGACCACATCGTTGATGGAGATCTCGCTCACCCCTTGCCACACGACGCGAGAGGTCCGCAATGCAAAGCCAGTCCCATTCACCTCAGTGCCCTCGATCGTGAAGAGCATCGTGGGTGAGTCATCACCGCTCAGTCCGGTGTTATTCTTCGGGACGCCGAGCAATCGTTGCTTGGGATTGTTCGGGTCACGTACGACGTACTGGACCGCACGTGATGTCGCTACGAACGCTCGGCTGCCCATCACGGTGGTCAGTGGGTCGCTGGCGTTGCTCTTGTTCACATGGATAACGCCGATGGTGGTCACGCTTGAGTCCTGGCTCAACTTCGCTATCGGCTCCAGTCCCTGGCGCACGGTCTGATCCTTGTGGCTGTCCAGCCTGCTACTCAGCCGCGACATGAGCGGATCAAGCAGCATCGCCACAGCGCGGGTCTCTTCCACCTTAGCCTGGATCTGTTTGATGTCGTCGGGTAGACTGAGGGTGAACTCGCCGATCTCCTCGACGTGCACGGTCGCCTTATAGACTAAGCCGAGATCTGCTCCTGCTGCCATCAAGCGCGGAACCACCGTCTTAGGCCAGCTGTCCTCTGTCGCGACGATGATGACCGCGCGCGGTTCGCCGAAGAAGTGCCCGTGTAGCTGGCCTCGTGTTACGCGGGCGAGAAGCTCGTATCCGAGCGTGGACTTTCCCTCGTTCTCGCGCCCGGCGATCAGCGTCAACTCCCCGAGGGGGATGCGTCCGATAGGCTGATCCCCAAAGTGCCGATGGAAACGTGGCGGGGGTGTCTCCTCCCAGAACCACAACGTCTGTTCGGGCCGGATCGAGTCGGCTCGGGTGAGTACCACCTTCCGCGCGGCGCTCTCCTCCTCACGCACCTGGCGTTCGGCGAGCTTATCGATGCGGCGGCTGACGATGCGCTCTTTCAGCTTCTTAGTGAGAGTAGAGTCCTCGACCTTTACCACTTGACACCCCGCATGAGCCTGTCCACGATGCTGTCGTCCACGAGGGTGTCGAGCACCTCGCTGTTGATCTCGCCGACGCCGAGTGCCCTCCCGATCGCCCGGCGATGGTCACGGTCGCCAGGGGCGTAGGCACAGCCGTAGCGTCCGTCGTTGCCTAAGAAGGCGTTGTCGCGGTGGCGGTCGTGTCCCTCCTCGTGGCAGCGCGGGCACTGGAACTTGGCGCCCTTGGAGCGGCGACGGTGGCCCGGCTGGCGCCGAGCGCGCTCGTGCATCTCCGCCGGGGTGGGTCCGCCCCAGGGCTCCTCCTCGGGGTGTCCCTCGGTAGACTCTGGGATCCAGGCGGGTCGCGCCTCGGTGGTGAGGTGCTCGAGCCACGCGGGTGGTAATACGTAGGCAGGCAGCAGCGGGTCGCCGATCCAGCGGTAGTGGCCTCCGGCGGGCACCCCGCGCTTCTCGCTCCCTGGGTACGGGGACGGCGGCAGGAGCACCTGCTGCCTCGGGCCGCGGATCACGTCGCCCACCCGCTCGTCGCCTAACGCGAGCCGAGAGCTCAGGCTCACCTCGGGACGATGGAAATAGGCGTGCGTGCCGCCGCTCGGGCTCGTGCTGGTCAGGGGGATCGGGCCGAGCAGTGAGCAGAGGGTCTCGAGCGACCCGACGACGTCGAAGTCGAGCACTACGAGGCCGCTGGTGTAGACGTCTAGCCCGACGCCTCCTCCGCGCGACAGGTGGTTCCTGACTGCTCTGGGGTCAGAGGTCGAGCACTCCTCCCAGGTCCGGCCCGAGAGCAGCCTCTTGGTCCCCGGCTCCAGGAGGACCGCCGTCCAGTGTCGGTTCCGAATCGCGTCGAGAGTGGTGGCTAGGTCGTTCTCTGCCTGTGTCTTCATGAGACGTCCTCAGAAGAGGCGCAGCTGCGCGGGAGGAGCCGGTGGAGGGGTGGCAGGAGGCCTCTCCCTGTAGAGGGGCCCCTGTACGTACACCCAGTCCCACAGCACTCGTCCACAGGGACAGACGCTACGGTCCGACACGAGCTGGCCAAGCCGGTACTCGTAGGCCAGAGACGCGATGACCAGCTCTCGGCACGACGGGCACCACTGTAGGGTCGTCTTAGGCACCTAACTATCTCCCGAGTGGAAAACTAAATTAAAGGTTTGGAGCCGGGCCTCGGACTCCTAGGCGCTCCGTAGGGCTCCCGGCCGGGGGCCGGTCGGGGGAAGGGCTCGGCCGTAGGGCGCCGGCTCGGCTGGGACGGAGCCGTCCCGATCGCCGCCTCGGCGGGGGAGCCGCCGCTGCCCGACTATTGGAGCGCACCGCTACTGGTCGGCTGGATGGCTGTCTCATGCCGCTCCCCCCCACGCTGTCCGCATCGCGTCACGCTCTTCTCGCTGACCAGCGAGTCGATCCCAGTACTCTGGCGCTCCGAGGTACGGGGATGGTCCACGGTCGAGTCGCTCGAGGTGCCGCGTGTAGCGACTCCTAGCGATGTTGCGTCGTGTCAGCGCGTCGGTAACGTACTGCGGTCGAGCGTCCTCTCGCGTCTTGTGGAGCTCCTCCTCGAGCCTCCAGGCAGCGAGCCGCATCGCGCAGAGGAGGGGATGACCAGGATGTGCGGCGACGTCGACGGACTCGAGCCACCTCTTGTGAGCCTCCTCGATGGGAGGGAAGGTGACCCGCCACGTGGCGCTGGTCGGAGGAGACAGAGGATGGAGATTGCTCTCGAAGCTGAACTCTCCTGGCAAGAACTGATGACGGTCAGGAATAAAGTCGAGCGGCGTCTCGACCACGATCCTCTCTGAGGAGAGCTTGACGACCTCGGTGATGAACACGAACGGGCAGTCGCAGTCCAGGCACCCCTCGCTGACGTATCCCTCCCCCGCCGTCGTGTCGTCGATCGCGTCTCGACCAGAGAGGTGTCTGGTCATCAGGTGTCGACAGGCCCCACATCGCAACAGGACGTCGTCCTCGTCAAGTATCATCTCAGCAGCCATCGCTCTCGCGTTCCTCTCGTGGCAGGCGGGTCCAGTAGTCACGCGCCCTGTGCCCGGCTGGGGCATATGCGCTCATGCACGATTGGGAAATCGTCCCCGTGGGCCGCGTCGCCGTCTCGCAGGATCTCGTGGTGGTACATCCTGAAGTGGCACATCTCGTGGCGGGCGATGTAAGACTCGTCCTGCCTGCCGCAGCGAGAGACGTCGACGTTCACGATAAGGCGCGTCCGAAGCTGCCCGGCGATCGGGCGAGCGACCGCCTGAGCACACCGGTCGCTGACGAAGGAGGCTGGCTCGATCGTAGGGGTGTCCATCCCCATCACCCTGCCCAGAAGCGCAGGGCGACAGCGAGACGGTCGAGGCTCAACTGATCTTCTCGATTAGAGCCGTGAGCTCGGCGATCATGAGGCGCAGCTCTTCGGGGCCTCCGATCACCCACTGGTCGCAGGAGTGCGGGAGGTAGGCGCACGGGACCGGTGTCGGTCGGCCCTCCTCGTCCATCACCGCATACGGTGCGGTAGTGTGCTCTGGGTCATGGAAACACACTTCACCGTTGTCTGCCTCGGCGCAGACGCCTGGGACGTACAGCTTCGCGTCGTCCTTCTCGTAGCTCATGGCTCCACCCTTTCGTCTTAGACGATGAACCATCCTCCTCGGAAGTCGAGACGCCCCTCGCGGACGGCGTCCTGGATCCCCTGAGGTACCGGCTCACCCGGGCACTCCGTCGTGAGGGTCCTCTCGGCACCACCGCAGATGGCGCAGCAGAAGAGACCGCCGTCGCAGGTCGGGCAGCTGTCGAGCTGGCAGTCGACGTGTCGAACGCGGACGTGCTCTCTCACGACGTGACCTCTTTGAGTCGACCCATCTTCTGCTCGCACCTGCCTGGTCCGTGCTGGGCCCACATGTACGTGATCTTGCCGATCTCGTCGCGATAGGCGATGGGACGCCCGCAGCGCTCACAGTAGTCGATCGGCTTCTGCTTAGTGACCTTCATCATCTTCTCTCGTCCTCTGAACGTGGAAAACCGTAACCAAGGTTGGCCCCGGCCATGAGCGCGCACCAGAAGGCCCAGTAGGCGTGGCCCTCAGACAGGTCCAAGATGCCGAGAGCGATCCAGACCGCCAGGATCGCCTCTCTTGGTCTCACGATACCTTCTTGATCGGGTTCTGCGCGAGAGAGCGGAGCAGCTTCAACGTGAGGTCTTGGATGTACCCCTGTGCGCTCTCGTGCGTCGGGAAGCCAGCCACGCTCATGCTGCTGTTCCCCTCGGTGTCGAAGACCACCACGGCGAAACCGTCGCCGTCCGGCATGATGCTGAACCTCATGGCTTCTCCTCTCCCTGCTGCCCACAGATACGACGCTCGAAGAGCATCTTGGCCTTCCACTCGGCCTCGTTCAGGAGGCTCATGTTGCTCGGGACGTCACAGCCGCCACAGGCCAGCGGCACGATGTGGTCGACGTACCAGCCGCTCGGCTGGGCTTTCAGTCCGAGCCCACGTAGGAAGAGCCGCTTCCTGGACTCGCTCCTGACGAGCGTGCCGTGCACGTCACGGACGCGGCACGTCACGTCGGGAGTCGCCATCCCTGCCGGCCAGCGGCGAGCCGGCAGGTTGATGACGCGGAGCTCGAGAGCGGCTTGGAAAAGAAGCGCCGTGGCGGTCAGCATACCAGCTCCTTCTCGGGGACGACCTTGATGCCAGTCATGTCGATCCCCTCCTCGTCGATGACGTGGTCGTAGCCAGCCTCGACCAGCTTTCGATGGATCTCATCGAAGGCAGGAGCCGAGAGCTCCAGCTCCACGACCGTGTATGTCGATCTCACGCGGGGTCGTATCGGTTGAGCCATGTCACACCTCCGTCGCGATGCAGGCCTCTCCGCCGGCGTCGATCAGCGCCTCCAGGTCTTGGTACGGGAGATAGGCTCGACCACCGATGCCCCAGCTCGTGCCCCAGCTGTTCTGGATGAGAGCCAGGCCACGAGCGTCGTCGTAGCCGATGAGGAGGTAGGCGTGGCCGCCGACCACCCGGCCGGACCGATGGATATCGTTGCCAGCGTCCGGCTTGAGCATCCCCTCGTACCAGTCCGTCCCGAGGACCAGCGGCCCGACCAGGCCGCAGGCGTCGAGAGCGTCGTTGACGTTGAACGCCCACCGGTACGTCGCGACGACGCTGACCGACTTCTTGAGGTAGACCGCTCCGCCGCGAACGGTCGTCCCGTCGTACGCCTCGCCGGGGATCCCGTCGACCTTCTGCGCCTCGGCGTAGATCGTGCTGGGCGCGATGGCGGCACCGCGGACTCGCGGCTCACTGCGAAGGAAGTGCTTCCAGGAGAAGCCGACGCAGTGCGGCTTGGCGCCCTGGTTCAGCCGCTCCGACATCGGCAGGTACCAGGTCCGGCGCTTCGGGCGGATCGGCGCGCCGAGGAGCGCAGCGTGCGAGCGGACCAGGTAGTCGTGGTCTCTCGGGTCGGGGTTCATGATACGACCGAAGCTCGGCTGTCTCATCTCTCATCCCTCCTACTGAACACTCTTGACGTTGGTGCGAGTGACGGTGTAGTTCTCTGTGTTAGCGAGGTTGATTATCGCGTTAAGGATGATCTCTACTGGGTCTTTGTCCTGAGCTATCGCGTTCAACGCGAGCCAGACCGCGATGCCGTGCAGCATGGGCGCGTCGACCGAGTAGCCGAGCTCAGAGAGCGCGGCAGTGATGGTGTGCTGCACCGTCTCGAAGCGCTTCTGCTCGGCGTCTGTGAATGGCATTGAGTTCGTGCCTCCTATGCTGCCCTCCGGAGATGGAAAACCGGAGGGCAGAGAACGAGGCGCGGTCTAGTTGTGGTGCTTACGAGGACACTCGCATGCTTCACTCTCGACTCGCGTGTCTCTCGACTTCTCACGAGTCTCCTGTGTGCATGAGTTGGTCTCGTTCACGACTGTCGTGACGATGCGGGTACGTGAGCAGGACGGAGGCGGGTGGCCCCACCAGCTTGCAGTGACGTTCGTGGAGCACTCGCCCCACTCACCGTCGGTGACAATCGGTTCGCCGGAGACCCAGGTCGGCTCGGCGCACGCGCTGCGCTTCGTACAGAGGAACTGCCCTGTCTCCTCGTCGAAGACGCGTATGAAGGGCTGCTGGCTCTCGTCGAGAGGGATCGTGCGCTGATAACCCTCGATGTTGTCGCATAGGTCGCAGGCTGGGAGCTCGGAAGGAACGGTCGAGGCCCCGTCGGGGATCTCGATCGGGACGACCCGACACTCGGGAGGCGGGATCTTACGAGGAGGCTTCCGGCACCCGGCGATCTCGAGGTTGCCGACCCCGAAGAGGTACGCGGCCGGACCACCGTTGTTCTCCAGGAGCCCGTTGTCGAGTCGCAGCTCTGCCTCGACGTAACAGTGGTCGTAGCCGACGTCCACCGTGAGCGTCCCGGTGTCCTTCGGACCGAGTCGGAACGAGCCCGCCTTTCCGATGTGGGTCTGAGGGGTGGAGTTCTTGTCGAATATTGTCAGCCAGAAGTCTCTGGCGTCTCCCTGAGCGATCTCGTGGTCCCAGGGGTTCTTGGCGACGACCGTGACGCGCGTCCCCTCGACAGTGAAGGTCACAGCGTGGGTCTTGAACCAGATGCGGTCGTCGTTCGAGATGTCGGACGCGGTCAGCGTGGACGACTGAACAGCGGTGCTGCTGGGCTTGGAAATCTCTGACGGCAACGTCGGAGACTCGGAACTGCGTGCGCACGCCCAGATCGTCGCGGTCGCGATCGCCAGGACGCTTACGAACCTCTTCAGTCTCACTGGTTCTTCTCCATGTCTACTCCAGGCTTAGCCTCTCCCGCTAGGGCGGCATCGATGATCTTGATCAGACGTACGCAGCGACGATGGACACTCCTACGAAGAACGGCACGATCGCGAGTGCAGCGACGGTTCGTGGCGATGATGCGCTCGTGAGAGCGCAGGACGCAGAGCTTAGGCACGTTTCCTCGCGGCGTCCTTGAAGTACAGCATCTGAGGACGAGTCTCGGTCAGCGGTCGCTTCGGCCGAGACCCGTCGATGATCCTCTGTCTGAGCTCGGCCGTGTAGCGCCGACCGAACTCGTCGAGGTCGAGAGTCGGATCACCACGGAGTGACGTCTCCTCGACGTGGCGTACATGAGCTGGGTCGACACGGAGGTCGTACCGTGCTCCCAGCATCTCGTCCACGTGTTCGAACAGCGTCCTTATCGTTCCCATGTGACCTCCTCTGTTATTCCGTGAGCTGTGGGAGACCTGACCAGACACCGTCGTACTTGTCTGACCGGAACGTACAGAAGTCGAAGATGTCGTCAGGTGACGCGGCGTACGCCGGGACACCAAAGTCGTACCCGGCGGTGCCGTAAGCCTCGGCGACGAGTCGGCTGCAGACGGCACGATGGCTAGGCCCAGCGAAGAGCCGTCGTGCGACGTTCTTGCCGGCGAATAGCTTCGTGTCCGTGAGCTGCGCGAAGAGCTGTGGGTACCCGTATCGCTCTCCGATGCGACGGTAGGCTGCGTTCACGATCGTGGACAAGACGGTCTCGGAGATGTTCTTGGGACGAAAGGCGTAGCACATGTCTCGAGAGTGGAAATCGCTGAGAGCCCCATACCGAACCACGCTGTCTGACTCCACGATCCGCGCGAAGGCAGGGTGGCCGCCGCTGTGAACGATGATCGCGTGGTTGACGAGCGACCTCTCCTCGCCCGGTGAGGTCTGTCCCCACCGGACGAGTCGCGCGAACCGACTGTTCCCGCTCGAGAGAACGATGTCTCCCGCCTTGAGGAGCTTCACATCTCGGCGGAGGGAGTCGCCTCCGCCTCGGGATCGGTCGCGTAGTCGACTCTCTTCTCCTTCCAGGAGTCGAAGACCTGCTGAGCAAAGTCGTAGAGCGCCTTGTCCTGGACGAAGCCCGCCTGGCGGACTGACCACCCGAACCAGGTCCCTTCGTCGTTCTTGTTCTGGACCGGGGTGAGCTGGTACACGCAGGCGAAGAGCGGCACGGGCTTCATGCGGATCAGGCTGTTCAGCCGCATCGCGGTCTTGATCCCGGTGCTCTTGAAGGAGAGAGCGATCGGCTCCCGTTCCGGGAGCTTCAAGACCACGTAATCGTAGAACTTCGTGGCTACGGGTTTCACCCGATCTCCGTCGGGACCGTCGGTCCACTGGGCTCGCGGGTCGTTGGCCGGGACGTTGGCGTCGACGATCTCACGATCCTCTCCGAACTCCACGTGACGGGGCGGGTCGGCTCTCACGATGAGGACGTCGATCGGGGTCTTCCCGTAGATCTGTCCGGTGAGGTCGTTGAACCCGTCACCGAGCTTCAGGCCGTCGATGTACAGAGGATCGGTCTCGATCATCTGCGGACTGAGGCCCTGAGCGAGGCTGAGCCGAGGAGGTCTGATGTCGTCTTTCCCGATGTGCTCGGTCCCGCGCGTGTCACCAGACGTGATGAAATCCGGCATCTCCATCATCGACGTCTCGGTCTTCTTTACCATCTCTTGCTTACCCATGACGTTACTTCCTCCAGACCGCCTTGTTCTTGAAGAAGACCTCGACGCCAGGCGGTGCGTCGTGTCCTGCCAAGAGCCGCTCCTTCACGAGCGACTGCGTGGCGCTGGGCCAGAGGTGCATCGCGTGCTCCATGCCTTCTGAGACGCACCACTGACGATAAGCTTCTTTGTCTGCGATACTCGCGTACGGCTCCGGCTGGAGAGCGACGCTCCCTCCGTCTGCCATGTCCAGCTTCCTGAGACCCTCAGCCTCGTAGCTGTCTTCCATGAGCTGGACGAGAGCCTCGAGCTCTAGGTTGATCGGAGAGAGGCTCTCCTCGATCTGTTCTTTACTGGCACGAAGCATGGTGTAACGTCGTGCCAGAGCAGCGGCGGTCTTCTCCTCGATCTCGGCCTTCTTCAGGTCGATACGCGACTGGTAATCGGTCTGCTCACGAGGGAGCCGCGCCAGAGTGTCCATCACCCGATCGTACTTGCCCATTCAGCGAATCTCCTTGACCCAGTCGCCGACGATCGAGTCGACGAGCTCCCTCTTCTCACGAAGAGACTTCACGACGATGTGGTCAACGGTTCGTTGACCCGAAGGCCCCTCGGCGATGACGTCGACGTGCTGGACCGGCCGTGTTTGACCGCCCATACGAATGCGTGCCTCGCTCTGGAGCCGATCTCGCAGGAAGACGCTGTTCGAGACGTACACCGCGAGGCTCGCCGCAGAGCAGTTGATCGACATGGCTCCGGTGCTGACAGTCCCGATAAGGAAGGCTGGGCGACCCGCTGACGTCGTCTCCGGGTGCAAGAGCCTGAGCGCCTCGGTGCGCTCGACTCTGTTCTGTCCTCCGTAGAGCTTGGCGATGTCGGCTCGGATGAAGCGCGTGTTACCTAACATGGTGGTAAAGAGACGCTCCAGCTCATGCCGGAAGCGACACCAGATGACCGCCTTGAGGTCAGGCTCTTCCTCTAGACGCTCGGCGAGCCAGTCGACGACCAGATCGGTCTTCTCACGACCGAGGTCTCGAGGCTCCTCTCGATATTCGGCGATCCCAGAACCACCGCAGACCTTACACTCCACGTCGTTCATTAGCGGCGTACCGTTGCACCCAGGACACGTCTCCTCGGTCACGAGCCCGGCGAAGAACCCAGAGGTCATCTGAGCGAGCCGTATGAGGCGCACTCCGGTCTGTGCTGCGGTGAGGACCGTCTGGCTGTCGGCCCAGGTCACGAACTCGTCACGGAGCTCTCGATACTTCGCCCAGGTCTTGTCGCCGAGCGTGGCCGTGATGGTAATCGGGGGGAGGACCGGCGGGAGCTTCGCTAGGTGCTCAGGGCGACGAAGGACGTACGGAGCGATACGACGCTTGAGCTCCTCGAGGTTCCTCCAGCGTGAGACCGTGAAGTAGCGTCGTCCAGTCCTGTGGTTCTGGTGCTGCTCAAGGACTCCAAAGCGAGCACGGAAGTGGGTGATGAACGAGACACCAAGTATCCCCGGGTCCATGATGAGACACTGGCTGAAGGCATCCTCCGGCGAGTGGTCCAGCGGCGTTCCGTTCAGCAGCCACACCCAGCTGCAGGACTGGCGTAGGAATAGGCAGGCCCGTGTCTGCTGGCTCTTAGAGCCCTTCACCGCGCTGCTCTCGTCGAGCACGAGAACTGTACGCGGCCCAGCGATCATCTTGAACTGGATCCGCGTCGGTGACCGATCGGTCTTGTCGTTGTTACGGAGATACTCGTAGTTCGTGACGAACCACTGGAGCGCATCAGGTCCTTTCGGGCCTCTGACCCAGGTACGGTCCTTCTGGTGCACCACAGTGACGTCGATGGGGACGTCGTCCCAGCTGTGCTTTCTGATCTCTCCGAACTCTGGGTCAGCCCATACCGACTTGCCGGCTCCAGTCGTCGCTACGAGGACTCGATCGATCTCCCCACGAGCGTGAAGGACATGAGCCGCATCGATCACCTGTTTCGTCTTCCCCATCCTCATCGAGTCGCCGAGCATGAGACAGCCGGGGAGCGTACGGCCACGCTCGGGGTTCACGCGAGACGTGAGCTCCTCGACGCCCTCGATCTGATGAGGCATCGGCTCCGTCTTCCATGGAAAAGTCAAGACGTCTTCTCCTCGTAGAGCTTCGTGAGGATCGTGCGTTGACGTTCGCTGAGCCTTGATAGGTCACGCGCTGAGAGGCTCTCGATGAAGTTCTGTTCCCAGTCGGTAAAGCGGACCCGCCCAGCCTCCATGAGGGTCATGAGCTCGCCGAGCTGGTATCGCTCTGTGTCTCCACTCATCGCTTCTTCCTCTTCTCCTGCTCGGTTCGTACAGCCGCCTTGACGCTCGGCGTAAAGTCGCCGCGCATGAGCCAGTCGAGGTACCCGTCATCACACTGAGAGAGCGGCTTGCCGATGTTCTTCTGGCCGAAGTTGACTACCGGCTCTCCGTGCTTGTAGATCAGCTTAGAGTCGGGGTCGATCGCCCCGTCAGCGGGCTCCTCGAAGTATGTGCGATAGAGCTCTTCCATGCTGTCCGAGAGACCGTAGCGCTCGCGCTGTGCCTGGATCACGCGGAGCGTCATGCGTACGTCAGCCATCGCGTCGTGGGCACCCTCGTGCTTCTCGCCGAGGTAGAACTGCGCTGCCGCCGTGAGATTCCTCGGCTCGTGACGGTTGAAGATTCGGTATCCGTCCAGGATACGACCGTTTAGATACTGCTCGGGACGACCACCGACGCGTCTGAACTCACTGGCGAGCACGTCCAGGTCGAAACGCACGTTGTACCCACAGAAGTCACACCCTTTCAGTCCGCTGGCGAGCTTCGTAACGAGCATCTCGAAGGTCGGAGCGTCTGCGACCATAGCGTCGGTCACGCCATGGATCGCCGTGACCTCAGGAGCGATGGGAATCCCCGGGTTGACCAGAGTCTGCCACTCCGTCGTGCTGCTGTTGGGGTACATCTTGACTACTGCGATCTGGACGATACGGTCAGTCTTTCGACTCGGCCCGGTGGTCTCGAGGTCCAGACCGACCAGAGGACAGTTCAGGTCAAGACCGAGATTCATCGCCGCATCGCCTCTACGATAGCTTGGACCAGCTCGCTAAGATAGAGGAAGACGTAGTTCTCAGCAGGCTTGTCATTCTGCGACAGCATCATCCATATCTGGCCGCTGGCTCCGAACTTGATCATCCCGGAGTAGCCGACACGCCCGAGACGGCCGATAGTGAGCGCCTGAATCCCACGAGTCTTTCCACCAAAAGCCTTGAGCTCCAGCCAGAACGTTCTGCCGTGCCAGGTGACGCTGATGTCCGGTATCCCGGCGGTCATCACGTCTTCGTGCCGAAAGACGACAGAACCCGGCATCGCCTGGCGTAGCGCCTTGGCCAGCTGAGCCTGGAGCGTCTTCTCGTTCTTCTTCATCGAGACGCGGCGAGACGGTCCATCTTCATCTGCTCGGCCGCGTCGATCACCTCGTCGAGAAGTCCGGTCTCGAGACGACGGATCTCTCGGTCGATGTACCAGCGCGCTTTCTTGAGGTCCTCCAGGACCGGAGCGTCGCTCTTCTTCCCGAGACGCCACAGATACTTGGTGGCAGAGTAGATGAAGGCGTTCTCGACCCACCCGAGCGCCTCGGCGACCTTGACGTGCTCGAACTGACTGGTCGCGCCTCCGTAGTGCAGCGGGTGGTCGACTCGTTGGGTCATAGCGTGCTCCTCGTCTCTTGGAAATGATACTTGCGGCGTCGCTCTAGCCACTCGATGCTCGCACGACACCAGTCCGCCTTCTCGTGCGTCCTGAGACTGCTGACGATGTCGTCGATCGGGTCTCCCACCCGGTATCGCCGGTGAGCGTCGAGAGTTGCTCGGAACACCTCAGCACCTCTCGGCACAGGTTGATCAGAATGCGGTCCGTAGATCGCCTCTCGACACAGGCTGTGGATGCTGAGATGGAGCTCGTCCTTCATCGGGGTAGGACGGACCAGATGTTCGTACGGGTTTGGATCGCGGAGAGACAGATCCCACAGGTTGGCGATCGTCTTGGTGTACGCATGATAGTTGACGCTCACCTGGGTATATGTGCCGACCTCACACCCGATGAGGCAGGCTACGTACTCCTGCATCATGGAGAAGTGTACGAGGTTGGCGCCGTAGGCACCCCAGACGATGTCGTTGCTACGGCAGAACACGACCATGTCCAGACGACCAGCGATGTCTCGCTGGAGAGTCGCGGTGAGGTTGCACGGGACGTCTTTCCCCCACCGTGCCCGGTCCAGATCGTTCGCTGCGTCCCACATCTGCAGCACCGACCGACGGTCGTCCGGGTTATGACGGAGCCGCCAGGCGATGCGAGACAGCTGGTCCAGACCGAAGTGTGCCCGCCACCGCTTTCCGTAAGCACCGTGGAGGGTCACCCCATCGTCGCTGTACTCGCGCATCTGCTTGACGTAGCTCAGCAGCGGCGCGAGATCATCTCTGCCGGAGAGCATCCAGAGAGCCTCGTAGAGGTGGAAAAACGGATTGGCGTCCCTCTCCGGCCAGAAGATGACGCGCTCGATCGGGCAGCTGTAGACCGTCGTCACCGGCCCAGGGGCCAGAACGACCTCACCGTTGCGACTCGTGCGGTACTGCCCGCATGACCGGAGGAGGTTCACACCAGCGGCCAGGGCCTCGTGTCCGTTTCGTACGCTAAGGACCTTCACAGGTAGACCTCGCCCTGGTATCGCAGGGCCGTGACGAGCCTCTCGACATGGCTCTTGGTCTTTGAAGACATGATGATCTCGTCTCCACGGAGTAGCGTCGAGAGCGACTGAGCCCGGTTGAAACCAGCCATCTTGGCGAGCTCCTCTCTCGTGAGACGTGAGCCCAGTATCGCTGTCCTGAACGTCTCGGTCAGCTTGACACGAGGATCGATCTTTCGTCCCTGCCCACGGCGATTCCCGTGGTGCCCGTTCTTCAGCTTGAAGTGCTTGGAGAGAGCTGACTGGACGATGAGAGACAGAGAGGCTCCACGACGATTCGCCTCTTTGTCTAGCGCGTTGCGGAGCGACCTGGTGATGAAGGCTCCAAGAAAGACGTCCCGCCGCTCGCTCAAGGGTATCTCCTCTTCAGACGGTCTCCTCTCAGTGCGCGCTCGTACTTGTCAAACTCGCAGGCCCAGTGCTCGACCTCTCGCATCTCCCAGTGCCGCCAGGCAGCTGGCCAGTAGAGCGTATCTCGACTATAGGCGAGCAGGGTCTGCATCAGGTCGAGCATCTCGGCCTGCCCGGAGGCTGAGCCGTAGTGGAAATGGTTCGGGTCATCGCGCAGCACTCTCCCGAGCCCGCGCGCGCATCCCGGGCCTGCCGCAGCCCACGTCATTCGGTCTTCGGCGTCCGCCAGAACAGGAGTCCAGCGCAGGTCAGAGACGACCTCGTAGGCCATGAAGGACCCGAAGCACTGCAAGGCCTGTAGCTCCCGCCAAGACTCCCTGAGACTGGAACCGATCTCGAGCTTCGGGATCAGACGCCGTGCCTTACCGAGGCACTGCAAGATCCCATCCAGCTTGTTCATCCCCCACGGGGAGTTGATGATGTAGGCTCCGGTCGTCAGTGGCCTGACGTCCTTGAGCCGCTTACGAACCACGTGTGTGTCCCAGGTACCAGAGACGAGAAAGTCTCTGATCAGCTGCCCGGTCTCGATCCTGTTGAACCATCGGAACGCGACCGTGGAGAAGACCGCGGTCTCTCTCGTCAGATGAGATCTCACGTTCTCACGGAACCAGACCGTCGTCTTGTCGTCTTCTCGATGAACGTTACAGAACCGCCAGGCAGAGAGGATGGGGTCGGTCGTCCACGGGACGTCCTCTCCCGCGAACCGTCGGAGCTTCATCCGGTATCTCTCGCGAGCGGTCGCGAAGAATCGGTCGATCAGGACCACCCGAGTGCTCCCAGAGCGCGCACCGCCGCGAGGTCACGGTCTTGAAACTTCTCGACGGCCACGTTGTTCGTACGCAGGTGCTCGGCGTTCCTCAGGGTATCGCGCGCGCGGCCGATGGTATTCTTCGGGTTGAGCGGACGTGTGTCACCACGCGCCTCACGTCGCGCACGAATCCCCTCGAGACACATCTCGATCGGCACGTCCAGGACGATGATGAGTGTTGGAAATCTGGCGGCAGCGGCTGCCGCTCGTCTCCAGTCGCTCTGGACCAGCGCGCCACCCTCGTAGATGACGTCGTACCCACGCTCGGCGGCTCCGTTCACCTGAGCATAGATGTCGTCGATCCGGTCGATCGTGTCGGCGCCACCGCAGCGTGTCTCGTAGTGCCCGACGACCCAGAGGTTCGGGCCACCGTCGGCACGGTAACACGTGTAACCGTAGGGCTGCTTGCGGCCGGGCGTCATGGCCGGATCGCGCTCGGCGTAGCGTTCCATGACCTTACGGACGATCGTGGACTTGCCTGAGCCAAAGGTACCGCGAGGGTTGACGATCATTTGACGAGGCCTCTCTTATACCTAATTTTAAGGTCAAAGTAAAGTGTTTTTTGGAGTGTAGATCACGCCACCACCGTTCTGCGTAGCGTCGAGCGTATCGACGAGCTGGTTGAAGCGCGCTAAGAAGAGATCCTCCGCCTCTGACCAGTCCATCTTGGCCCTCCATCCTGTCTCGGCGAAGACGCGTCCTAGAACTTCTTCCTCCTCCAACGAGACAGGAGGATACCCCGGAACGCCGAGACCTGCCGTATCGAAGGCATTGTGGTACTCGTAGCGGACCATTGTCTTGTCCCCGTGCTCGACGCCAGGGTCGAGCGCGACAGGACACCCGAATCGGGCGTAGATCTGCCGCTGGAGGTCGTCTTCTACCCGGCGATAGAACTCCATCTCCGGGACGCTCTTCAGCCACTTCGTCATGTCGCCGACGTATGCCTCAGCCGCATCGTGGAGGAGGCCCTGGAGCGGCGGCACGCCGGGGAGAAGAGAGACCCCGACGGAGTGCTGGGCGACGCTGATCGGCCACCGGCTGTGCCCGGCGAACCGATTGCACAGCGCGAGCGCATGGGCGATGTCAGTGATGACGATGTCGTCGAGCGTCATCGCCGTCGGGTCCACCCGACGACCCGAGTGTGTCGTGATGAACGGCTTCACGGTACCTCCTCGAGAAGGAACTGCTCAAATGCCTTGTTCTTCAGGAGTTGATGGCCTCGAGCCTCTCGAGCCACGATGATGAGATCCTTCGGTGACTGACCAGTATGGTACATCAGGGCCAGGACACCGATCAGCGCGCTCCGGTTCCACCCGCTGTCACAGTGGACCAAGACCGCGTGATACGGGAGTCGACTCGCGACATCCTTAGCGATCGTCCTCACGAGGAATCGATCCATCTTGTTCCCAGAGTCGTGGAGCGGGACGTGACGATACTCGATGCCGACAGTCCTGCAGCCTCCAGCCAGAATGGGGTCGTTGATCAGCGCCACGTTCACGACCATCTGGATCTGTCGCTCAGCGAGAGCAGCGAGTACTCGCTCCGTGTCGATGTGCCTGGTGTGCGGCCGGATGAAGAGTCGGGGATGTAGCGCGTAGAAGTTCATGGCGTCCCTCGCTTGACAGGGTTGGAAAAGTCGGTGGTGGCTCTGTAGTCGTAGAGCCCGTCGGACCAGGTGTAACCATGAGCCGAGAGGACTCGACCCAGGTTCTTCAGCCTCTCGCTCGGATCCCAGCCCTGTATCTCTCCGAGAGCCCAGACCGGAGAGAGCAGAGGACGGACACGCATGTGATCCGTACGGCGTTCTCCCCAGTACTCGGCGACCGTTCGCTCGTAGGCGAGCTCGCTGTCGAGAGAACGCCCAGGGAACTGACGCTTCGTGCTGAAGCTGGTCTTGTACTCGCAGAGGAGGACCTCCAGCTCGAAGTAAGACATCTCTGGGTACATCGCCTTGAGGATACCGGCCCGCTCGTTGGCAAAGTATAGAGCAGACGGAGAGTCGTCATGCACGTCGTAAGACGCGACGTCTGAGCCGAAGATCAGGTTGAGCCCAGCACGAGGACTCCATCCGCCCTTCGGTCTGATGTCTCTCACAGGTGCAGAAGCCAGCCCAAGACGATACCAGATCTCGCAGAGCTTGGTCGCCGCGTAACGCCCGACGTGAGGGAGCCGCATGGCGAAGCGCCAGAGCTCATCGAATGACATCCGGTGCATCTCTCCCGACATTGCGGCGTCAGTCGTCGGGTCAACCCCGTCACAATAGTCGAGGAAGCGATCTCCGTGCGTCGGGTCCAGCCCAACAGTCTTGCGTTCTCGTCTGAACCGGATACCATCCCAGTGCTCCCGGACCCACGCGTGGAGCTCAGAAGGACGAGGTGGGGTTGGAAACCGTGTCCAGATGGCCTCGGCGGACGGGACGTTGTACACGCCGACGTATAGCGCGGCGCGCCAGACCTTCTCGACGAGCGGGAGGTCTTTGCAGAGGTAGACCACCGCACGCATGTGCGGATCTGGACCACCAGTCAAGCGCTCGTAGTGACAGAACTCATTGAAGAACTTGAGATGGTTCACCACACCATCCTCGAGAATTTTCGTCATGCTGCTTTCGCCTCCTGCCAATTCTCTCCGACGCCGACCGCCCAGAGGAGCGGCACGACGGTCTTCAAGACCTGTGTGTTCAAGATCTCCTCGACCATCCGTGCTGCCTCACGATCAGGCACATCCCCGTTGACCTCATCGTGGACGAGGAAGCGAAGCTTGAACCCGGTCTTCTTCCTCGCTCGGTGCAGCATCAGAGCCTTCGTCTTCATCTCGTCGGCGGCAGAACCCTGGACGACGCCGTTGAGCGCGGCGTAGGTCGGCATCCCCGGTGGAAATCGGCGACGACGACCGAGCTTCGTCTTCACGTAACCCCGGGACTCTGCCAGGCTCGAGGTGTACCGGAGGAGGCGCTCCGCCTCGGGGAAGGCGCGGTCGTACACCGCGATGAACCTCTTAGCCTCGCTCTCCCTCAAACCGAGCATCCGAGCGATCTTCTTGAGCTGCGCTCCGTAGATCTTCGCGAAGTTCGTGTCTTTCGTCTTCTCCCTGGTGACGCTCGGGAAGATTGGCTTGATCATCTCGTTCATCACGATGTTATGGAAATCCGTCCTCGGGTCACGAGCGTATGCCGCCAGGACCTTTGGAGGCTTAGCGTAGTCGGCGAAGAGACGATACTCGATCTGCTCGGCATCGGCCGACAACCAGAGTCCCTCACCGGGGACGAAGAGCTCCCGAACGATATAGCCTTGGAGCTCCGTGTCGTTCCCTACCGACTGGAGCTGCTTCTTGCCAGCCACCTGCTGGATGTTGACGCCTTCGTCCGGGTCCGTCCCGAAGGAGCTGCTGGAGTATCGCCCGCTGCGTGTTCCGCCCTCATCGTCTATCGGCATCTGATGGAGGCTGTAACGCAGGATCCCGTTTCGGCGTAGCTCCTCCCGATACCTCACTAGAAACTTGCTTCGCAGGCTGGCCAGCGATCGGGCGCGGTTCACGAGGTTGACGACCGGGTGGTCGACCTCGCGCATACGCGCGCGACTGAAGGAGATCTTCCCCACCTCTTCCGGGTCGTCGCTGATCGGAGGTGGCAGCTGTAGGTGCTCGAAGAGACGGATCATGTCAGGACGAGAACGCACGTTGATGTTTAGACCGGTCAGTCGATGGATCTCCCAGAGGGTTGCGACGTAGTCCTGCTCTGAGCGTGTGAGCCAGAGGTCGAGCTTCTCCTCGTTCAATGGAGCGCCGTTCCTCATCATGTCACAGGTCACGTAGACCAGCTCGTCCTCAAGCTCTCGGACTGCCTCGAGACCCTCCTGCTGCATGACCGGGCGAAACTTCGCCAAGAGCTCCACACAGAGGAGCGTGTCGCGACGTGCGTACTCAGCCACGTCTGCAGCATGGTAGTCCCGCATCCGACTCTTGTTCAACCCGACGTCGAGCTTCCCGTAACCGAGATAGTGCTTGGAGACAGCGTCGAGACTCGTCCGTGTCCGAGTGTCGTCAATCAGAGCAGCGTGGTTCCCGACGTCCATCAGTCGGCAGCCCTGTGCCTCTAGGTCGATGCCCCAGGCATAGGCCATGTTGACGTCAAAGGGGAGGTTGAACCCGATGACAGTCTTGTCACGCAGCTCCTGTCGCATCCATCGCTTGATGGAGCTCTCGTCAAGATTTCCACCAGCGTGTCCAGTCGGTAGATACCAGCTTCGTCCATCGGCAGTGGCGACAGCGACCCCGACGGGGAGGTCTCCGCCCCACCACCGAAGACCGGTGGTCTCTAGGTCAAGATAGACCTCTGAGACTCCGGAGAGGTCCGGCGGGCTCTGAGGACGCCAGTCGCCGGGGTCGGTGGCCGGGGCGATCTCGAAGAGGCTACGCTGGGCGGGCGGCACAGGCCCTAAATTAAAGGTCAGACTGATGGAAAAGTAAAGAAAAAAGTATGAGGCCCGGCGGTTAGGTCCGCCGGGCCTCTATCGACGAGGGGTTTAGGAACCCCCTGCCGAGCTGCGCCTACTTCCGGGGAGCCGGGATCGAGCGCACGTCGAACTCGTCCGGCCGAACCGCGCCGAACCGCGCGGGCTTGCCCCAACCCGCCGCGAGCTGCTTGTTGACCAGGGAGTCGATCGCGGACTTCGCGGCGGTCAGGTCGGTGTGGGTCTGGGTCACGCCACGCTTGCCGCGCGGACGCTTGCCGTCGGAGCCCTTCGCGGGCCGGTAGAAGACGTAGCTCTCGGTCTTGCCGTTCTTGGTCTTGGCCTGAAACTTGAGCTCGCTGCCGACGCCGTCCACCAGCCGCGCGCTGTACGAGTCCGACGCCTTCTTGGCCTTCTCTTCCTTCGCCATTGGCTTACCTCGTCTGTCCTTAGCGGTCGACGGTCATCGCCGACCCAACACCACTAGGCTACCTCATCTCTCGCCAGGCGCAAAGGAGTTTCTTCCGAGCTCGGAGGACGACCGAGGTCCTCCCGCCCGCGCGTGGGTCGACACGGCCGGGCGTCGTCGCGGTGGCCCAAAACCCGACTCCCAGCTCCCTCCAGGCGGAGTCGTACGGCCAGAGACGAGGGTAGTGTCTGGGCCGACTAGCGCCAGGAGCGCCTGGACGATTTGGCCGGTAAGTCGTTGACAGCCATGTAGATAAAAAATAACGAGGGGCGTCGGTTTTTCCCTTGCCTCCTACCTTTAATTTAGGTATGATGATACCAGGAGGCAAGAGAAGAGATGCACCGCTATCACGTGACGTACACGAGGCTCGACACAGGTCGAGGGATGATCCAGACCTACAAGACGCTAGTCGGAGCGACGAAGCGTGCCGCGCAGCTACACCCGGCAACCGGCGTCAAGGTCTGGGACTCGAAGGCGGAGATCGGACATCGACGCGTGACGATCTTCGGGGACTGGATCGACCCGACTCGCAGTCAAGAAGACCCCGACCACCTCCGTGAGGAAGACGTCTTTCGTGGTCTCAGTGATGAGGAGGAAGCTCAGTGACCGACGAGAAGATCCTCGAGAAGCTGGCCAAGATCAAGCGCCACGAGATGTCGGCGCGCAAGATCGGCTCTCTGGAAGAGGCCGAGGCATTCGCGATGATGCTACAGAAGCTCCTCACGCAGTACAAAAACTGGCGATGTCCGACGTGGACTACGCTCAGCACGAGAAACAGGAACCGATCGGCGAACACCGCGTCGAGTGGGAGGACGTGCGGGTCCGTCAGACGCGAGTCCAGTGGATCGAGCGCCTCGCTTACGTCATTGGCCGCGCACACTTCTCTCGTTTCCTGGTGTACCCGCGCTCTTCCAACATCACGTTCATCGGGCGCGAGGCTGACGCGAAGATCGCCGGGTATCTCCTGGTCGTCCTGGTCCGGACCCTGGAACAGCTCTCTCACGACGCAGCATATCGTGGCGGGAACAAGGGCGAGCGCGGGTACGGTTATCGCCAGGCGTTCATCGACGGCTTTGTCAAGCGACTCGCCGAGCGTTTCGAGGAAGAGCGTCGAGCGGCTCAGGCCTCGTCTTCCACCACGCTCGTTCGTCTCCAACACGCTCTGGTCAGAGTGGACGAGCACATGAAGATGTACAGCAAGAAGGCGTCGAGTCTTCAGGGCCGAGAGACGAAGAATCAAGAAGCGTACGACGACGGCCGCGCTGCCGCGAACAAGGTTCAGCTGCGTGCGAACGCTCTCGAGCACGACGGTCAGTCTGTGACCAAGGCGATTGGAGGTGGACGATGAGGAAGTGCACCCTGTGTGGAAAACCGGTCCGGCGGCTCAAGGTCTTCGACGACTTCTGGGCGTGGGTCCATGCCTCCCCGGCTGGGCACGTCGCTGAGGTGAAGAACGCATGACCCGTAGACCCGGCCGAAAGAAGCTCCCGCGTCTAACGCGCATGCTCTCTGGTACCATGCGCCAGACCAATGCCGACGTGAAGGCGGGTCGTCTCGACCCCGAACGGCTGGTCACCCTACGCTCGGCGATGGCAAAGGTCGAGCAGGCTCACGAGCTGCTGGCCTCCGCCTCGCGTGAGATGTCAGCCATGAACGACCCGATCGGACAGCGGCCGTCGACATACCAGGTGCTACTGGGCCGACTCATCCTGCGAGCGGGCGACGTCGGATACTGGCGTGACACGGTGGAGCGTCTGCTCGATCGAATCGACAAGAAGGAGGAGCGATGAACCGAGAGATCCGCATGGAAGACGGATTCCAAAATCGGCTGACGCTGTGCATGGAGAAGTCCAACAGCGGATGGAAGGTCTACGCGCGTCATAGCAAGATCGGGAGAGGCGCGACGACGATGCACCGTGAAGAGCAAGGAGCCACACGCGCTCTCGCGGCTCTTGCTCTCGCGGCTCGTGGAGCAGGGTGGGAGCTTCGGGTCGAGTGCCGACAGACCGTCAACGACCCCGCCCGCATGACCATCGACGAGAACGGCGAGCGTGTCTTCTACGACCGACACACCGGAGCGCCGTTCAGAGACGAGAGCGCTCTCCGGCCGAGCACCGCCAGCCCGATCGTCTGGAGCTCCCTCGTCCCCGCCGGGCGCCCGGCCGACGAGTTCGGGGCGGGGTCTCTCCCCGCCCCACTGAGCCGCCCGTGAGCGCCTCCCCAGCGATCGCTGGCGCGCCTAGTCTAGGGACGAACCGCCCGGTACCTCGGTCGGGCGCGGCGGGGAAGACCCTGGGAGTCGGGTCTAAGCTGATGGTTACACTAGAGTTACGCGAGATGCCCGGCCGAGGTCATCGTAGGCGCAGGAGTTACGCCGATTGTAAAATCTTCGGTCGGCGTCGGTTTTTCCTTGCCTCCTACCTTTAATTTAGGTACGATGAGCTCATGAGATGCACGCGCTGCGGTCGATCGTCAGAGAGTCAGGTCTGCGTTCTCTGTACGGCCCACATGAGCCAAGCTGCTCTCGAGAAGATCATCGAGCTGGCCGAAGCGGCCATCGCTGCGCAGGCGATGACCGGCTCGATGCGTCGCATCTGCTGCGTGTGCCGAGCCGAGTTCGGCACAACGCCGTGTATCCCGGCGATGGATGGGCAGGTAACGCACGGGCTCTGCGGCGACGCGTGCGCCGAGATGATGGTCACGAACAAGGAAGGAGTGCAGTGATGGCGAACACAGAGTGGGTGGCTCCGGGCCGAGGCGCGACGGTCACAGAGTTGTTGGTCAAGCTCGGGCGTTACGGCGGTGGCGAGAACGGTGGTCTCCAGACCGAGCTCGCGATCGTCCGTCCCGACGACGCGCTCGCGCCGTACGACCGAGTGCGGGCCGTCGAGGCGCTTCGCCGCGTGGGCGTCCATGTCGAGGACGGCCGATGAGCACCCGCGTCCAGCGACTCAAGGTCCTGTCTCACACAGTCAACCCGTACCCTGGCGGATGGGTCGTGAAGAGCGGCACCTCTGGCGAGACGTATCTGGTCGTCCCTCTCCCTACGGGTGGTGCCAGCTGCTCGTGCCCGTACGGACAGAATCGCCCGGCTCCTCACGCCTGCTCTCACGTGGAGGCGGTCATCGGCTACGTCGAGCGGCTGAAGGAGGGAGACGCGTGAAGAACCCCGACACGACCGTCGCGTTCCGTCCGACCCTGACCTCTGACCAGCGCTTCGCGACGATCAGCCTCTGGCTGAGCCTGGCCGAGATGTGGGAGACGCTCGGCGAGCCAGAACGGGCTGGCTACTGGCGCGAGATGGCCGAGAGAGCCGGGTGGCGCTCAGGATTCGATCTCACGAAGGAGGACGCATGACCGAACGGATGGAGGTCCTCGACCGATACGAGACACAGATAACCCATGCCCTGTACCTCCTCGCTGAGGCACGTCACACGCTCGCCAAGGCGGGTATCGAAGAGGGCGACGTGACGACCTACGAGATGACCCAGCTCGCCAGTGAGCAGATCACCAAGATGGTCGAGGCCCTACAGGCGGAGTACCGGGTCATACACCAAGAACTGAACTCGCTCCGCAGCGAGTTCTTCACAGAGGAGTGAAGATGCGCAGACCAAAGGACGGCGACGTGGTCCGAGTGAACGCGGAGATCTTGATGCAGTGGGTCGAGGGAGACCGCAGCGTCGGGATCGACGACGGGATGCTGCCGATAGCGATCTTCATCGGCGGTCGCGACTACGTGGTCGACTACGAGCCCGGATGCAAGCTGGTACTCACGGTCGCGGCCATGGAGCAGCTCCAAGGACGAGCCTACGACCAGCTCACAGAAGAGGGAGAATGAACATGATCGAGCAGGCCACCGACGCGCTGTACGTAGCCAACCCCAGACGGACGCTGCGCTACGTCTCTCACAAGATCCAATTCGCGAAGAACCGCCCCGACGTCGACTTCCTGATCTGGCACGAGTACGACGACCACGGCAACCACCGGATGCGTAGCCTCTACGGCCCAGGTCCCTGGGCCAGCTACAGCGAGCCGGCAGTCCTCGTCATCAAGGAGCTCGGGAAGATCTTCGCCGCATACACCGAGTACATCGGTGAGGGTATCAACGAGGTCCGTCAACTGGAGGTAGCCAGATGACCACGACCCGCGTCCGGACCCTCGGCTGCGGCTGCTACTACGGCGAGCGCGTGGTGATGTGCCCGACCCACCAGCCCGACGTCTCGGCGGCAGCTCCTCGCTTCAAGATCACGGAGGCCCGACTGATCGAGCTGTCTCGTCGACTCGTCGGTCTCATGACCGAGAAGAACCGACCGACACAGGCCGAGATCCTCATCAACCTCAAGGCGTTCATGGAGGAGGGGTCATGACGCGCGTCAACCTAATCAGTCGACGCGCCTACTGGCAGTCTTATGCTCTCTACTGGGTCGGCGCTATCCGCTTCTGGGCGAATCGTAGAGACGATACCATTAGTCTCAGGAGAGCAGTGCATGAGTACGCTATGAGCCTCGAGAGGATAAAGGAGTTCACGTTCGGTGGAGACCCAGGAACTCCGATGGGCCAGAGCTCGATGACCTGGGAGGAGAGAGAGAGAGATGGCGATGACGCTCCGGGAGCATGACCCCGAGTCGACCGTCCCGCCACCACGAGACTGGGAGGTCCGCGTGGAGACGCTGGCTAGCGACCTAGCGTGGATCACGAGGCTCGCCCCGAGGATGCTGTTTCTCATCGCTGACGGCTCCCCAGACGCCGCAGCAGGCATGGCTCGGTCGATAGCCAGCCTGGGCCACGAGGTCCAGAGACTGGAGAGCCAACCGTGAGCCGACGACCACGCGACGTCAGGCAGATGGGCCTCTTCGACGAGATCCCCGCACCGATGAGCGAGCTCCCAGCACCGATGATGGAGAAGCCAAGCGAGGCTCCGCCGAGCCGTTGGCTGGACTTCTTCTGGCGCGAGCCGGCACCAGGCGGCAGTCAGATCGATGATCTGGTCTTCCAGGTCCGTCGTGATCTAGCTGCTCTGGAAGACGGTCCCGACGAGTTCCTGACCGAGCGAGTCGCGAGCTACCGCGCACTGATCCGACGTCTGATGGCCAGAGGAGAGGTCTAACCAATGAGGATGAGATACGACGACCCGCTAGCGGCCGCTACCGGGATAACGGTCGGGCTCCTGACCTCGGCGGTCTGGTGGGGCGCGCTCATCCTCGGAGGGTGGCCACGGGTGATCGCGGTCGGGACACTCGTCGTCACGCCGCTCTTCTACGGGCTGCTCCGTGTGGTCGCGAGACCGAGATGAGCGCGGCGACCAGACGTCTGTGGTCCACGCGTCGTCGATGCCCGTACTGTCGCTGCTGGATCATACAGTGCGCGACGGAAGAGGTCGAGTTCTTGAGACAGGCTCTCGCGAGACAGAAGAGGAGGCAGAGATGAGCGAGCTGACCAGGTGCGACCACTGCTCCCTCGAGCAGATCAAGTATCGGGCCAGGATGGAGGGTCGTATCATCACTCTCCGACCTGGCGGCATCGGCACGAACGTGTTCGCACACTTCCCGGCCACCATCATCCCGCCTGACGCGACCACGGAGCACCCGAACTTCGTCGCTTCGATGATGAGCATCGGGAAGAGGTGCGGATGCTGAGACGAGCCTTTCTCGCAGTCATCCCGTTCTACCCTCGCACGCTCCCGTTCTCTGAGCCGCCCTGGACACTGCACGTGATCACGTTCTACTGTTCCGTGTGACTGGTGCTGTGGCGTGTGGCGCACGGAGAACGGACAGCGCGTCGAGCTCATCCGCCCGGCCACCGGGCTAACCTCGCGTGGTCGGCCACCCGTAGAGGGACATACGGTCGCCGTGGACCCCTCGATCTGGTCGTACGGGACCAAGATCGAGATCGAGGGTCTCGGGACTCGAGTCGCCGGGGACTGCGGCGGAGACGTGCGCGGATTTCATCTCGACGTGTTCGTAACGAGTCACGAGCGCGCGGCGGCTCTCGGTCGACGCGAGCGGAGAGCAAGGAGAGTCAGATGAGACGAATGGGGCCACCAAGAAGGATGGTAATCGTCGGAGAGGGACCGAGCCCGCGCTTCTACGAGGCTCCGACCGTACACGCGCTGTACGGCGGGCCGGCCAGTCGTCTCGGGCTCGCGGCCGACTGGTGTCGAACAGGAGACAGTCATAAGAAGGCATATCAGGAACTCCTCCGACACGCCTGGCTGCTCAACGTCTGCCGAGGACCTTGGGTAAAGGAAGAGGCGGTGACGAGAGCCGCGTCGATCCGGGCGCAGTTTCGCGACGGCGTCTTCGTCCTCCTCGGACGCCGGGTCGCGTCGGCGTTCCGACACCCATACCCGACTTATCGGCTGGTCACCGACGGGGTCAAGGCAGCAGTCGTCGTGCCGCACCCGAGCGGCCTGAACCGGGTATGGAATGACCCCAAGACCTGGGAGAAGACCGGCAGGACGCTGCGCGAGGCATACCAGCTCAGCCTACACGGGTGGTCTTAGGTCTCAAGGAGGGGAGAGATGACGAAGAGTGAGAAGCTCGTCTTGCTAGTAGCAGCCGCACTCGTCTCAGCATTGAACGGTGCGGTCGCCGAGGGTGTTGGGTGGAGCCCGTTGCCAGTCGCAACGGCGACGATGGCCTACGTCTTACTCGTGATGTGGGCCTGTCAGTGGTACTGTCGAAGATGAGCGCGTAGCCTCACGACTGGCTACGCGCTCACGGCTCTTACTCCCCGTTCCAGTGCTTCATCATGTTCAGCCCGGCCGCGAACATCGCCGTCAACAGCGGCACGCTCGCGACGATCAACGGACTGTCCTGGATCACCTTCTGAAACTCCGGCGAGCTCAACGCCGGGATGACGCCGGACGCCACGACGACCAGAAACGTCTTCAGAGCCTTCATGACCGTCTTCTTCGGATCGTACATCAGTCTCCTCCGTTCTCGTCTTTGAAGTCGTAACCGGGGATGTCTGCGATCTCGATCTTCAACTCCCGCGCGACGATCCGAACGGTCGCGTAGAGCGTCATCGCGTAGTTGTTGAGATAGTGGAAACGTTTGTTCATCCGTCTGACACCGACGCTCAAGTCCTTCACGTCTTTCTCGAGCTCGTGAATCGCCCGCAGCGTCTGTCCGACCGACTTCATGTGGAGCAACAGCGCTCCACCTGCCGTCAGGACGACCGCGACAACCGCGTCGAGATGCTCAGCGGGCATCGGGAGCCGCTGCCTGAGGCTCTTCAGGCACAGCGAAGTCGCCGTGCTGGTACTTCCACCGCCGATCGGTCAGCTGCGCCCAGTTTCGCAGCATGCGGTTCTCTTCCTTCAGCTCCTCGATGTCCTTCTCCATCGCCTTCACCGTGGCCTTCATCGAGGAGACGTCTGACACGAACGTCATCACCTGCGGTCCGAACGTCGCGAGAGCCGTCGCCAGAGCCGTCGCGCTGATACCGGTCGCGACGACCGCTTTCCTGCGGCTCCCGTTACCACCCGGCGGGATTGTCTCCTCTCCCGGACCGAGGTTGAGGTAGCTCATCAGTTCTTCCCCCAGCTCACTCCCGACATGGCCCTGACGATGTTCACACGCTGGCCAGTCTGATTTGCCTCGAGGCCCCCGATGAAGTCGATCATGAGCGTGACCCCGAAGTCTCCGACGCCGAACAGTCGGATCATACCGCTCGCCTGGACGGCCATCGTCCAGCCGTACCCGAGCCGCTCGTCTGGACCGACACCGACCTTGAAGCGTCCGCCGCTCGCCCCTCGGTCCAAGAAGTAGACCCCGAAAGACGCCCAGAGCGGTGCGCTGGTCGCCGGACGCATCGCTACCTCGGGGAAACGAGAGGCAAATCCACCCTCCACGAACGTCGAGGCAGCGAGCCTCGGGATAGGCTTGTAACGAACGAGGAACGCGACCTCGGCAGCGTTGAAGGTCGACACGTCATTCAGCCGTAGCTCACTGTCTGGGAGCGCGGTGAGGTCGGCGACCACATGCGCGTGTAGGGCACGCTTGTGCCCGGCGAGCTGCCAGTCGACGAAGATACGAGCGAACGGCTCGACGACCGTCTTCTGCTGCCCGAGGACGGTCATCCCGCCAGCCACCACCGCGACGTCCGGCGGTGGCATCGGCTCGTCGACCGGCTCCGGAGCAACAGGCGGGATGACGTCGTGATGCACGAGTGGCTCGGCAGCCGTCGGCTCTTCCTGGGGAAAAGCTGAGATCCCCAGGAAGAGCACGATCAACAGGAGCACGAATCCGACTCGAGTCTTCATGCTTCCCATGACTCCCTCCTCACTGACAGGTGACGTTCGCGGACCCTGTCACGAAGAGACCGGAAGAGACGTCTTTGACCGAGACCGCCAGCACGCAGTTCCCGGCCGCTTTGCACTCGAGGTTCGGCCCGTTGTAACTCCCGGTGTCACCACGGAGAGCGCAGATCGAAGAAGGAGACGCCGACCACTGGATCGGCGACGACTCGTTACAGGTGTCCGGCCGGGTCGGCTTCGGCGTGGCGTCGAGGTCAGCGAAGACGCTGGTCGAGACCGCCAGCGACGATGGGGCCAGGACGTTCACGCTGCTGATGGCCGCGCACGCACCGGTCGGTGCCGGAGACGCCGTCGCGCCTCCCTGGATGTTGTTGTTCGTGTTCGTGTTCGAGATGTTGATGTCGCCCGGCTTGGTCGGCGTGTCGTTCTGGCACGCCACGAACCCGAGCGAGAACACGAGAGCGAGAGCGAGACGAACGAGCGAAGTGATCTTCATACGACCTCCTTACCAGTTTCGATTATCTGTGCGTGTCGCTCCCAGCGCTTCGTCGTCTGGGAGTACGCTTTTGACGACCTGATCCCTGCGGCAGCGGCAGGCCAGTCGGCCAGCTGCATCGCAGCGAGGGTGCTCTTGAACGTGAAGAGGCCTCCGACACCGAGCTGAAACGCCATGCTGATCACGACATTGAGTCGCGGGGTGTCGAGGCTGAGGAGCCACGCCCCACGTGCGCGGATGCCCTCCTTCTTGAGGAGGATGTCGTCCTCGAGCAGACGAAGGACCTCCTCGTCGGTGAGTGGAAATGTGGAGATGTAGCTGGGGAGTCGACCACCCTTCCTACGGTCGATCAGGTGTCCGACTCCGATCGTCCAGAAGCCGAGCGAGTCGACGTACGGAAAGTTCCGCCAGCCTTCGTCGTCGATGAGCTTCTTCGCCAGTGGGTCATTCTTGCTTAGCATCTCAGCTCCTCGCTTCCAGCAGGTGAGACGGGAATTCCGCGCCGAGAAACTCGCACGCGCGACGAACGTTCTTGAACACCTCGGGCTTCCACGACGTGTTCGCCAGACAGTCGAGCGCGTGAATCTGTTCGGCCTCGGTGATCTCGACCTCGCACTCTCGGATCAGCACCCGAGCGCCGAGAGGCTGTGCCTTCGAGATCTTCGCTAGCTTCACGAAGAGCAGGTGATGTGCCAGCGTCTGTGGAGCTGACAGGCGCAGTCGATGCTTGGACAGCCCCATCCAGATGAACTGGAAAGCCTCGTACGCCCGATCATCGTCGAAGGTCAGTCTCATGCCGCCGTCCCGAACTCGATGGAGTAGTAGAGCTGAGTGAGGTTCGTCCCGGCCGCGCTGTCCTGGAGCGTGGTCTTCAGAGCGACCGTCCCAGAGAGTGTCGCGTTTACCGGAGCACCGGTGTCCCAGACGGTCCCCAGACGCGGGACAGTCCCGGGAGTCGCAGTGTTCAAGCCGAGTGTCACCGCGCCGTGGATCGTCCGAGCCGACTGCGTCGCGGCTCCTGTCCTGACGATATTCGCCTCGCCCTGCCAGATGCCGCTCGCGACGGTGAACGTCGTCGTGAGGATAGACGCACCGTTCCAGTAGAGACGGAACGTTCTCGTCGAGGCCCCGGCCGCTGTCTTCCCCCACCAGCGGAGCTTGAGCTGCATGCCGTTCGTCGCGAGCGTCCCAGCGGGCAACGTGTAGGTCGACGCGTCGGTCTCGGCTGTCCCCGAGCCAGTCCTCGCTGTGGCGTCCATGTGGAGCATCGTGAGCAAGAGACCGGCGTCTGAGATGCGTGTCTTCAGAACGTTCAGCGCGTCACGCAGCTGCTCGTTCATCTGGTCTGCAGTCACGGTCTCCCCGGGATTCCAAGTTCTGGGTCCGCCACTCGGCCAAGGCATTCCTCTACCCCTCTCTCATCACAGACCCAACCTCAACGTGAATCCCGTGTCCTTTGATAATCCTCTTCGGCGTCGGGAGACCCGCAGCTCGACAGGCGTAGCCTAGATCGAGATGATACGAGTACAGCACCAGACGCGACGTGATCGACATCAGAACCTGGCACATCCAGGCCCTGTTCATCGGAGACAGACGCTCGATCCGCTCCGGCGCGGTCAAGACTGCGTCGAACGCCATCCACTCCGGGTTCCCCCAGTTGATCTCCTCGATGGCGATGTTGTAGAACCACACGTCCGGATGTCGGTCCGCCCCGCGCATGATCTTCCCGCGATCACGGTCGACTCCGAGGACGCGCATGATTCTCGGGCGTGCCAAGACCCGCCGGAGCAGAGCTCCATCCGCGCACCCGAGCTCTAAGACTCGACCGGTCGTCTGGCCGAGCCCGAGCGCTACGAGCTGGTGCGCGGCGTTCATAGCATCCGGACTCACGAACCCGTTGTCCACGTGCGAAGGCGGATCAGGCAGCGCCGTGACACCCTCGGTCACCCAGATCTCTTCGGTCATGAGACCACTCTCTCGGCGTCAGCCTCATCGATGTAGTGGATGTCAGGGTTCTCTGACGATAACCCCACGTCAGAGATCTCGATCCAGATGGATCCGGGCAGCCCTGGAGACCCAGCGGCTACCAGCGTCCCGGTAAGAGCGACTTCGATGTAGAACCCTCGGGAGATATATCTTAGTGTCGTTCCTTCCACCCACATCGATCCGATGAGAGACCCAACTGGCGCTGCACCCATCGACGTTCCGATGTATGTGCGAAACGTCATTATTGGTCCGCCGAAAGTCCTGAGCCACCAGACCTGGATGCCGCTGGTCACAGGAGAAGGATTTGGCATCTGGATGACGCCGTGTCTCTCGCTGCCAGGATACACGATGCCGTTGTCTCTTGCTCCCACACGAACTCGAGCGTTCCCACCGCTAAAGTCGTTCTTCATGTTCCAAGCATTGGACGTATTGAAGTCGTTGATCCCCGTGATCGTCGAGGCATCAAGACTCGCGAAGTACGTCGAGGTCAAGGCGTGGATCTTCCCAGCGTCGTTCCTAGAGAACTTGATCACCTCCATGTTGTCGCGGATCTGCTGGTTCAGATCCGTCTCGTCATAGATGACGCTGGCGACCCACGTGATCGGAGTGGTCCAGGCCATCTACTCAAACTCCATGCACTGAGTCAGCAGGTGAGGCTGCTGCACGGCGCAGCGACCGGCATGGTGAACCACCAGATCGCTGTCTCCGACGAACAGGACAGTCGACTGCCCAGGAAATACCGGCTCGTGTCGACAGTCACACGGTCTCCGGAGCTCCAAGACGCCCAGCATATCTGGGATACCTCCCCACGTCCCTGCGCCATCTCTCATGTCGCCCACTTATTCGCGCCGACAGGAAGCCGAATCGCCCCAGCTGAGAAGTCGTTCTTCTCTGTCCAAGTGTTAACGGTATCGGGCCGCGGAATTCCTGTCAACGCCGAGCCATCTAGCGAAGCGAAGTACGTCGAGTTGATGGCCTGGATCTTTCCGGTCGCCGTGACGATGGCGAACGCCAGGACGTTCATGTTGTCCCGGATCTGCGCGTTGAAGTCCACCGCCTTCACCAGCTGGTCGGCAGTCCATGTGACCGGCGTTGTCCAAGCCATTATGCGAGCCTCGTGTCTTCGTCCATGATAGAAGTTCCGAGCAGCCAGAAACGATTGAAGAGTCCGTAAGCGAGCTTCGTAGTCTCTCCCAGCTGGGACTGAGTCGGGCTGTTGAGAATCCAGTACTGGCTCAGGTCAGCCGGCACTACCGTCCACTCGCACATCAGCACGCCTTCAGGATCGACACTCTGTCTGATCCCGTTGATGAAGAAGTCTCCGTCGATCCCGGTGACCGAGTCTTGGATGGTAATCCGGTCTGAAGGCTCGCGCAGGATCGCCTGGCGCATGAAGAAGTCGGAGCCTGATGCGATGAATCCGATCTTCGTCGGGACCGTGAACTGCGTCTTGTTCTGCTCGAGCAAGAAGAACGCTGCGTTCTGAGCCACACGAGCATCCGACTGGTACGGCATGTTGAAGTTCAGGACATGCTCGCCGACCTCGTCTTGGCTATCTGTGTCCTCAGCCTCGGCCACTACCTCAGCCTCATCGTAGATCCCGAGCCCACGGATCTGGAAGTATGTGAGGTACCCGTCTGACGGACCGTTGTTCGTCACGATCACGTCCGCGGTGTTCCCGCCAAAGGTGATGCTGACCGAGATCTGGCTCGTCAGGTTGACGCCGGTCCCGTCCTGTAACGAGTTGAACAGGAAGTCTGTGACCGCCTCCGGCACGACCTGAGCGACCGAACCGATCCGTGCCTGTCGTTGATTCGGGTCCTTGTACGGGCACTGGATCGGATACGCGGTGCTCTTCGGGATCAGCGGGATCTCCTCGAGCGTGAAGATCGTCGTCCCGACGGTTCCTGCTCCAGTCGGCGTGTACGGCAGCGTGATCCCATACTTCACAGACAGATACGACTCGACGTTCTTTCTCTGCGCCTCCGTGAGGACCACGTTGTAGACGATGATCTCGGCGATGTCTCCCTGCCAGTTGGCACCAGCGGTGTTCCCGACTCTCGCCGTCTGAGTCAACGCAGTCGTGTTGCCAGACGGCGTGCTCACCAGGGAGATGTCCCGAGTGTCCGACAGTCCTGCGTAGATGCTCCCAGCCGAGTGCATCGCTGTCTGGATGTAAGGAACAACCACTGACCCCAACGCGTCTACCTGGTCAGAAGACCCGTCGTTGTTCACCGTCCTCGCGAGTGTGCTGCCAGACGCCATCACGGCGACCTGCGGAGTCGCGTTGTTACCGCCGAACGTGGCCAGAGTACCGGCCGCGATGCTCTTCGAGCAGACGACGAAGATGGTAAAGGCGTTGTTAGCCAGATAGTTGACGAGGTCAAGGCTCCCGTTGAGCTGGTCGTTCGCTCCGTCAAACCGGAGCACCGGCTGCCCGCCCATGATGCCGGTCCGGAAGAGGGGACGCGCTCCGCCTGCCGCTGTGAACGTGCCCGACCCGAGCGTCGGAGTCCAGGTGCCGACCGGGAGTCCATCCCCGATGCCCGTGATCGCGTCCGCCTCCAGCCAGAGCGTTATCCCCGCCACGTCGGAGGGGATGAACGGCCCAGCCGCCTGGTCCACGCGTCTCGGGTGGACCTTCACCTGGACACGGTTGATCACGTCGAGCCGCTGACGATCGGCGGCCAGCGCGTTGACGCTGTCGAAGGTCGCAACCGAGACGAGGTTCGTACCTCGCGCTCTTCGATCCTCGAAGACAAGCGTCCCGCCCTGTACTGCGTCTCCTTTCACGTAGATGAAGCCGAGCTCGCTGTTCGCCAGCTTCTGAAACTCGGACAGCACCGACACGCCAAAGTCGCGAGCCTGGTCGAGAGCAAACGCATACGACTCCATGCCAAAGCCGATCTGTGTCGCCGCGGGCTGCTTCACGACGTTCGCGACGATCGTCGCGAAGAGCTGGTCACTCCTCTGGTTCAACTGGACGGCGAGACCCCGTAACGTGGCGGTCATCGCCTCGTCCATCCAGTCCACGCAGCTAACAAAGACACGACGGTCTCGAAGGATCCCAGGCAGCGGCTTGATTGAGTCGATCACACCGCGCCACTTGAAGTACGGCGCCATGTCGGCGTACTCGAGCCGCAGGCGGACAGACGTCCCGAGTCCAAAACCCGCGCGGACATTCGAGTGCCCTGGCGAGTAGTATCCGAGCAGTCCGGCACTGTTGTACTCCGAGTTGTCCAGGGCAAAGGTCAGCGTCCCGACCCCGGCGACTCGATCTCTCGGCGTGTGCCCATCGATCCCATAGCGGTAGTCGATCGAGATCGGCTGGACGACGTCCTCGAGAACGGTCCACCCATTCCCAGGGCCGCTCAGCTCGGCCTCGACGTAGATGGAAAAGAAGTCGGACACTCAGCCGCTCATCGACAACGCTTCACGCATGGCGCGAGACATCATCCCGGGGAGGTTCAGCATGAGCCCTTCCATCTGACCAGCACTAGAGTCACGGATCGCTCCGATCTGCGCCTCTGTAAAGACACCCTCCCTCCCGTGCAGCGTCGCGAGCGTGCCGCTACCGAAGTCTCGGATACCACCCGAGCCGTGCTGGAAGCTGTCTCCATGGTCTCCCGGCCCACCACTGGGGGGCGTCGTCGTCGGTGCACCACCGCCTCCGGTGTTCACATTCACGTTGACGTTGACCTTAGCATTGTTGAACTCGTCGATCATCTTCTGAACGGCGTTTGGAACAGTTCCTCCGAACAGCTTGACCAGTTCGCCGGTCGCTGCTAGCATCGCTTCTTGGACCTCGACGAGCCGCTTCATCGGGTCTTCAAGACTAACAAACAGGCCGGCCGCTTCAGCGTCATCGACCAGCTTCTGCGTATGAGCGTCAAGCTCGACCCCGCTGTTTTCTGCGGCCATCTTCAGGTTAAAAAGATCCTGTGCAGTCAACGCGAGCGCTTGTCCGTAAGGCACCCCAGCATCGAGCATCGTCTGGATTGCATTGTTCATGTCCATCGACATTCGAGTGGCGATGTCTTGCGTGAACAACCCAAACGAGGCCAGTGCTTGAGCAGTCTGTCCGATCCCGGTGACAAAATTCAACAGCTGCTCGTTAGCCGCAGCGAAGTTCGCGAGCTGAAGCAACGGCTCAGCCACAGTCGGGTCATCAACCCGGCTCGGATCCAATGAAAGAGCGTCAAGAGCCGGTTTCATGGCAGCCAGCGCATCAACCGTCGACATGCCTGAGGCACGAAGCGCCTCAAACATCCCAGCAACGTAGATCCCTGCGTTCTGGATGCTAGTGAATTCGCTACTCAGCTCCATCAACGGCTGACCAAATTCATCCTCGATCTGGTTCCCAGCCTTGTCCAAGACTGGCTTCAGCATCGCGCCGAGCATCTTATTGATGCCCTCTGTCCCGACGTTGGCAAGCTCCTTCCGAGCGTCTTTCCAGTCATCAAACATGTCAGAGAACGACTTGACAGCTTCGTCCTGCTTCTTCTTGAGCTCAGCAGCCTTCTTCTTACTGTCACCAAAGAGCCCACCGAAGATCCCGACGATGCCGCCAATTGCGGCTCCGATCGCGGTTCCGTCAGGTCCAAAGAGAGAACCCACCGAAGCACCGGTCATGACGCCACCAGCAGCTCCCTGGACCGCAGCCCCTGCCGTGCCGCCGATCATCCCGCCGATCTGGCCGGCTGCTCCAGCGATAGCGCCAATCTTTCCGAGCGTTCCCATCTTCTCCCAGTCGCGGAACGACTCGGTAATGTTGCCAACAACGTCCAAGACGTCTCCAAAACCACCGCCGAGAACATCAGCAAGGAGTGCGATCCCTTGAAGACCAGTTGACCACCGTTCGGTCTCCATCCGCAGACGTTCCGCTTTCTGTGCCGCTGTCTCCACATACGGGACAACGCTCTTCGCCCCGTCTTTAGCCCCGGCCCAGGCGATCTTCATGTTCCAGACAGCATTGGCCATGTCATCGGCAGAGACCTTAACCGTCCCAAACTCGTCTGAGAAACTGCCAACAGCCTTGAGAGCAGCGTCAAACATCCCCGGGAGCTGTTCTTTCATCTGAGACTCGAGGATGTTTGTTCCAAGCGCACGAGACGCAGCTTCTTCGATCTTGGAAAAAGCCTCTTCTGCTTGTCGTCTAATCTCAACGTACTGAAGAGCTATCCGCTTCTGCTGCTCTTCAAACTTCTTCGCAGCTGCCTCTGCTTCTGCCCACTCCTTCTTATGTTCCTTCGCTGCGATCTCTGAGTCTCGTCGAAACTTCTCAAACGGGTCGAAATCGCCAACGTCGGGCTCTGGGAACCCCTTTCCGAGGCCAAACGGGTCACCCTTGTAGTTCATGAAGTCTTCCATCTTGAGCTTCTCGAGAGTACGAGCGAGGTTCGAGAAGAACCCAAGAGAACTCATGTCGATCCCCGTGGCGAAGAGGTCCCAGAATTTTGAGAAGGCTCCTTGATTCTCTTTGATGAAACCGGCCACCCGGCCGATAGCCTCGGCGATGTTGTTTATCGAGCTCGTAAAGGCGGGACTCTGAGCGACTGTCGCTGAGATCTGGTTATGAAACCCGTCCCACGCGATCCCGATACGATCTACAGAGTCGTCGAGCTCAGACAACGCCTTTACAGCGTTGTCCGATAACACCGCCCCAAGATTTTGCGCTCGCCCTGAAGCGCCATCTAGAGCCTCAATCAACGGAAGAAGATTCTTGGCCCCACCCCGCCCAAAGATGTCTGTCAACGCGGCGACGCGTTCGGTGTGGCTTCCGAGCTCCGTGATCTTATCGATCACCAGCTGAAACGCTGCTTCTTGACTGTCCATCGACGCGAGGAGTGCTGCGTCTAGTCCCCACTTCTGGAGAGCTTTAGAATTGGTCTCCAGGGCCTTCTCAAACTTCACGATCGCCGACTCGATCGCTCCAATGCCAACGCCCGACTCTTCTGCCGCGACCTTCAAAACCTGGAGCTGTGTAACCGAGAAACTGGTCCGAGAGGCCATGTTCTCGATATGCTCTGCCGCTTTCGCACTCTCAGACACCATGGCAGCAAATCCTTGAACGGCATCAAGAGCAGCGCTACCAAGTTCGAGGAGACCTCCAGATCCCCCGGCGGCCATGCTCCCCATCGAGGTAAGCTGCGACCCGAGGTTCTCTGACTCCTGTGCGACCTGCTGGAGGACCTTTGATGCGTTGTCCTCAGCCTCAATCGTTCCTCGGATCGTCCCGGCGTCTACAGCCATGTCCTACCTCTTCTTCCGCTGACCGCGAGTGTCAGTGGATGAAAAAGATGCGGCCAAGCTCTTTCCGAGCGCCTTCATCTGCTGCCACGTCTTCCCAGGAGCACGTCCGACCTTCGTCGAGTCACCGAACTGGAGCAAGAAGTCCGACAGCTTGAACGGAGTGCGACGCTTCTTCCGGTCACGGTGGATATTCGCGAGAGCCGCGACGATCTGCGCGGATCGGATGTCGGCTCTCTCCTCGTCGAAAGGCTCCAGCTCAGAGAAGGCCTCCCACTCGAGGAACTGTCTCCACGTGATCTGCCCCAGCATCGCATCAACATTCACCCAGCCTAGCTTGGCAGCTAACCGATAGGCGAGACGGCGGGCGTCGCCTCGCTTGATGCGCTTTTTGCATCGCTGACTTCGTCCTTCCCGAGACCGTTGAGCCGAAGCGCAGCCTTCTGGAGACGGAAGATCGTCTTGAGGCTCTTCTTCCTCAGCTCCGGGATGTCCTCCTCGAGCAGCATAGGGGTTCCGTCCTCGTTCACCGCGGACATCATGAGGATCCGGATCGCGGCGTTGTCGTCTCCCTTCTTCACTCCCTCGGAGAACTTGATCGCCTCAGCCGCCGTCAGCGTCCGAAGACGAACGACCCCGCCCCACTCCGGCACTTCCACGTCTTCGGTCTGCTGGTCGACGACCGAGAGAATCGCGTTCCGCGTGAGCAGCGCTCTCTTGGTCGGGCTCATCTCTTTCTTCTGTGCCATTTGCTTACCCTCCTTGCTTGATGCTTGCAGTTGCGTGGGTACAAAACGAACCGAGTTACGGGGCCTCTTCGAAGACGTGTCCGCCGGTGGGCCGGATCGTGACGTCCGCCGAGAGCCGATCGTCGACCGGAGCGTCGGGCTCGAAGTTGATCACGAAGCCGGAGAAGATCCACGTGCTGCCGTCCGGATAGGTGATCCGGTAGATGTCACGGCTGCCGTCGTACCACTTCTTCTGGAGACCGGTGTCACCGTCGTGCGAAGCATCCGTCGGCACGAAGTTCAGATTCATCTGAAGCTCGCCATGCCGCCGGATACCGACGATGTACCGATCGTCTTGCTGGTTGTGCGTCGTCGTCTCGATCGGATTGCGCATGAGACCGGGCGGTGTGAGATCCCCGAGCTCTGCGATGTCCACGAACGTGACGGATCCGCCCTGCGGTGCGGCATCCGGCCAGTTCGGGTCCGGGGAGACGGCGACGACCGTTCCCTGGGCCGAGATTCCGAAGGTCATGTCTTCATTCCTCCTTCTTTCCTCCTCACCGTCGTTATGGGACGACCTCTACGTTTCTGATCGAGAGCAGAGCCGTGTACGCCGCGTACGACATCGCTCTCCCGACCGCGCTATCGAGGGCACGAACCGCGATCTGGGCTGCTGGACGTCCGTACTTCGCTTGGAAAACCGGTGGATTGTGAACGCGCAGAGGCGCGGCACCTCCTGTCTCGATGACCGAGAGATAAGGACCGGGCCCATCGGGGATCACAGCCTGCGCCGTCGCGAAGATGTTCACGGCACGAGTGCCAACCCCAGCGTTCTCGAGGATCTTCACCAGCTCCTCGATGAACGTCCCGGAGACCTGCTTCATCGCGATGACGTTGAAGACAGTCTCTGACCGTCCAGCCTGATCCAGACCATTGTCGAACGGTTCCTGGATCGCGCCGATCTCGAGGTACCAGACCATGTCAGATGCGCTCCCAGTTCAACGTCTGCGCCCAGGTCCCGGCGAGGAGTGACGCCTCCTCTAGGAGAGGCCTCTCCAGATACTTCGGGCCGGTGCCTGCCTTCTTGAAGCGGACCGGATTCCCGGAAGCCTCCGCGATCTTCCAGCTCCGAGGACTCGAGGCCGAGAGATGCTCATGGATGGCGACAGCGTACGGGATCCCGGCTCCTCCGAAGACCACCCGCTGCGCGTATCCCTTCTCTGACTTCTCGATCCGACCGCTGTCATGCAGGGTGCCCATGTCGTACGGGACGAGCTGCTGTGCCTTCTGCAGGACTCGCTCACACGACTCTTCGACCGCATCGGGAATCTTCGCCTGTAGGCGGTCTCTGAACGCACGGATTCCTCCGGTCAGAGTGTCGTTCGTACGGATGTAGAACTTGATCACGCGGTGACAACCTCCGGTGAGACTCCCAGCTTCTTAGGAGTGAGCACGCTCTTCACGACGTCAGCGAACCGTTCACCGATGTTCTTCCAGCGGTATCGCTCCTGGAGAACGAGCTCGAGCCCCGCCCCGGCCAGACGCTCACGCTCAGCCTTGTCGGAGTACAGGTGATTCAACGCTGCGACCGTCATCCCACGATCGGGGACGCCACCGATGACGTTGATGTCGTTCGGCGTGCACGAGACGCTCGAGCACTCGACGAGCCACGCAGCAGTCGCCGCCCACTCCCCGAGAGCCGACCAGTCCGGGACGATCTGCGGAACCCCGCACGCCATCCCCTCCATATGCGTCAGGCCCCAGCCTTCTCCCTGCGTCGTCGAGAGCATGACGTCGAACGCGCTGTACATCTCGGCGAGAGCGCGTTCTTCGACTCCAAGACCCATCTCCGGAGAAGAGATGATGAGCCGATTGGAAATCTTGAGGTACCGGCCAAGCTGCTCGAGGTCGTACCCAGCGTCACCAGTCGGACCGACGTGGAGGAAGAGATATGCATCCCGGACGTCGTGAGTCCGGACCCACTCCGCGAAGTAGACCAGCGCAAGGTCCAAGCGCTTCCTCGGCTGGTTCCGACCGACGACACCGACGATGAACGCGTCTCTCAACGCGCCGAGCCGCAGTCGATCACGGACCTCTGATCGTCGATACGGCTTGTACACGTCGAGGTCGACGCCGAGCGGGATCACGTTCGCCTCTCCGGTGAACCCACCCTGCCGAGCTTGAAAGAGCCCGAAGTCCGTCCAGAAGACTGCGTTCGCGAGACCGTTCAGGCCAGCGCCTCGACAGTTGAGCCCGTCCACGGCCACCGACGCGACCGCAGGCGTGTTCCCGATCCTCTTCACGTACTCTGGGATGTTCCACGGATCGTTCGTCACGCACACGACGTCGGGTCTCAGCCGCTCGACGAGCTCTTTCGTCCGCTTCAACCCAAAGGCGTCACCGCCAGCATACCCGTAGCACGGGTACACCGGCACCTTCAACTTGTGCGGGTCTCCGAGGTAGTTCAGCGCGAGAACGTGCACGTCCCATCCCGCTGCGACGAGCCCGTCGACATAGGCGTGATTCAACCTCGCGAAGCCAGACGAGACGACTGCATCCCCGATCAACAGTACACGATGTTTGCCAGTGGTGTTCACGACAAGATCTCCTTCCAGAATCCTTCTGCGATCGTCTTCCAGTCAAATCGACGAAGAACGATCTCTCGCTCCGCCTCGGTGACTGCGTACCACGGGCCACTCAAGATCGGCAAGAGCTGCTCCACGAGAGCTGATCCAGAGCACTCTTCGACGAAGACCGCGTGTCCTGCGTACCACTGCTTCATGTCAGAGCGGCTGAACACGATCGGACGAGCTCCACACGCGAGTCCCTCCAAGACCGGGAGCTCAAAGCCTTCGACGTAACGCAGCCCAGAGACCCATCGCGCTCGTCCATACTCCTTAGCCAGAGATGCATCAGAGATCCCGAGCGCCGCGCGCCATCGCGGTGATGGACGCCACTTTGCTCCCGCAACAGCCGCTGGACCGAGATGAAAGACCTTCATGCGGAGATGATCAGCCGCTAGAGCGACCTCTTCGATCGCCTCAGCACCAGGACCGGTCAAGAACCCACTCGTCACGACCCCGTCACGGTCAGCACCGTTTCCCTTGAAGACGTCTCCGTCAACCCCGAGCGGAGCGTGGTAGAAACGGCCGTGGACCGGGAGGTCTCCGTAGTAGCTCCAGACTAGACGAGCTCCCTGCCAGAAGCTCTGCCAGTCTTGGACTTCTCGCGCTGGGTTCGTCTTCCAGCAGTACTGGATCACCGCGTAGCTCTTCGTGCGCACCAGAGAGCGCGGGTACCCACCGATCACGTGGCAGATCTGCAGATCAGCGTCACCCGGATCATTCGCGATCGTGACAGTCGGAGGCGCGTAGCGCCTCAACGCGTCGCCAACCCGACGCATCGCTCGACTCACCGATGCACCAGGGAGCGGATCAACGTAGGCTCTCACGCTGGGTGCCTCACCGCGAGCTGTGTCGCGACCGCGATGTTAAACCCGACCATCCTGGCGTGTCGACACCAGCCGACCAGAGCCTCGTCTCGGCAGCCGCGCACCCGCTGGATGACCTCCCACCGCATCGCTAGACAGCTCCCGACGCTGTCGAGCTCGAGATACGGGAGCCCGTTGATCGCGTGACAAAACGGTGGAAATGGTCCGAAGCGTCCTCCCTTGTATCGGAACGCCCAGACGTCGTAGAAATTCGCCCCGGCGAAGATCATCGGAGCGATGATGTCGATCCCATGCCGTCGCTCGGCCGCGATGTCGACCAGCGCACCGATAGTCATCGGGTCCCAGATCAGGTCGCTCTCGACGTGTACGATCACGTCGTACTCCGGTCCGTCGGCGATCGCTCGAAAAGCGGTGTCGAGAACCTCTGACATCACCGCGAGTCTGATCGGGTGCTCGACTGAACCGAGCTGCGGCTTCCCGGTGTTGGCGGTGACCAGCCGTGTCAGCGTTCCGAACTCGCGCGACATCTTGATGATCCTGTGCGGCGTGTCGTCACGTGAGTCGCCCTCAGTCGCCTGAGCATGGATCAGGTGGCCCGAACCGACATGCCTCTGCAGCATGCTGATCTGCGAGAACCACCTTCGAATCTGTTGATCACCGGTGTCTCGGAAAGCAGAGGAGATGAGAATCTTCACGAGACCTCACCGATCTTCCTGGCCGGGACACCGGCCCAGATCTCACGAGCGGGGACATCCTTCGTCACGACGGCACCAGCTCCGATCCGAGCACGCTCTCCGACATGGACCCCAGGCATCACGATCGCCCCGGCGAACAGGATCGCGTTCTTACGGATAACGACTCTCTTCTTCTCGACCAGCTGCTGGTCTTGAGGCGCAGAAGCGCTACAGCTCTCTCCCTCAGGCTTGTTTGAGCCGCTGATGATCTTCGCCCCGCTCGCCATCGCTGCCCCATCCTCAATGATGGTCTCTCCTCCTCCGATGTTCACGTGACAGAAGCTGGCGATGTGGACGTTTCGCCCGATCGTGACCCCTTCGCCGCCCTCGATCTTCACGAAGGAGTCGACACGCGATCCGTCTCCGACCTTGACGACAGACGGACGAGTCACGACGATCGGCTGGTACCAATCCACCTGCTCTCCCAGCTCGCCGATGATCACGCCGCGACCTCCGTGAGCACGCTACTGAGCAGCGCGCAGACGCTCTCAACGTCCTTCGTGCCAATCTCGGCATGGAGCGGCAGGAGCAGTCCGTCTCGCGCGAGCTCCTCTGCGACGGGCATCCGCTCCCCGCCGCGATAGATCGGCTGCGTGTTCAACGCCGGGAAGACCGGACGCGTCTCGATCTCGCCCTGACTGAAGAGAGCGTCAGCGACTCTCTGGCGGTCTGAGACCAAGATCGGCATCACCCATTCGACAGCATAAGCGCTCCGCCACTGGCTGCGTACGTCGAGGAGTCGAGAGTCATACTCAAACCGAACAGCTCGTCGAACGCGTAGCATGTCGTGCAGGCGCTCCAGCTGCGCGAGCCCGATAGCTGCCTGGAGATCGGTCATCCGATAGTTGAAGCCGAGCACGTCGTGAACGTATCGGCGTGCCGACTGACCCTGACCACGCAGCTTCTTCACGCGGTCGATCACCGACTCGTCATTCGAGAGTACGGCACCACCCTCTCCGCACGTGATGATCTTGTTTCCGTAGAACGACAAGACGGTCGCGTCCCCGTACATCGGGACTCCGTGTGCCTCACACGCGTCTTGCAGCACCCAGGCCCGACTTGGAAATGCCTGACGTCGCCCTGCGGCCTGCGTCCCGTAGAGGTCGACCAGTATGACCCCAGCCGCGCGGTGCTGCTCAGCAGCCTCTAACGCAGCCTCCACCGGCAGCGTCCACGTCTTCGGATCGACGTCCACGAAGATCGGCGTCGCTCCACAGTACCTCACCGCGTTGGCCGTCGCGATGTACGAGCACGCAGGAACGATCACTCTCTGCCCAGGCTTCAGCCCGAGCGCGAGCAGTGCGAGGTGCAGCGCAGCGGTTCCTGAGGCCACCGTCACGGCCGCATAACCGAGCTGCTCGTTGCCGAGTCGCTTCTCAAACCTCTCGACGAACTCTCCCATCGACAGACGGGTGCTCCGAAGAACCTCAAGGAGATAACGCTTCTCGTTCCCTCGAAAGGACGGCTGTGCGATGTTAATCCTCACGCGAAGTTTACCTGCTCGTGGTGCGCCCCATTCTCGTCCTGAAACTGCTCGACACTGATCACCGGAGGAAGCGGTGGCTTAAAGCGAACCGGAAGCGTGATCCGATGGTAGATCGTCGCTCCCGGCGTCCCAGCCAGAATGACCCGCAACGAAGAGACCCGCTCTTTTCCGGTCGAATCACGAACGACACGATTTCCGATCATGCAGTGTGCCCGAACGACGACCGTCGCTCCATAGGCCGTCGGATTACCCCTCATGTCAAAGCCTGTGGGAGCTTCCAGCGAGACGGTGTCAGAGAACAGGTCAATGAGCGCCGACACAATCTGCGCAGGCACGTCAGAGCATCCTCAGCACATGGCTGTTCCCGCCAGCCTTCAGCAGCAACGCACAGCCACGTTCCTGCAAAGACTTCATGTACGCACGATACGCAGAGTCAGCCGAATCGTTGCTACCGTAGTCAATGCTCAGGTTCCCGACTGTCTTCGAGGTCACGGTCCCCGAGCCTCCGTCTTTATTCAAGATCACGCCCGCGGCCATCGCGGCCGCGAGGTACTTGGTCCAGTTGCCGCTCCCGTTGATGCTTACCTGTTCGGCGATCAGTGCGTCGATCTCCTCGTCTTGAAGCACAGCCGACGCAACGACACGGTCGCCCGACAGGAACCGGACCCAGTCCCTGTCGGTAGGAAGCGTCGGATCGTACGTGGCTGACACGTCTTACCTCCTTACGGAACCGCGATGATCTCGACCACGCCGCTGCGACCGTCCGAGTCGGACCGGATCAGCGGGACATGGATCGAGAACGCCTTGAACTCGACACGGAACCCGCCCTGGATGTCCCACTGCACCGTCTGCAGCGGCTCACCCTCGACGAGCACGACCACGTCGGGCGTCGCCTGGACGACGATCACGCTGCCGCTCGGCAGCTGATCGGCGACGCGGATGCCGGCGACACGGTCGACCTCGAGGACCCGCTGCCGGATCGTCTTGTCGCTGTTCGCCTTGAAGTCCGACTCCAGCTTGGTGGACGCGTCGCTCGGGACGTAGATCCAGTACGGGCCGGAGTTCATCCGATCCGCCTCGAGCGCCGTGATCGCGGCCAGAACGTCCGCGAGGATGTTCTCCCCCGTCACGGCCGGGACGTTCCACGGGTTCGTGACGAAGTTCGTGATGTTGCGGTCCGGGTGCGTGGTGTAGCCGTAGATCGGGAGCGATCCGAACATCGGCCCACCCTGGAACAGCATCTTCTCGACCTGCTCGGCCACGAGTCGGCCCGCCGTCCGGACCTGCGTGGTGTCGAGCGACTCGCCCCGCTCACGGGACGCCATGAGCGTGCGCAGGTTGATGCCGAAGTCCTTGTGGGTGATCGGCAGAGGCAGCGAGTTCAAGTCAAACTCCTGCCGATCGTCTTCGGTCCGCGACATGCCGTCCAGAGACGTCTGGGCGGGCTCCATGTCGGTGATCTTCTCGTACTGGAAGACCGTCTTGCCCATCCCGTTGGCGACGGGCCTCGTGAGCCCGGCGGCCATCAGATCCGCGACACCCCGCAGTCGGATCGTCCCCTCCTGCACGAGCGCCTCGTCGAAGTGGATCCACTCGTCCTTGCGGAGAGTGTCCGCGGTGCGCAGCTCCTTCGGCGTCATCGGGCGTCCCTCTTGCATCGCGCGCAAGAGACGCTCGCCGGCCCACCTGCCGGAGCTCCCGTTCCAGAACTTCGCCCCGCCATCGACGTTCGCGGGTGCGTTCCTCGTTCTCGCCATCTTCGTTTCTCCTTCCTTACGGTGGCCCATGGGCCGGTTAGACGATCTCGACGCGGATGCGAGCGTCGGCCGAAGCGTTCACCGCCTCGAGAGCCCGCGCCATGCGGACCGTCGCGGTGACGCCCGTCGCGGTGAGCAGACCCGTGGTGTTGCTGGTCAGATACGCACCCTTCGCGACGTTCTGGCCGGAAGCGAGCCACGCGTAGACCCGCTGACCGGGGTGAAACGCACCGACCTTGACCTTGTCTCCGACCGCGTACGCCACGTCGATGTCGTTCCCGAGCTCGTCGCGCTCCAGCGCGAAGTTCGGGGCGACGTTCGCCGCGTCGTCCGTGTTCCTCTGGACGCCGGTCGACGTGAGCTCGAGAAGATGCCCGGGCGTGATGGCCGCGAGCGCCGACTCCTCCTCGTTCACGACGGGCGGCAAGCCCAGCAGTCCGATCGTTCTCCTCGCCATCTCTTGATCTCCTTCCTTGATCTCTTGGAAAAACGCCTGTGAACTACGACGCCTTCTCGATCCCTCGAGCGATCCGGATGGACCTCGACAGCGAGGGAGCGGCCGGGATCTCCTCCTCGGTGACGGACGACGCCGCGCGCGGGACGCCCGCGCCCGAGTAGTACTTCTTCGGAACGGACGCGGTGATCAGCTTGGTGATCTTCTCGAGGGACTCGAGCGGCATGGCCTTGAGATCCGCCTCGCTGTACGCCTCCTGCTTGACGCCCGCGCACGCGGCGACCAGCTCCGCGTGACGAGCCGTATCCCTGGCCTTCTCGCGATCCAGGACGAGCTTCACGTCCGGGAACATCGACAGGAACTTCTGCCGCTGCTCTTCGGGGGTCGGCTCCGGGACCGGCTCCGGCTCCGTCGCCAGCGCCGTGAGACGCTCCTCGGACAGCTGCTCCAGGATCGGAGCGTCCGCCGCCGCGAAGCGGGACTTCTTCTGGGCCAGAATCTTCTGGACCAGCTCCTTCTTCGTCATGTCGTTCTCCTTCCCTGCGGGCGTTCCTTCCGTCTTGCCGCCACACCCGCAGTTGCCTGCGGCGGCACGCTCCTTCTTCCCTTCCACCATCGCACGGGCCTCTTCCTCCGTGTCGTGGCACATCTCCTTCCCGTCGGCCGTCTTGTGGCAGTAGCGGCTACCCTTCTCGTACACGGCGCTCTTCTCACCCTTCTTCTTGAAGGGCGGAGCCGCACCCGGGAAGGCCGCTGCGTTGACCGGCTCGAACCGGGTGATCTGCTGGACCTCCTCGCCACCCTCGACGTCGAGCTCCACGCCACCGGCATCCGTCATCCGGTAGTCGCAGCGGTGCAGCATCAACGCGCCCTCCGGAGCCGAAGCGTAGATCACCTTGTGCTCCTCGGGATAGTACGAGTCGACCCCGATGAAGCCCGGGACGGTGGCCATCAGCGCCTGGTGCAGTGCCGTGCGCAGCTCATCGGCCGTCTGGCCATAGTCCTCGAGGACCTTCGGGTCACTCGGGACGAAGCTCTCGAGGAGAGCCTTGAACTTCTCGAGGATCGTCATCGACTGTCCCTCCAGATTCTTGAAACCTTTCTGTGCGAGAGAGGACGTGCTCTCTTGATACGGCGTGCGCTGACCGGTGTCGATCGTGTAGATCAAATCGCGACCAGGCGTCTTCTCGATCTTCGTGATGCGCCCCGATCGGACCTGGCTGTCTCCTGATGGCTTCCACTGGATGCGAGATCCGCGCTGCAACTTTAGCGCGCCGTCGTATCGCATATCGTAGGAAGCACCACCGTCTCTGGAGAAGTCACCCTTCTCGTCATCCCCCCCGCCTGTTCCTGGCGCGCTCCCACCGATCTGTCCCGGACGTCCAGCGTGACCGAAGTTCCCGCTTCCCTTCCCACCCGCCGCGCGCAGTGCCCCGCAGCCCATCTCGATGCTGCACGCTCCGACCACTCCCTCCTCGAGGAAGGCGAGGTGGTCGGGGACGATGTCCTGCCAGACCGCCTCGTAGCGCAGCCCGCCGTCCGCGCCGGGCTTCTGGTCTAGCGTCACGAACACTCCGACGCTGACCTCGGTCTGCTCCCCACGCTGGAGCGCGTCGAGAATCGACCCCGCCCCTGCGGAACGAGCGCGCTCGGGGTCGACATACGCGTCCATCTTCAGCTTTCCGCCGTCCACGCGCGCGTTGAAGATCGTCCCGATCCTGTGCTCCTCGAGCACGGTCGGCTCGTTTGCGCTGATCTGTCGGCCGTCTCGAGACGGGTGCCCGAACATGATCGGACGACCGTTCCAACCCTGTGGAGCCTGCTCGAGATCCTCGAGTCGGACCAGCTCCGGCTGGAGGGAGTTGTGCGCGTGGATCACTCCCGGCACGAGCGCGATCACCGGGACCACGATGTGCTCTCGCCCCTCGAAGATCGCGGTCCGCAGCAGGCCGCTCTGCAGGGCATGGAGCTCGCGGTGCTTGCTGGCCTCGATCGCTGCGAGCTGCCTCTTTGCGTCGGCCTCCGTCGCGTGACAGGCGATGCGCCGCTGGCCGCTCTTGTCGAAGACGCAGTAGCGTGAACCGACCTTCTTGATCATGTCTGCCTCTCTCCTATGTGAGACGATAGCCCAGGGCCGGGATCGGTACGGCGGTGATCGCCGCACCTCCCGATCCAAACGGTGAAGGAAGCGCGGCGAACGCGAAGGCGCGGGAGATCCCCACCTGTGGGGCGGCTCCGAAGGTAGAAGGGACCCCGTGGATCGGCCACATGCCAGACAGCGGCAGGCACCGGAGCGTGGCCGCAGCGTCGGAGAGGTAGACGAGCCAGTAGAGCTGTCCAGGCGTGAGCGCCTGGGACAGCGCGAACGTCTTCACACCCGTCGTGCCGGTGCTGATGCTCCCCGAGTCCGAGAGCAGCGTAAACGGGTAGATGTCTCCGTCGTTGCCGGTGCTGGAACCACGATTGTTGTACAGGCCGATGCGACCGTTCCCGGCGAGCAGCGTGGTCACCTCGAACGCGATCTGGTCGATGGTCCCGCCCTTGAACGGGGCCACGAACGGGAAGGCGCGCAGCGTGCCCGCCGATGGAGCCCCGGTCACGAGCGCG
>Ga0187894_10000469_pt1 | contig 54575 bp, 51 predicted proteins | sample GBC1701081metaG_FD_136650 | JGI IMG/M metagenome (GOLD analysis project Ga0187894, IMG submission 136650) | White microbial mat communities from a lava cave in the Kipuka Kanohina Cave System on the Island of Hawaii, USA - GBC170108-1 metaG ...
ACGGACGTGTCGCTGTACGACGGCGAGTACCCGCGCCGCTTCGACAACACCGTCGCGGGCGTGCGTCTCAACGTGCCGATGATGAACATCCACACCGTCGCCGCGGGCGGCGGTTCGATCCTGCGATTCGCTTCGGGACGCTTCCAGGTCGGGCCCGAATCGGCGGGCGCGAATCCCGGCCCGGCCTGCTATCGGCGCGGCGGCCCGCTCACCGTGACGGACGCGAACGTACTGCTCGGTCGCCTGCACGCGGGTTTCTTCCCGTCGTGCTTCGGCCCGCGCGCCGACCAGCCGCTCGACGTCGAAGCGGTGCGCTCGGGATTCGCAGCGCTCGCGCGCGACGTCGCGGCCGCGAACGATGAGCAAGGCAGCGCGGGCCCGTCAGTCAGCAGCTCGCTCGAAGCGATGGCCGAAGGGTTTCTCGAAGTCGCAGTCGCGCGCATGGCGAACGCGATCAAGCACGTCTCGGTGCGGCAGGGTCACGACCCGGCACGCTTCGCGCTGTTCTGTTTCGGCGGAGCCGCGGGCCAGCTCGCGTGCCGCGTGGCCGAGGCACTCGCGATTCCCGCCGTCGTGATCCACCCGTACGCCAGCGTGCTGTCCGCGTACGGCATCGGACTCGCGGAGCTGCGTACCCTTCGCCGCCGTACCGTCGAAGCACCGCTCGACGAAGGCACGCTGCGCAAGATCGCCGGCGAGCTGGCCGAGCTCGAAGCGGAAACGCTGGCGAGCCTCGAACAGCAGGGTGTGGCGCGCGCTCAGGCGCGGATCGAAAAGACCGTGAGTCTGCGCACTGAAGGCAGTGACGCGCCAATCGACGTGCCGTTCGCGAGCCTCGCTGCGATGACCAGCTCGTTCGACGAGCTGCATCGGCGCCGCTACGGCTTCGGTTGCACGGAAGGCCTGCAGGTTGCGTCCGTGACGGCCGAAGCGATTGCGGACACTACGCAACCGACATCGACGGGCGCACCGGCGACGCACGCGCCGACGGCGCCGGCGCCAGCGACAACGAGGCGCCCGATCGACACCACCACCGCACGCTGCTTCATGGCAGGCTCCTGGCTCGATCTGCCGATCGTGAACGCCGACGACGTTCGCGCTGCCACGCGCCTCGGCGGACCGCTGCTGGTCGTCGATCCGAACACGACTGTCGTCGTCGAGCCGAACTGGTCGTGCGAGCGCACGCCCAGCGGCGAACTGCTCCTGCGACGTCAGGCGGGCGAGCAACGGACCGGCGCAGGCGCCCACCCGGACGCAGGTGCACGCCCGGACGCCGTTGCGCTCGAGATCTTCAACAATCTCTTCATGCACGTCGCGGAACAGATGGGCGCGGTGCTGGAGCAGACGGCGGCGTCGGTGAACATCAAGGAACGGCTCGACTTCTCCTGCGCGCTCTTCGACCGCGACGGTGGCCTGATCGCCAACGCGCCGCACATGCCGGTGCATCTCGGATCGATGGGCGCGAGCGTGCAGGCGGTCATCGCCGCAAACCACGGACGAATGCAGCGCGGCGACGTGTTCATGCTCAATGCGCCGTACGACGGCGGCACGCACCTCCCGGACATCACGGTGATCACGCCTGTGTTCGTCGCCGGCGCGTCGTCGGGCGCGCAGCCGAGGGCGGGCGGCGCGCCAGGTGACGGGCCGCAATTCTTCGTCGCCTCGCGCGCGCATCACGCGGACATCGGCGGCATCACGCCGGGCTCGATGCCGCCCGCGAGCCACACCGTGCACGAGGAAGGGGTGCTGTTCCGCAACTTCCACCTCGTGGCAGGCGGCGAGTTTCGCGAGGCCGCGCTGCGCGGGCAACTCGCCGCCGGGCCGCATCCGGCTCGCAACCCGGGACAGAACGTTGCCGACCTGAAGGCACAGATCGCGGCGAACGAACGCGGCATCGCCGAGCTGGAACGGGTGATCGAGCGCCACGGTCTCGCCACCGTGACCGGATACATGCGCCACGTGCAGGACAACGCCGAGGAATGTGTGCGTCGCGCGATCGATCGCATCGGCAGCGGTGCGTTCCGCTACGAGATGGACAGCGGCCAGGCGATCGCGGTGCGGATCGAGGTGGACCGCGCCCGCCGCAGCGCGCTCGTCGATTTCACCGGTACGTCCGTGCAGTCCGCCGACAACTTCAACGCACCGCTCGCGGTGTGCATGGCCGCGGTGCTGTACGTCTTTCGCACGCTGGTCGACGAGGACATTCCGCTCAACGCGGGCTGCATGCGCCCGCTCGAGGTGCGTGTGCCCGAGGGTTCGATGCTCAATCCGAGCTACCCGGCCGCGGTGGTCGCAGGGAACGTCGAGACCTCGCAATGCATCGTCGATGCGCTCTACGGAGCGCTCGGCGCGCTCGCGGCATCGCAGGGCACGATGAACAACTTCACTTTCGGCAACGAGCGCTACCAGTACTACGAGACCATCTGCGGCGGCGCTGGCGCAGGCGACGGTTTCGACGGCGCTGCGGCGGTGCAGACGCACATGACGAACTCGCGCCTCACGGACCCGGAGGTCCTCGAGCTGCGCTACCCCGTGCGCCTGCTCGAGTTTCGCATCCGGCCCGATTCGGGCGGTCCCGGACGGAATCGCGGCGGCAACGGCACGATCCGCTGCATCGAGTTCGAAGAACGCATGACGGCGTCGATCCTCGCCAACCACCGGCGCATTGCGCCGTTCGGGCTTGCCGGCGGCGGACCGGGTAAGCTCGGCGTCACGACGGTGATCCGCGCCGGCGGCGCGCGGGAGACGCTCGGCGCGACCGACAGCACGGAGGTGCAACCCGGCGACCGCATCGTGATCGAAACCCCGGGCGGCGGTGGATTCGGCGAGATCAGGAGGGATTCGTGAGCGACGCGCAAGCGACCGACGCGCAGGCGACCGACGCGCAGGCGACCGACGCACAAGCCGGGCAAGCGCCGGCGGGGTCGGTTTCGTCCGGCGCCGCACCGCGACATTCGAACAAGCTGCCGCGCGTCCTGCGGCACTATTCGCGCCTGTCCCGCGTGCCGTTCGGCAAGTGGCTCTTCGCCCGTCTCATCTGCTTCAACGCGCCCTACTTCGCGACCATCGACCCTCGCTTCATCGAGCTGCGACCCGGCCTGTGCCAGGTGTCGCTGCGCAAACGCCGGGCAGTGCACAACCATCTCAAGACGGTGCACGCGATCGCGATGGCGAACCTGTGCGAGCTGGCCGGCGGCATGCTGATGGAAGTGAGCATCCCGACGGAAATGCGCTGGATTCCGCGCGGCATGACCATCGAGTATCTCAAGCGCGCACAAAGCAGCGTGACCGCGACGGCCCGCCTCGACAAGAGCGAATGGAGCGTCGGCAACGTCGGCGTGCCGGTGAGCGTCAACGATGCGCAGGGCAACGAAGTCGTGCGCGCCGTGATCACCATGTACGTGTCGGAGCGCCGTTCATGATTCGCACGCTGGTGATGTTCCCGCTGGTGATGTTCCCCCTCCTGCCCCTCGACTGGCATCGCTCGCCGGTGCGTCCGCAGGGCAGGCGCCGGCCTCCGGCCACGCGGCAACCTTCGCCGGCAGCAGCCCTTGCGGTGCACAGGTGCGCGAGCGTCTCGGCATCGCGGCCGATACAAAGTGCGAGCTGATCCGATGGAGCCTGACGCTCGGAGGCGACTCGCGTGCGGAGCGATCGGGAAAGTCGCAGGCCGGCGCACCGACGACGTACGAGCTGCGCGCGGCGTATGGGCCGATCGCGCAGGGAGTGCCGGGCCTCGCTTCGGGCGCGGCGACGCTCGTGCGGCGCGGAACCTGGGCTTACGGGCGCGACCAGGACACCACGCCCGAAGTGCCGACGATCAGGCTCGACAACGGCCTCGCGCTGCGGCACATCGACGCGAACGTCCTGCACCTGCTCGATCGCGGCGGCGGCCTGCTGGTCGGCGACGGCGGCTGGAGCTACACGCTCAACCGTGCGGGCAGCGCGGAAGCGATCGGCGATCCGTCGCTCGCCTTGCGCCAGTCCGACATGTCATATCGTATTACGCCGCTCGCGGCCGGACCGGAGGTGTTCGGCGTATTCGAGGGCCGCAGCCCGTGCCGCGGCATCGCCCGCGACCTGCACGTTCGCGTTCCGGCCACGTGCACCAAGGCGAAGTGGCGCGTGACTCTGTTCCAGGATCCGGCCACGCAAGCACCGACGACGTACAAGCTTGAAGGAACGATGGCGCGGCGCGAAGCGCGCGAGGGCCGCTGGGAGCGGGTGCGCGGCATGAAAGACGATCCGGCTGCCGTCATCTACCGGCTGGAGCAGGCCCAAGGTCGACCGGCAGTGCTGCTCCTGCGCGGCGACGAGAACGTGCTGTTCTTCCTCGATGCCGATCGCGCGCTGCGCGTCGGCCATGCCGATTTCAGCTACACGCTGAACCGCCGCGCCGAAGGTTAGACCGCGTCGTCTTCAGTCAGAGCAACCGGCTCGACGCTGGCCACCGCCGGCGACTGCAGACGGTTGACGCTCGCCGGCCGCACACGGCTCACGGCCGCGTTGTGCGAGATGACGTAGGAATGAAACTCGCCGGCACGCACCGCGGCGATGCCCACCAGGATCTTCACCGTGCCGAGGTGCGCGTCGCGCTGGTCGTTCACGCGCTCGTCGCACACGACGAAGTAAGCCTCTTCCGGCGTACGGCCGATGAACGCGCCTTCGCGATCGAGCGCGGCCAGGAAGTCCCCCACCTGCCGCTTCACGGTCGCCCAGGCCTCGGGCCCGTTGCGATGGAACACGACCCAGCGCGTGCCCCGCTCGATGCTGGAGACGATGAAGAGCGCGAGACGTCGTGCCGAGAGGTACTTCCAGTCGGATGAGCCACCGCTGGCGCCCGCGAGCGTGCGCGGGCTCGCGTGCTGGCGCGCGCTCGGACGCACGAAACTGAGCACGTTGACGCCGAGCGCGGTCAGCCGATCCCGTTCGGCTTCGTCGACGGCGCACAGCGGGCGGTAACCGGGACGCAGGATCGCCTCCTCGCCCTCGGTGGCAGCCCACACGGGTGAGGTCTCGTCGGCGCGCGCGATCATGCCGGCGATGGCGCCGCAGGGTGCGAACTGTTCGAAGCGCCCGCGCAGGCGGTCATAGCCCAACATGCGCGGGAAATACATGAGCGCGTTGTCGCTGCGCAACTGCCAGCCGCGCATGCCGGCGATCGCTGTCGCGGCAGTGGTCCACGAGGACGGCGGATCGACGACGAGCATCGCGTTGCGCTCGCGACAGACGCGCGCGGCCACCAGCAACGCGCTCGGGCCCACGTCCGTATCGCGCGACAGTGGTGGAATGCACAGCAGATTGAAGCATTCGACGCCGCGCAGTGCGAACAGGCCCGTGCCTTCGACGGCGGAGCCGATGACGTCGTAGTCGGTGAGCGGCGCACCGTCGTCGCCGTTGGGGCTCGACGAGACGTAACCCACCGGACCGCGGCCGTCGGCGCTCAGCGTGCGATCGGGTCGCGCGGGCGGCACGGCGCCGACCGGGCGCGCGAGCGTCGACTCGACGAGCGCCGTCGCAACGTACCGGCTGCCGGCGACCGGCAGCACGCTCACGCGGCGGTGAATCTCCTGGTCTTCGATGTGCTCCGAGCCCGGCGCGCGCACGCGCTGGAGCACCAGGTTGAAACGGTCCTGCTCGTTGTCGTCGATGCCGTCGTAGTCGACCGAGACGCGCAGAAACTCGCGCGTGCCGCTGCCGAGCGCCTGCAGCGTCAGCTGGTGCCGCCCCGCGGGCAGCGTGAGCGTCGGCGAGCGTGCGCCGTTGACCACGCGCACCACGATTGCCGTGCGACCGCCGTTCTCGAAGAACTGCTCGACGGCGTACGAGAGCGTGCTGGGCTGCCACAGACCGCCGAACACGGCCTGAAAATCGGTGAAGCTGTGAATCCTGACGGGGCGGTTGACTGGACCGCGCAGCGTGCGGCCGACGAAGGCGGTGATGGCGGTCGGGGCGCGCTCGATCGCGCGATCTGAGCCGGGTTGTTCTGCTACCTGTATCCCGGTGGTGAGGCGCTCAGCCAACGGGGCTCCCCGAAGATTGTTATGGCGCGGACTGTACCTCAAAACTGCGCCGGCCGGACGATTTCGTGTAGGGTGCGCGGCCGTGCCCACAACTTCTCGCACTGCCTCAGCTTCGCGATGCAAGGCCCGAACGTGCACCAGGTAACCGGACGCTGGCGCCTCGGTCTGGCACTCGCGCTCGTCACGGCGCTGTGCTGGGGAATTCTGCCGATCGCACTCAAGCTCGCGCTCGAAGGCATGGATGCGTACACGATCACCTGGTACCGCTTCGCGGTGGCGACCGTGATCCTGGGCGGTATCCTGGCCCTGACTCGCCGCCTTCCATCCCTGCGAACGCTGGGTCGCCGCGGCTGGTTGCTGATCGCGGTGGCGCTGTTCGGCCTCGTCGCCAACTACATCCTCTATCTCATCGCGCTCGACCACGCTTCGCCGACGGTAAACCAGACCGTCATCCAGCTTTCGCCGATCTGCCTGCTGCTCGGCGGCCTGATCGTATTCAAGGAGCGCTTCGCCCGCCGCCAGTGGATCGGCTTCGCCATTCTCATTCCGGGGCTGCTGCTGTTCTTCAACGACCGGCTGGACGAGCTCACGCAACTGGATCGCGGTCTGGGGCTGGGCGTGCTGCTCCTCGTGTTCGCGTCGGTGGTGTGGGCCGGCTACGCGCTCGCGCAGAAGCAGCTGCTGAAGACGCTCAACTCTCAGCAGATCCTCTGGATACTGTACGTCGGCGCCGTGCTGATCATCTTCCCGATGAGCCACCCGGGCGAGTTGCGCGCTCTCGAGCCGCTGCCCCTGTGGATGCTGATCTTCTCCTGCGCCAACACGCTGATTGCCTACGGCGCGTTCGCCGAAGCGCTGGAGCACTGGGAAGTTTCGCGCGTCAGCGCGGTCCTCGCGCTCGCGCCGCTGTTCACGATCGTCGGGATGTGGACGGTCGAGAGCCTGGTGCCGGGACTGCTGGCGCCCGAAAAACTGAGCGGCCTCAGCATCGGCGGCGCGCTCATGGTCGTCGCCGGGTCCGCGATGACCGCACTCGGCGGCGGCCCCGAGCCGGGCTAGCCGCGGAACGGACCGCTGATTTCGTAGGTCACGCCGTCACTGTTGCGACCGCTCGCGCCGCGCTGCGAGCTGAAATACAGCCGCGTGCCCGAGGGATCGAACGCGGGGCCGGCCACTTCCGATCCCGTATGTCCCGGCACTTGCGCGATCGGAGTCGTCGCGCCGTTCGCCGACAGGGCAACGATCTGCATGTCGCCGTTGTCTTCGGCCACCAGCACTTCGCCGCGAGGCGCCGTGACGACATTGTCGACGTCGTGCAGGATCGGGTTGTCGCTGCTGCTCCGGTCGTAGATCACGTTGAGGCGCTGGTGCGCGATTTCGTAGGCCCAGACACGGTTGTCGTGCTTGGTGGTGAAATAGATGAAGCCACCGGCGTGCCAACAGCCCTCGCCTCCCCTGAATGCTGTGCTCGCGGGTACCTGCGCACGGGTGGGCTCGTTGGTTCCAGCCGGATCCGGCACGACATGCCAGCGGACGCGGCCCTTGCCGTCCGGAACGATTTCGGCGACTTCGAGCCGGCCGCTCGACAAGTCTGGCCGGCCACCGGCGACGCGCGCCGGCGTGAAGCGATACCAGCTTCCGTCGGGCCGATCCTCCGTGAGGTAGAGCTGCATCGTCCGCGGGTCGACTGCCACTGCCTCGTGATCGAACGCACCCAGCAATGGCAGGGCCCGCGCCTGCGCAACACCGCGCGGATCGCATTCCCACACCAGCCCCGTCGGGTGTTCTTCGCACGACAGCCACGTACCCCACGGGGTCGGTCCGCCAGCACAGTTGCCAATGGTTCCGCGCAGCACCGGATAGGCGTCGACGAGCTCGGCGTTGCGCGCGAAGCGCAGCGCGCTGGCGCCACCACCCGGCGGTCTGATGACTTCCGCATTTGATACGTAGATCCATCCGCCATCGGGAGCTGCGAACGCAGCGCCGCCGTCCGGCGCGTCGTGCCAGACGAAGTCGCGCGCGGCGACGGGGCGTTGGCCGGATCGCGCCACGATCCGCGAGCTGAATCCCGCCGGCAGCCGCACGCCGTTCGCATCTGGCTCACCGAGTGGGCCCACCGACGCGAGCGTCGAGTCCGGAATGATTCCTTTGCGCGAAGACAACGTCAGTCCGCCGCCGCCGGTGTTCGCGGCGCCACCGGTGTTCGCGGCGCCGCCGGCACTCCCGGCGCCGAACGCCGGCATGCAGATGCACGCTCCTGCCGCCGCGAACCCGAGCGCCAGCAGCTCGCGGCGGCTGATGCCTCGTTCGCTCAGCTCGCCAGCGCGGGGTTGCTGCGTTCGATTGCGCATCAGTAGCGAGCCGGGTGCCAGAGGCGCACGTTGCGGTGCTTGAACAGCGGGATGAGGATCATGCCGGCCAGGAAGCCGCCGATGTGCGCACGGAACGCCACGCCGCCGCCCGCGCCCGAGCTCAGCATGTTGGACAGGAGTTGCAAGCCGAACCAGAAGGCGAGCACCCAGCCGGCCGGCAGGCGCGCGGTGTGCAATACGAAAAAGATCGGGATCGCCACCAGCACGCGCGCGTGCGGATACAGCAGGAGGTACGCGCCGAGCACGCCGGAGATCGCGCCGCTCGCGCCCACCATCGGAATCTGCGAATTCGGATCGGGCAGCGCCTGCGCGAACACGGCTGCCACGCCGCACAGCAGATAGAAGACCAGGAAGCGGCCGTGACCCATGCTGTCTTCGACGTTGTCGCCGAAGATCCACAGGTACAGCATGTTGCCGATGAGGTGCATCCAGCCGCCGTGCATGAACATGGACGTGAAGATCGTGACCCACGGGTCGACGAGCTCGATGTGCGGCGGAAGGCTGAGGTCGCGGATCAGCGTCGCGGGGATGACGCCGAGCGCGTAGATGATCTGCTGTCCGCGCGCGGTCCCGAGCGACACCTGCCAGAGAAAGACGAGGATGCACAGGCCGATCAGCGTGAAGCTGATGAACGGCGTGGTCCGCGACGGGTTGTCGTCGCGCAGCGGGATCACGAGGTGCGCCCCCGCCGGGCTCGGGTGGAGCCCGCGTCAGGTGCGGCTTCGGCGGCTTCGGCAGCTTCCTGCTCGCGGCGCGCCTGCTCGGCGCGCGCCCGCTCCTGCTCGTCGCGCTTGCGCGCGATCTCGTCGAGCATCAGCTTGAGCCAGTCGGAAGTCATCGCGAGGCAAACTATATCTAAAGTCCGGTACCGGACTTTAGATATTCACGTTCAGCGCGGCGGGGCGATGGCGATCTCGCCGGATTCCTGCGCCGCCGGCTGTGCGCCCGCGGCCTGGCGGCACACCGTGCGATACAGCTCGACCAGCCGGGCGGCCATTTCCAGTGCGGACCAGGTGCCGGCATAAGCACGGGCAGCGCGCCCGAGGGCGATGCGCTCGCGCGCATCGTGCAGGACGCGCACGACGTGACTGGCGAACTGCACCTCGTGCTCTGGCGAGATGACGCAGCCGCGACCCGCGCTCAGGATGTCGACCGTGCCCATCCGCGCGGTGGAAATCACGGGCACGCCCTGCGCCATCGCTTCGAGGAGCACGAGCCCCTGCGTTTCGGTGCGCGAGCCGAAGACGAAGACGTCGCCCGCGCTGTAGCAATCGAGCAGCTCCTGGTCGCGCGCGAGGTAGCCGACGAAGAGCACCTGCTCGCCGACGCCCAGCTCCACCGCGAGCCGCTTGCAGTGTTCGAGCGCGGGGCCCTCGCCGGCGATCAGGAACAGCGCTTCGGGCACGCGTGCGTGTACTCGCACGAACATGCGCAGCAGGAAGTCGATGTTCTTCTCGTGCGCGATGCGACCGACGTGCACCAGCACCGGTCGCCCAGGCGCAATGCGGGCGCGCCTTCGGAACCCCTCGCCGTCGCCGCTTGCGAACCGGTCGGCCTCCAGACCAGTGGGAATGACAGTGATCGGCGTGCGCACGCCGTAGGCGAGGAGCGCGTCGCGCATGGCGGTCGATGGTGCAATGAGGTGTGCAACGGCGTTGCCCTGCGAGCAGGTGAAGCGCCGGGCCGCGAAACGCGTCAGCGCGCGCGGCATCAAGGGCACGTAGTGGTGCAGGTATTCCTCGAAATAGGTGTGGTAGGTCTCGACAACCGGCACGCCGAGCGCGCGTCCGAGCTCGACGCCCGAGTAGTGCGCGACAAAGGGTGTCTGCACGTGCACGAGCTCGAAGCGGCGCGCTCGCAGCTCCGGCAGAAGCTGGCGGATTGCGGCGCGTTTCATCATGCGATCCTCGGGATCGCGCGGCACGCCGCTGGACGCGATGCGGTGCACGTCCGGCCCATCGGGCGCGGACGGCGGACCTGCGCTGGCGGCCGCGCCCGCGGGATAGACCGGCGCGATCAGTTCGGACTCGTGGCCCAGGCGCGCAAGATCGCGCCGGAAGGTCTGGATGGACGTCGACACCCCGTTGATGCGCGGGAAGCTCACGTCGGAAATCATGAGGATGCGCAACGCTCGACTCCCGGCGGTGGCAAAATGCCGCGGACCGCAAAATGCCGCGGACCTTAGAGACACCGTGTGACGGGCGTATGACGGCCCTGGGAGGACGAGCCGATGGATACCAGCGATGCCCAGCTAGCAGGGCTGCGTGCGCGCGGACAGGAGATTCCCCTGACGGTCGCGGAGCGCCGCGCCTGGGTCGAGCAGTTCAACCGCGTTCCGGCGATCCCGTACTCGGGCATCAGCGTGAGTCTCGAGGACGATCGTCTCGTCCACGTGGTGCTCGCGCAGGTGCAAGATCACCACCTCGGCGGCTTGCGCCTGCGTGCGGTCAACGGCGCGGTGCTCGCGGGCCTGTTCGATTGCGCACTCGGCGTGGCCGGGACGTTGCAGTTCGCCGGCAAGCGGGCGGGCACCTGCGAGCTATCCCTGAAGTTCATGCGCGGGGTGTTCGATACGCCGATCGACGTGTTCGGCGCGTGTGCCAAGCGCACCGGCACTCTGGCGTTCGTGGAGAGCGAGCTGTATTCCGCTGGCAAGCTCTGCGCCCTGGCGAGCGGCATCGTCGCGGTTGCGACCGACCGCGGCGAGGAAGCGATCTGGTAGGCAGCGGCTGACGGCACCGCGCCTGCGGTTTTCAACCGCGCGCGGCCCCTAGTACTCGGGGTTGCAACGGGCGATGTCTGCCCGGTTTTTCCGGGGAAATTCGAGACCCGTGACCGTCGCCCGACTGCCACAAAAGGGGTCACGCGTGTGGCCGTCGTGATAGATCAGTTTCATGACCAGCGCATCGGCCGCAATTTCGATGCGCAGGCAATCGAGATGGCCCTTTTCGCCGGTGTCCTGCTCCGCGTCCTGACAGTGGACGAGCGCACCGTCCCGCAGCTTGGTAATGCCTGCGCTCCGCAGGCGTGGCCATTGGTTTGCGTACTGTCGAAGTCGATCCAGGCTGAATCGGCTGTTTCTTTGCGAACGGTGAGGCAGTCGTACACGTCGACGTGGTCTGCACAAGGCTCCAGGCCCCTGGAGGTCATGGTGTAGCAACGAGAGGCGACGACTTTGTAGGTCCCACTGATCTCGTCCCAGATATCCGCAGTGTCTGCCTTGGCCGCACACATCAGAGGGACGAGGCAAAGAAAGCGAACGAAGTTGATATTCATGGCTGGTTAGGTCCGGAAACCTGTTACCCACAAAACGACATGGTGGCCAAAGGAGCGAAATGGCATTGCCGTTGACCGATACGAAGATCTGCGGCGCTCGTCCGTAAGCGAAGCCGATAGGCTCGCTGACGGCGACGGGCTCACGCTGCTGCGTCAATCCGAACGGCTCGAAGTGGTGGCGGTTGCGCTATCGCATCGGCGGTCGCGAGAAGATGTTGTCTGTCGGTGTGTATCCCGATGTGCCGCTCAAACACGCGCGTGACAAGCGGGACAGCATTCGCAGAATGATCGCCAGCGGGATCGATCCGAGTGCGAAATGGGACGCGGAGAAGAAGTCGCAGGCGGACACGTTCGCAGCGATTGCCGCCGAGTGGTTGGACTTGCAACGAAATGGCTTCTCGCCCGCCGCGCTCGAAAAGGCGGAGTGGACGATCAAGGATCTGCTCGCGCCGTTCATTGGAAGCCTTCCGATCCGCGCGATCACTGCGCCTGAGATTCTTGCGGTCGTGTGTCGGCTTGAGGCGCGTGGCAACACGAGACGGCGCATCGAACGAAGCATAGGGCAGGACAGATCTTCCGATTTACGATCGCAACCGGCCGAGCTGATCGTGATCCGACCGCAGACCTGCGCGGAGCGCTGCGCCGAGCGTCGCAACGAACCACACCGCCATCACCGATCCGAAGGCAGTTGGTCAGCTACTGCGGGCCATACACGGCTACAGAGGTCAGCCGGCGACAGAACGTGTGATGAAGCTCGCGTCGCTCGTGTTCCGCTGATCGAGCTGCAGCTCGCGCAGATTCAGGCGCTTGGCTTTGACGTATAACGTTCTCCGTTATATCATCTCGCCGTGATCAAGAGCTTCCGCTGCGCCGACACCCAGACCCTGTTCACGGCTGGAAAATCCAAGCGGTTCGGCTCGATCCTGAAGGTGGCGACGCGCAAGCTGACGCAGCTTGAGGCTGCGGTCACGCTCGAATTCCTGGCTTCGCCGCCGGGTAACCATCTGGAAGCGCTCAAGGGCGATCGCAAAGGACAGCACAGCATCCGCGTCAATGATCAATGGCGCATCTGCTTTCGCTGGACAGCTGCCGGTCCCGAGGACGTTGAGATCGTGGACTATCACTGATGGAGCTGACTATGGGCATCAAGAGCGGTATGCGGCCAGTTCATCCCGGCGAGGTGTTGCGGGAAGATTTTCTGAAGCCCGCAGGATTGAGTGCCAACGCGCTTGCGAAGGCGCTTCATGTGCCGACGCCGCGCATCAATGACATCGTGCGCGAGCGTCGTGGCATCACGGCCGACACCGCCATGCGCTTGGCGCGGTACTTCGGCGGTGATGCACATTCGTGGCTGAATCTGCAGGCGATCTACGATCTACGCATCGCGGAGGCGCGAAACGCGCGGAAGATCGAGCGCGAAGTTATGCCCATCGCGGTATGACCGGCGAAAGCCGATTCGCCGTGTGAAGCAGCGTTGAGAAGCAAGCTGAAGATTGAGCGCGGCACATGCTCACCTTGACCCAAGCCAGCGATTTTCGCAGCGGTGCCTCTCTGGAGTTGCGCACCGAACTGGAGAGTGCCGGCGTGGACGGTCTGATCGCACGCGGCAATGGCGAATGGCGGCGGCGGACGCGGCAACGCCTCCTCACCGCTTACAGCTTGCCGGTGCGCGGCAACGTGGCAGTTGAGCAGTGAGCCGACCTGATCGAGGAGGCCGCGCAGCTACGCGATGCTGATCAGTTCCTGGCGAAATTGCGCTATCGCCTCTGATCGCCATCGCCGCCGCAGATGCCGAGAAACTCATGCAGGAACCGTCCGCGCAGGTTGCGATGAGACTGAACGCATGCAGCCACACAGCCTTCTTGCCCGCGTCAACGTCGAAACGGCGCGTGCCAAGCACGGTGCACGCGACGGCTGCGACGGCTGCGACAGCTGGTGCTCCTTTTCACTGGCTCATTCAAATACCCTATCGATCGATGTAATCAGGTCGATTGCTCTCGTCGCTGTTCAGCCGCGCTCGTTGAGAAAGTCCGCCACTACTCGATAGAGCTGCACGCGCTCAGTTTCGTATTGGACCGTGTGACTGCCATGTCCGATCATCGTTAGACGTCGTTGCGGCGCTTGGCGCAGCGATTCGAGCAGCCAACGCGCCCCAGCGAAGGTGGTGACTTCGTCCCACTCGCCCATCACGATCAGTGTCGGCGCCTGAATTCGGCCGGGCTCGTAGGGAAAGCGACCGGCGGCGACCGCCGCCATGTCGGCTGCCTTGCCGTTGGGAACCTTGACACTGGCTGGCGTGCGATTCGCGCTGGTTGGGTCGCTACGCAAGTACCTTTCGGCCAAGGCCTCGTACGCCTTCGGATCGAGCACGTTCGGTTCGCCCGCGGCTTGCGCCCAGGCGGCAAATCGCGCCCACAAGTCTTTCGGTACGACGAAATCGTATGCCGGGAGGGTCGAGCTCGCCGACGCTGCGCCACTATGTGGAGTGATCGGCCCGAAAAGCACCAGGCGTGACACCGATTGCGGGTGCCTCGTCGCGAAGATACCCGCGGCCAGCGACCCGCGGGAATCGCCGATCAGCATCATCCGGTCGACGCCGTGCTCGCGCTGCAGATATTTTGCGACCGCCTCGACCTGATCGGCACATTCTTCCGCCGGCCCGAGCGGCGGATGCCGGTCGGCCGGTTCCGCCATCTCCGGATAGCGGTCTGATTCCCCGTAACCATAGAAATCCAGTGCCCAGACATCGAGTCCGGTTTCTGCCAACGCTGTCATCATCGAGCGACCGCCCAGCGGGAAATCCGCGTTAGCGGATGTCGGAAGGTTGGCGCCGTGAAGGATCAGCACGGCTGCGCGGCGAGCCGCGCCCGCCGCGGAATCGGACATTACCGCCCGCCGTAAACCCAGCTTCAGCCCCTGCGACGGGCCGGGAATGTGGATCGTTTCCCGGCGGATATCCGTCCGGTTTTCTGCCGCGAGCCGAACTGGGACCGCAACGATCGATCCGAACAGAAGCAAGCCGACGATGTGCATCCTGGCGTGCGCTGCTCGTGCTATTGCATGGGGCCGGGCTAGGCTTCGCGGACACGCCGTTTCCGTCATGTGTTCTCCAAGAAGTAGGTTCGGTCCACCTGGGCCGGCGCGATCGAACGGTTGCCTCAGTGGCGTTCGCTCAGGGCATACCGAGTGCGTTTGGTTGCATCAAATATAGAACTGCGGTGGCTTCGTTCAAGGACCGCATTCGGGTAACCTGACCGGACCAAACCAAGCCACGTTCTACTTCCGGTGATTTCGGTAGCGAAGGTCGCTCATCCCGATTGCGGCAACCAGCTGCGGGCGCGTCGATCATGACGCGGCAAGGTGTCAGCACGCTGCCAATGCTCCTCTCCATCGATCGCCACGCGCGCGACGGAGCGTTGTATCGGCAGCTCTATCGCGCATTGCGCGCGGAAATCCTGGAAGGCCGGCTGGTCCCGGGCGCGCGCTTGCCCGGCTCGCGCGTGCTTGCCAACGATCTGGGCTTGTCACGCGCCACTATCCTCGCTGCGTATGACGAACTCGCAGCAGAGGGATACATCGTCGGCAGACGCGGCGGCGGGACGCGGGTCGCGGCCGGCATCCCCCGCATCCGGCCCGCATCAGCGCTTGAAGACTACGACGGCGATACGATCGTCTCACCGCCTGTAGACGTTTCATTGCTGGGCGCACGAATGATCGCCGACCATGGCGATCCTTCGCCGCGCGCTCCGGTGAATCGTGCGATTCCTTTCGTCCTCGGTGTTCCGGCGCTCGACGATTTTCCGATCGCCATTTGGATGCGGCTGACGGCGCGGCGTTGGCGCGAGACGCCGCGAGCAATGCTGGCGTCCGACGACGGACCGGGCTACGCCCCTCTCCGCCAGGCGATCGCAGAATACGTCGTCACGGCGCGAGCCGTGCGTTGTACGCAGGATCAAGTGGTGATCACCGCTGGCGGGCAGCAGGGTATCGATCTGATCGCGCGCTTGCTGGTCAACCCAGGAGATGCGGTCTGGCTGGAGGAGTACGGATATCCGCCGGCGCGCGCCATCTTCGCCGGCGTCGGCGCGCATGGGGTCGGTGTGCCGGTGGACGAAGAGGGACTCGACGTCGCGGGGGCCATGCGGCTCGCTGCATCGGCGCGCGTGGCCCTGGTCACGCCGGCGTGCGCGGCGCCGCTGGGAGTCACCATGAGCCTGCGCCGAAGACTCGCGCTGCTCGAGTGGGCGCATCGGAACCGCGCCTGGATCATCGAAGATGATTACAACGGCGAATTCCGTTACGAAGGCAAGCCGCTGTCGGCCCTTCAGGGACTGGAACATCCCGGCGCCCGCCGCGTCATCTACCTCCGGACGTTCAGCCGGACCCTGTTCCCCGCATTGCGGCTCGGCTATGCGGTGCTCCCGCGGGAGCTGGTCGAGATGTTCACGCGTGCGCGATTCGTCGCCGATCGTCATTCCCCTACCGCGGAACAGGCAGTGCTGGCCGATTTCATCGTCGGCGGACATTTTGCGCGCCACGTCCGCAACATGCGCTCACTGTATGCCGCACGCCAGCGTGTCCTTCTCGACCTGGCGTCCGCAGCGTTGGGCGATCGCCTGCGTATTCACGCCGCCCCGGCCGGGATGAGCGTCCTCGGACGGCTGCCGCCGGGCATATGCGATCGAATGGTCGCTGTCGAGGCTGCCCGGCGTGGCGTCATCGTCGAGCCGCTCTCCCTGCGCGCGATGAACCCATCGGACCAGCGCGGCCTGTTCTTGGGCTACACTCCATTCGGCGCCGCTGAAACCCGGCGCGCACTCGCGCAGCTGGCGCTGGCGATCCAGGTGGTCGCAGAGGGCCATAGTTTGCCGTCTGCGCCACCGATCGGAATGTCGACATCAAGCGAAGCCTCACGGCGAAGACGTCGAGATTGAGAGTCGCGCGAAATCCCGTGACCGCATGACAGCCTTCGACCGGGCCGGTTGCGCGAGGCTTCGCTGCGGTGAGTTGCAGATGGCATGTGAAGAAGTACCCATAGATATGGCTGGTGTCGACTACTGACGCTCGCACGTACTGGCTCCCACCCACGGAGCTTACCCGTGCGGGGAGCGGCAAGGCGCGGGCGCATCATGGCGAATGGTGGCGCGCCATGACGAAGGGACGAGCGTCGCGCGAAAAGCTCCTCCGGGCAAGCGAGCCCGGAGGAGTTTCGAGGTAGAGATCGGGGAAATTTCCCCTCAGCTCGTCCGTTTCGACGCGCCGGGCTCGCCGTTGGTTCCGCTGCAGTTGCAACCCAAACCTAAATTCGGTGCCGGACTTTAGATATTCATGTTCGCCAGGGCAGCAGAGAACGTGAATATCTAAAGTCCGGTACCGGATTTAGGTTTGACGATCGGGTCCAGCGTGGCGACCGCCATCGGGTGATATCCGGTACGCGCCTTTGCGTACACCCGCCGCGCGAACTCCTTTCCCCAATCCGTGGCCATGAGGTCCTCGTACAGCGGCTTGATCAGGATGCGCCGGCCGATGCCTGTCAGATAGGCCTCGAGTCGCGGCAGCGCGGGCTCGTAGCGATTGCGGATCGCCACGCGCAGCCAGCTGTGCGCGATGCGTGCATTGCCCGCGTCGGTAAGGTGAAAAGCACGGTCGAGCTCGGCCATCTGTGCGGCGGTCAGCTGCTTCGGCAGATTGTCGACGAAGTGCAGCCACTCGTGCGTGCTCCACTGCGCCGTTTCCAGATCGGCAGCGCGGCGCTTGCCTGCCTGCCAGGCCTCACGCTGCGCGTCCACCAGTTGCAGCGCGTTCGAAGCGGGCAGCACGGCGTCGGCGGGCAGGCCCGGATTGCTCAGCCACGCCGCGAGCCTGGCGTCGGCGAACAGCTGGGGATCCGACGCCGGCAGCTTCTCGCGAAAGTAGGCGAGGAACTGCGAGGTGTCGACGCTGCGGAAGGAAAACGCATCGAAGTACCCACGCAGGAACGCCGCGAATTTCTCGCTGCCGACCTGCGACTCGAGCCAGCGCAGGAAGAGGTACCCCTTCTCGTACGGCACTTCGGAGAAGGCGTCGTCGGGATCGCGGCCCTTCAGGTCAGGCGTCAGCAACTCGTCACGATTCTCGAGCGATGCGAAGTCCTCGCGCAGCGACTGCAGGCCGAGCACGTCTTCCATATCGCGGCGCCGCTTGCCGTACACGGTCTCGACGATCTGTCGCTCGAGATAGACGGTGAAGCCCTCGTTGAGCCACATGTCGTTCCAGCTGGCATTCGTCACCAGGTTCCCGGACCACGAGTGGGCGAGCTCGTGGGCGATCAGTGCCGTGAGGCTCTTGTCGCCTGCGATCACGGTCGGCGTGATGAACGACAGGCGCGGGTTCTCCATGCCGCCGAACGGGAAGCTCGGTGGCAGGATCAGCAGGTCGTAGCGCTCCCAGCGATACGGACCGTAGAGCTTCTCCGATGCCACCAGCATCGATTCGGTATCTGCAAACTCGCGCTGCGCGGCTTCGACCACGGAGGGCTCGGCGTACACGCCGGTGCGCGCGCCGATCGGGCGGAACTCCAGCTCCCCGACGGCCAGCGCCATCAGGTACGAAGGGATCGGCTGGCGCATCTCGAACGCCCAGAGATTGCCGGCATGGTCGTCACGAACGACCTTGCGGCGCGCCGCGCCCATCACCGCGGTGAGACCGGGCGGCGTGCCGATGCGCGCGTCGAAGGTCATGCGCACCTGCGGCGTGTCCTGCAGCGGAATCCAGCTGCGCGCGTGAACCGCCTGCGACTGAGTGAACATGAAAGGATGGCGCTTGCCCGCCGTGAGCTCCGGCGGGAGCCACTGCAGACCAGAAGCCTCGGGCCGGGTCTCGTAGAGGATGTGCACGGTGAACGGCTCGCCCGCTTCGCGAGCGGGCAGCTTCTCGGGCAAGGCGATGCGCAGGGCGCTGCCGAGGATCGGATCGCGCGCGTCGAGACGGAACTCGAGGGGCACCAACTCGTCGCCGTCCACCAGCTGCGCCTCGCGAATCGAGAGGTCGCGGGTGTCGAGCACGAGCTCGCGCGCCTTGGGATCCACGCGTGCGACGCGCAGGGCCGCCAGGCCGGAAAGCGTGCGAGCTTTGAAATCGACCTCGAGCTCCAGCCGGGCGTGCTGTACGCGAAAGAGCTCGGGCTGGGCGTAGCTGTGCGGATCGACGGTTGTATGCGCGGGTGCGCTCACGGCGCCCGCCCCCGGTTCCGCAGTGTCATTGGTGCAAGCGACGGTGCAGGCGCTCGCCAGGAGCGCGATGAACGACATTCGCATCAGTCTTTCTCCGGCGCCGGGCGGGGAAGGCTCTTGGCGAAATGGTGCTCAGCGTTCGAGCTGCTTGCTGCCCGTGCCGTTGTTGGGAGCGGACTGCGCCTCTGTGGCGGCAGGCTCGGCGTCGCCAGCCTCCGTCCCGGCGGGCTCGCGATCGGACAGCAGCTCCTGGAACTTCGCCTCGTCGACTTCGATCACGCCGTCCCAGTTCGCGCCCTCCGGCACGATATTCTCCACCTTGCGTGCCGTCAGCAGTACCGTATCCGTGCTCGCCTCGGGCGAGACCACCGACACCGGCACGCCGCGCGATTCGTGCGCGAGCGCATCGACGCGCACCCAGTCGATCTCCTGCTCGCGCTCCTTGAGGACCTTGCGCGTGTTCTGCGTGATCGACTTCTCGATCAGCTTCTGGCGCGCCTTGTCCCAGGCACGCTTGTCGTCTTCCATCACGCCGTACGACTGCATCACCACGTCGTCGGCGCTGTGTCCGATCAGAAAGGGCTGGTTGACTACGCGCAACTGCGTGCCGATCGGTACTGCGTCGAACAGGTGGGCGATGTCCTCGGGATAGAGGCGAATACAGCCGTGGCTCGAACGCATGCCCACGCCGTAAGGCTTGTTGGTGCCGTGCACGAGGTAGCTCGGCCAACCGAGCGTGAAGGAATGCGCCCCGAGCGGATTGTCCGGCCCGGGACCGACGACGGGCGGCAGCTCGTCGCCCATCTCGAGGTGTTCCTTGCGGATCGATGCCGGCACGCGCCAGGTCGGGTCCTTGGTGCGCTTGAGTACTTTCGTGACGCCCTCGGGCGTCGCCCAGCCGACCTTGCCGATGCCGATCGGGTATGTATACACGACCGTCGGCGCGTCCTTCGGCTGGTCCTTTTCCCGCTTCGGGTAGTAGAAGAGGCGCATCGCGGGCACGTTGATCACGAGCCCTTCGCGCGGCGCGTTCGGCAGCACGAACTGCGTGGGCAACACGATCTCGCGACCTTCGCCCGGCAGCCAGGGGTCCACGCCCGGGTTGGCGCGCACGATCTCTTCGTATCCGAGGTTGAAACGCCGCGCGATGTCCGGGAGCGTGTCCTCCGGGCCGACGACCGTCTTCTGGATGACGCCGAGCACCTCGTCGCGCACGGGATCGAATTCGAATCGGTGCGTCGCGACCGGCGGAAGGCCGACGGGCTTGGCCGGCGGCGGCGCGGCCTCCGGTTCGCCGCGCTTGAAGAACGGATCGCCGAACAGCGTGCAACCGGACAGAAGCGAGGCGGCGACCGAGACTGCGGCGAATGCGGCGAGCGACGGAATGCGGGCCCGCACCGGGGATGACGTCATGGGCCGATTATGGCACCTGGCGCGCGCGTCGTTCATAGGACCGTGGGTGCGTCCGGCAGCTCGTTGCGCGGGACCGCTCCCGGCGGGAAATGGTGCGCGATGCGCTCGCTCGCGGCGCGAACGCCTGCCAGCAGCGCTTCCCGGTACTGCCCTGCCCGAAACCCCTTTTCCATCGTCCGACACACCTCTTCCCATTGCGTCCCCGTCACGCGGCCGTTGAAGCCGCGGTCCGCGACGATTTCCACGTCGTGGTCGGCCACCAGTACATAGATCAGGACGCCGTTGTCGAGTTCGGTATCCCAGACGCGCTGGAGGGCGAACACCTCCAGCGCACGTTCCCGCGGGGTCTGGCCGTTCCAGATTGCCGGCGCGTCGAGGCGGGTCTCGATGACCACGCGCAGCTCACCGCCGTGCCGCTGCTCGCCGGCCGTGATTTCCTCTTCGACGGCCTTCAACGCTGCAGCCGGCAACCGGCGCCGGATGCTCCAGTTCGAGGTCAGGGCGTGGCGCAGGAGGCGTGACCAGTTCATTTCACCAACCCCCGGAGGCGCCGCCGCCTCCGAAGCCGCCGCCGCCACCGCCGAGTCCACCGCCGAATCCACCGCCGAATCCACCGCCGCCAAAGCCGCCGCCGCGTCCGAAGCCGCCTCCGAGGCCGCCCGGAATCCAACCGCCCATTGTTCCGCGGCCGCGCCGGCCGCGGCTCGACCAGCCGCCTGGACCGCCGAAGCCGCCGAAAATAATAGAGAAGATGAACGCGCCGAAGCCGGCGACCAGCGCGATCGGCACCAGGTGCGTGAGGAACCAGGTGATACCACCCGCGAGTGTGCCCGTCGCCGCCGATCCGCCGAAGCGGCCGAACAAACGTCGCGTCACGAATGTCGCGATCAGCAGGCCGAAGATCAGCATGGGGAAGAAATCGGAGAACGAGGGCGAACCGGTCCAGTGAGGCGCGGGCTCGGGCAGCGGCTCGCCGTCGATGAGGCCGATCAGCTGGTTCACCGCGGCATCGATGCCGCCGTAGAAATCGCCAGCGCGAAAGCGCGGCGCGAGGGTCTCGTCGATGATGCGCCGGGCGGTGGCGTCGGTGACCACGCCTTCCAGGCCATAGCCCACTTCGATCCGCATGCGCCGGTCATTGCGCGCGACGATCAGGATCAGGCCGTCGTCGACGCCCTTGCGACCGAGCTTCCAGGCCTCCGCGAGGCGAATGCCGAAATCGGCAAGATCCTCACCAGCCGTGGTCGCAACGACGAGAACCGCGATCTGGCTGCCCTTGCGGGCTTCGAACGCGCGCAGCTTCTCGTCGAGCGCTGCACGCTGTCCGGCGTCGAGCGTCCCGGTGAGATCGGTGACGCGCGCCTGTAGCGCTGGCACGGGCGTCTGCGCTGCGCCCGGTCCGGCGAAGAAACTGCAGCCGCAGGCGAAAAGCAGGGCCGCCCGGACAATGCGCTTCACGACGCGCGTCCGCCGCGCTTGCGCGGCCTCAGCCCTCGGGCTTCTGCTCGGGCGACGCTTGCGGCGCAGCCTCTTGCGCGGGCGGGGTCGGCGCTGGCGTGCTGAAGTCGACCGTGGGCGCCGTCGAGATCGCAGCCTCGTTCTCGACCGAGAAATTCGCCTTGACGTCGAAGCCGAACAGCTTCGCCGTCAGGTTGCTGGGGAACGAGCGCACCGTGACGTTGTAACCCTGTACCGCGTCGATGTAACGCTTGCGTGCCACGGTGATGCGGTTCTCGACGCCCTCGAGCTGCGCCTGCAGATCGCGAAACGCCTGGATCGATTGCAACTGCGGATACGCCTCGACGGTCACCAGAAGCCGCGACAGCGCGCCGCTCAGCTCGCCTTGCGCCTGCTGGAACTGGCGGAAGGCTTCCGGATTCTCGATCAGCTCGGGCGTCGCCTGGATGGCCGTCGCCCGCGCACGCGCGTTGGTCACCGCTGCCAGTACTTCGCGCTCCTGCGCCGCCGCGCCGCGCACCACGTTCACCAGGTTCGGCACGAGATCCGCCCGCCGCTGGTACTGGTTGATCACCTCGGACCAGGCACTCTTGATCTGCTCGTCCTGCGATTGCAGCGTGTTGTAGCCGCAACCTGAAAGGGCCAGCAGGACCAGCAGGGCCAGGCCTGCTCGCATGGAAAGGCGTTTCATGAGGTTACCTCCGCGAACGTCACCAGATGCGCACGCGCTGCGCTTCGGGTCGGTAGAGCTTGTCGCCTTCCTTCACTTCGAAGGCGCGGTAGAACTCGTCCATGTTGCTGACGATGCCGTTGGCGCGGTACTCGCTCGGGCTGTGCGGATCGGTGACCAGGCGCATGCGCAGCTCCTCTTCGCGGTACTTGCGCCGCCACACCTGGCTCCAGCCCATGAAGAAGCGCTGCTCGCCGCTGAAACCGTCGATCGCCGGCGCCGGCTTGCCGCCGAGCGAGAGCCGGTAGGCACGTAACGCCACCGCCAGGCCCGACAGGTCGCCGATGTTCTCGCCGAGCGTGAGCTCGCCGTTGACGTGCTTGTCGTCGATGGGGTTGAACTTCGAGTACTGCGCCACCAGCCCGGAAGCGCGTTCCTTGAAACGCGTTTCGTCTTCGGCCGTCCACCAGTCGCGCAGGTTGCCGTCGCCGTCGTAGCGTCGGCCCTGGTCGTCGAAGCCGTGGCTGATCTCGTGGCCGATCACTGCGCCGATCGCCCCGTAGTTCACCGCATCGTCCGCCGCGACGTTGAAGAACGGCGGCTGCAGGATCGCCGCCGGGAAGACGATCTCGTTCATCGGCGGGTAGTAGTAGGCGTTGACCGTCTGCGGCGTCATCAGCCACTCGGTGCGATCGATCGGCTTGCCGAGCTTGTCGACCATGCGCTGGTGTTCGACAGCGGCCGAGCGCATCAGGTTACCGACGAGATCGTCGGCCGCGATCTCGAGGCGCGAGTAATCCTTCCACTTCGAGGGATAGCCGATCTTGACCGTGAACTTCGCGAGCTTGGCGCGCGCCTCGCGCCGCGTCTGCGGGCTCATCCACGCGAGCTCGTCGATGGAGACTTCGTAGGCGCGGATCAGGTTGGCGACCAGCTCGTCCATGCGCCGCTTGGCCTCGGGGCGGAAGTGGCGCTCCACGTACAGGCGCCCGGCGATCTCACCCATCGTGCGATCGACCGCCTCCACGCCGCGCTTCCAGCGCGGGCGGTTCTCCTTGACGCCCTTGAGCGTGCGGCTGTGCAGGTCGAAGTGCGCGTCGACGACGGCGGCGCTCAACGCCGGCGCGTAGTCGTCGACCAGCTTGAACTTGTGATACGAGCGCCAGTCCTCGAGCGGCACCTCGTCGATGGCCTTGCCGAGGGCGGTGAAGAAACTCGGCTGGCTGATCACGAAGTGCTGCGTGTCCACGCCGGCCGCAGCGAAGAACTCGGCCCAGTCGAGACCCGGCGTCAGCGCGTTGGCGCTCGCGAGCGAGTGCTTGTTGTACGCAGCGACCGCGTCGCGATTCTGCACGCGCGTCCACTGCGCCCCGGCGAGCCGCGTTTCGAATGCCAGTACACGGCGTGCCGTGCCGGGAGGATCCGCAAAGCCCGCGAGCTCGGCGACGCGCGCCACGTAGGCGAGGTACTTCTCGCGGATCGCGACGTCCTTCGGCTCGGACTTGAGGTAGTAGTCGCGGTCCGGCAGCGTCAGGCCGCTCTGCGTCACGATCGGGACGTACGCGGTGGTGTTCTTCTCGTCCTGCGCGACGTAGAAGCCGACGGGCTGCGAAACGCCGAGGCGCTGCGACGCGCCCAGGTAGCGCACCAGCGCTTTCCGGTCGGCGATGGCATCGATGCGCGCGAGTTCCTGGCGCAGCGGCCCGATGCCGAGCTCGTCCGCGCGCGCGGTCTTCATGTAGCTGGCGTAGAAGTCGCCGACCTTCTGCGCATCGGACCCCTTCGGCCGGTCGGACGAGGCCGCCGCTTCTTCGATCAGCGCGCGCAGATCCTCCTGCGCTTTGTCGTCGAGCGCGGTGAAGGCGCCGTAGTTGGAACGATCCGCCGGAATCTCGGTGGTGCGCAGCCACTCGCCGTTCACGAACCGGAACAGGTCGTCCTGGGGACGCACCTTCCTGTCATAGCCTGTTGCATCGAGGCCGGAGACGAGCGCGGCCGCAGCTTCCGCGGGAGGAGAGGACGCGGGAGCACTGGCTCCCATTGCAGCAACGGACACGGTCGCGATGGCCATGATGAGCCTGTTCATTGTGGATCCCGTATCGCCCTTCAAGGGCGACGAACAACAGCGGCGCGACCCGCCGGCGAGGGGCCGGGCGCCCGCAAAGGGCGCGGATTATACGCGTCCGACCCTCACGTGCACCGGCCATTTGACGGTCCGCACCATGTCGTCCGGTCCCCAGCAGATTTCCAGTACGGGCGCCAGGTCGGCAATGGGATCGCTCCGCCGCTGCTTCTTGAAGTTCTGCACCGCCGACCAGGTGCCGAGATAGCGCAGGAGCTGCGAGAACGACCACTCCGTGGTGAGCTCGGTCGCAGGCGCCGGAATCTCCTCGAACGGAAACGGGATCGTCCGGTAGTGCGCGTCGACGTACTTGCGCTCGGGCGGCCAGTACGGCCCCACCACCTGCGAGTAGAACGGCTCGACCATCGCGTCGACGGCCGGATCGACCCGAAACCGGGTGTAGGTCCACACCGCGACCACAGCGCCGGGGCGCGCGACGCGACGGACCTCGGCATAGAAGCGCTCGAAGTCGAACCAGTGCACCGACTGCGCCACGGTGACGAGGTCGCAACAGCCGTCGCGCAGGCCGCTGGCCTCGGCCAGACCGACGAAATAGGAAATGTCAGGGTGCACGCGCCGGTTGACGATCTGCGCGGCGCTGGCATCGGACGCCACTACCCGATCGAAATGCGGGACGAGCCCGACGGCAGCCTGACCGTTACCGGTGGCGCAGTCCCAGGCGAGCTCGCGGCGCGCGGGCAGCGTCGCCAGCCAGGCAAAGAGCTCGGGCGGATAGCTCGGACGGTGCTCGGCATAGCCGCGCGCCGCGCCGGAGAAGTGGTCCTTGAACGTGGCCATGCCGTATCGCCCCGGGCGAGAGAAGGTCCTCATGATAAGAGACGGACGAGCCCGGTGAGACGGACAAAAAAAACCCCAGGTCCGTGAGGACCTGGGGTCAGAGAAGCGGACTCGATGAAGGGAAGGTTAAGTCCGCTAGGGGATTCAGTGCAGGCGCGACCAGTGCAGGATGCGGATGTCGTCCGAATCCACGTCCAGCCCGCGCGCGAGAATGGCCGCCACGTCGTCGAGATCGTTGGCGGACCGCGGCACGCGGTTCAGCTCCACGACCCCGGTAAACTCGCTGACGTTCGCCGGCTGCTCGTTCATCAGGAAGTGCGTGTAAAACTTGACACCCATGGCCGGGGAATCTAGTGGACCGGGCGGCGCAGGAACTGTGATCGGATGCTCAAATCCCTTGCACTTCAGGGATTTCCGCAGATTTTCACCTCCCTTTGACGTGGCCTGGCAGGGGCCCGGCGGACGAAAACAGGGCGTAAGACGAACCATGGGTCGCTACCGAGCGCCGGTGAAACCCGGCTCGAAATACATCACCGCCGAAGGGGCGCAGCGCCTCAAGGCGGAGCTCGATCGCCTGTGGCGGGTCGAGCGCCCACAGGTGACGGCGGCGGTCGCGGCAGCCGCCGCACAGGGCGACCGCTCCGAAAACGCGGAATACACCTACGGCAAGAAGCAGCTGCGCGAGATCGACCGTCGCGTGCGCCACCTGCGCCTGCGTCTCGACGGCATCGTGGTCGTCGACCAGCCCCCTTCCGATCCCGCGCGCATCTACTTCGGCGCCTGGGTCGAGCTCGAGGACCAGGACGGAAACGAACGGCGCGTGCGTATCGTCGGCCCGGACGAGATCGACGTCGCGCCCGACTACATCAGCATGGACTCCCCGCTCGGCCGCGCCCTCTTCGGCAAGCGCGTCGACGACGCCGTGCGCATCGAGGTCCCGGGCGGCGAATGCGAGTACGTGGTCCTGGCGATCCGTTACGACAAGGCCTGAAGGTGTAAGAATGGGCCCGAAAACGCGGTCCACTCAGCATGACGCGCAACCTCATCGAGACCCTCGGCGCAGCTCGCCCTTTCGGCGTAGCTCCCGCCCTCGGCGCAATCCTCCTCCTCGGGATAGCGCTCGCGGCAGGCGCCGGCGAGCCCAGCGCGGCCAAACCGGAAAACGCCCCACAATTCACGGCGCGCGCCGCGAACGACTGGATCAACTCCGCGCCACGGACGATCGAGTCCTACAAGGGCAAGGTCCTGCTCATCGACGTGTGGACGTTCGATTGCTGGAACTGCTACCGATCGTTCCCGTGGCTCAGGGACGTGGAAGCGCGCCTCGGCCCGCGCGGGCTCGAAGTACTGGGCGTTCACAGTCCGGAGTTCGACCACGAGCGCGACCGGCGCCGCGTGGCCGCGAAAGCGCGTGAATTCGGAATCACGCACCCGGTGATGATCGACAATGATTTCGCGTACTGGAAAGCGCTCGACAACCAGTACTGGCCGGCGTTCTACGTGATCGACAGGCAGGGCGCGATCCGCGGCCGCTTCGTCGGCGAGACGCACAGCGGCGACCGCCGCGCGCGGCAGATCGAATCGCTGATCGCCACGCTGTTAGCCGAATCGCCGCCCCGGGCGAAGTAGCCAGGGTCCGACGGTGCGACGAGGCGAGCCAGGCGCCGACGCAACAGAGTAACGACGCAACGACATTGCACGAGCCTGTCGGCGAGCACAGCGACGGGAATCCGCTTCGGTCGAGGGCAGCTGTTCCGGACGACGTCGCCAACTGGATCGTCGCAGTTCAACTACGTCCGGTCTGATCCGCCTGGGTCAGGCGCCTTTATCTTCCGCGCGTCCCCGCGTCGAGCAGTCCGGGACAGGATGTGCCCGGGTGGGCGGGCCCCGACTCATCGACGGAACTGCGGTTCCCCGTCGCAAGGCACTCTTCGCAATCATTCCGCCTTCGCGGGAGGAAGCGCCGGAGCGAACGATCGAATGATCGTTCGCGTCGCGAACATCAGTGGCGCTCTGCGATCGGTGCGGTGCGGCTACGGCACCCTCCTCGATATCGTCGTTCCCTCGATCGAAGAAAGGGCCCGACCCACCCGGCACATCCTGTCCGTGCAGGCGCGTCGAAGCGGGGAACGCGCGCGAGAAAGGGAGCCTGAACAGTCCCGATCAGACCCGGACGTTCTTGAACTGCCAGGGATCGGACTTGTCGAGGTCCTCGGGAAACAACCGGCCGCGATCGAACAGCGGATTCCAGTCGGTGTACTCGCCGACCACCGGCCCCAGGTAGGGCATGCAGATCTCGAGATTGCGCTTGTAGTCCATCTCGTCGGGCTCGACCAGCCCGCGGCTCGGATTCTCGATCGCCCAGATCATGCCCGACAGGCACGCCACGGTGACCTGCAGGCTGGTCGCGTTGTTGTACGGCGCGAGCTTGCGCGCTTCGTCGATCGCCAGCTGCGAGCCGTACCAGTACGCGTTCTTCTTGTGGCCGGCGAGCAGCACGCCCAGCTCGTCGATGCCAAAGGGCAGGATGTCGTCCATCATGATCCGCTTGCGATCCTGCAGCCGCCAGTTGCGGCCCGCGAACTCGTGCACCGACAGCACGGCGTTGTCGCAGGGATGATATGCGTAGTGCACGGTGGGTCGGTACGCCACGTTCATGCCGTCGCGCACGGTGAAGTAGTCCGCGATCGAGATCGACTCGCCGTGCGTGATCAGGAAGCCGTGGAAATGCTGCGCCTTCGGCGTCCAGGTGCGCACGCGCGTCGCCGCGCCCGGCTGATTCAGGTAGATGGCCGCCTGGCAGCCGAAGTCGTGGCGCGCGCCGTCGCGCGGAAAGTTGCGCTCGTGCGAGCCCCAGCCGAGCTCGGCCGGCTGCGAGCCCTCGCTCACGAAGCCGTCCACCGACCAGGTGTTGACGAACTCGTTGACCTCTTTCGGCCGGCTCGACACCTGCGTGTCGCGCTCGGCGATGTGAATCACGCTGACGTTGAGTTTCTGCGCCAGTCTGCCCCACTCCTCGCGGGTCGACGGATCGCCGGCTTCGAGCTTGCTGTCGCGCGCGATGTTGACCAGCGCCTGCTTGACGAAGTGCGACACGAGGCCGGGATTCGCACCGTGCGTGATCACCGCGGTCGGCGCGCGCTGATTGCCGCCGGTGCGCAGCTGCAACGCTTCCTCGCGCAGCGCGTAGTTCGAGCGCTTGGAGATCGGAATGGTCGGATCGGTGTAGCCGCCCGGCCACGGCTCGATGCAGGTGTCCAGGTACAGCGCACCTTTTTCCCAGCACAGCTTGATGAGGGCGATGCTCGACACGTCGACCGACACGTTGAGCAGGAAATCGCCGCGCCCGACCAGCGGGTCGAGGATGCGCTTGTAGTTGTCGCGCGTGAGCGGCTGCTTGAGGAAACGGATGCCGTGCTTGGCGGCTTCCTCCTGACCGGCGTCATCCGCAGTAATAATAGTGATGCGTTCCGGCTTCACGCCGCCGATGTGCCGCAGGATGAGCGGCAACACTCCCTGGCCGATACTGCCGAAGCCGACGAACACGATCCGGCCGGGAAAATCGACGTGAACCTTGTCCTGGGTCATGACTTCTCGTCTTTCGATTCGAGGGCCGCTGAGGTTACACAGACCGCTCAGGCCGCGCCACTGGCCACAAGGGTAACGATGATCGTTACCGACGATGCGTCGGCGGCGCTGCGAACGGCAGGCGCGCCCGCTTCACTTCGCGGGTTGTCGACGCCAGTGCGGCGGGTACGTGCGCTCGTATCCGGGCAGAGCTTCGACACGCGCGAACCAGCGCGCGAGCGCGGGATAGTTGGCTTGCAGCGGCAGGAAACGCGAGCGCAGTTCGGCAGCCTCCTCGCGATTCAGCGCGCGCAGCAGCAACTGGATTCCGGGAAAGACGACGAAGTCGACGGCCGAAACCTGCTCGCCGACGATCCAGTCGCACTGACTCAGGCGCGCCTCGATCACGCGCGCCTCGCTGGCGATGCGGTGCACGGTAGCGGTCATTTCATCCATGCGTTGCGCCAGCGAGCCGGCGAAGACCGCCCGCGAGACGCTGCCGATCAGCGGCTCGGCATTCGCCTGGTACTCGCAGATGACGCGCATGATCGTGCCGGCCTCTTCGGGGGTGCGTCCGAAGAGCGGCGGGTCGGGGTACTTCTCGTCCAGATAATAAAGAATGGCCAGCGACTCGAAGATCACGTAGTCGCCGTCCCTGAGCACCGGCAGCAGTCCGCGCGGGTTGAGCTTGAGCATCTGCGGCGACTTGTGCTCCTGCTTCGAGAACTCCAGCAGGTGCGATGCGTACGGCAGGCGCTTGTGCTCGAGCGCGAGCATCACCCGCCACGAATAGGGACTGCCGCTCCCCCAGTAGAGCTCGAGTGCCATGAGGACGAATTGTAAGGCGCGTGGCGCATAATCGCGCGGGGCGGGCGGAGGCTGACGATGACGAAGTACACCACGCTGATCCAGCCGCGCGAGCTCGCGCCGCAGCTCGGGGGCGCACGCTGGGCGACCGTCGATTGCCGGTTCGACCTCGCCAACCCCGCCGCCGGCCGGCGGGCATGGCAGGCCGGGCACATTCCTGGCGCACGCTACGCTCACCTGGACGAAGACCTCTCTTCTCCTGTCCGCCCTGGTACCGGCCGGCATCCGCTGCCGGATCCCGAAGCGCTGGCCGCGCGGCTCGGACAGTTGGGAATCGGCAACGACACGCAGGTCGTCGCCTACGACGCGGGCAACGGTGCCTACGCTGCGCGCCTCTGGTGGCTGCTGCGCTGGCTGGGCCACACGGACGTTGCGGTCCTCGACGGCGGCATCGCTGCCTGGCAGCGCGAGGGCTTGCCTGTCGAGTCGTCGTCGCCGGTCGTCACGCCGCGCCGCTTCAGATCGCGGGTCGACAACTCGAAGTGGCTGACGACCGCGTCCGTGGCGACCTCCCTGCCCGGCGGCCAGTCTCCTGTTCCGTCCCCTGCGATCGTGCTGGTGGATGCGCGCGGCGCGGATCGCTTCGAGGGGCGCAACGAAACGCTCGATCCCGTCGCCGGGCGCATTCCCGGCGCGCGCAACCATCCGTTCGCGGGAAACCTCGATGCCGACAGTCGCTTCCTGCCGGCCGCCGAGTTGCGACAGCGTTGGGCGCGCACGCTCGGGGACACGCCGGCGGATCGGGTGGTGAGCATGTGCGGCTCCGGCGTCACCGCCTGCCAGAACCTGCTGGCGCTCGAAGTCGCCGGCCTGGCCGGCGCGCGCCTGTATGCCGGATCGTGGAGCGAATGGATTCGCGATCCTTCCCACCCGGTGGCAACCGGTCCCGCCTGAAGTTGCCGGAGCGGCGCGCGTGCGCGTCTTTTCAATTTACTTCTAGAACCGTTTTGCTATCGTGCGCGCAACTTTTTCCGGGGGTCCGGGCACCGACGTGGACAACGCTGCCAAGAAGCTCATTCCGGGCCAGTCGTGGAAGGTCGAGGATTCCGCCGACCTCTACCAGGTGCAAGCCTGGGGCAAGGGATATTTCGGCATCAACGCCGACGGCCACGTGGTCGTGCGGCCCGATGCCAGCCCGCAGCGCGAGATCGACCTGTTCGAAGTCGTCGAGGGACTCAAGCACCGCGACCTGAGCGCACCGCTGGTCGTGCGTTTCTCCGGCATCCTCGCGCACCGCCTGCGCCACCTGCACGACGCGTTCGCCAGCGCGATCGCGGAAAACGACTACAAGAACCGCTACACGGCGGTGTTCCCGATCAAGGTCAACCAGCAGCGCCTGGTCGTGGAAGAGGTGTATCGCTACGGCGCGGAGTTCGGTTTCGGCCTGGAAGTCGGTTCCAAGCCCGAGCTGCTCGCGGTGATGGCGCTCACCGAGGCCGACGCCCAGCGGCTCATCATCTGCAACGGCTTCAAGGACGACAGCTACATAGAGGCAGTCATCCTCGCCACCAAGCTCGGCCGCTCGATCATCCCGGTGGTGGAGAATTTCTCGGAGCTGCAGCTGATCCTCAAGCACGCAGAGCGCTACAGCGTGCGCCCGCGCATCGGCGTGCGCGTCAAGCTGGCCAGCGAAGGCGCCGGGCGCTGGCGCGACTCGGCCGGCGAGAAATCCAAGTTCGGCCTGTTCATCACCGAGATCCTCGAGATGTTCGAGGTGCTCAAGCAGCGCAACATGCTCGACTGCCTGCAGCTCGTGCATTGCCATCCGGGCAGCCAGCTGCAGGACATCCGCCGCGTCAAGGATGCGATCACCGAGCTGGCGCACGTGTACGCCGAGCTCAAGCTGATGGGCGCGGGCCTGCAGTACATCGACGTGGGCGGCGGCCTGGGCGTCGACTACGACGGCAGCAACACCAACTTCGAATCCTCGGTGAACTACTCGCTCAACGAGTACGCCAACGACGTGGTGTACCGCATCGCGAGTGTCTGCAACACGCGCGAGATCCCGCACCCGATGATCATCAGCGAGTCGGGGCGCGCGATCGCCGCGCACCACAGCGTGCTGGTGTTCAACGCGCTCGGCTCTTCGGCGCTCGACAAGTTCCGCGTCGCCGGCACCGTCGAGCAGGACTACAACGGCAACGACGAGCTGCCGCAGCCGGTGCAGGACCTGTTCGAGGCGTACCGCACCGTGAGCGAGCGGCGGCTGGTGGAGTGCTATCACGACGCGCTGCAGGCCCGCGAGCAGGCGCTGCAGATGTTCAACCTCGGCTACCTGAGCCTGGAATTCCGCGGGCTGGCGGAACGCCTGTACTGGGCAACGTGCGCGCGCGTGCGCGACTACTGCCGCAAGCTGGAGAAATCGCCGGAGGAGCTCGAGGGCCTCGAGTCGATCCTGAGCGACACCTATTTCTGCAACTTCTCGGTGTTCCAGTCGCTGCCCGACAGCTGGGCCATCGGCCAGCTGTTCCCGATCATGCCGATTCACCGCCTGAACGAGCGGCCGACGCGCAACGCAGTGCTCGCGGACATCACCTGCGACTCGGACGGCAAGATCGACCGCTTCGTGAGCCCGCGAGACGTCAAGCGCACGCTCGAGCTGCACGAATTGCTGCCCGATCAGGACTACTACCTCGCGGCCTTCCTGGTGGGCGCCTATCAGGAAACGCTCGGCGACCTGCACAACCTGTTCGGCGACACGCACGTCGTGCACATCCGCCTGCACGACGAGGGCGGCTGGTGGATCGAGGAGATCGTCAAGGGCGACACGGCCAATCGGGTGCTCGAATACATGGAGTACGACGTGGCCGAGCTGCACCCCAAGCTGTCGCGCGATTGCGAGCGTGCGGTGCGCGAAGGACGCATGACCGTTGCGGAAGCGCAGGCGCTCAAGCGTTTCTACGAAGGCGAGCTGAACGGCTACGCCTACCTGGAGCCGGACGGCTTCGCCTGAGGCGGGGGCCCATGGACTTCAGGGCGCTCGCCGCCGTGTTCGGCACCGTCTTCCTGGCCGAGCTCGGCGACAAGACCCAGCTCGCGACCCTGCTGTTCGCCGCTCGCAACCCGCAGGCGAAACGGCTGGTATTCCTGGCCGCGGCCCTCGCCCTCGTGCTCGCTGCGGCCATCGGGGTACTGGCCGGTGGGCTCATCTCGCAGTACGTGAACACGAAAGCGCTGACGCACATCGCCGGGGTCGGCTTCATCCTCATCGGCACCTGGACCCTCTGGAAGGCCTGAGGAGACCCGGTGCCTGGGCGCCCGGGTCGCTGCAACGCTGTCCGGACAGGTCCTTAGCTCGCTTTTGCGCTGCGAGAGACTGATTTTAAAGGGGTTCTGGCATCCCCTGTTATTGCCATGGACAACTCTCTCACGTAAGCTCGCGCCTCGGTTCGTACCCTCATCATGATTTCAGCGGTCGATCGCGTGAGTTCTCTGTTCCAAGTCTTCTCGCCCTTCAGCCGTCTCCTACTTGATCTGTGCACGACCAAGGTCGCAGGCCTTAGGTCCGACGGAGTGTCTCTGACACTTCCGGCCTGACCTGCTTGGTGAAAACTGCGGTGCGACGGGGACATTCGAAAACGACGAACTGAACCGAAGACCGCTTGCAGAAGTGAGACTTTGAATGACGACGATTTACGTGGGGAATCTGCCCTTTACCGCGACGGAAGACGAGGTTCGCCAACTGTTCGAGCGCCACGGCAAGGTGGAATCGGTCAAGCTGATCAATGATCGCGAGACCGGCCGTCCTCGTGGGTTCGGATTCGTGGAGATGTCCTCGGCTGAGGCCCAGAACGCGATTCAGCAGACCAATGGCTACCAGATGGGTGGCCGTCCGCTGCGTGTCAACGAGGCCCAGGAACGCCCTGCCCGCCCGAAGTTTGCGGGTGGTGGCGGCGGCAACCGCGGCGGTGGCGGCGGCGGTCGCTGGTAATTCCACGACTCAAGCGACTCGAGAACCCCGCCTCGCGCGGGGTTCTTTTTTTCCGGGATTCTTTTCTCGTGGAGGCCCGCCCACGGGCACCGCGCCACGCAGCTGCGGTCTGATGGGCGGCCCCAGCTCTGGAGGTTCCGACATGCGACTCGTAGCAATCCTCACCGCGGCCCTGGCCGTTCTGGCCTGCGCCCAGCCCGGCACCGCGCCGGCCGCAGATTCCACGGCATCCGCTATCGATACGGCGCTCGCCGGAGCGCACCGGTCCGAAGCCAGCAAGGCACGCGACGCGTACCGCCATCCGAAGGAAACGCTGCAGTTCTTCGGTCTGCGCGACGACATGACCGTCGTCGAGATCTGGCCCGGCGGCGGCTGGTACACCGAAGTGCTCGCGCCGGTCCTGAAGGACAAGGGCACGCTCTATGCCGCGCACAACGTCGTGCCGGCGAGCGGAGAAATGCCGAACGCCCTGAAGAACTATCGCGCCAAGCTGGAAGCGAACCCCGAGCTGTACGGCAAGGTGAAAGTCACTGCGCTGGGCCCGGACTCTTTCGACATCGCGCCCACGGGCTCGGCGGACCTGGTGCTCACCTTCCGCAACATTCACAACTGGATGGGCCGCGACTACGCGCCGAAGGTATTCGAAGCGGCGTTCCGGGCGCTCAAGCCGGGCGGCACCCTCGGTGTGGTCGAGCATCGTGCCGATCCTGCCAGGCCCGCGGACCCGAAGGCCGCGAGCGGCTACGTGAACGAGACTGAGGCGATCAAGATGATCGAAGCGGCCGGCTTCAAGCTCGTCGGCAGATCCGACGTCAACAACAACCCGAAGGACACGAAGGACTACGAGAAGGGTGTCTGGACGCTGCCGCCGAACTTCCGTGCCGGCGACGTCGATCGCGAGAAGTACGCCGCGATCGGCGAGAGCGATCGCTTCACGCTCCGGTTCCAGAAGCCGAAGAGCTAGCTGGCAAGGCCAGGCCCGCACTGCCAGCTCCCGCGGCCCTGGTTCGCCGCGGGTTGCTGGCTCGCGGCGACGCCGCTCAGAACGGGTTGAGCGACTTTTCCTTCGTGAAGTGGATGTAGCCGACGTTGGCGCCCTGGCGCCAGCCGACACCGAAGCGCACCGGCGCGATCGTTACGCCCTCGCTGCGCGCGTAGTTGAGGCCGACACCGCCGACGAAATACAGGCTGCCTTCGACCCCGGGATATCGCTGAAAGAGCTTTTCGGCGTCGTCGAGGTTGTAGATCAGGATCATGGCTTTCGCCGCGTTGCCGCCGACGTCGAAACCGACCGACGGTCCTTGCCAGTACACTTCGCGCGTCACGCCGTTGCGCATCTGCAGCGTGCCCTTGCCGTAGCGCACACCGACACCGATCGCGCCGCCGCCCTCTTCGCCCTTGATGTATCCGACCGGCTCGCCCTGCTCGCGAAACGCCTTGGCGATGACGTCGGCGATGCCCTCGGCGCCCTTGCCGAAGAACTCCTTCGTCTCCCTCACGACCTCTTCTTCCTTGTACGTGTTGCCGGGCTTCTTCGGGCCCGTCTTGTCGTCCGCGTGTGCCAGCGGCACGAGCAGGGCAACCATCACCAGGGCGAACAGTCTTCGGAACACCGTGGCTCTTCGCAACATCATGGACGTCTCCTGTGCGGCGACGGAATTGCAAGGACGTGAAACTGCCGCGTGACGGCTGAACGCGAGCTTAACATCGGGATCGGGGTCGCGCGCCGGCGCAGTGAGCGCCGCGGCACAGCGCTTGCGACGGCGCTTGCGGCTGGAAATTTCTACCAGAGCTCGCGCAGCCGCGCCGCGGCATCGACGCTGGCATGCGTGCCGGTGCGTGCCGCATCGCCACGCGCCTCGTTCCCGCCGGTGCGGCGCGTGAAGGATTCGAGTACACGATCCGTCAGGAAACGGCTGCGCGCGCCGTAGACGTGCGCGTCGCCGTGACGATGCTGCTGCGTGATGTGAAAGCGCAGCGGACACAGCACCTCGAGATTCGCGCGCGCACGCGTGAAGGCGACGTACAGCAGGCGCCGTTCCTCCTCGATCAGCTCGGGCCGCCCCCCGGAGAATTCGTTCGGGAAGCTGCCGTCGGTGGCGTTGAGCACGAACACCGAGTCCCATTCCTGCCCCTTCGCGGAGTGCACCGTCGAGAGAATCAGGTAGTCCTCGTCCATCAGCGGCGGACCGACGTGGTCGCCGGAGGCGTTGGGCGGATCGAGCGCCAGCTCAGTGAGGAAACGTTCGCGCGACGGATACTGCCCCGACAGCTGTTCGAGCTGCTCGAGATCGCCGACGCGCACGTACGCCGTTTCGTACAAGCGCTCGAGCAACGGCTCGTACCACTCGCGCGCCGCGCGGATCTGGCCGGGCCAGGGAGTCTGCGGATCGCCGAGTCGCGGCAGCAGCGCAGTGAGCGCGTTCCAGGGCTCGCCGGCTCCGGTCGGCGCCTCGAAGCGCGCGAGCGCGCCGAGGTCGTGGCCCTGCGTCGCCACGAAATCGAGGCAGCGCCGCGAGATCGCCGGGCCCATGCCGCCCAGCAGCTGCAGCACGCGAAAGCCGGCGATGCCGTTGCGCGGATTGTCGGCCCAGCGCAGCACTGCGAGCAGGTCCTTGACGTGCGCCGCCTCGAGAAAGCGCAGGCCTCCGTATTTGACGAACGGGATGTTGCGGCGGACGAGCTCGATCTCGAGCAGGTCGCTGTGACTGGAGCTGCGAAACAGCACGGCCTGGCGCCGCAGCGCGATGCCCGACTCGCGATTGTCGAGGATGCGCTGTGCGACGTACTCGGCCTGCTCGCGCAGGTCGGCCACGCTCACGAATTGCGGCCGCTCGCCGCCGCCGCGCACGGAGCGCAGCACCTTGCGATGGCGCCGTCCACCCTCCTCCATGAGCGCGTTGGCCGCATCGAGCACCGGCTGCGTCGAGCGGTAGTTCTGCTCGAGCGCGATGACGTCGGCCGGCGGCGTGAAGCGCTGCGGAAAGGACAGGATGTTTTCGACGGTTGCCGCGCGGAAGGAATAGATTGCCTGCGCGTCGTCGCCCACGACTGTGACGCCGCGGCCTTCGGGCTTGAGCCTGAGCAGGATGTCGGCCTGCAGCGTGTTGGTGTCCTGGTACTCGTCGACGAGCACGTGATCGAACTGCGCGCCCACCGCAAGCGCCAGGCTCTGCTCGCCCATGAGCACGTGCCAGTAGAGCAGCAGGTCGTCGAAGTCGAGGAGCTGGTGCGTCTGCTTGCGGGTCGTGTATTCACGAAACAACGCGATCAGCTCGTCGTGCCACTCCAAACACCACGGAAACTGCTGCTCGAGGGTTGCCGCGAGCGAGCCCTGAGTGTTCACGCGATGCGAGTAGATGGCGAGGCAGGTGTCCTTGCGCGGGAAACGTTTGTCCTCCGACGACAGCGCCTGCTCGTGGCGGACGACGTCGAGCAGGTCGGCGGAATCGCCGCGATCGAGCACGCTGAAACCGGGATCGAGACCGAGATTGCGTGCGAACAGGCGCAGCAGGCGATTGGCGATGGAATGGAAAGTGCCGGCCCAGTGCAGCCGCCGTCCGGCGGCGGCGATCGCGCGCTCGCGCAGGGCGGCGTCCGCGATGTTCTGCGCCCGACGCGTCATCTCCTGCGCGGCGCGGCGCGTGAACGTGAGGAGCAGGATGCGGTCCGGATCGACGCCCGCAAGCAGCAGCCAGGCGACGCGATGGGCGAGCGTATTCGTCTTGCCCGTGCCGGCGCCCGCGACGATCAGCAGCGGGCCGGATTCCCACCCCGTGCCCGTGCCGCCACCGTTGAGGTCGTGACGACGCGGCGTGCCGTACTCGGCCGCCCGTCGTTGCGCCGCATTGAGTGAATCGAACGTCCCCATGACCCAGGTTCGGTACCGGACTTTCAGATATTCACTATAGGTGGCGCCTGTACGTTTATCCAGTCGTGACGCGGTACGGGGCCGTCCGGCACGATGCGCTGCCCTCTGGCCTCCCGGGTCGACAAAGTGAGCCGCGCACCATCGATGGAAACCATCACTCTCACCGGCGTACTGCTGCGTTTCCTGTTCGCTCTCGCCCTGGTGCTCGCGACGTTCAACCCCACCGGCGTCTCCTACGCGCATTGGCTCGCGAAAAACTTCCCGCAGGTCACGCCCCTGGTCGTCCTCGCCGGGCTGGTTCTCGTCGCCGGCTGGGTGGTGTTCGTGCGCGCGACGTTGCGCTCGCTCGGCGCCGGCGGTCTCATCCTCGCGGCGCTGGTGGCGGCCGCGCTGATCTGGCTGTTCGTTTCGTGGGGCTGGATCGACCTGCGCAACGCCGGTGCCATGACGTGGATCGGCCTGGTGATCACCTCGATCGTGCTGGCGATCGGCATGTCGTGGTCGCACGTGCGCCGGCGCCTGTCCGGCCAGGCGGACGTCGACGAGATCGAGAACCGCTGAAGACGGGTCAGGCCACTTTCAGCGCTTCAGCATCGTTTCAGCGCTTCAGCATCGTTTCAGCGCTTCAGCATCGTTTCAGCGCTTCGGCATCGTTTCAGAGCTTCACCATCACGTGCCGCGGCGCGGTGTAGTCCTCGAGCGCGTAGATCGACAGATCCTTCCCGTAGCCTGAACGCTTGAGGCCGCCGTGCGGCATCTCGCTCACCAGTGCGAAATGGGTATTGATCCAGGTGCAACCGTACTGCAGCCGCGCGGCCACCTGCATCGCCTTGCCGACGTCCTTGGTCCACACCGACGACGCCAGCCCGTACTCGGAGTCGTTGGCCCAAGCGATCGCCTGTTCGGCGTCCTTGAAGCGCGTGACCGAGACCACCGGACCGAACACTTCGCGAGCGACGATCTCGTCGCTCTGTTTCGCGCCGGCGACCACCGTCGGCTCGAAGAAAAAGCCGCTGCCGGAGCGCTTCTTGCCGCCGGTGGTGATTTCGATGTGCCGCTTGCCCGCGGCGCGCTGCACGAACCCCGCGACGCGCGTGCGCTGCTGCGCGCTGATCAGCGGGCCCATCTCCACGCCCTCTTCTTCCTGCGTGCCCACCTTGATCGAGCTCACCGCATCGGTGAGATCCGCGACGAGACGGTCGTAGATCTTCGGCCCGGCGTACAGGCGACACGCGGCCGTGCAATCCTGTCCCGCGTTGTAGAAGCCGAACGTGCGCACGCCCGACACGACTGACGGGAGGTCCGCGTCGTCGAAAACGATGACGGGCGCCTTCCCGCCCAGCTCCAGGCGCGTGCGCTTGATGCCCTTCGCCGCAGCCTGCAGGATCTTCTCGCCCGTCGATACGTCGCCGGTGAGCGAGACCATGCGCACGCCGGCGTGCCCGACCAGCGGTGCGCCGACGCTCTTGCCACGGCCGGCGAGCACGTTGACGACGCCGGACGGGAACAGCTCAGCCAGCACGCGCGCGAGATGCAGCGTAGTCAGCGGCGTCTGCTCGGAAGGCTTGATCACCACCGTGTTGCCCGCCGCGAGCGCCGGCGCGAGCTTCCACGCGGCCATCATCAGCGGGTAGTTCCAGGGTGCGATGGAGGCGACGACGCCCACGGGATCGCGACGGATGAGGCTGGTGAATCCCGGCAGGTATTCGCCGGCGATGGCGCCGGTGAGTGCACGCACCGCGCCGGCGAAAAAACGATAGACGTCCGCGATCGCGGGAATCTCGTCGTTCAACACGGCCGCCAGCGGCTTGCCGCAGTTCTGCGACTCGAGGCGGGCGAACTCCTGCGCGTCCGCCTCGATGCGATCGGCCACCTTCAGCAGCAGCGCCGCGCGATCCTTGGGCACGGTGCGCGACCATGACGGGAACGCCTCGCTCGCAGCGCGCACGGCGGCATCGATCTGGGCATCGGACGGCTCGGCCACTTCGGCCAGCACCGTGCCGGTGGCGGGGTCGAGAATTTCGAGCGCTTCGCCGCGCCCCGCAGTGAGCTTGCCGTTGATCAGGAGTCGGGTCTGCATGGACGCCTCGCTTTGCTTCAGTTCTCGCCCTCGCGCGGGCGCGTCAGATAGTACGCGAGCAGGATCGGCACCAGCGTCACGGCCACCACCACGACCGCGACCACGTTGGTGATCGGGCGCTCGCGCGGCCGGAACAGCTCGTTGAAGAACCAGATGGGCAGCGTGCGCTCGTGGCCGGCGGTGAACAGCGTGACGATGATCTCGTCGAACGACAGCGCGAACGCGAGCATGCCGCCGGCCAGCAACGCCGTGGCGATCTGCGGCAGCAGCACGTGACGGAAGGTCTGCCAGCCGTCGGCGCCCAGATCCGTCGAAGCCTCGATCCAGCTCGCCGGCAGGCGCCGCAGCCGCGCGATCACGTTGTTGTGCACGATCACGATACAGAACGTTGCGTGCCCCATGACAATGGTCCAGAAGCCGGCGCCGAGGCCCGCAGTGCGCATCGCCGCGAGGAGTGCCAGGCCGGTGACGATGCCGGGCAGCGCGATCGGTAGCACGAACAGGAGCGTGATCGATTCCTTGCCGCGAAAGCCGCTGCGCGCGAGTGCGAATGCCGCGAGCGTACCGAGCAGCAAGGCAATCGACGTGGCGACCGCGGCGACCTGCAGCGAAAGGCCGAGCGCGGCCCAGATGTCATCGCGTGCGAACGCAGCCTCGAACCAGTGCAGCGTCAGGCCGGGCGGCGGAAACTGGTAGGTGCGGTCCTCGGTGGTGAAAGCATAGAGAAGGATGATCAGCACCGGGAAGTGCAGGAACGCGAGGCCGGCAAAGGCCGCGACCTTCTGTCCGGGCGGTGCGCGCTCAGAGGGCATCGAACGCTCCGGCCCGCTTCGCCAGCGCGAGGTAGACCGCAATGAGCACGATGGGCACCACCGAGAACGCTGCCGCGAGCGGGATGTTCCCGGCCGTGCCCTGCTGCTGGTAGACCATCATGCCGATGAAATAGCCCGGTGCGCCCACCACGCTCGGAATGATGTAGTCGCCGAGGGTGAGCGAAAAAGTGAACACGGAGCCCGCCGCGAGGCCGGGAAGCGCGAGCGGCAGCACGATGCCGCGGAAGGTCTGTCGCGGCCGGGCGCCGAGATCCGCAGAGGCCTGCAGGAGATTGCGCGGCACGCGCTCGAGTGCAGCGTGCAGCGGCAGGATCATGAACGGCAGCCACATGTAGACGAAGACGATGAACATGCCGAGGTACGACGATGCGAGCGAAGGACCGCCGACGACCGGCGTCGCGAGCGCCGCCTCGAGCGCGCCGTCGAGACCCAGCGTCGTGGCGAACCAGCTCGCGATACCCTGCTTGGCGAGTATGAGCCGCCATGCGTAGACCTTGACCAGGTAGCTGGTCCACATCGGCAGCAACACGCCGACGTAGAAGAACGCCCGCATCCGGGGAGTGGCGTAGCGCGCCATGTAGTTCGCGATCGGAAAGGCGATCAGCGCGCAGGCGATCGTGACCGCCACGGCCATGGCGAGCGTTCGCAGGATGATGTCGACGTTGGCGGGATGCCGGAACAGCTGAGCGTAAGTGTCGAGCGTGAGTTTCGGCACGACCGTCGCCGTGAATTCGTCGATCGCGTAGAAGCTCTGCATGAGCAGAGTGAACAGCGAGCCCAGGTACACCGTCCCGAGCCACAGGAGCGGCGGTAGCAGGAGCAGGAAAAGATAGAGCGTGGCGCGGCGGTAAAGAAAGGAAGAAACGCGTCGCAACGGCGACCGGTCGCCCGGACCGCCGAAGCCGTTTGCGATTGTCGCTGCCGCAGGCATTGCGATCCGCTGCGCTCTCAGGTTGCGGCCAGCGGCACCAGGCTCTCGCGGGCCCAGAAGGCGCGCACGCGCGCACCGACCGCGAACTGCCGCTGCGCCACGCCGGATTCCGGGCGAACGACGGCGAGCGTTTCGCCGGCGTCCGTACTCACCTGCCAGCGGCTGCTGGCGCCGTGATACTGGATGTCGACGATCGTCGCCTCGCAAGCCACTGCGTCCGGCGGCAGCGCGCCTTGCAACTCCGCGAGCGCGATGGCTTCCGCGCGCACCGAGAAAGCACCTGCCGCGCCGACGACGCGCCGCGCGAACTCGCCCGCGAGCACGTTGGCGCTGCCTACGAAGCGCGCGACGAAGGCGGTGCGCGGCCGCATGTACAAAGTACGCGGCGTGTCGAGTTGTTCGATGCGTCCCGCGTTGAAGACCGCCACCCGGTCGGCCATGCTGAGCGCCTCACCCTGATCGTGCGTCACGTAGACGAACGTAGTACCGAGGCGGCGTTGCAGCGCCTTGAGCTCAGTCTGCATCTGCTCGCGCAGCTTCAGGTCGAGCGCGCCCAGGGGCTCGTCGAGCAGCAATACGCCCGGACCGTTGATCAGCGCGCGCGCGAGCGCGACCCGTTGCTTCTGACCTCCCGAGAGCTGCGCCGGCGCGCGTCCAGCCATCGCCCCGAGTTGCACCAGCTCCAGCATTTCGCGCGCGTGCCGCTCGCGCTCCTGCAGCGCGACTCCGCGCATGCGCGGGCCATAGGCCACGTTCTCGAGCACGCTCATGTGCGGGAACAGCGCGTAGTCCTGGAACACGGTGTTGACGTTGCGCTCGTAAGGCGGAACGCCGGAAACGTCGGCGCCTGCGATGGTGACGCTGCCGGAGTCGGGCCGCTCGAAACCGGCGATCAGGCGCAGGCAGGTGGTCTTGCCCGAACCGGACGGACCGAGCAGAGCGAAGAACTCGCCAGCGCCGACCTCGAAGCTGACGTCGTCGACCGCCGGCACGGCACCGAAGCGCCGCGTGACGTTGCGGAACTGGACCGCGGCGCCCGTCAGGGGCGCCGCATCCGGCTGGTTCTGCGGCACGCGGGCTGGTGCCTGCGGCGCTAGCGGCCGCCCATCACGGCAACGTAATCCGTCGCCCAGCGACTGTACGGAACGCACTGTCCCGGGCCGCACGTGGCCTCGGGCGTGCGCCAGAACCAGACCTTCTCGAAGTTCTCGAAGCCGTTGGTCCGGCATCCGTCGGCGCCGAGCAGCGCGTTGTTCTGACACGCGGCCGGCACGGAGGGATTCGAGCCGAACCACGCGGCCAGGTCGCCCTGCAGCTTCGGATTGAGCGACCACTCGAGCCACTGGTACGCGCAATTCGGATGGGGCGCCTTCGCGTGCATCATGGTCGTGTCGGCCCAGCCGGTCGCCCCTTCTGCCGGCACCGTTCCCTCCACCGGCTGCTTGTTGGCGCGCAGCGTGTTCACCTGGAACGGCCACGAGCTCGAAGCCACGATGCCCTCGGTGGTGAAGTCCTGCACCTGCACGTTGGCGTCGTGCCAGTAGCGCTGGACCAGCGGCTTCTGCGCGCGCAGCACGTCGAGCGCCGCCTTGTACTGGTCCTCGTTGAGCTCGTACGGATTCTTGATGCCGAGGTCAGGCTTCTTCGCCATCAGGTACAGCGCGGCGTCGGCGATGTAGATCGCGCCGTCGTACGCCTGCACGCGGCCCTTGTTGCCCTTCCCGTCCGCAAGTTTCGTCGGCTCGAACACCACCGACCACGATGTCGGCGGCGTCTTGAACACGTTGGTGTTGTACGCGAGGACGTTCGGGCCCCACTGGTACGGCACACCGTAGTGCTTGCCGTCGACGTAGTGCCACGGCGCCTCCTGCAGGCGCTGGTCGACCGTGGCGTAGCTCGGCACGCGCGCGATGTCGATCGCCTGCACGGTGTTGCCGCGGATCAGGCGCAGGGACGCGTCACCCGATGCGGTGACGAGATCGTAGGTGCCCTGCGTCATCAGCGAGACCATCTCGTCGGACGTGCCCGCGGGCTTGACGTTGACCTTGCAACCGGTATCGGCCTCGAACTTCGTCACCCAATCGTAGTTCTTGTCCGTCTCGCCGCGTTCGATGTAGCCGGGCCACGCAATGATGTCGAGTTGCCCTTCGAGGGCGGTCGAAGGCGCCGCGGCGGGTGCGGCCTCTTCGGGTTTCTTCTGGCATGCCGCCAGCGTCACTGCCAGTGCCGCAACGAAGACGAGCTCGCGCATGGTCGTTCTCCCCTGGTTGCCGTTCTTGCGATGAGAGGCCGGTTATCTTAGACCCCCCGTCCGCCGTCATCGAGTGCCGGCGCTCGCGGGCCCGGAATCTTCGAGTACCTGGAACAGCGCGTCGTATCGAGCCGCACCAGAAGCCGTGGAATCGAAGCGCACGGTCGGACAATCGAGGGCCAGAGGCTCGGCGAAACCCTTGCGCAGCAGCTCGCGCATGTCGTGCAGCGCCTCGCCGTCCAGGTGACCCGGGTGCCGGGAGCGCCGCCGCACCCGCGCTGCGAAACGTTCGACCAGCACCGCGCCGTCGCCACCGCACAGCACTTGCACGAGGCGTGCGCCGTGCGCATTGCGCACGCGCGCGAGCTCGCCGGCATGCTCGGGCCGGAAGTTGCCTTCGATGATCGCACTGCTGCCCGACGCAATCGTGCGCTCGGCGAAGGCCAGGAGTACCGCGAAGCTCGCCGTGCTCAAGCGGCGCGACCAGTCGCGATCGCCGGTACCGAGCGCATCGAAGAGCGCTTCCTTGACCACGTCCTTTTCCATGAGCGGATACCCGAAGCGCGCGGCGAGCTTGCGGGCGACCGTGCTCTTGCCGCTGCAGGGCAATCCCGTGACGATCACCAGCTTCGCTTGCATGCCTGAAGTCTAGTTGCCACGATCCTCCGGTTGCCACGTTTGCGAACATCGCCACCGCGCCATGACCGTGAAATCCGTACGCCCCGTGTTCCGCGGGCGCGTCATCGAAGTCAACGTCGAAACGGTGACGCTGCCCGACGGCGCCACCGTGGACCTCGAAATCATTCGCCACCCCGGCGGCGCGGCCGCAGCCGCAGTCAACGAGCACGGCGAGATCTGCCTCCTGCGGCAGTACCGTCACGCTATCGGGCGCTGGCTGTGGGAGTTACCGGCGGGAAAGCTCGACGGTGGCGAAGATCCACTCGAATGCGCACGGCGCGAGCTCGAGGAAGAGGCCGGGGTGATGGCACAGCGTTGGCAGCCGCTGGGTGGCGTGGTGAGCTCGCCGGGCGTCTTCACTGAAATCGTTCATCTCTATCTGGCCACCGGGCTCAGCGCGGGCGCGGCCCGGCCCGAGGCGGGAGAGGTCTTCGAGGTGGTCTGGTTGCCGCTCCCGGAAGCGGCGCGTCGGGCGGCCGCCGGAGAAATCGACGACGGCAAGACCATCGTCGGCATCTGGCGCGCGCAGACGCTCCTTGCCAACAGTTGATGGCCCGCACCACCTGACGGACGCGGTGACTGCGACCGGCGTCTCAGTTCCGCCTCTCTCACCGATTAAGTCAACGCGTGCGCTGCCGACAACGAACCGGTGAGCTCGGTGCATCTGTGACCGATTCGTGAGTCGTAACACAACTGCGGCCCGGCCCGTCGCGTACGCTGCGCGACAGGTTCCGGGGGAAACCGCGCAGGAAGCACGGCCGAAGAGACTGAACGTGAAGAGAATATTCGACGACGACCTGGACGATGCCGACGACGGGCAACCGCACGAGAAGCGCTCGGGTCGCGTAACTTTCGACGATCGCGGCAACGCTGTCTGGGATACCGGGCGGCGCAGCAGCGTGCGCGTGCATCCCGGCCTGTCGCTGGCCGACGAGCAGGACAGCCCGCTCGGCGAGATCCGCCACAATCGCTCCGGTGCGAAGAAGGGCTACGACCCGTACGAGAGCGGCCTGCTGGCCGGCGGCAAGAAAGACATCGGACGCAAGCGCAAGGACCTGGCCGCGCTGTCGAAGTGGATCAAGCTCAAGAAGAACGTCGACAACGGCGAGAAGTAGCCGGCTCTGAATCCAGCGACGCGCTACATACCCAGCGCGCCGGCCTCGATGTAGCGGATCTTCGGCGCGTGCGTCATGCGGTAGAACGCGCGCAGCACGCGTACCAGCGCTTCGCAACGCAACCTGTTCCGTTTCAGGAAGCGCCGTTCCAGCAGCGCGCAGAATCGTGCCGCGTACCGGCTGGCTGATTCGTAGAGCTCGCGCTGAGACGCGGCCAGCGATCCGTCGACGCTGGTGCGCTCGAACAGCATCTGGTGCAGACGCAACGGAAAGCGTCCCGCGTGCTGCTGACCGAGAAGAAAGAGCGTGACCGCGTACTTGTCCACCTCGGCCTGCATCTCCAGCTCGTGCAGCGAGACCGGGCGGTCGTGATGCGCGTTCCAGGCGAGGTACTGAAAATGGCTGACGCCCTCGAGGGCCGTCCAGTAGTCGGCCAGGTTGGATTCATCGAGGCGGCGCAGCGGGTCGTGCTCGCGCAGGCGCTCGAGCACCTCGCGCGCGACGAACAGCGCCACGTCGACGCCGTCGCGGCTCTGCCGCACGAGCAGTTGCTCGTCCGCCGCGCCGGCGCGGTGCGGCGACGGCAGCGCGCTGCGATCCGTGACCAGGAAATCGTCGACGTCGAGCTCGACCTGCGTGTCGTACAGGCGGTTGAGCAGTGCCTGCAGGTCTCGCAGCAGCATCTCAGTGCTTGAAGTCGACGGCCACTGCGACTGGCTGCACGCCGAGCCGGCAGAGGATTTCACGCGCGCGGCCACTGCCGGTTTTCGCCCACAGCTCGTAGAGGCGCAGGATGTCGCTGTCGCTGTGCGTGTGCGCCATCTCGCTCACTTCGTTGAGCGCATCGACCAGGCGCTGGAATTTCGCAGCCAGCTCGCCGAACACGCCGGCGAGCGCGCGCCCGCGCGGACCGCTGAGCAGGTCCGCGAGCGAGCCGTAGGCACGGCCGCCCATCGCGATGTGATAATCGACGTCCACCAGCTTGCGCGCGAAGCTGCCCGCGAAGAATCCCGCCACGAACAACGAGACGTCGCCGAGGCGCTGCAGGCCGCGATTGCGTTCCACCTGGGTCGGTGCCTCGAGCGCCTCGGACAGCATCGTCGCCAGCGGCTTGAGTCCGGCGCGATCGGTTTCGCCGTCGTAGAGCGCTTCGCTGCGCGAAAAGAGCGTGAGCAGATTGACGACGTAGTGCTCGGTGTGGTCGTTGACGGCGAGCTTCTGGTGGGAAAGGGCGCTGTGCAGCGACTCGCGGAAGAATTCCTGCAGGTTGCCGACCGCGATCACCTGCCCGGCCTCGTCGCCTGCGGACCCGTCGTCCGCCGCGTTGCCGGGATGCCTGGTCTTGCCGGAGTTCGTGCTCATCGTCGCCTCGCTCGTGCGGCCCTCATACCGTGAGTCGCGTCTCCACCCCCGAAGGTTCTCTGCCCCATTCCTGTCGGCGCTCGCGCATCGAAATTGACACCGTTCCCTGTTGCAGACTGTGACGCAGCACGAAAGATTCCCCACCAGGCACGCCCCGTGACGTGCGTCGGTAAAGCCTGCAAGCTGGCACTCGCGAAGTGAGACTGCCAGCACACGACGCCCGTCAGTTGCAGGGGCGCACGCCGTAGTTTCTACTGGGCCGTGCACGAATCTTCACGCGCGCCGGACACCGCCCTGCTGTTCGGCTTCGACCGCTACCAATGGCTCGTCATCGCCGCGGCCTGGCTCGGCTGGGGCTTCGACGTCTTCGACGCGCTGCTCTTCAATTTCGTCGCACCGAACTGCATCCCGACGCTCCTCGGCCTGACGCCGGGGAGCGCTGAGGCGCGCGCGCCGACGGTCTTCTGGACCGGCGTGATGTCCTCGATGCTGCTGGTCGGCTGGGCGATCGGCGGCGTGCTGTTCGGCATGCTCGCGGACCGCTGGGGCCGGCGGCGCGTGCTGCTCGCTACCATTCTTCTATATAGCGTCGGCACCGGACTGTGCGCGCTCGCGGCCGACCTGTGGCAGCTCATGATCTTTCGCGGCGTCGCCAGCCTCGGTATCGGCGGCGAATGGGCGGTGGGCGCGGTGATGGTCGCCGAGACCGTGCCCGAATCGAAACGAGTCGCGGCCGGCGCGATCATGCAGTCGGCGTCGCCGACCGGCCTGGTGCTCGCCACGTTCGTCAACTATATGGTGGCCGGCGTCTGGCTCGCGGATTCGCCGACGACTTCCTGGCGCTACGTCTTCCTGTGCGGACTGATTCCCGCCGCCGTCGCACTGTTCGTACGCCTGTACCTGCACGAATCGGAGCGCTACACGGCGGTGAGCGGGAAGACTCCGCCCGCGCCGCTGAGCGCACTGTTCTCGCCGACAGTGCGCGCGCGCACCGCGAGCGGCCTCGCGACCGCGGTCGCTGCACTGCTCACCTGGTGGAGTTGCAACTCGTTCATGCCGATCCTCGCGACCGGCTTCGCGCAGGATCAGGCCGCCGTGCTCGGCCTCGACGCCGGCGGCGCGCGGGCACTGGCGGAGAGCTGGAAAGCCTCGGCCGGGCTGTGGTTCAACGTCGGCGGTCTGCTGGGAACGTTCCTCGCCATCCCGCTCGCGTGGCGCTTCGGCCGGCGCACGATCTTCACCGTGTACTTCGCGTTGTCGCTCGTTTCGATCGTCACGGTGTTCGGCGCGCCGCTCGAGCCGTTCGAGCGACTGCAGGGTTTCTTCTTCATCGGCTTCAGCGTCTTCGGGATCTTCGGCACATTCCCGTTCTACCTGCCCGAGCTCTTCCCGACGCGCCTGCGCGCGAGCGGTTCCGGCCTGTGCTACAACCTCGGACGCATCATCGCGTCGGGCGGCACCTTCGTCGTGGGCATGGTGACGGCCCGCGCCGGAGGATCGGCGACGGAGCTCGCGCAGACACTGCTCTGGGTGGCCGTGATCCCGATGCTCGGCCTGATCGCGGCCCGTTTCATCGTCGAAACTCGGGGCGCGCGCCTGCCCGACTAGCCCCGGAGCTCGCCACAACGCTGGCTCCCTCAGCCAGGCTCGCCGCAGCGGAGAAGGAATTGCAATCCGCAGGTGTCGGCGTCCCGGGGGTTTTCAGCGGCACGATTCGCGGCTAACGTTCTGCCATGCGCACTTCCCTCGTCTCGATTACGCTTCTCGCCGTGCAACTCACCGCCTGCGGTTCCGCACCCGAGAGTCCGGCCGCCACCGAAGGCGCGCGCGGCGGCGCCGAAAGAGCGCGTGGCGCCGTTCCGATCGTCATTGCCCACCGCGGGGCCTCCGGATACCTGCCCGAGCACACCGCGGAAGCCAAGGTTCTGGCGCACGGCCTCGGCGCGGACTTCATCGAACAGGACGTGGTGCTGACGCGCGACGGCGTTCCGATCGTGCTGCACGATGTCGAGCTCGACACCGTCACGGATGTGGCGCAGCGCTTTCCGGGCCGGCGCCGCGCAGACGGCCGCTGGTACGCCATCGACTTCACCCTCGCCGAGATCGGCGCGCTCAACGTGCGCGAGCGTGTCGATCCGCGCACCGGCAATCGCGTATTCGCGAACCGGTTCGCGCCGCCCAACGTTCGCTTCGGCGTGCGCACGCTCGAAGAAGAGATCTCGCTCCTTGCCGGCTTGAACGCGACGACGGGCCGTGCGGCAGGCCTGTACACGGAGATCAAGGCGCCGGACTGGCATCGTGCGCAGGGCAAAGACGTGACGCGCGCCGTGCTCGACGTGCTGGAGCGCTACGATCTGCGCCGGCGCGCCGATCCCGTGTGGCTGCAATGCTTCGATCCGGGCGAGCTGCTGCGCATCCGCGAGGAGCTCGGCTCGGACCTCAAGCTGGTGCAGCTCATCGGCGACAACAGCTGGGGCGATGCCAGCGTCGACTTCGATCAGATGCGCGCCGCCGCGGGCCTCGCCGAAGTCGCGAAGTACGCGGACGGCGTCGGCGTGTGGATCCCGCACGTCGTGCAATGGGCTGCCGGCGGCAAGCCCACGTTCACCACCCTGGTTCGCGATGCGCACGCTGCCGGGCTGAAGGTGCACGTCTACACGCTGCGTCGCGACCAGCTGCCGCAGAACGCCCCGGATTTCGCTGCCGTTCACGCCGCGCTGCTGCAGGCGGGAGTGGATGGCGTGTTCAGCGATTTTCCGGACGAGAGCCGCGCGCTCCTGAAGCCGCGTTAGGCGCCCTTCGGCCGACCGATCCGTCATCCAGCGACGGCGGAGAGACCTCGCGCCAGGTCCGCGCGCAGGTCTTCGACATCCTCAAGCCCCACCGAGACGCGAATCAACCCCGGGACGATGCCGGCGCGTGCCCGGTCCTCGGCGCTGATCCGGGCGTGAGTGGTCGTCGCGGGATGAGTCACGGTCGTCTTCGCATCGCCGAGATTCGCGGTGATCGACATCACGCGCGTGGCGTCGATGAAACGCCAGGCGGCGGCTTGTCCGCCGCTCACCTCGAACGACACGATGCCACCGAATGCCGACTGCTGCGCGCGCGCCAGCTCGTGCTGTGGATGCGAAGGCAGACCCGCGTAATGGACCTTCCCGACCCGCGGCTGTTGCTCGAGCCAGGTGGCCAGGTCGAGCGCTGCGGCAGAGTGCGCCCGCATGCGCAGGCCCAGCGTTTCGAGGCCCTTGAGAAAGACCCAGGCGTTGAACGGGCTCATGCTCGGTCCGGCGCTGCGCAGGAAGCCGAACACGTCGCGACCCACGCGTTCGCGATCGCCGACCACGGCGCCGCCCACGCAGCGCCCTTGCCCATCGAGGTACTTGGTGGCCGAGTGGATGACGAGGTGCGCGCCGAGAGCCAGGGGGCGCTGCAGAGCCGGCGTGCAGAAACAGTTGTCGACCGCGAGCAGCGCGCCATGGCGCTCGGCGATACGCGCGATCGCGCGGATGTCCGCGATGCCGGCGAGCGGATTCGACGGCGTTTCGACGAAGAGCAGACGCGTCTGTGGTCGCAGCGCGGCTTCCCATGCGGACGGCGGATCGGGTGGCACGTAGGTAACGTCGACACCGAACTTGGTGAAGTAGCGGTTGAGCAGCGTGATGGTGGAACCGAAGACGCTGTCGGAACAGAGGACGTGATCGCCGGTCTTCAGCACCGTCATGCAGAGCGCCAGCACCGCGCCCATGCCTGACGCCGTGGCGACGCACGCCTCGGCACCTTCGAGCGCTGCGAGCCGCTCCTCGAAGCAGCGCACGGTGGGATTGGTGAATCGCGAATAGATGTTGCCGGGCTCCGCCTCGGAGAAGCGGGCAGCAGCCTGAGCGGCATTCGCGAACACGAAGCTCGAGGTCGTGAATATGGGCTCGGAGTGTTCGCCCTCTGCGGTGCGCACCTGTCCGGCGCGCACCGCCAGAGTCGCGAGGCCCGCAGGCTGCGCCGGTTTCTTGGGGTCGTCGCTTGGCGGCATGATGCGGATCATGCCACGACGCCGGCCTCGTTCTGCTACCTTTGCAGCCCCGCCTGCGGTGCCGCCATGTCGCTCACGCTCATCATCGGCAACAAGAACTATTCCTCCTGGTCCCTGCGCCCCTGGCTCCTGATGAAACACGCCGGGCTCGACTTCCGGGAAATCGTGATCCCGCTCTATCGCGCCGACAGCAGGGCCGCGGTGCTCGAATACAGCCCGACCGGCAAGGTCCCGGCGCTCATCGACGGTGACCTGCACATGTGGGACTCGCTGGCGATCTGCGAGCACATCGCCGAAAAGACCGGATTCGGCTGGCCGAAGCAGCCCGGCGCACGCGCCCTGGCAAGATCGGTGAGCGCCGAGATGCATTCCGGCTTCCAGAGCCTGCGCGAGCAGTGTCCGATGAACGTGCGCGCCCGCAAGCGTGTGCCGCGCACCGCCGACCTCGCGCGCGACGTGGAGCGCGCGATCGCCGTCTGGAGCGAATGTCGGGACCGGTACGGCGCGGGCGGCCCCTGGCTGTTCGGCTCGTTCACGATCGCTGACGCGATGTACGCGCCGGTCGCCCTGCGTTTCAACTCCTACACCATCGACGTGCCGGCCGGGACGGCCGCGGCCTACGTAGCGACCGTCGCCGGCGACCGCTACGTCGCCGACTGGCGCCGCGCCGCGCAGGACGAGCTTTGGCTGGTCGAGGACACGGAGAGAGTCGGCGAACCGGTCTGATCGCCGTCGGACGCGCAAATTCTGCACTCTTGCGGCGGGCGCCGGCCGCGCGCAAATTGATCCGCCATGAAATGGGCGTCGGCAATCTCCACGCAAACGCGCCTGCGCGTCGCTCGCGACGAAGTCGTCGAAGCCGTCACGCGTCAGCTCGACGGCCGTGCGCCGGACCTGGTCGTGCTGTTCATGACCCGCGAATTCGCCGCGGGCTACGAGCGCCTGGTCGCGTTCCTCAAAGCCACCTGGCCCGATGCCGTGCTGTTCGGTTGCAGCGCGAGCGGCGTGATCGGCGCGGGCCACGAGATCGAGGAGCAGCCGGCGATTTCGCTCACGGCGGCGGTATTGCCCGGCGTCGCTATTCGCAGCGTGCACCTCGAAGCGACTGAGCTGCCGCCGACCTACGCGGAGCGCTATGCGTGGGAGGCGGCTCTGGGCGTCAAGGCGGCCGCGGATCCGCAGTTCATCGTCGTCGGCGATCCCTTCAGTTTCGATGCCGAGTCGTTCCTGCACGGCCTGGATCGCGCCTATCCCGATGCCCCCAAAGTGGGCGGGCTGGCGAGCGGCGCCGCCGAAGCCGGGGGCAACCTGCTCCTGCTCGGGGACAAGGCGTATCACTCCGGCGCGGTGGTACTCGGCCTGTGCGGCAATCTGCGCATCGATACGGTGGTGGCCCAGGGCTGCCGGCCCATCGGCGACCCGCTGTTCGTCACCAGCAGCCACGGCAATCTCCTGCGCGAGCTCGACGGCCGCGTGCCGCGCGACGTGCTGGCGGACCTGTTCAAGCGACTGGGCACGCGCGATCGCGGGCTGCTGGAACAGTCGCTGTTCATCGGCCTCGCGCTGCCCGGCGAGCGCTCCGATATCCATGCCGGCGAGTTCCTGATCCGCAACGTCATCGGCATGGACGCCCAGAGCGGCGCGCTGTGGGTGGGCGCAGAGCTGGAGCCGAACAGCATCGTCCAGTTCCACCTGCGCGACGCGCTGTCCTCGGCCGAGGACCTCGAGCGTGCGCTATCGCAGACCGGCGACCGCGTGCCAAAACCGTCGGGTGCCCTGCTGTTCTCCTGTGTCGGGCGCGGCACTCGCCTTTACGGCAGCCCCGATCACGACAGCAACGCGTTGCGCCGGCACCTCGGCGAGTTACCCATCGGCGGATTCTTCTGCGCTGGTGAGATCGGCCCCGTGCAGGGGATGAGCCAGGTACACGGTTACACCAGCGCCGTTGCGATCATCACCCCGCAGGCGCAAAGGCCGCAGTAACCAGGGCGTCGAGGGGCGGGGAGGTGCTTCCCGCACCGCTGCCCTGCCTGCTGCGGTTAGAATTCAAACGACGTTGTCCCTACTGGATCGATACCCCATGCAAACTCTTGCTCGCGGCGCCGCCGCGTTGTTCGTGTTGTCGCTGTCCCTGGCGGTCGCCTTCCCGGCGTCGGCACAGGAGAGCAAGCCGTTCTCGATCGACGACCTGGTGCGCCTCTCGCGCGTGTCCGAGGCGGCGCAGTCGCCGGACGGGCGGTACGTGCTGTACACGCAGCGCGATACGGACTTCGAGGCGAACAAGGGACGAACCGACCTGTGGCAGGTCGAGGTCGGCGTGGCGGACGCCAAGCCGATGCGCCTGACGCAGAACGAAGCGAACGACACCAGCGGGCGCTGGTCGCCCGACGGCAAACGCATCTATTTCCTGTCCACGCGCTCCGGTTCCTCGCAGGTGTGGCGCCTCGATCGCTCCGGCGGCGAGGCCATGCAGGTGACGCGCCTGCCCGTGGATGTCGGCGCGTTTGAGGTCTCGCCGCGCGGCGATCGGCTGGTCGTGAGTCTGGAGGTCTTCGCCGACTGCGCCGACCTCGATTGCACCGCGAAGCGGGTCGGCGAGACCGAGAAGTCGAAGCAGTCCGGCATGGCGTTCGATCGTGTGTTCGTGCGGCACTGGGGAAGCTGGATGGACGGCCGCCAGAACACTCTCTATTCGCTCGCACTCGACGCGACGGGCGCAGTTACCGGCAATCCGGTCAGCCTCACCGCCAGGCTCGACGCGGACGTTCCTTCGCGCCCTTTCGGCGGAACCGAGGAGTTCAGCTTCAGTCCGGACGGCTCGAAGGTCGCATTCGCGGCGCGGCTCAAGGGCAAGAGCGAGCCGTGGTCGACGAACTTCGACGTCTACGAGGTTCCGGTCGACGGCAGCGCCCAGCCGCGCAACCTCACCGCCGACAACGAGGCGTGGGATACGCAGCCGGCATGGTCTCCCGACGGCCAGTGGCTCGCGTGGCTCGCGATGAGCAGGCCGACCTACGAAGCCGATCGCTTCGAGCTCAAGCTGCGCAACGTGAAGAGCGGCGAAACGCGCAGCGTGACGCGCGATTGGGATCATTCCGTCGGCGCGTTCCAGTTCACGCGCGACGGTCGCCGCGCGATCGCGAACGCCGATCGCCTCGGCCAGCACGCGTTGTTCGCCGTCGACCTGAAGAGCGGCAAGGCCACGACGCTCGTCGAGCAGGGCCAGGTCGCCGAGTTCGATGTCGGCGCGCAGCGCATCGTGTATGCCCTCGCCTCGCTCGGCGGGCCGGTCGACCTCTATTCGCTGAGCAGCTCGGGCACCGGCGGTGCCAAGGGCACGCGCCTCACGCGCGTGAACGAAACGCTGCTGAGTCAGCGCAAGCTCGGCGCGTTCGAGCAGTTCACGTTTGCCGGCTGGAACGGCGAAACGGTGCACGGCTACGTGATGAAGCCGGCGCGTTTCGCCGAGGGCCAGAAGTACCCGATCGCGATGATCGTGCACGGCGGGCCGCAGGCCAGCTTCGGCAACGCCTGGAGCTATCGCTGGAATCCGCAGGTGTACGCGGGCGCTGGCTACGGCGTGGTGTTCATCGACTTCCACGGCTCGCCCGGTTACGGGCAGGCGTTCACCGATTCGATCAACCAGGACTGGGGCGGCAAGCCGCTCGAGGACCTGAAGAAGGGTTTCGCGGCCGCCACGGCGAAGTATCCGTGGCTCG